>ERZ779843.2995-NODE-2995-length-14960-cov-2.573901_pt1 | contig 14960 bp, 17 predicted proteins | sample MGYA00511560_ERZ779843 | MGnify/ENA primary metagenome ERZ779843 (study PRJEB29588, sample SAMEA2158062) | human gut metagenome | biome: human gut; feature: human-associated habitat; material: faeces | place: Denmark | collected 2008/2010 ... | reverse complement strand
GAGTAGTCGGGCAAGCCTTTGTCACCGGTCTTGGTCACCTGATAGCTTGCCAGCCGTTCAGAGCATCCAGCAAATTGATATAGCCGGGCTTACCGTTCAGTACGGTAATTGGCAGACTACTACCATCCTCCATGTAGATTCGGGAAGGCTTCTGGTTGGGGTTGCATCCATATTTCAACTGCATTTCATTGGACATAGGGGAACCTCCTCACTGGTTCTTATTAATAAGACGTGTTTCAGCCTGATTTGTTTTCAAATCGATGTAGCGAACAAAGAGAGAAACCTTATTGTCCGCATTCAGGCTTTTCCAAAGCATAGTCGTAAATGTATCGATATTGCCGGAAATTTCCACCTTTTTCGGCTCCCCAGAAAAGCTGGGCAGCGGATTCCCGTCATTTTCGTAGGTGTGAATGAAATGACCGATGCCGGGACGGGGATTGGAATAAGTGAAAGTGTATCTCTGGCACGAAGCAGGATCGCCATCTGCACTCTTCAAAATGGAAAGCGCATAAGAGAAGCCATGATTTGTCTGGTCAATCAATCCGGAAATTCTCGGCGTGTAGTTCGGCGCATCCGGCTCAAACTCCCGTGTGCGCAGCGATTCCTCAAACGTCTTTCCTACCTTCATCAAATCATAGATCGTATCGGTCTGATCGCCATTGGTAACAATTGTATAGTCGCCAAGCACACGAACCGGTGCGTAAATGATCAGGCTGGGATCCACCATCTTAGACGGATCAAACGCCTGAGTACGGATTCCGTCACCATCTGTGACAAACACACGATTTCGGCTGTTTTCGCTTCGTCCCATAATAAAATAAGCGGAAACTGCATAACGTCCATCCGGAGAACAGCCGAGGACAATGCCTCTGCCCGGATAGGAATTTTGCTGCAGCTCCTGCTGCAAAGATACCATTTTCATAGAATTCCTCCTGCACGAACAAACCCTTTCATCTCCCATGCCAAACACTTTAGCTCAGGACACGAACAGTTCTTCCCTTTACTTCTAATTTATTGTCACAGAACAAGCTGACTGCTCGCGGCAAAATCAGCCACTCTGCCTCTTGCATCACACGCTTCTGCAAAATTTCAGGCGTATCATCTGGCTGTACAGCAACCGGCTTTTGCAAAATGATCGGACCGTCATCGGCAATCTCATTGACAAAATGCACCGTCGCACCCGTGTACTTGACACCACGCTCCAGCGCTGCCTCATGAACACGAAGCCCATAGTAGCCGGCACCACAGAAAGACGGGATCAAAGACGGATGTACATTGATGATCTGATTATGATAGGCACGAATAACCTTTTCATCCAGAATGGTCATGAAGCCTGCCAGCACGATCAAATCCGCATACTCCTGAAACAGTGCTTCAAGAAGCGCATCCGCATACGCAGACTTTGTCGGATAGGACTTCGGAGAAAGCACCCGTGTTCCAATTCCATTTTCTTTGGCACGTACCAGCGCATATGCATCTGCATTTGACGAAATCACACAAGTAATTCGGCCGTTCGGAATTTTTCCAGCTTTCTGCGCATCGATCAAAGCCTGCAAATTCGTTCCGCCGCCGGAAACGAGTACAACAATATTTTTCACCTTCCGCACCGCCTTTCGTACAAACTTATCCTAAAATAACGCCCTCGTCAGACTCTACCAGTTCACCCAGCACATAGGCAGTTTCGCCGGCTTCGTTCAGTACACGAACTGCACGGTCTGCATCTTCCGCAGAAACGCAAACCATCATGCCAACGCCCATGTTAAATGTATTAAACATATCATGTTCCGGAATGTTTCCGGTTTTTGCAATCAGATCAAAAATCGGGAGAACCTGAACATCATTACGGTTGATTTTTGCGGAAAGTCCCTTCTTCAGTGCACGGGGAATGTTCTCGTAGAAGCCGCCGCCTGTGATGTGTGCAATAGACTTTACAGGAACTTCCTGCAGCAGGCTCTGGATTGCAGACACATAGATCTTGGTCGGTGTCAGCAGACACTCGCCAAGAGTGGTACCCAGATCCGGAAAATACCGTGCCAGATTCTGGCTGTTTACGGTGAATACGTTTCGAATCAGAGAATATCCGTTAGAATGTACACCGCTGGACTGCAGGGCGATCAGCACATCGCCAGCCTTCTGTGTGTTGGAATCCAGAATCTTGTTCCGATCCACCACACCAACGGCAAAACCAGCGACATCATACTCGTCCTCCGGATAGAAGCCCGGCATCTCGGCAGTTTCGCCGCCAACCAGTGCGCAGCCTGCCTGTACGCAGCCCTCAGCCACACCGGAAACAATTGCTGCAACCTTTTCCGGAACGTTTTTTCCCAGTGCAATGTAGTCCAGGAAGAACTGCGGCTTTGCACCACAGCAAATGATATCGTTTACGCACATTGCCACGCAGTCAATACCGATTGTGGTATGTTTGTCCATCAGAAAGGCGATTTTCAGCTTTGTGCCGACACCATCTGTACCGGAAACCAATACCGGCTGCTGCATTCCAGCCACGTCAAGTGCATAAAGACCGCCAAAGCCGCCAATATCTGTCAAAACATTTTGCGTCATGGTTCTGGCAATGTGGGACTTCATCAATGCGACTGCCTTATAGCCAGCGGTGACGTCTACGCCTGCCTTTTTATAGCTCTCTGAATAGCTCTCCATGATTTTGTTTTACCTCCGTTTTTTGTCCTGTTATTCTTCGCCAATCTTCTTTTCAAACTTATCCTTTGGCATTTCCTTTGGAACTTCGATGGGATAGTTGCCGGTAAAGCATGCCGTACAGAATCCCTCCATGGGCTTCATTTCCGGCGATGCCAGCGACTGCACTCCATCTATGCTCAAATATCCCAATGTGTCAGCGCCAATATGTTTACAAATTTCCGGAATGGTCATCTGACAGGCAATCAGATTTTCTTTGCTGTCAATGTCCACGCCAAAATGGCAGGGGTTTGTAAACGGCGGACATGAGATCCGCATATGCACTTCCCGTGCACCAGCCTCCCGCAGCAGATTTACGATCCGCTGACAGGTCGTGCCACGCACAATACTGTCGTCCACCAGAATGACACGCTTCCCAGCGACCACACTTTTTACGACATTCAACTTGATCCGAACAGAATCTGTCCGCATTTTCTGAGAGGGCTGAATGAATGTTCTCCCCACGTAACGATTCTTGACAAAACCAACTTCATAAGGAATTCCGGAAGCCTGCGAAACGCCAAGCGCAGCATCCAAACCGCTGTCCGGAACACCGATGACTACATCCGCTTCTACCGGATGCTCTTTCCACAGCAGCTTTCCGGCACGGATTCTCGCATCATGCACACAGCATCCATTGATCACCGAATCTGGACGGGCAAAGTAAACATATTCGAAAACGCAAAGACTGGGTTTTCTTCCGCAATGCGTCCGAATGGAGCGGACTGACTCGCTGTCCACGACAACAATCTCTCCCGGTTCTACTTCCCGTTCAAACTCAGCACCCACACTGTCCAGTGCACAGGTCTCCGATGCAAAGACAATGCTGCCATCCTTGCACTTTCCCATGCACAGCGGACGGAAGCCATTAGGATCCCGTGCTGCGATCAATTTCTGCGGTGACATCACAACCAGCGAATATGCGCCACGAAGATCATACATCGCATACTCTACAGCTTCCTCAATAGAGGAACGCTTCAGACGCTGTTCCGTCACTGCATAAGAAATGACTTCTGTATCATTGGTTGTGTGAAAAATAGCGCCTTTCAGCTCATATTTTTTTCGCAATTCATGTGCATTTACCAGATTTCCGTTATGTGCAATCGACATCGGTCCTTTCACATGACGCACAACGATTGGCTGCGCATTAGAACGGCTTGGCTTTCCGGTAGTTGAATATCTCACATGACCGATCGAAATATTCCCTTGTCCGAGTTTTTCAATCTGATCGTGATGAAATACTTCCGGTACCAGTCCGAGATCTTTATGATGTGAAAAAATTCCTCTGTCATTTACAACGATTCCGCAGCTCTCCTGTCCACGATGTTGCAGCGCATAGAGTGCCGCATAAGTCATTGCTGCTACGTCTGTCGTCTGCGGAGAATAAACGCCAAATACACCGCATTCCTCATGCAGTCCTGTCATCAACTCAATCATTCCCTTCCATTCCAGCAATAGGAACACAGGTGACATTCCGGTTTCCCGACTGCTTGAATCGTGCCTTCCAAAGACTGGAATTCCAAAGATGTCAGTTTCAACCGCCGACAAATCTCATCCCGAAGCAGCTTACCGCGTTCTGTATTAGCATTGCTGTACTCATCAATGTACTGTATTCCTGCAATCCCCTCGTTTTCATCAATAATCTGTCTGGCAATCAGTTCCAGTTCAGATGTGCTTCTGGAAAAGTTCAGGTATTTACAGCCATACATAATCGGCGGACAGGCAGATCGCATGTGAACTTCCTTCGCACCGTTTTCATAGAGAAACTCTACCGTTTCCCGCATTTGTGTGCCTCTTACAATGCTGTCATCTACAAACAAAAGCTTCTTTCCACGAATCAATTCCGGAACAGGAATCAGTTTCATTTTTGCAACACGATTCCGCATGGATTGATTTGTCGGCATAAAGCTTCTCGGCCATGTCGGGGTGTACTTGATAAAAGGTCTAGCAAACGGAATTCCGCTCTTATTGGCATAGCCAATGGCATGGGGAACGCCGGAATCCGGAATACCGCAAACAAAATCCACGTCCGGAAGCTTTCCGTTTTTCATATCCGACTCTGCCATGATCTCGCCGTTTCGTGTCCGCATCAGCTCCACGTTTACGCCCTCGTAGCAGGCAGTAGGATATCCATAGTATGTCCAGAGGAACGTACAGATTTTCATCTGATCGGTTCCCTCCGCCAAAATTTCGTAGCCATCCTTTGTCAGCTTCAGGATCTCTCCTGCCTTTAATTCATGACACGTCTCATATCCAAGCTTCTGATAGGCGAACGACTCAAAGGAAAAGCAATATCCATCGGAACGCTCTCCAATCAAAATGGGAAGGCGACCACTTTTGTCTCGTGCGCAAAGAATTGAATCCTCTGTCATGATTGCCAGAGACATGGTACCCTCAATTTTTTCCTGTGCATAACGGATGCCCTCCACAAAAGAGGACTTCTGTGCGATCAATGCACCGATCAAGCCACCGGAATTGATGCTTCCGCTGCTCATTGTCTCAAAGTTGGCGCATCCATTTTCCAGCAGCTCTTCGGAAAGCTCTCTGGCATTCTGAATGACGCCGATAGAACAAACTGCATAAAGTCCCAGCTTGGACCGCACCATAATCGGCTGAGGGTCTGTATCGCTAATGCAGCCGATACAGATATTGCCCCTCATTTTTTCTACATCTTTTTCAAATTTTGTCCGGAAAGGAGAGTTTTCAATGCTGTGAATGTTCCGCTGAAATCCCAGTTCCTTTGCATAAGATGTCATACCGCCACGTCTTGTTCCAAGATGAGAGTGATAGTCTGTTCCAAAAAAAACGTCCGAAATGCAGTCGTTGGCGGAAACTGCGCCAAAAAATCCACCCATTGATTATTCTCCAAAGATACGCTTCATGACTTCATGATAAGCCTCTTCAGTACCGCCCATATCTCTGCGGAAACGATCCTTGTCCAGCTTCTCGTTGGTCTTAACATCCCACAGACGGCAGGTATCCGGAGAAATCTCATCTGCCAGAATGATGGTGCCATCTGCCAGGCGTCCGAATTCAATCTTGAAGTCGATCAGACGAATGCCGATGCTGAGGAAGAACTTCTTCAGAACTTCGTTAACTTTGCGAGTATAGTTCTTAATGGTGTCGATTTCTTCCTGTGTTGCCAACCCCAGCGCCAGTGCATAGTCATCATTAATGAACGGATCGTTCAGTTCATCGCACTTGTAGCTGAACTCCACAATCGGGCAGAGCAGTGCCTTACCCTCTTCTACGCCCATGCGCTTAGAAAAGCTGCCGGCAGCTACATTTCTTACAATCACTTCCAGCGGAACAATGGAAACCTTCTTGACTGCGGTTTCACGATCGCTCAGCTCCTCTACCAGATGGGTCGGAACGCCTTCCTTGGCCAGCTGCTTCATGATGTAGTTGGACATGCGGTTGTTGATAACGCCCTTGCCAACAATCGTACCCTTCTTTTCACCGTTGAATGCGGTTGCGTCATCCTTGTAGTCTACAATTACAACTTCCGGATCCTGTGTTGCGAATACTTTCTTAGCCTTGCCCTCATAGAGCTGTTCTTTCTTTTCCCAGTTTGCCATTTTTGTTTCCTCCATATTTTTTAATTTACAATTTAAATCAGAATCCATTCTCAGCAAATCCGCTGAAACAGACTCTCAATCAGCAGCATCAGGAATGATATTCTGCTGAAATCTTTGCGTCTTTTTCCTTTACGCCCTGTTCCATATCCGCTTTCATCTGTTCCAGCTTGGCATCAATTTCCGGATCCGACAGAGCAAGCATCTGTGCAGCCAGAATTGCTGCATTTGCTGCACCATCAATTGCAACAGTAGCCACCGGAATGCCTTTCGGCATCTGAACCGTTGCCAGCAGTGCATCCAATCCATCTAAAGTTGAGGACTTTACTGGAATTCCGATTACCGGCAGTGTGGTATGCGCAGCCAGAACGCCGCCCAGGTCGGAAGTCTTCATCGGAATACCGATAACTGGCATTGGGAATAAAGCTGCACACATACCTGGAAGATGTGCTGCCTTTCCAGCTGCTGCCAGAATGACACCAAATCCATTTTTCTTTGCGTTCCCTGCAAATTCTGCTGCCAGCGCCGGCGTTCTGTGAGCCGACATGACATGCACTTCGTAGGAAATTCCAAAATGGTCCAGTTCTGTCAATGCACCCTTAACAACTGGCAGGTCGCTGTCGCTTCCCATAATTACTGCTACTTTTTTTGCCATACGAATTCCTCCTGATTTCAAGCTGAACAATCGCCACACGGGCGATTTCTACGCTTTCTATATTGATCTGTTCAAAAGAATCAAACAGATCATGAACAGAGCCGCAGTTCTAATTGATCTGCAATCCTGTTATCATCCAAGTTCCATCTGTTCCCTCTGCAATGTTCATGATGCAGGTGTAATGCCTTTCTCCTTTTTGGAATCCAATCTGCCACACAAAAGAGCCAGCCTCATTTTCGGACAGGTAGATATCCTCATCCCATTGGATCGAGTCCGCATTTTCCACTGCAAAAGATTGCAGGACACTTTTTTCATGCTCAGAATCTGTGATTTTTGCCACAGATTCCGTATCCTGTGTGCGAAGCAGGGACAGACACTGCTGCACTACATCCGCCATAGCACGCCATTGGTTCGGAAACAGCTGATCAATGGAAAGGGCCGCGTCATAATTGACAGAAAAAGTGGTATTTTCATCGGTTCGAATCAACTCCATCTTTTTCAGCGTCAATGTATCATCAGAAATCACAAAAGAAAAAGAATCTTTTCCTTTTCTCAATGTGATCTGATCTTTTTCTGCTTGGCAGTCATCCCATGTGCAGGCGTTTTCCGCACGAAACGAATCGTCATACAAGACAAACCGTCCGCAACTAGAATCTGCAAACGATGCCAAATAAAAAGAAGATGTCAGCGTTTGAATTTCGGAATAGACGAAAGGGACGATTACATTTCCCTCCAAATCCAAAATTCCGGTTTGACCGCCGCCCGCCTCTGTTTGCGTCGCCACAACATAGTCAGTACCGATAAAATACAAGTGCTTCCACATGGCTTCAATGACCATGTTTCCGGAAGAATCTGCCACACCATACATATGCATTTCATTTTCTGTGATTCGATTTCCATTAGAGCTCACACTGTCATCTGCCGACTGTACGTGATTTTCCTTTGAACTTTTCGAAACATCCAGAGAAAAACTAACCGTTGCAATTACCAATAAAACCAATACAACTATTAGGATTCCCATGAGCAGTTTGGTGTGTTTATTCATATAACAGATCTCCTGCACCACGCATTATTCTGCTTCCTTTTCTGTCCCTTGTTCTTTTGTCTCTGATTCTCGTGGAATGTCTTTCTCAGTTTCTGCGACCAGGTAAATCGGACGCTTTTTGGTTTCCAAATAAGTTTTTGCCAAATATTGTCCTAGAATTCCGGTACAGAACAGCTGCAAACCGCCCATAAAGAAAATGGCGCAAATCAAAGTCGGGAAGCCCTTTTCGGTTTCACCGAAGAAGATTGTCTTAATAATGAAAACAATCACCATCACAAATGCCAGCAGACAGCTGATGACACCGAGGAAAGAAGAGAGCGCAAGGGGCGCTGTGGAAAATGCAAAGAATCCCTCCAGCGCATAGCGGAACAGCTTCCAGAACGACCATGTACTCGTCCCGGCAGCACGCTCCACATTCTCGTACTCAATGTATTTGGTGCGAAATCCAACCCAGCTGAAAATACCTTTGGAAAACCGGTTATATTCCCGCATAGAGAGAATAGAGTCCACCATCTGTCTTGTCATAAAGCGAAAATCCTGTGCACCGTCTACAATTTCCGTCTGAGAAATCTTGTTCATGATCTTGTAGAATTTTCGGGAGAACCACGACAACAGCTTTGGCTCTCCTTTTCGGCTCACGCGTCTTGTTGTGGCACAGTCATATTCACCGCTGAGCACATAATTATACATCTCCGGCAAAAATGCAGGCGGATGCTGCAAATCCGCATCCATGACAACGACATAATCACCCGATGCATTGTTAAACAGCCAATCTGAGAAAAGATCTGTTGCATAAATGGAACATCAGATTGCAGTTTTTTCCAAAATTCCGGGAAAACGAGATATACCGCACTCTGGAATCTGCTTTTGCCAGTTCCCGGAGTTTAGACAGCGTTCCGTCCCGTGAACCATCATTGATAAAAAGCAACTCAAAATCCGTATCCGGATGCTCCTGCCGAATTTCCGTCATTACTTTTTGAATCTCTGTATAAAAAAGCGGCAGCACTTCCTGCTCATTATAGCAGGGCACTACAACAGAAATTTTTTTCATAGTCATCCCCTTCTGTCATCCGGCAAAGGCTCTAACATTTTAAGCCACGCCGCATTCCAATCAGTCCGCATCTTTTTTTCGAGAACACTGTTCCGTTTCGTTCGACACGCTTTCTTTATTATACCACCTTTTTCCCCACTTTACAAGACCTTGCGAGGAATATTTTTTTCAAATTCAAAAACAAATGTCCTGCAAGCACGTTCAAATTTCACGCAAAAAAGAAATCAGACGATTCTTGTAATTGTCTGAACGGTATGTCATACTTTGCAGCAGCGCAAAAAACGTCTCTTTGTCCGCCAATCGGAGTGCCTGCACTTCAGATTCCTGCATTTTGCACTGTTCCAATGTAAACGGCATGCAGATATAGTAGACATCATGGAATGTATGTTTCCGTTGATCTCGGAATAAGAACTGCATCTTTTCCCGTGACAGCTGAAGCCCGATTTCCTCCTGCGCTTCCCGAAGCGCACCGTCCAGACTGTTTTCTCCGGCATCTACAGCACCGGCAGTGATATCCCACACGCCGGGTCTGGTTGCCTTAATTGCTGAGCGCTGCTGAATCAAAAAGCGACCGTCCGAATTTCGGAGAATGACATGCGTACAGAGGACATATTCTCCCTCTTGAAGTGAAGACCCCCGCAGTACTGTTTTTCCCGTCTTTTTTCCAGACACATCATAAACATCCATCCATTCTTCCATTGCAATCCAACCTCTTTCGCAAAATTCATATGATTTCTTCTATTCTATATTGTAGCATGAAAACTATAATTTCGTCAAGTGAAAATTTGATTTTTAAGGAATTCGTTCCCTTTTCCCCGGAATATTCTGAAAATTGGATGAAAATTCGAAAAAGCACTTTTCTTTCTGGAAAAAATATGGTATACTGGTAAGCAAAGCTTCTCACAATAGATTCTGCACCACGCAAAATTCTTATTGTCCTAAACAGAAAGGTTGGATGCTCGATGCCAGATTTGAAAAAACGATACTCCCAATGGATGCAGGGCAGATACGGCGGAAATGATAAGCTAAATCTTTTTCTGCTGGGCGCATTCTTAGTTCTCATTGTAATTGCAGCGCTTCTTCAGCTTCGAATCCTGGACATTCCAGCCTTTTTGGTTCTCATCTACGCATATTACCGCATTCTCTCCAAAAACATTGAGGCACGAGTTGCTGAAAATCGGAAGTTCGAGCTTGGCCTGGAAAAAGTTTTTGGCATATTTCAAAGTCCGGAGAAAAAGAGCGCGCGGAGAATCTATCGAATTTTTCCGTGTCCTCAGTGCGGTCAAAAGCTGCGCATTCCAAAAGGTCACGGCAAGGTGAGCGTCACCTGTCCAAAATGCCACAAAGAATTTATGAAACGGAGTTAAATCACAGCAATGTACGGGTATATACGCATTCTAAAACCCGAGTTAAAGTTTCGGGAATACGATGACTACCGTGCCTGCTATTGCGGGTTGTGCGAGGCACTGCACCGTCAGTATGGCTCATTGGCACGATGCACTATCAGCTATGACATGACATTTCTGGTTTTACTGCTCTCCGGTCTGTATGAGCCGAATGAAGAACTGCAAAAACGCAGGTGTATTGCGCATCCATTTTGCAAACAGCTTCAGAAAAAAAGTGCGGTCATTGATTATGCAGCAGATATGAGTCTGCTCCTGTATCGGGAAAAATGCATAGACGACTGGAATGACGAGCGTAAATTTACCCGAAAAGTTGCTGCCGATTTCTTATCCAGGGACTATAAACAGGCGCAAAAAAAGTATCCTCAAAAAACAGCGAAAATTCAAACGCATCTGCAGCAGCTTCATCACTATGAAAAAGCACAAGAGTCCAATCCGGATCTTCCGGCAGGATGCTTCGGTGCAATCTTAGGGGAAATTTTTGCTTGGAAAGAGGACATATGGAAAGAATCGTTATTCCAGATCGGTTTTTTCTTAGGGAAATTCGTCTATCTTTTAGATGCCTATGATGATTTGGAAAAAGATCAAAAAAAGAATTGCTATAACCCGCTTCGATTTCTTGCAGCACAGGAAGCAGATTTTCCAAAAGTCTGTGAAAATCTTCTGCGCTTAATGGCATCTTCCTGCGCTGCAGAATTTGAACGGCTTCCTATCCTGAAATATGCCGACATCTTGCGAAACATTTTATACGCCGGCATCTGGACACGATTCTATACCAAAAAGAAACAGGAGGACAACTAATGGATCCTTATGAAATATTGGGCATTTCCCGCAATGCCTCAGAGCAGGAAATCAAAAAAGCATATCGGAAGCTGAGCCGTCAGTACCATCCTGATGCAAACGTCGGAAATCCAAACGCAGCTGCCTACGAGGAAAAGTTCAAGCAGATTCAGCAGGCATACCAAACCATTATGGACCAGCGGCAGGGCGGAAGCCAATCCAGCGGATATGGCGGATTCCGTCAGAGCCGAAGCACCAGCGACCAAAACGATCTTCACCTTCAAGCAGCGGTAAACTTCATCCAAAACAGACGATTCCAAGAAGCCATTCGTGTTTTGGAGGATATCCAGCCGAGAACCGCACAGTGGTATTATGTTAGTGCTGTCGCACATTCCGGTGCCGGCAACAATGCAACAGCGATTCAGTATGCAAGAACTGCCGCACAGATGGAACCGACGAATCCGGAATATCAGAACCTTGTCCGGCAGCTGGAGTTCTCCGGTTATTCCTACCAGCAAATGCAGCAGCCCTATCTGGAAAACGGCTCTTCGTTCAACTCAGAATGTGTCCGCTGCTGTGCTGCCAATCTGATTCTGAATGCAGTTTGCAATTGCTGCTTCGGCTGTTCCTAAGCGCCCATTTTCTTTGGAAGAATTGCACAAGAAAATTTGAAAAAAATGCAGGATTCGAAAAAAATGCATGGAGAATCACATTTTTTGCCGGGAAGGTGTTTACTTTCCTCTGAAAATATGATAAAATAAATTGGGTAGTACTTCTACCGTTTTGGGAACAGTGGGATGCAGACTGATTCCAAAACGTCCATTTTTCCAGAAAATCACCGATAAGATTTTCTGTTTTGCCTGTCTTTCCTTTTCATCCGTTGGCAGGCATAACATGACTGGATATGTCAAATGTCTATTCGTAAGGAGAATCTGTGATGTTTTTCAATCATAAAAATACAGATGAAGATCGCAGTCAAAATCATTTTTTTTATTATGGCGGCAACTACCCTGGAGAATCGACAGAACCATTTTTTCATTCCGGCCTGACAGACTATTGTCTGCGTGTTTCCGTTGCCACGCATATCGGAAAAGTTCGTGGAAACCACGAGGACAATTTTTATTTGGAAGGTCTATATATGAACGACATCTTCCGAAATGATTTTTCTGCAACGTATACCATTCGCAATGCCGACGGCATGAGTTTTGCGGTTTTTGACGGCATGGGCGGTGCCGCTTACGGCGAAGTTGCCTCCGAAATTGCAGTGCAAAAGCTTCGGAAATACGAGAAAAAACTGAAATATGCAGACGGGACACGTATGCTGGATCAGCTGGTTTCCTCGTTTACCACAGAAGCCAACGACGCAATTTGTGACATGCTTGCAGAAAAGCATTGCACAACAGGCGGAACTACATTTTCCATGCTCTACTTTCTGCGAGATTCTATTAAGCTCTACTACCTTGGTGACAGCCGGATCTATCGCTATAAATCAGACGGGCTGACTCGTCTGACAAGGGATCATACGGTTGCCAATCAAAAAGTAGATGCTGCAATTTACACAGAAGAGGAAGCAAAAAAAAGTCCGGATCAGCATCGGCTAACGCTGTTCATTGGATCAGACCACAAAAAACTAGGGCTTAATGCGGACAGCAGGCCTCTAGTTCCTTTGGAAATGGGAAGCAAATTTTTGCTTTGCACAGATGGACTGACCAATATGTGCAGCGACACCGAAATTTTTGATCTGCTCTCTCAGAATTACTTTAACGAAGCAGCCGTACTGGTACAGGCAGCGCTGCAAAATGGCGGCGCAGATAATGTCACTTGCATTGTATTGGAAGTGTTACCGGTTGCATCGACAGAAGAATCCTGACGATTTTTCAGGAATGCCACACAAAACAAAAAGCACACGTATTTCAAGGATACGTGTGCTTTTTTGCTTACTGTTTTTGTGATTGAAAGTAAAATTTTGGGCACAGGTTTCCGTGCTTAGATGCGCTCTACCTTCATCATGTTTGTGGTATTCGACACACCAACCGGTGCGCCGGCAGTGATGACAACAATGTCGCCCTTGGTAACGATGTCAGACTGCAACGCTGCGTGAATAGAGGCATCAAACAGCGCATCCGTATTGGAAACTTCGTCAACCAAAACCGGATAAACGCCCCAGCTCAGATTCATCTGGCGCAGTACCCGCTCATTGACGGTGCAGCTGATGATCGGACAGTACGGACGGTATTTCGAGATCTCCCGCGCAGTCACACCCGACATGGTAACTGTCAAAATTGCAGCAGCATCCAAATCATGTGCAGTCGTTACAGTAGCGTGGGCAATAGCGTTGGCGATGTCATCGCTCTTCTTGGTACGGCTTGCGGAATGCATGCCCTTATAGTCGATGTCATCCTCCGTGGTGCGTGCAATCAAGTCCATGGTGCGCACGACATCAACCGGATATGAGCCAGCTGCGGTTTCGCCGGAGAGCATGATTGCACTCGTACCATCATAAATGGCATTGGCAACGTCTGTGATCTCCGCACGGGTCGGACGGGGGTTGGAAATCATGGACTCCAGCATCTGTGTTGCTGTGATGACTTGCTTGCCTGCCTGATAGCCCTTTCGGATCAGCTTCTTCTGTACAGACGGAATCAGCTCAAACGGGATCTCAACGCCCAGGTCGCCACGTGCGACCATGATACCGTCGGATGCTTCCAGAATCTCGTCGATATTGCGGACACCCTCTGTATTTTCGATTTTCGCAATGATGCGAACATCAAACCAGCCGAGGCTCTGCGCATATTTTCTCAGATAGTCGATATCTGCGGAAGTCCGGACAAAGCTTGCTGCGATAAAGTCAAATCCCATCTTTGCGCCGAATTCCAAATCGTTCTTATCATTCTCGCTCAAATACGGCATGGAGAGCTGCACACCCGGAACATTGATGCCCTTGTTGTTAGAAAGTACACCGCCGTGAATGACATGGCAAACAATTTTGGAGGCAGTTACCTTCTCAACAACCATTTCAATCGCACCATCATTAACCAGTACGTGTACCCCCGGCTTCACATCATGCGGGAGATTTTTAAAGGACACGCTTCCCACATGTTCATCACAGAGGACATCCTCTGTTGTCAAAGTATACGTATCCCCTGTTTCAATGGTAACCGGCTTATCATCCACAAAGCGTCCCAGACGAATCTCAGGGCCTTTGGTATCCATCAGTGTTGCAATCGGCAAACCAAGTTCTTCCCGCAGACGGGAAACCTGCTCGAACCGCTTCTGATGAGTTTCATGATCGCCATGGGAAAAATTAAAGCGAGCTACATTCATGCCAGAGAGCATGATCTGACGCATAATTGCGTCATCATCGGTAGCCGGCCCGATCGTACATACAATTTTTGTTTTTCTCATAATATTCACGCATCCTTTTCTCTTTTTCACCATGAAATTTGCCTTACTCTAATAGTATACCACAAAATCCGGAAAATGAAAAGTTATTTTTATTGAAAGTATTTGCGATGTTTCTTTATAATCGAAAGCCAAAACATGCTTTTACACATGAAGTCCGAGCCACTGCTCTAGATTTTCAGACAAAATTCCCCGATTTTCGAGATCCGACAGCTGCAATGCAAAAAATCGTTCCAGTTCTTCCGGATAACTCCACATGGGATAATCCACGCCGAAAAAACAATTCTCCGCACCAAAATGGTGAATCAAATCAACAGATTCTTCTACCGATAAAAACGGCAGGCTGCTGCTGGTG
>ERZ779843.2988-NODE-2988-length-14972-cov-2.792116_pt1 | contig 14972 bp, 10 predicted proteins | sample MGYA00511560_ERZ779843 | MGnify/ENA primary metagenome ERZ779843 (study PRJEB29588, sample SAMEA2158062) | human gut metagenome | biome: human gut; feature: human-associated habitat; material: faeces | place: Denmark | collected 2008/2010 ... | reverse complement strand
ATCGGGATTCCAGGTACACATAGGCAAAGGTGTCTACACCCCCGGCGACAAAGCCGATGTGCTGGTAGCCATGAACCCTGCCGCCCTGAAAACCAACGTAAAATATGTCAAAGCCAACGGTGTCATACTCTTCGATACCGACTCCTTTGAAAAGAGCGACCTCGAAAAAGCCGCCTTCAAAACCGACGACCCCTTTACCGAACTGGGCATCACCCAACAGCTCGTGCCCGTTGCCATCACCTCGATGGTGAAACACTCTCTCGCCGACTCGGGTCTCGACAACAAAGCCATACTGCGGTGCAAAAACATGTTTGCTCTCGGCCTCATCTGCTGGCTCTTCGACCGTCCCCTCGAACAGGCCGAACACCTGCTGCAAAACAAATTCTCGAAAAAACCGTCGATTCTCGAAGCCAACATCAAGGTCATGACCGACGGTTACCACTACGGCGGAAACATCCACGCCTCGGTAACCACCTACCATGTTGAAACCGGCGATGCACAGAAAGGTATCTACACCGACATCAACGGTAACCGTGCCACCGCATTGGGTCTCATCGCCGCCTCGGAAAAGTCGGGACGCCCCCTTTTCCTGGGAAGCTATCCCATCACCCCCGCCAGCGACATTCTGCACGAACTGGCCAAACGCAAAGACCTCGGCGTGAAAGTGGTACAGGCCGAAGACGAGATAGCCGGCGTATGTACCGCCATCGGTGCCAGCTTTGCCGGCGACCTGGCCGCCACCTCGACCTCGGGTCCCGGCCTCGCCTTGAAAAGCGAAGCCATCGGTCTGACCGTCATGGCCGAACTGCCGCTCGTCATCATCGACGTACAGCGCGGCGGCCCCTCGACCGGTCTGCCCACCAAGTCGGAACAGACCGACCTGCTGCAAGCCCTCTACGGCCGCAACGGCGAATCGCCTGTTGTCGTACTGGCAGCCTCTACCCCGTCCAACTGCTTCGACATGGCCTTCCAGGCCGCCAAGATAGCGCTCGAACACATGACCCCCGTCATTCTGCTCACCGACGCATTCATCGCCAACGGCTCCTCGGCCTGGCGCATTCCCGACATGAACGAATATCCCGACATCAAACCCAACTACGTGAAACCCGAGATGCTCGCCGAAGGGTGGAAACCCTACAAACGCGACCCCGAGACACACGTCCGCTACTGGGCCATACCGGGCACCGAGGGCTTCATGCACCGGCTGGGCGGTCTTGAAAAAGACAATGTAACCAGCGCCATATCGACCGACCCCGCCAACCACCAGCGCATGACCGACCTGCGGCAGGCCAAGATAGACTACATCGCCAACTGCATACCCGCCCTCGAAGTGAAGGGCAACCCCGATGCCGACCTGCTCGTCGTAGGTTGGGGCGGCACCTATGGACACCTCTACTCGGTAGTCAACGATCTGAACCACGAAGGCAAGAAGGTGGCATTGGCCCATTTCAACTACATCAACCCGCTGCCCGCCAACACCGCCGAGGTGCTGAAACGCTACAAGAAAGTTGTCGTATGCGAGCAGAATAACGGCCAGTTTGCCACACAGTTGTGCGGCAAAATACCGGGACTCGTTGTCAGCCGGTTCAACCGCGTACAAGGCCAGCCGTTCATGGAGAGCGAGCTGAAAGAACATTTCATTAAACTTATGGAGGAATAACCCATGGACAACAAAGTATATACCGCAAAAGACTATAAAAGCGACCAATATGTGCGTTGGTGCCCCGGTTGCGGCGACCACGCCATCGTAACCACCCTGCAAAAGGCCATGGCCGAACTGGGCGTTCCCCCGCACGAAATCGCCGTCATATCGGGAATCGGCTGCTCCTCGCGCCTGCCTTACTACATGAACACCTACGGTTTCCACACCATTCACGGCCGTGCCGCCGCCATCGCCACAGGTGTAAAGACCGCCAACCCCGCACTCACCGTGTGGCAGGTCAGCGGCGACGGCGACTTCCTCGCCATCGGCGGAAACCACTTCATACACATTTTGCGCCGCAACGTCGACGTCAACATACTGCTGCTCAACAACAAGATATACGGTCTCACCAAGGGACAATACTCCCCCACGAGCGACCGCGGAGCGGTAACCAAGTCGTCGCCCTACGGCACCGTTGAAGACCCCTTCATTCCCGCCGAACTTACCTTCGGCGCCCGTGGCCACTTCTTTGCCCGCGCCATCGACGTCGACCTCGAAGTATCGAAAGAGGGCATGATAGCCTCCGTGGTAGAGATACTCCAAAACTGTGTTATCTTCAACGACAAGATACACAGCTATGTAGCCGACCGCGAATTCCGGGCCGACCGCACCATACACCTGCGTCAGGGCGAAAAGATGCTCTTCGGCAAGAATATGGACAAAGGTCTCGTTCTCGACGGCTATAAACTCAAAGCCGTTACCGTAGGTGAAAACGGCGTTACCATAGACGACATTCTCACCCACGATGCCACCGCGGCCAACGACATCATGCATCAGATGCTCGCCATGATGGACGGCCACGAACTCCCGCTGGCTGTGGGCGTAATACGCAACGTCGAAGCTCCCACCTACGATCGGGAGGTAGAGGCTCAGGTCAATGCCGTGCGCGCCAAGAATCCCAACAAAACCCTGCGCGACCTGCTGCTCGAAGGCGATACCTGGGAAGTGAAATAACCCATTATCACATACACCCTACACACGAAGGGCTGCCGTCTGTTTCGGCAGCCCTTCTTTTTCTTTTAAAAAAGAGGCCTTTCTTGCAGGGGAAAAACAAAGATGGGAAACGGAAAGAGCCCCGAAAGCAGCGGAAACTCCGGAAGAGAAATAGAGAGAAGGATGAAAATCACACATAAATCAGCGTCGAAAGCGCCGATTCATCGAAAATTTCGTTTGCCACCTCACACAACTCCCCAGCCGAGACAGCCTCTATGCGGGCAAACGTCTCAGTGAGCGAATCGTACTTGCCATAGCGCAGAAAAGCCTTGCCCATGCCCAGCGCCATATTCTCGCTGTTTTCGGTGCCCACGGCAATCTGTCCCATAAACTGGCGCTTGGCCGTAGTCAGTTGCAGGGTGGAGAGAGGCTTCTCCCGCAGACGACGCAACTCCCGCGACAGGAGCGCGAGACAACGGTCGACCTTCGAAGGGTCGGTACCGAAATAGACCGAGAAGACTCCCGTGTCGGTATAGGTCACCACCGACGACTCCACCGTATAGACACAACCCGTCTTCTCACGCAAGGCAATGTTGAGGCGGCTGTTCATACCGGGCCCGCCCAGCAGGTTGTTGAGCAGGAAGAGCGCCGTGCGGCGACGGTCGTACATATCGTAAGAACGGCTGCCCACCAGCACATGGGCCTGATGCGTGCCGAGTGACACCCGTCGCTCGAACCTCGTCCCCCGGCCGGGAGCCTCGCGATGCTGTGACGGTTCGCCCTCCCCGCACTCACCCATATAGCGTTGGAGCGCCGAGACCACCCGCTTGAAAGGCAATGCCCCGCGATAGAAAAACACCATGCGCGAGGCCGTGTAATGCGTGTGCAGAAACCGCAAGCCGTCGGCCGGCGAGAAGGAGAGCAGCGTATCGCTGTCGCCCAATATGTTATGACCCAGGGCATGACCGCCAAAGAGTGCATTCTCGAAGTCGTCGTAAATCAATTCCGAGGGAGTATCACGATAGGAGTTGATTTCGTCAAGAATCACCTCCACCTCGCGTTCCACCTCACCGGTCGGGAAACGGGAGTGCAACAGAAGGTCGCTCATCAACTCGACGGCCCGTGTCAGATGTTCCGACAGGAAGACCGTGTAGATGACCGTCTCCTCCTTCGTCGTATAGGCATTGAGTTCACCGCCCACCGTCTCCATGCGGTTGAGAATGTGCCACGACCGGCGGCGGGAGGTTCCCTTGAAAAGAAGGTGCTCCACAAAATGGGCCAGACCATCTTCACCAGCGGCCTCATCGCGCGAACCGGCATTGACGGTAAATCCTGCATAAGATACCTGCGAAGGTACCTGCTGATATATCATACGCAACCCGTTGGGCAGGGTAAAGGTGGAATAGTCGGTCATAAACAAACATTATTTCAGGAGCAAAAGTACGACAATAAACCGAAGCCGAAAAAGAAAAACAGGTCGAGGCAGAGAATTTCTCAAAAAGAGAAAAAGATTCACGAGAAAATACGTACCTTCGTAAAAACGATTCATACCTACCCACCTAAACTGATATGACCTCACAAGCACAAATCGAAGTCATTCTCCAACAAGAGGCAGACGCCATTCTCCACATACCGATAAGCGACCAATACGAAAAAGCTGTCGCACTCATCGTCGAACAGGTACACCGCAAAAAGGGCAAACTGGTAACCAGCGGCATGGGCAAGGCCGGCCAAATCGCCATGAACATTGCCACCACCTTCTGTTCGACCGGCACACCCGCCGTGTTTCTGCACCCCAGCGAAGCCCAACACGGCGACCTGGGCATCTTACAGGAGAACGACATCATGCTGGTTATCTCCAACTCGGGCAAAACGCGGGAAATTCTCGAACTGCTCACCCTGGCCAAGCGTTTAAGACCCGAACTGCAATTCATCGTCATCACCGGCAACGACCACAGTGAGTTGGCCCAGAAGTCCGACGTCTGCCTCTATACCGGAGCCCCGGCCGAAGTATGCCCCCTGGGCCTCACCCCCACAACCTCAACTACGATGATGACCGTCATCGGCGACATACTCGTAGTAAGCGTTATGCAAGAAACCGGCTTCGATGCCGCCCAATACGCCCTGCGTCACCACGGAGGCTATCTCGGGCAACGCTCTCGGGAACAATCGGAACAGAACCTTAAATAACAAAATCATACCTACCATGCGCAAAATCATCGGCATCGGCGAAACGATTCTCGACATCATCTTCAAAAACGGACAGCCTACCCATGCTGTGCCCGGTGGCTCAACGTTCAACTCCATGATTTCATTGGGCCGCTTGGGCATTCCATCACGGTTCATCACCGAAATAGGCAACGACACCGTAGGGCACATCATTCTCGACTTCATGCGTGAAAACGGCCTGCCCACCGACAATGTCGACCTCTTCGACGACGGCTATTCGCAATCGCCCGTCTCGCTGGCCTTTTTGGGAGAAAACAACGACGCCCAATACGCCTTTTACCAACACTATCCGCAGAAAAGGCTCAACTTTGCATGGCCCATTGTCGAAGCCGACGACCTCGTCATCTTTGGCTCCTACTATGCCGTAGACCCCACCCTTCGAGAAAAATTGCAAGAGTTTATCGCCTACGCCCGGGAGCAGAAGGCCATCATCTACTACGACATCAACTTCCGTCCCTCGCACGCACACGAAGCCTTGCGCATCATGCCCGCCTTCATCGAAAATCTCGAATACGCCGACATCGTCCGTGGCTCGGCCGAAGACTTCCAGACCCTCCTCAACGAGAGCGACCCCGAGAAACTCTACCGCCAGCGCATCTCCTTTGACACACCCAACTTCATCTTTACCGACGGCAGCCGGGGAGCCGACATCTTCTGCCGCGCCGGACACCGCCACGTCGATACCCCGAAGATAAAGACCGTGAGCACCATCGGTGCCGGAGACAATTTTAACGCTGGCATACTCTTCGCCCTGTATCAAAAAAACATTTTCCGCGAAGAACTCTCCACGCTCTCGCTCGACCAATGGGAAACCATATTGAAATGCGGAAACTCTTTTGCATCAGAGGTTTGCCAATCGTTCGACAACTACATCTCTTCAGATTTTGCCGCACGTGTCAAGCAAGGACAATTGTAAACTTTTTTGTTTACCCGGTATAATAATATTTAAAGGAATTAAAGTTTGGACAAAGGTCTAAATATTTGACTACCTTTGCCTTATCACAACCGGAATCACACATGGCGAAACACTTGTCCAAATGTATATGGGTCTTCTTTCTGGCCTTAACCTCTTGCTCCACTCAACTCTTTGATATAGAGACGATATGCGAGAGTGTTAACGACTCATGCTATATTATCAAATGGGAGGTTTGGCCCGAGACTCACGGCTATGTACAAATCTACGCCTCGACCGACTCCAAACATTTCGACAAAAGCGACCGGGTGGCCCGTTGCAAAATCTCCGATAAAATCTGCGACATCACGCTCGACAAGACACCCGACACCCGCTACTACTTTCTCCTGCAATTTGACAAAAAAAACCAACGCATAGTCGCTTCCCGCGCCCCCAACATCGAGAACATCTGCAACCTGAGAGACTTGGGCGGCTATGAAAACGCCAAAAAAAAGCCGTCAAATGGGGCTACATCTTCCGCTCGGGCTGCTTGCAGAACATCGACAGCCTCGGCATAAAGAAAATAAACAGCCTCGGCATCGGCACACTCATCGACTTTTCGGATTTGTCGCGTTTCCACGCACCTAAGAAAGATTTGAAAATAGGTCAGGTAAAACACTTACCCATCAATCTCATCACATCGAGCCACGTATATGACCGGCTGAGCAGTGAAACCCTGCGTCGCGGCGACGCCAACATCTTCCTGCAAGACCTCTTCATCACCCTCATCGACTCGGGCATACCCCGCTATCGCGAGATGTTCGATCTGCTTCTCGACGAAAACAGCTATCCGGTCATTCTCAGCGACAAATTCGGCAAAGATTATGTAGGTTTTGCCAGTGCTCTGATACTGGCAGCCCTCGACGTTCCCGAAGAGACCATCTACGACGACTTCACCCTGAGCAATCACTATCTCGACCGCCGCGCCATCTTGTTCGACAGCGTCAACTGTTCCAGCGACACACAAGAAGCCGCCACTGCCCTCATGACCGTACGCAAACGGCACCTCTTCTGCGCCATACGCCGCATCAAGCAGAAATACGGGAGCATACAGAATTATCTCGAAAAAGAGATAAACCTTACGCCCGAAAAGCGCCAACAACTGCAAAAGATACTCCTTTACTAAATTTCTCCCGCGGTGCTTCACACCGAATTATCGGGGGTTATGACTTAAATCCCGAATTTATGCCGTACCTTTGCCGGAGCTTTACCGCACCGGCCGTACGGCTTCTGTTTCATGCAAACGCAAAAAACGGTCCGCGATAAAGGTCAAGTCCGTAACCTCACATAAACAAAGAATCCTCTATGAAGACTTTTGAAGAATTGGGCGTGTGCCCCGAAATTCTCAAAGCCATTACCGAACTGGGATATGAGCAACCCATGCCCGTACAGGAAGAAGTCATTCCGCTGCTGCTCCACGAGAAAACCGACATCGTAGCCCTCGCACAGACAGGCACCGGAAAAACCGCCGCCTTCGGCCTGCCCGTCATACAGCAGACCGACTTGTCGACCGACGCCACCCAGACCCTCATTCTCAGCCCCACCCGCGAACTCTGCCTGCAAATCGCCGGCGACCTCAACGACTACTCGGCCTATGTCGAAGGGTTGAAGATACTCCCCGTCTACGGCGGGTCGAGCATCGAAAGCCAGATACGCGCCCTGAAAAAAGGGGTGCATATCATCGTCGCCACACCGGGCCGGCTCATCGACCTCATCAACCGCGGCATGGTACAACTCGACAAGGTTCACACCGTCATCATGGACGAAGCCGACGAAATGCTCGACATGGGTTTTACCGAAAGCATCAACGAAATACTCGCCAAGGTACCCGAAGAGCGTCAGATGCTGCTTTTCTCGGCCACCATGCCACCCGACATCGACCGCATCGCCCGCCAATACATGCGCTCTCCGCGCGAGATTGTCATCGGCAGTAAAAACGAAGGAGCCCAGAACGTCAAGCACGTCTACTATCTCGTACACGCCAAAGACAAATATCCGGCACTGAAACGCATCGCCGACTACTACCCCAACATCTACGGCATCATCTTCTGCCGCACTCGCCTCGAAACCCAGGAAATAGCCGACGCCCTCATCAAGGACGGCTACAATGCCGACTCGCTGCACGGCGACCTCTCGCAACAGCAGCGCGACGCCGTGATGCAGAAGTTCCGCCTGCACAATCTGCAACTGCTCGTTGCCACCGACGTAGCGGCCCGCGGCCTCGACGTCGACAACCTTACCCACGTCATCAACTACGGACTGCCCGAAGACATCGAGACCTACACCCACCGCAGCGGACGCCCCGGACGGGCCGGCAAGACAGGTACCTCCATCGCCATCATACACGTCAAGGAGAAACGCCGCATGCGCGACATCGAACGCATCATCGGCAAGAAATTTGAGAAAGGCACCGTACCCACCGGGAAACAGATATGCGAAAAGCAGCTCTACAACTTCATCGACCGCATCGAAAAGGTCAAGGTCAATGAAGAAGAAATCGCCGCCTACCTGCCTGCCACCCTCAAACGCCTCTCGTGGCTGTCGACCGAAGACCTCGTAAAACGGGTCGTTTCTCTCGAATTCAACCGGCTCATCGACTATTATGCCGATGCTGCCGACCTCGATATACCCGAAGAAAATACTCCCCGCGAAGGGAAAAGCAAAGAACGCAACCGCAAAGCCACTCCGGGCTTCACTGCCCTACGCATCAACTTGGGAAAGGCCGACGGCTTCTACCCCAACACCCTCATCGACATGGTCAACCGCAACGTGCCCGGACGGGTGGCCATCGGAAAAATCGACATCTTACCCGAATTTTCCCGCTTCGAAGTCGAAGAAAAAGAGTCGCATCGCACCATGGCTCTGCTCAAAAACATCAATTTCTTTGGCAAGCGCGTGCAGGTAACGACCGACTCTCCCGCGGAACAATCTGACGGTGGCGAAGCAGCAAAAGCACGCATTCATCGAAAAAAAGAGGAATATACCTCTTCCCGACCCCGCCGCAAAGGATACGCCTTTGACGAGAGGAAAGGAAAAAACAACAACCATTCGGGAAAGAAAGTGCACAAAAATAAGTAATTAAGGCTATCGAGGCTGTGAAATATTTTGTACTTTTGTTTCGCTAAAAAAGCAATCTATGCGATCACCCTCGATACTCAACCTGTTTTTCGCTCCCCGACAACGCCGCCACGACCAATACGCCACCCACGGCGATGCCATACAGAAAGAGCAACTGCGCTACCTGCTGCACACGGCACGCAACACCGAGATAGGCAAACGTTACGACTTCACCGGCATAAAAAGTTATGCCGACTTTGCCTCGCGACTCCCTGTCGTCGACTACGAAGGCATAAAACCCTATGTCGACCGGATGCTTCGCGGCGAAAACAACCTGATATGGCCCTCCCGGATAAAATGGTTTGCCAAGTCGTCGGGAACCACCAACGAAAAGAGCAAATTCATTCCCGTAAGCGACGAATGTCTCAAAAAGTGCCACTACCAAGGAGGATTCGATGTCGTAGCGACCTACTTCCGCAACTATCCCCACAACAGACTGTTTTTCGGGAAAAGTCTTATCCTGGGTGGCAGCCACGCCATCAACCCGCTGTCGCCGGGCATCTCCTGCGGTGACCTCTCGGCCATACTGCTGCAAAACACCAGCACACTGGTCAACTGCATGCGGGCACCCCGGTTGAAAATCGCCCTCATGAGCGAATGGGAAGCCAAGATAAAAGCCATCGTCAAAGACACGATGCACCGCAACATCGTAAGTCTCTCGGGCGTCCCCTCCTGGATGATGACCCTCATCAAGAAGATTCTACAAGAGAGCGGCGCACAGAACCTGTGCGAAGTGTGGCCCCACCTCGAAGTCTTCTTCCACGGCGGCATCAGCTTCGAACCCTACCGGCAATACTACAAGGAGCTCATACCCTCCGACGGCATGCACTACGTCGAGACCTACAACGCCTCCGAAGGATTCTTCGGCATACAGAACGACCCCGAACACCACGATATGCTGCTGATGCTCGACCTGGGAGTCTTCTTCGAATTTATCCCCCTGAACGAGCTCGACAAGGAAAATCCTCGCGTGCTTCCGCTGTGGGAAGTCGAAGAGGGAGGCAACTATGCTCTTGTCATGTCGTCTACCAACGGTCTGTGGCGCTATCTCATAGGCGACACGGTAAAAATCACTTCGACCCGCCCCGTAAAATTCACCATCTCGGGCCGCACCAAGCACTTTATCAACGCCTTCGGCGAAGAACTGATGGTGGCCAACGCCGAGAAAGGTTTGGCCAAAGCCTGCGAGATGACCGGCAGCAAAGTGCTCAATTACAGCGCTGCGCCGGTGTTCATGTCGGACAAGAGCCGCGGACACCATCAATGGCTCATCGAGTTTGAAAAGGCACCCGCCGACCTCGAAGCCTTTGCCGACATACTCGACAAGGCCCTGCAAGAGGTAAACTCCGACTACGAAGCCAAACGCTACAAAGGCATCTTCCTCGACCGCCTCGAAATCGTCGTGGCCCGGCCCCACCTCTTCGACGACTGGCTGCGCGAAAAAGGAAAACTGGGCGGACAGCACAAGATACCCCGTCTGAGCAACACCCGCGACCTCATCGAAGAGATGTTGAAAATGAATCATTAATAACCGTTCCTCATAAGATTGAAACTGCCAATGGAAAAGAATTTCAAACGAATACTCGTAACCACCGCTTTGCCTTATGCCAACGGTCCGGTACACATCGGACATCTGGCCGGCGTGTATGTACCCGCCGACATCTATACCCGCTACCAACGGCTCAAAGGCCGCGACGTCATACTCATCGGAGGCTCCGACGAGCACGGTGTACCCATCACCCTGAAAGCCCGCAAAGAGGGTGTTAGCCCGCAAGATATCGTAGACCGCTACCACACGATTATCAAAAAATCGTTTGAAGAATTCGGCATTTCGTTCGACATCTATTCGCGTACCACGTCGAAAATCCATGAGAAAATGGCGTCGGACTTCTTCCGTACCCTCTACGATAAAGGCGTCTTCATCGAAAAAGAGAGCGAACAATATTACGACGAAGAGGCCGGCCAGTTCCTTGCCGACCGCTACATAACCGGCACCTGCCCCCACTGCAAGAACGAACACGCCTACGGCGACCAATGTGAAGCCTGCGGCACATCGCTCAATGCCACCGACCTCATCAATCCCAAATCGACCATCAGCGGCAGCCGCCCCGTGCTGCGCAAGACCAAGCACTGGTACCTCCCCCTCGACCGCTACGAAGGCTTCCTGCGCGAATGGATACTTGAAGGCCACAAAGAGTGGAAACCCAACGTCTACGGCCAGTGCAAATCATGGCTCGACATGGGCCTGCAACCCCGCGCCGTGAGCCGCGACCTCGACTGGGGCGTACCCGTACCCGTCGAAGGGGCCGAAGGCAAGGTGCTCTACGTATGGTTCGATGCCCCCATCGGATACATCTCCAACACCAAGGAGCTGCTGCCCGACACTTGGGAACGCTACTGGAAAGACCCCGAAACCAAACTCGTGCATTTCATCGGGAAAGACAACATCGTATTCCACTGCATCGTATTCCCCGTCATGCTCAAAGCCGAAGGCAGCTATATCCTGCCCGAGAACGTACCGGCCAACGAATTCCTCAACCTCGAAGGCGACAAGATATCGACCTCGCGCAACTGGGCCGTGTGGCTGCATGAATATCTCGAAGACTTTCCCGGCAAACAGGACGTGCTGCGCTACGTGCTCACGGCCAACGCCCCCGAAACTAAAGACAACGACTTTACCTGGAAAGACTTCCAGGCCCGCAACAACAACGAACTCGTGGCCATACTGGGTAACTTCATCAACCGCTCCCTGGTACTCACCCACAAGTATTTCGGAGGAAAAATACCCGCCTGTGGTGAACTCACCGACTACGACCGCGACACGCTGCGCGAATTTTCAGACGTGAAGACCCGACTCGAAAACAGCATCGAAAACTACCGCTTCCGCGACGCACTGAAAGAGGCCATGAACCTGGCCCGCATAGGCAACAAGTACCTGGCCGACACCGAACCCTGGAAACTCGCCAAGAGCGATATGCCTCGTGTGGAAACAATACTCCACGTAGCCCTGCAAATCTCGGCCAATCTGGCCATCGCCTTCGAGCCCTTCCTACCCTTCTCGGCCGCCAAGTTGCGCTCCATGCTGGGACTTGCAACCATCGACTGGGACATGCTGGGCCGCATCGACATTCTCGCCGCCGGCACCCAACTGGCGCAACCCGAACTGCTTTTCGAGAAAATCGACGACAGCGTTATCGAAGCCCAAATCAAGAAACTGCACGACACGAAGATTGCCAACGAAAAGGCCAACCATGTAACCGAGCCCATCGCCCCGACCATCGAATTCGACGACTTTACCAAACTCGACATCCGCGTGGGCAAGGTACTCGAATGCCAGAAGGTACCCAAAGCCGACAAGCTCCTGCAATTCAAAATCGACGACGGGCTGGGCGGCCGCACCATCGTATCGGGCATCGCCAAGCACTACAACCCCGAAGATCTCGTAGGCAAGCAGGTGTGCTTCATCGCCAACCTTGCTCCCCGCAAGCTCAAAGGCATCGAATCGCAAGGCATGATACTCTCGGCCGAAGATGCCGACGGTCGCCTCGTGGTCATCTCGCCGCAAGACGACGTAACAGCCGGTTCGTGCGTAAAATAATTCTCTCCAACACTCCACCCCGGCCTCACCGCCGGGGTGGACTTTTTTCCCGACTCCCATGCCCGATTCACTCAAAAAAAGAACCCTCAACGCCCTTGTTTGGAGTTTTGTCGACAAATGCGGGCAGCAGCTTCTCTATTTTGTAACGGGCATCATACTCGCCAACCTTCTCTCGCCCGAAGATTACGGCCAAATAGGCGTTCTCACGCTCTTTATCACCCTCTCGGGTATTCTGGTCGACAGCGGCTTCGGATCGGCCCTCATTCGCAAGAAAAACGCCACTGAGACCGATTACAGCACAATATTCTACTTCAACCTCGGCATCAGCCTGCTCTTTTACCTCATACTCTTCGCAGCGGCCCCGCTCATTGCCGACTTCTTCGAGATACCCGGTCTCACCCCCGTGGCCCGCGTACTGTTCCTGTCGATACTCTTCCAGGGATTCTCTCTCATACAGCAGGTGCGGCTCACCAAGCACATCGCCTTCACCCACCTGGCCCGCATCAACATCATCGCCATACTGCTGGGCTCGACGGCCGCCATCGCATACGCCTGGCAGGGAGGCGGCGTGTGGGCACTGGTCGTGCAGCAACTGCTCATCGCCCTGCTCCGCACCGTACTGCTGTGGGCCTACGGGCACTGGCGCCCCCAGGCCCGTTTCAGCCTCAGGTCGATACGCGAATTTCTCTCTTACAGCAGCCACCTCATCGGTACCGGCGTACTCAACGCCATCTACAACAACCTCTACCCCATGCTCATCGGCAAGGGGTACAGCACGGCATCGGTAGGCTTCTACACCCAGGCTCACCGCTTCCAAGAGATACCCTCATCGCTGGTGGCCACCATATTCCGCAGCGTGGCATTCCCGGTGCTCTCGACCATCAACGACGAGCCCGACCGCATGATACGCATCTTCGGCAAATACATCCGCACGATTTCGTTCTTCATCTTCCCGGTCATGACCCTCTTCATCGTCATTGCCGAGCCCCTCGTACTGGTGCTGCTCTCGGAGAAGTGGGCCGCCTCCATTCCCTACCTGCAACGGTTGTGTATCGCCGGCGCCTTCTCTCCCTTCATCATTCTCTACTACGACCTGTTCAACAAGTACCGCAGCGACTACCAGGTGGACAAGATCCTCGCCGGCAAGGCCACCAAGGCCATCCGCCAGCGTGCCTCTGCCGCCAAGTTCGACGAGCGGCTGTCCCTGCTGGGTCTGCTGCTGGACGCCGCCACCGGCGAGCTGCGCTCCGTGGTGGAGCGGGAGGAGATGCTGCGGGAGCTGCTTGGCATCCTGAAGGACGTGAAAGCCGCCCTGACCGCGCCGGAGGCGGATCTCGCCGCTCTGCTGGAGGAACAGCTGCGCCGTCAGAAGACCCGCATCGACACCGGCAGGCGGTCTGGCAGTCTCTCCCAGGAGGCGGAGCGCTCTCACCGCCGGATCATCGCCGCTCTGGAGCGGCAGAAAGTCCTGGCTGGACAGACCGTGGACAGTCAGACGGGCTTTGCTGCAGTGAAGGCGGACTTCGACCAGATGGTCCAGGGCCTGAAAGCCCAGGCCAAGACCGCCGGGGAGATGCTGAACAACCTCTTCGCCTTCTGCGAGGAGGTGTTCCCGGAGGGGCAGGAGCTGCTGATCCTGGTGACGGAGCTGACCATCAACTACTACGCCGCCACCTTCATCAGCCGCTACGGCTGCGACGCGTATTTCACCCACAACCAGGAGCTGCTGTTCTACGAGCGCCAGCAGGAGATCATCTCCCAGCTGGAGTCCCTGGAGCTGAACTGACCGCGGGGGGAGAGGAGGGGCTCATGTACCGCATTTTCATCGTGGAGGACGACGCGGCCATCGCCGGGGTCATCCGCCGCCATCTGGAGGGCTGGGGCTACACCGTCCGCTGCGCGGAGCGGTTCGACGACGTCTTGTCGGAGTTCGCCGCCTTCGACCCCCATCTGGTGCTGCTGGACATCTCCCTCCCCTTCTTCAACGGCTACCACTGGTGCCAGGAGATCCGCCGGGTCTCCAAGGCGCCCATCTTATTTCTCACCTCCGCCTCGGACAATGTGAACGTGGTGATGGCCATGCAGCTGGGAGGGGATGACCTGTTGGCAAAGCCCTTTGATTTACAGGTGCTCTCCGCCAAGGTCCAGGCCCTGCTGCGGCGGGCCTATGACTTCGGCCCGTCTTCCCACCTGCTCTCCTGCGGCGCCGCGGTGCTGAACGTGTCTGATGGGACGCTGGATGCCCACGGGCAGCGGGTGGAGCTGACGAGGAACGAGTGCCGGATTCTGCAGCTCCTGCTGGAGCACAAGGGGGAGATCGTCAGCCGGGACGCATTGATGACCCGGCTGTGGGAGTCCGACAGCTTTGTGGATGAGAACACCCTGACGGTGAACATCGCCCGGCTGCGGCGGAAGCTGGAGGCGGCGGGCCTCCCGGATTT
>ERZ779843.2980-NODE-2980-length-15001-cov-3.576275_pt1 | contig 15001 bp, 18 predicted proteins | sample MGYA00511560_ERZ779843 | MGnify/ENA primary metagenome ERZ779843 (study PRJEB29588, sample SAMEA2158062) | human gut metagenome | biome: human gut; feature: human-associated habitat; material: faeces | place: Denmark | collected 2008/2010 ... | reverse complement strand
AGAGAAGATGGTTCAGCTGTCTGGTGATGAGGCCGACGATGCGCGAAAAGACCTGGACGATATGGGGGATGAGGGCGACAAGGCCGGAGGCGAAATCAAAGAGGCCATCAAGGGCGCCCTCGCCGCCTTTATCGGCTTTGAGGCAATCCAGGCCGGTATTGATATGCTCAAGGAGCTGGGCGCGGCGGCCATCGAAGCAGCCGGAGCCGCTGAGAATGTGGGCCGGAAGTTTGAGGCCAACTTCTCAGGCACCGACGCCGGGGAGTGGGCAGAGAACTACGCCGACGCCATCCACCGGAGCAGCGATGAGGTCAAGTCTTTCATGGTGTCCAATAAGGCCCTATACGGGGAAATGGGCATCACCGGGGACGCGGCCGCAGAGCTGTCCAAGGCCACCACGTCCCTTGCCTATGACTTCGGCAACGCCTTTGCCATGGATGACACCGAGGCCCTGGGCGTGGTCCAGGACTACATCAGCGGGAACAATGCGGCACTCGAAGAGTACGGCATCCACATTGATGAAGTGGCCCTGAAAAATACCGCGCTCTCAATGGGCCTAGGAGACCAGATAGACGAAATGGACGATGCTACTCTGGCCCAGGTCCGCATGAATGCCCTGCTGGGGCAGACCGAGAAAATCCAGCAATCGGCGGCCAACAGCACCGGCGGCCTGGTGAACAGCACCAAAGACCTCAAGGGCATCTGGAGCGAGTTCATGGCCGACGCTGGCAGCCGGTTTACGCCGGTCATCGAAAGCCTGTTCAGCACCATCCTGGATAGCTGGCCGACCATAGAGCCGATGCTCATGCAGTTCGTGGATATGCTGAGCAACGGGCTTGCCCAGGCTATGCCGGTCATCACGGAGCTGGGCATGACCCTGTTGCCCGTCCTAACGGACGTGCTGGGGACCGTGTTCGAGGCCGGCCTCCCACTCTTGCAAGTGTTCGGAGACCTGGCGCAGACCATCCTACCGCCTGTGGCGGACATCATAGGCATGATAGCCGAGACCGTCATGCCGCCCCTGGTGGACATCCTGAACACCCTAAATACCTCCATCATTCAGCCCCTTGTGCCGGTCATTCAAAAGCTGGCCGAGGCGCTGCTACCGCCCATCGCGCAACTGCTGGGCCTGATCTCCCCCATCCTGGAGGCCGTAAGCCCTGTGCTTGAGGTCATCGGAGATGTCCTGGGCGTCATCGCTGAGGTCCTGGGCAAAGTGGTAGGCTGGCTGGCCGACGGCGTGGGCAAGGTCGTAGGCTTCTTCTCTAACCTGTTCGGCGGAGCCAAGGACAGCGAAGAGGCGGTAAACGACCTGAGCGGGTCCATCAATGGCCTTGATGACGCCGCGAGCAAGGAGACTTCCCTTGTGGTCGATACGTCGCAGTACAAGGAGGAAGTCACCGGAGCAGCGGAGACCACCACCGAGGCCGTCACCGAAAACTCCAACCAGGCCGCCGAGATAACCGACGTAAATTTCATGGCTATGGGCGCGTCCGCTACGGCGGCCTATGGGACCATGCAGACCGACGCGGAGACGGCCTGGAGCGCCATGCAGACCGCAGCCACCACAGGCACGGACGCCATCGTCGCACAGTTTTCCCGTATCACGGCGGCGGCCCGTGAAGCGAGCAACGCCTCCAACGTCCAGATAGGAGCGAGCATCCCGCACAACGCCGGAGGCACGGATAACTTTGAGGGCGGTCCCACGTGGATGAACGAAGAGGGCGGCGAGCTTGCCATCCTCCCCGGCGGCTCTGCCATCATTCCGGCGGACCAGACTGACCGCCTGATGAAATCCTACACCAACAACACGACCAACAATCGAAGCAGCCGGAGCGTCAGCTTTGCCCCAAGCATCCAAATCACGATTGCGGGTAATGCCGACAGCTCCACCGTTGCCAACCTGAAAGAGCAGCTTCGCGCCCTGTTCGATGAGCTTTACCAAGAGGCCCAGGCCCAGGACTACACGGACCGCGCTATGCAGGCTGGCTTTGCATAAGGGGGTGCTACTATCTACACACTTGAGGGAAGAAAATGCGGAGTGGTCCGCTTCGAGCCTCTGACTACCGGCGTAGTGACCTCCGAGAGCGTGAGCCGGAGCAGCACGATCACCGACAACCCGGTTGAGGGCGGCTCCAATATCCAAGACCATGTTTTTACTCAGCCGTTGAGCTTCCAGATCAGCGGGACAGCCATCAATGGCGCGGACACCATCGCCGCCCTGCAAAAGATGTGGAAGAGCGGCGACATCATCACCTACACCGGGAGGAACCGCATCAGTAACCTTGTCATCCAGCAGCTCCAGAGCACCCACGACGCCAAGAACCGTGGGGGCTTCACGTTCACGGCCACCCTAAAGCAAGTCACCCTGGGCAGCTCCGTGGACAGTGGAACGGCCTCTACTATGGCCGGTATGGACGCTGCGGCCTCCGCGTCACAGCCCAAGGCAACCACCAAGGCGGCGCAGAAGTCTTCCTCCCAAACCTCCAGCACTAAGGCGGACGGCCTGAAAACCACCGTCTCCACCACGATTTCATCCAGCGCCTATATGTCCTATGTAAACAGCTTCAACAGCAAGCCGAAGAGTAGCGCGGGGCCAACGTCCCGCGCTACTCCCAGCAACACCGGGAGGAGGTAACGGACCATGCAGCTTATTGACCTTGGGCAAGAGGTTGAGTATATCGACATCGACGTGAGCAAGGTCCCCTACACCTTTTCCGTGAAACTCAGCGACAAGACCTATTCCTTTACCATCCGGTACAACGACACCGGCGGTTTCTTTACCCTGGACCTGTCTGTGACGGCCACCGGCGAAGTGCTTGCCTACGGAGACCCCATCCGCTACGGGCGGCCACTGTTCGGCCCCATTGAGGATGAGCGCTTTCCCTTGCCGGTCATCATTCCCTTGTGCCTCACGGGGGACGATGTGGACGCCGTGACGTGGGAGAACCTGGGGGAAGAGGTCAAGCTCTATCTCTTCGACAGGGAGGGAACGGAATGAGCTTCTGGATGAGAGAGGCCAGTCTCCAGATTGGGAGCAAGAAGTACAGTATGGACAATCTGTACTTTGAGTTTGAGGTCCCCTTTGAGGACAGCGACACCATCCAGACGGCCAAATTCAAAGCCTACAACCTGTCTGAGAGCACCCGAAAGGGTATCAAGCGCGGGGACGTTATCATCCTCAACGCAGGCTACGAGGGCGACGTGGGGGCTATCTTCGTCGGCCAAGTGAGCGCTTGCAGCCACAAGCACCAAAATACCGAGTGGATCACCGAAATCTCAGCAACCGCCGCTATGGACCAATGGCTCAACTCCAAGGTCTCAAAGACCTACGCCAAGGGCAGCACGGCGAAAGAGATTGTCTCCGATCTGCTCAATATCTTTGGGGTGGAAATCGGGGACTTTTCCCTCGCCACGAACAAGGTCTATGACCGGGGCCTGGTGTGCAACGGCAAGGTAAAGGACGAACTCAAGCGCATTGTGGTGAACGACTGCAAGAGCCGGTTCCTCATACGCAACGGGAGCGTCTTCATCAATGACCCGACTAAGGGTATCGCAAACGGCCTGGTCCTCACCCCTCAGAGCGGCTTGCTTCTGTCCGGGAATGAGGTCGAGGAAACCGTCATAGCCGTGGGCAGCGACAGCCAGAAAAGCAGCGCCACCAAGAGCGAAGAGGGCAACTATGTGACCCGCGAGTGCCTGCTCAATTACCATATCGGACCGGCTGAGCAAGTTGTCATCCAGTCTCAGAGCCTCAACGGGCGCTTCATCGTTGCCAAGGGGAAGCACACCGGCACACCGAAAGGCAACTGGAAAACCACCATCGAAATGAAACCGGCGTAAAGGAGGGACCTTACCATGCCGAGGCAAAACCGAAAGCAAGCCTATGAGGACGCCAAGAAACAGGCGGACGCGGCGGGCCTTTGCGTTGCGGACGTTGTAAAGGTCCTTGCCTTTGATGAGGCGGCCTTGACCGTCGATGTTCAGCCGATCACCCGCTATCCCGACGAAGACACATTCCAGCCCAAGCCGCCGGTCCTGGCCGTCCCCGTGGCTACCATCTACGGGGGCGGCTTTGTCATCCGTCCTGTCTACAAGGCCGGGGACATCGGCGTGGTGGTCTACCTGGACCGGGACAGTGACGCCGTTATTGCTGGAGGCGCGGAGGCAGACCCCAACACCGAGCGCCTGCACAGCGGGGATGATGCTGTCTTTGTGGGCGGCATCCGCACCGGCGGCAGCTCCATATCCGGCCACCCCGCCGGGTCCCTGAGCCTGGGGACAGCCGACGGCGGCGTGTACCTGTCCATCTCGCCAAGCGGCATCGACATCAAGGGGAATGTGACCATCACCGGGGACCTGACCGTTACTGGCGGCGTGGTCAACCTGAACTGAGGGAGGTATGCGCTATGCCTGGAGCTGCACGGCAAGGGGACGCCATACAAGGCACCACAGCGGGGGAGCACAACGGACACGCCACCCCGCACGGTCCCCTCCCTATCACGGGAACGATCTCCGGTGGGTGCTCCGGGGACGTTTTCATCAACGGGCGACCGGCGGCCTATGTCGGAAGCACCACAACCGAAAATGACGCCTGCTGCGGGAGCAGCCAAGGGAGCATCGCCCAGGGCAGCAGCAGCGTCTTCATCAACGGAAAACCCGCCGCCCGTATCGGGGACACCCTGGCCGCCCACAATGGCACCGGGGCCGTCTCTGCTGGCAGCGGGGACGTTCTGATCGGAGGGTGAGATATGCAAGATAACTGGACCCTTAAAATTGACCCCGAAAGCAGAGACCTCATCCTCGATGACGCCGGAGCGCTGGAGACCATATCGGGCGATGAAACCACCGCCCAGGCCGTCCGGCTGACGCTGGAGGTCTACCGAGGGGAGTTCCCCTTTGACCCCACCCACGGCACGGAGTATGAGCGCATCATGGGCAAGAAGCGGAGCGAGCTGGAGGATGACGAAATCCCGGAGGTAATTCGGGACGCCGTCTTCCAGGAGCCACAGGTTGCCGAAGTGAGCGCCGTGGACTATGAGCTTGTGGGCCGGGGCCTGGAGGTCTCCGTGACTGGCCGCCTCCAGAGCGGCAATACCATCACTACGGAGGTGAGCACAGCATGAGCAATCAAGAGTGGGGCGTGACCGAGCGCGGCTTCCACCGGCCTACTTACGTAGAGCTTCTGGACGCCATCGAGTACAAGGCGCGGGAGCTGTTCGGGAGCAAGGCCAACCTGACCGTCCGGTCTCCCCTGGGCATCTTCCTACGGATTTTCGCATGGATGCTGAACATCCTGTTCAGCCTCATGGAAGATGTCTACAATAGCCGTTTCGTTGATACGGCGGTAGGGCCCAGCCTCTACAACCTGGGGAAAGCCATCGGCCTGTCCCTGCTTCCCGCGCAAAAGGCGTCCGGCTACGTCGAGTTCACCGGCGCCGCCGGTACTCCTATCCCCGTGGGCTTCCTGGTCCGCACCGTGGCCGGATTGCAGTATGCAGTCCTGGCCGCCGGCCGCATCGACGATACCGGGAAAGTCACGTTGCCGGTCCAGGCCGTTGAGACCGGGGCGGACTACAACGTGGCCGCCGAGACAGTCAAGGAAATCACAAACCCCATGGACGGCGTGAGCGCCTGTACGAACCCGGCAGCCATCGACGGCGGGCGGGGCCGGGAAACCGATGAAGAGTTCCGGGACCGCTATTATCAGTCCGTGGACTATGCGGGCGGCGTCAACGCGGACGCCATCGCCGGTGAAATTATGCAGAATGTGGACGCGGTTTACTCCGCGATCTGCTATGAGAACGACACCGACGAAACCGACGCCCTGGGCCTCCCCCCGCACAGCATTGAGGCCATCGTCTACGGCGGCCTGGACGCCGACATCGCGCAGGCTATTTTCCGGCGCAAGGCGGCGGGCATCCAGACCTCCGGCAGCTCTTCTATCGCTGTCATCGCCAAGAGCGGCCAGAGCATCAACATCAAGTTTTCCAGGCCGACCACCGTTGCCGTGTATATTCAAATCAAGAACCTGGAGACCAACAGCGACTTTCCGAGCGATGGGCAGGACCGCATCAGGGAGGCCCTGGTGGAGTACATCGGCGGCGATGTGAGGGGCGGCCTGACTATCGGCTCGGACGTTCTCTATATGGCCTTGCCCGGTGTCATCCTGTCTGTCCCCGGTGTGGTGGACTTCGACCTGGGCATCAGCGAGACCGCCAGTGACTACGGGGAAGAGAACATCGTCATTGACACCAGGGAAAAGGCCGTGACCTCGACCGACAAAATCACCATTGCGGAGGTGAGCTGATGAGCTACGGCTACCTGTCTCAAATGCTGGAGTATCTGACCGGGGCCTATGCCCGGTCGGACATCCGCAACAGCCGACACAGCCTCCCCATGGAGACGAACATCGGGCGCTTATTCGGGACCCTTGCCTGGGGCCTTGAAATCATCCACGAGAACGCGGACCGGCTCAAGCTATGGGATGACATAGACAATGCCAGAGGGTCCGTCCTGGACCGCTACGGGGCCAATTTCGGCGTCGCTCGCGGTGGAGCGGACGATACCTTTTACCGCCTGCTCATCAAAATCAAGATGATTGCGCTGCTTTCCGGCGGCGACATCGACACCATCATCTCCGCTGCGGCCTCGCTCTTCAACGTGGACGTATCGGAGATAGAGGTCCGAGAGCTGTTCCCGGCGAAAATCTGGATTTATGTCGATGAAGCTGTCCTGGACTATGAGCGCCTGGAGGCCGCGCCCCTGATAGCGGAGCTGATGAAGCGCATCGCGGCGGCAGGCGTCGGGACCCGTGTTTTCCTGCGGACCTACCACACGGCACGGTCCCGGAGCTATTACGCGGTCCCGGCGCTGATCTACAACGAGATTGAGGCGAAACCCCGGACAACCCCATTCCGCACGGCAACCTCCCGCAGCTATGTGGGCCTGGCCGTGTGGGAGGACGTGTCGATAACTGCATCTATGAAAGCGAGGTAATACCATGCCAAACAGAGAAATCCTGGCCTCTCCTGACATCGCGGAGAGCGAAGAGGGCGCGGTGCTGCTCAACAGCGGCTACACCGCCCTGGGCAAAGTCATGGCTGGGAGCGGCGGCATCCAGTTCACAAAGGCGGAGCTGGACAGCGGCGATCTCCCGGAGGGGACGGTGGTTGAAGACCTGACCGCCCCGATTGAGTATGCCGGAGACGCCATGATTGCCAAGTGTGAGAATACCGGCACCGGCGAGGCTACGGTGGTGGTCCAAGCTACCAGCGTGGGCGTCGAGACCGGCTTCTACGTCAAGGGCGTCATGCTCTACATCAAGGACCCGGAGGGCGAGGGCGACGTTGCCTATTCCTATCTGCCCCTCCAGAGCAAGCCGGAGTGGATGAGGCCCCAAGGCAGCCCGGTAAACAAGATGGTGACTTTCAACATCATCAACATTGTGGGCGCAGCGGCGAGCGTTTCGGCCATCATCGACCCGGACGCCCTGGCCCGCGTGGTGGACCTGGAAAAGTATGCGCTCCTGGGCCACAGCCATGAAATCAGCGACGTTTCCGGCCTCTCCAACACCCTGAGCGACCATGCGGCCGCAATCGACCTACTCAACGATCTGGTGTCCGGTGATATGCCTGGAGGCATCAACAAGACTGCCGACTTTGCCACCCTCGCCGGTATCACCATGCGCGACGGAGTTTGGAGCCAGACCGGACGCTCCATCACAGCATGACGGGGCTACTTTGCAGCCCCGAAGAGGCGAGCTGTCTTATTCCGAACCTTATCGCAGAGCTGGAGACCCCTTGCCCCTGCGAGGGCCTGGAGGGGCTTGTGCTCTGCGGTTTGGGATATAAAGGTCAGAGGGTCACTATCCGCGTCCGGCCCGGCGTCCTCGAAGTGGACGGCGTACCGGCTGATGAGCTGGAGGCCCTGCGTGAAAGGAGGTGTCCTGTTTGCAGAACCGGCACGGTGAACTCACCATCATCTGCAAGGCAAAAGACCTGGTAAACCATACCTTGCAGCTCACGAACAACACTAAGCTGTTCCCTAAAAAGGTGCGCTTCACCCTCTGCCAGAGAATGCAGAACCTCTCAATCCAAATCCTGCATGACATCATAGCGGCCAACGAGATATACCCTCGGACCATCGCTGAGATGAACACGCGCCTTGACCTCCAGAAAGAGGTCTTGACCAACTGCAAGGTCTTCCTAAACTTCCTGGATATAGCTCTGGAGCAGGGGTATATCGACATCAGGCGGTGTGAGTATTGGACGGGCCTCACCACCGACGTAAAGAACCTTGCCGCGTCGTGGCGTAAAAAGGACGCCGAGCGCTTCCGGCAGCAAGTTCAGACCGGCGGCGCACGGCGATGATTTGAGAGGCCGCGGGTGCGTCCTGTACGTGCATCCCCCTGGGTGTGCCTTGTCCGCTCCCCGAATTCGTCGAACGCGAACAACGTGCGCTACGTGAACTCGGACGGGAGCCTCAACAACAACAACGCGTACAACGGCAACAGGGGTGTGCGCCCGGCTTCGGTGGAATACCGTGACCGAGTAACCCGAAAGGGAGAAAGCAGAAGCCCACCATCAAAGGAGGACGTATCCGGTCCCGGCCTGACAGGGCAGGGATAAACACATAGCGCCGACGCGCTGAGGCTCGCCCATTGGAGCTTCGGCGCTACCAGCGGCGCAAGGAGCCTATTATGGAACAGAATTTTGAAGTCGTTTATGACTTCGCTAATCTCTATGCGGCGTATCGGGCAACCAGGAAAGGCAAGCGATGGAAAGACGCCGTTGCCAAAGTGGAGCTGAACACTCTGGAGGCGATCACCGTCCTGCAAGCTGAGCTGCGGGACGGTCTCTACAAGCCTGGAAATTACCATGAGTTCTACGTCTTTGAGCCAAAGCGACGTCTCATCCAGACGAACAGCGTCAAGGATAAAATCGTGCAACACGCCTTTTGCGACAACATCCTTTACCCCGTCCTGAGCCGCCCCTTTATCCTGGATAACTACGGGAGCCAAGTCGGAAAGGGAACCCATTTCGGCCTCGACCGCCTCCGTGACTTCATGCGGGAGTATTACCGGAAGCACGGGAGCGCCGACGGCTGGGTCCTGAAAGCGGATGTCCGGCACTACTTCGCCAGCATCCGGCACGACATTCTCAAGCGAGATGTCAATAAGCTACTCACGGACCCACGGAGCCGGGCCTTGTCCGACGCTATCATAGATAGCACCCCTGGTAATGTCGGCATCCCCATAGGCAATCAATCGTCCCAGGTGTACGCCCTATTGTATCTGAATGAACTCGACCACTACGTCAAAGAGGTTCTCCGAATGCGGTACTATGGCCGCTACATGGATGATTTCTATATCATCTGCGAGAGCAAGGAGGCGCTTCGTGAAGCGTGGAAGAAAGTCGAGCAGCTTTTGGCCCCGAGGGGCCTTGAGCTAAACCAGAAGACACAGATCTTCCCCTTGCGGAACGGCCTGGACTTTTTGGGCTTCCACACATACCTAACCGACACCGGAAAGGTAATACGGAAAGTCAGGCGTTCCAGCAAAGACCGCATGAGGCGCAAGCTGCGGAAATACGCGGTGATGTATGAAAACGGCGCTATGACCCGGAAGCAGATTGAAGAGAGCTACCAGAGCTGGAGGTCTCATGCTTCCCACGGCCAATGCCGGTCTCTCATCACCAAGTACGACGCGGTTTGCGCCTCCATCTTTGAAAGGAGTGTAAAGTCAAACCATGCCGCAGAAAATCAGCGCCCTACCCGTAAAGGCGAAAGTGCGGGACACAAAGACTAAGTATTACGGCGTCCCTATCGGCTGGGCCATCGGTGACAAAAACCACGCAGGCTATCCCGCCAACAGCACAACCCTTGTGGCCGAGAGCATCATCAAAATCTGCTGCTTCGACGCTACGGAGAGCGGCGGCAACACGGACCGGGAGAGATACGGCAACAACCGCTATTCCCTGGCTAACATCCGCCAGTGGCTCAATAAGAGCGGGACCGGCTGGTATCAGGCCCAGCACAGCTATGACCGGCCCCCGTCCAATTCTTACGTCTGGAGCGGCTACAACGAGTACGACGCACAATCCGGCTTCCTGACCGGCTTCGGTGCGGAGATGCTGGCCGCCCTGCTCACCACCACCCTGACCGTCGCAAAGCCCGGCACGGACGGCGGCGGGTCCGAGACTGTCCAGGACAAGATTTTCCTGCTTTCCATGGCAGAGGTCGGCCTCGGCTCGGAGAACGGCGTCGCGGAGGGTACGAAGCTGGCTATGTTCAGCGACAGCGCAAGCCGCCAGTGCAAGCCTACCGCCCAGGCCGTGAGCAACAGCGAGTACACCGCCGGTGACTTGAGCGCGTCGCAGAATTGGTGGTGGTGGCTCCGCTCCCCGAATTCGTCGGACGCGTACTACGTGCGCTGCGTGGACTCGGGCGGGAGCCTCAACAACAGCGGCGCGTGCGACGGCAACAGGGGTGTGCGCCCGGCTTTGAATCTGTCATCTGACATCTTGGTATCTGATGCACCGGACAGCGAGGGGTACTACACCATCATCTGGAATAATGCCCCCACCACGCCCCCGTCCATCACCGTGCCGGAGGACGTGCGGAGCGGTAAAGGTCTCACCGTCTCCTGGGCGGCGTCAGTGGACCCGGACACCGACGCCGTAAGCTACGAGCTTGAGCGGCGGTACAACAGCGGCGCATGGTCCAAAATCTATGACGGAGCCGCGACGCAGTTCAGCGACACGATCACCACGGCGATGAACACGGTAGCCTACCGGGTCCGCGCCAAGGACAGCAAGGCCGCGTATAGCGCATACACCACCAGCCCTACCCGGACCGTCACCCACAACGTAGACCCGACGGTGAGCGGCAGCGATCAGCAGCTCGGCGTGGTGACTACGCCGCCCTCGTTCCAGTACACGGTCAACGACGGGGACGCCGGAGACACGCTCACCATCGTAGAGAGCCTGGACGGTGTGGCCCTTAAAACTATCACCCCGGCAGAGCGGAACCATCAGTACACCTTTGCGCTCACGGCGGCGCAGTTCGCCGCCCTCACCGGACCGCACACCATGACTATCAAGGTCTCGGACAGCGCCGGGAACAGCGTCACCCGCACCATCACCTTTACCCGGTCCGTCTCCATCATCGACTTTGACTGGAAAGTGGATGACACCAGCGCCGCCGCGCAGAAAATCCTTGTCTCCATGCGGTACAACGCCCATGAGGACGGCGTGACAATCCAGGTCTGCAACAACTACAACGACGAAGAGCCGACCTGGGAGACTGCCCAGCTCGGCCTCAAGCAAATTTTCAGCAATTCCGCGAAGACTGCGGATAGCTTTGCCGTGGGCGTCCGCGTCCAGATCACCAAGGCCGGAGGGTATGAAAGCATCGCCTGCTACTCTCTGTCCGCAAGCTACATCTAAGGGGGAATAACTATGAGAAGTCTTGACGAAGCCCGCGTCTACCAGAAGCAGGAAAAGAGCGTGGACACCTATGAGCTGTGGGCGGCCATCCTTGCCACCCATGACGCTCTGGTGGAGATGGGCGGCCCTGGCCTCCCGGAGCTTCATGTGAACCGGGCGCGGGCGAACCTCATCCGCGCTGGACAGGTTGAGAGCGGAGACTACACCGACGCCGAGCTGAAAATCATCGCGGCGGCGGACGGCACCCGCATCTGGAGTGCCACCATGGGGACCATCTTCAAGGATGAGCCTATCGTGGGGCCGGACAGCGAGCTTTACATCTGCACCACGCAGCACCAGGCGCAGGCGGATTGGGCACCTGGAACCGTGGGCGGGCGGACGTTGTTCCGTCCGCTCCGTAGCGAGCCGGAGGAACCCGGAGAGTATCTGGACTTCATGTGGGGCGAGCACGTCCCCTACGGAGCGGTGCGCCGGGACCCCGTGGACCAGAAGCTCTATACCCCCATCAAGGAGGCGGGCGTCACGCTCTATGAGCCGCACTACCCCCACCTGGTCCCCTCTGAGTACAAGCTCTACGAAGAGGTAGAGCCGGAGCCGGAACCCGAACCGGGGCCGGAGCCGGGGGATGTCCCGGATTGGGATGAACTGGAGGCCAATCACACGTTCCAGGTAGGCGACCATTTCACCCACGACGGCACGGAGTATGAGGTTCTGCGCGTCTTCACCAAGCAGGATGATTGGGCGCCCCCGGCGCTCCTGGATGACTACTACAAGGTCGTGACGGAGTAAAGGGGTGAGACCAATGGAAGTAAACATCAGCCTGGGCCAGATAGTGCTTGCTTTTGTCGCGGCTATGGGTATTCCGAGCGCGATCATGGGCCTTATCATCTGGCGTCTGGAGCGCCGTATCGACAAGCGGGAAAAGGAACAGGCGGCCCAGGAACAGGGCCAAAAGGACCTCTTCGTCCTGATTGTCCAGGGGACTAATGCCGCTATTGCCCTGGGGGAAGCGACTGCAAGGGCCGTCCAGCGCATCCCTGACGCCCACTGCAACGGGGATATGCACGACGCCCTCGACTACGCCGCCGACATCAAACACAAGCAAAAGGACTTCCTCACCCGGCAAGGCGTTTCCTCCTTGATGGACTGAGGGGGACGCTATGGCTGGTAAGTATGAGAGGAAACGCGCCAAGACGCGCCGCCCATGGGAGTTCAAAAAGAAGCTCGCTGCGTGGGCCGTCCTTATTGCCACGGCCACCGCCGTAGCTTCCTACATCCTCGCCTACCTGGACAAGCAGACCGCGAGCGATGTTACCACCACCATCTTTACCGCCTGCATCGGCTATCTGGTGAGCTATGCGGCGGCATCCACCACCGAAAAAGTCAGTCGAAACCGCCACGGGCTGGACGCTGACGGAAACCCATTCCAAACCAACAACACAGAGGGCGGGTCCGACACCAGCGGACCTACACTCGGATAAAAACAAGGAGGATTTATCATGTACGACATCACCCCTATCATCGAAGCTGTGGCCGCTCTGATCGGCGTCATCGTTACCTGTGTGCTCATCCCGTTCATCAAGTCCAAGACCACGGCATCCCAGCAGGCGGAAATCAACGCCTGGGTCAAAATCGCCGTCTCCGCTGCTGAGCAGATTTTCAAGGGCAGCGGGCGCGGAGAAGAGAAGAAGCAGTACGTTATTGCCTGGCTGAAAGAGCGCGGCGTCACTGTGAATGAGAATGAGCTTGACGCGCTCATCGAGGCCGCCGTCTATGAGCTGACCCAGGGCATCATCCCTCTGGAGGGCATCGCCATTGAGACCACTACCGAAGTCAGCGAGGACAAGGAGGAAACCAACCATGAGTAACAGCAGCCTTGCGACCTATACCCTCATCAGCCCCAACAAGAACAGCCCCCGCAATCATAAAATCGACACCATCAGCATCCATTGTTTCGTCGGCCAAGTGACCGCTAAGCGCGGGTGCGAGGTCTTCCAGCCCTCCAGCAAGCAAGCGTCCTGCAACTACGTTGTGGGCTATGATGGCTCCATCGGCCTGTGCGTGGAGGAAAAGGACTGGAGCTGGTGTACCTCCAGCTCCTCCAACGACCACCGCGCCATTACCATTGAGACGGCCAGCGAGAACAAGGCCCCCTACAAGGTCACGGCGGCGGCCTATGCCGCGCTGCTAGACCTTGTGACGGATATTTGCCGCCGGAACGGGGCCAAGAAGCTGCTCTGGTTCGGGGACAAGGCGAAGACCCTTGCCTATGCCCCCAAGTCCGGGGAGATGGTGATGACCGTTCACCGCTGGTTTGCAAACAAGTCTTGCCCCGGCGATTACCTCTACAACCTCCACGGCGAGATTGCCGCCGAGGTCACGAAGCGGCTGGGGGGCAGCTCCAGCACCACCAGCCCCAGCACCGGCACCGGCGCATCCGGCAGCGCTCAGACAGCCGTAAACTACACGGTGAAAGTGACAGCGACGGACCTCAATATCCGTTCCGGCCCCGGCACCAACTACGGCAGCAAGGGCGCTATCAACCCCGGCGTCTACACCATCGTTGCGGAGGCCGGCGGCACCGGCGCTTCCAAGTGGGGCAAGCTCAAGAGCGGAGCCGGGTGGATTTCTCTGGACTACGCCACCAAGACCGGCACCAGCAGCTCTACGGCGTCCAAGGCCGTGACTGTGGGCAGCACCGTCACCATCCAGGCCGGGGCCGTCTACGGCGGCCTCGCCACTTCCAGAGGGGCCAAGGTCCCGGACTACGTGAGCGGCAAGAACCGCCGGTACACCGTGAAGCAGATCGCCACCCACAAGGGGGTCCAGGAGGCGCTTCTCAAGGAAATCACGTCCTGGGTTGCGCTGTCCTACCTGACCGTGGTATAATCTGCGCGTGGAATTGTTTTGGCATTACGCCGCCTGAAAGCGGTGGAGACTATGGAGAAACGCCGCCATTTGGAACCGGCGAGTAGACTGGAATACCGCGAAAAATAGCCCAAAACATCCCCCGTCAATCGAGTGGGAATAAATGCTCCTACCCGCAAGTCCTTTTATCGGGACTTGCGGGTTTTTGGCAATTACACAGGAAAAGGTGCGGTTATACGCCGGAGGGCTGCGGAAATGCAGGCTGTTTCATTTTGATGCCCCGTGCGGCAGAGGCCGGGCTTCACTTCCAATGAGCCGGTCTCGCGGGATGCGCCCGGTTTTTATGGTTTTCGTCAGAAACAGATTTAGATTTCGGTTACGATTCGTTTTCATTTAGGGGTTACAATTTGCCAGGCCGTGTGCTATAATAAGACCTGTATATGTATAGGGGTTTCTGCGCCCGGAAACGGTCTTCTAAGCGGTCGGGACCGCTTAAAGCCTGTTTCCCTGCACGGTTATAGAGCTTTCGCTCCCAGAAGCGCAAAGGAGGCCAGTACATTTGGCAAGAAAAAGCAAAAAAAGGAATAAAGTCGAACGGGGCACCGCCATCGGCGTCCGGGTCGCCGGGCGGGCGGTCTCGCTGGCATTAAAGGCGCTGGTGACAATTATCCTGATCGGGATTATCA
>ERZ779843.2968-NODE-2968-length-15057-cov-5.558726_pt1 | contig 15057 bp, 7 predicted proteins | sample MGYA00511560_ERZ779843 | MGnify/ENA primary metagenome ERZ779843 (study PRJEB29588, sample SAMEA2158062) | human gut metagenome | biome: human gut; feature: human-associated habitat; material: faeces | place: Denmark | collected 2008/2010 ... | reverse complement strand
CGCAAGCATCTGAATGTGTAAGCGAAAGGAGCCTTCTCTGTGAAACAAGCAAAACACTCTGCGGGCTTCCGCCTGCACCTCATGTATACCCCCGCCCACGCAAAGCCCGCCCCCGGGCACAGCCGGGCCATGCGCGCCGCCAGCCTGTTTCTGGCAGCGGCCTGCCTGCTGTGGAAGGCACATCGGCGGATGGTGCTTTGGGGAATGGGCGTGGCGGTGTGTGCCGGTGTGGCGGCTTACTTCCTGAAACAAGGGTCGGCAGACGGGCGTCTGCTGATGACGATGGTGGCCGGACGGGCTTGGGCCGGGGAATGGCTTTGCGGGCACGGGCTTGGCGGCTATGCGCAGGCCTACGGTGCGGCACAGGAGGCTTTCTTCGCCGTGCGTTCCGGTTCGCCGCTGTCGGTGGTGGCCGGTAGTCCGGAGTATGCCTTTAACGGCGTGTTGGGCGTGGGCGTGGAACAAGGCGTGTTGGGGGCCGTTCCGGCCTTGGTGTTGGGCTTGTGGAGCTTGGTGGTGTTGTGCAGGCGTGGTGAGGTCTCGGCCTACGGTTGGTTGGTCTTGTTGGTCTCTGCCCTATTTTCTTATCCTTTCGCTTTGTGGCCGTTCTTGTCGTTGGCTGTGGCTTGGGTGGCCTTGGCGGTATCGCTCGAGGCCGGAGCAGCGGAAGTGCGGTGGTGGAAAAGGATGGCCGTGTGGCCTGTGGTGGCCGTGGGCGGTTGGTGCGTGTGGAACCTGTCGGACAATACGGCCCGGTGCGTGGAGGCATACGAGGAGTTCCGCCGCGTGCGTGGCGTTCAGGACGTGGCATTTTTGGAGGATTACCGCAAAAAGTATGAGGATTTGAAAGCTTATCCAGATTTTTTGTTTACCTTTGGTACTGCGTTGCGGGAGGCCGGGCGTTACAACGAAAGCAATGCGATGCTGCGTCAGGGTACAAGGGTAAGTTGTGACCCCGTGTTTTACACACTGATGGGGAACAACTACCGGGATTTGGGTGCTGTGGCGGAGGCTGAATCGGCTTACCGGAAGGCTTTCGGGATGTTGCCGGGGCGCATGTATCCGCTCTATCGGTTGATGAAACTTTATGAAGCGGAAGGACAAATGCGCAAGGCGGAGGAGATGGCCCGGCAAATCATTGCTTTCAGGCCGAAGGTGGATTCTCCGGCGGTGCGGGAGATGAAAAACGAAGCGAAGAAGTTAACAAAAAGATAATAGGTATACCATGAAAAGCGAAATAGGAAAATATTTGCGTGGTGCTTGGTGGTGCTTGTGGGTGGCTGTCGTGCCGGTAGGGGCGCAACAGGTGCGTAAACTGTCGTTGACGGAAGCCATAGAAATAGCCAAACGGGATTCGTATGCGGCGCAGGTGGCCCGCTACAGTTTCTTAGGACAGTACTGGAACTACCGTTCTTACCGGGCGGAACTGTTGCCCTCGTTGAACCTTTCGGGCGGGGTGATGAACTTCGACCGCTCTATCGTGGAGGCTCGCGACCCGGACACGGGGCGTATCTCTTATGTGGACAACAACTCGCTCTCGAACGACCTGACTTTGTCTGTGGACCAGAACATCCCGTTTCTGGGCGGTACGCTGTCGTTGCAGTCGTCACTCTCGCGGCTGGACCAGTTCAACTACGATTTGCAGACGTATAACACGGTGCCTCTCATCCTGAATTATACGCAGCCCATCAGGGCTTACAATGCCCTGAAGTGGCGGAAGAAGACGGCGCCGCTGCAGTACGAGAATGCGCAGAGGGCTTATCTGGAAACGATGCAGGACATCACCATCAACGTGACGAACCTGTTCTTTACGGTGCTTTCGGCGCAGGAAAATTACCGCCAAAGCGTGGCGGACTACGAGGACCGGAAGCATCTTTTCGAGATTGCCAAGAAGAGGCTGGACTTGGGGACGACCACAAAGAGCGAGGTGTTGCAGATGGAACTTTCGTTGCTGAACGCCAAGATGAGCGTGAACAGCACGAGCCTTACGCTGAGAACCCAGTTGTTCAGCCTGTTTTCTTATTTGCGCATTGTGGACTACGGGGACATAGAACTGTTGCCGCCTTATTACATGCCGGAAATCGAGATGAATGCCGAACAGGTGCTCGACAAGGCATGGACGGGGTCGTCGCATTCGATCGAACAACAGTTGAACCTGTTGGAGTCGCAGCGGGCGTTGGCCGAGGCGAAGGCCAACAGGGGCTTGCAGGTGGAGTTTCGCGGAAGGCTCGGACTGAGCCAGTCGGCGAATGAGTTGCCTGCCGCCTACCGCCGCCTGAAAGACTATGAGACGGTGGGGCTTACGATGACCATTCCGATTTACGACTGGGGCATGGGCCGGGGAAAGGTGCGCATGGCCAAGACGGACGTGGAAATCACCAAGACCCAGATAGAACAGGCTAACATCGAATTTGCGCACGACGTGCGGACGAAGGTGTTGCAGTTCAATAACCAGGCCGAACAGTGCAAGACTTCACTCCGGGCGCAGGATATAGCCGCCGAACGTTACGACATCATGAAGAAGCGGTTCGAGAACGGGTCGGTGACGGTGACGGAACTGAACACGGCACAAGAGGAGTTTGAAAGCGCGCAGCACCAGTACATCAGCCAACTGCAACAGTTCTGGACGGACTATTACGGCATACAGAAACTGACGCTGTACGACTTTATCCGCAAGGAGAACATCGGGGTGAACTTTAATGATTTGGTAAATTAACGACAGACAGATATGAAACGGATTACGGGAATAAGCCTCGTGGTGTGGGCCGTCTGGGGAGCCGTGTGCGGCTGCAAGGACACGGACGGACAAGACGAAGAAAAGGAACAGGCCATGGAGGGCGCGGTGCAGAAACTGAACGAGAATTATGTGGATACGATGATGTTGCACAAGGTGGTGTTCAACAAGCAAATCAAGTGCAACGGCAAGTTGAGGGCGGCGGCCAAAAGCGAACTGGCCATGCCGGCTACCGGACTGTTGCATGCCATTCATGTGAAGAACGGCTCTTTGGTGAAGAAGGGGGCGTTGCTGGCTTCGGTGGACGACCGTGAAGCCCGACGGGAACTGGCCAAGGCCGAACAGGAGATGGAGAAGGCGGAAGTGGAACTGGTGGACAAACTTATCGGACAGGGATATGACGAGACGATGGCCGACGTGCCGGAAGCGATTCTCAAGAGGGCCAAAGTGACTTCGGGCTATACGTCGGCGGAGTATGCCTTGCAGACGGCCCGGCTCAATCTGGAGCGGTGCAACCTCTATGCTCCTTTCGCAGGGCGTGTGGCCGACATGGACTGCAAACTTTACCAACAGCCGAAGGAGAAGTTCTGCACGTTGATAGACGACACTTGGTTCGACGTGGAGTTCAGCATCTTAGAGGCCGAATTGCAGTCGGTGAGCATCGGGCAGAAGGTCGTCGTGTCTCCTTTCGTGGACGAAAACGAGGAGTTCACGGGGAAGGTGACGGAGGTGAATCCGTCCATCGACGAGAAGGGGCAGGTGAAAATCCGGGCAAGAATCAGGAATCGGGGCAATGTATTGATGGAGGGGATGAACGTGAAGGTCGTCATCGAGAAGGAGGTGCCGGACATGTTTGTCGTACCCAAGGACGCGGTGGTGATGCGTGACGGTTTCCATGTGCTCTTCCGGTTGGAGGAGGGGCGCGCCGTGTGGACTTACGTGGATGTGGTGTATTCCAATATCAGCCAGTATGCCGTGACAGGCAATGCGCGGAAGGAGACGAAGATAGAGGACGGCGACGTGGTGATCACGTCGGGCAACCTGAACCTGGCCGACGGGACGGAGGTCATCCCTCGCGCGAGGAGAGAAAAGAAGATGGACTAAGGAAAGGAGACCGCCATGATTGTACGCAATTTGATTCACCGGCCCATTGCCGTGACGATGTGCTTGATCGCATTGATCGCCATCGGGTGTATCTCTTTCAAGTATATACCGGTGTCGCTGATGCCGGACATTGACATCCCGCAGATTACGGTGCAGGTGTCTTATCCCGGAGCGTCGGTGCACGAGGTGGATGCCGAAGTGGTGGCTCCGTTGCGCAGCCAGTTGATGCAGGTGGCCGGGCTGAAGGACATCCACAGCGAATCGAGGATGGACGCGGGGTCCATCTTCATGGAGTTCGAGCCGGGAAGCAATATCGACTTGATATTCATCGAGGTGAACGAGAAGATAGACCGGGCGATGAACCGTATGCCGAAGGAGTTGGAACGTCCCAAGGTGGTCAAGGCCAGTGCCATGGACATCCCGGCCTTTTATCTGGACTTGTCGTTGAAAAACGAGGGGGGCGGGAAAGACGGCAGCTTGCCGAAGGCCGGTATGAAGTTCACCCAACTGGGCGAATTTGCACGGAACATCGTGAGCAAGCGCATCGAACAGTTGCCGCAGACGGCCATGGTGGATATATCCGGTACGACGGGAGCGGAAATCATTTGCATCCCGGATGAAGCGAAACTTTTGTCGATGGGGCTGGATATGGAAACCTTGTCCAAGGCCATCCAGTCGAACAATATCACGCTCGGGGCGCTTTCCGTCGTAGACGGGTTGTACCGTTACAACATCCATTTCGATTCGCAGTTGCTGAACCGGGAGGACATTGAGAATGTGTATATCAACCACGAAGGCCGTCTGGTGCAGTTGAAAGACTTGTGCCGTGTGGAAGAAAAACTGGCATCGCGGGCAGGACTGGTGCGCCACGACGGGAAGAATGCCGTGACGATGGCCGTCATCAAACAGAACGACGCGCAGATGGAAGATTTGCAGGAGAGCATCGAGGGGCTGGTGGAAGACCTGAGGAAGGAATATCCGGATATCAGTTTCGACCTGACGCGCGACCAGACCCGACTGCTGACGTACTCCATAGACAATCTGGAACAGAACCTGTACGTGGGGGCGGTGTTGGCCTGTCTGGTGCTTTTCCTTTTCATGAAAGACTGGCGGTTGCCGCTGTTGATTATCATCACTATCCCCTTGACGCTGATTGTGACGCTGCTCAGCTTTCATTTGTTAGACATCTCTCTGAACATCATCTCCCTGTCGGGACTGATTCTCGGTGTGGGAATGATTGTGGACAACTCCATCATCGTTATCGATAACGTGATGCAGCGGTGGCGGCAGGGGATGCCGCTTGCGGATGCCCTCGTGAAAGGAACGAACGAGGTGTTCACCCCGATGTTGAGTTCGGTGTTGACCACCTGTTCGGTGTTTGTCCCGTTGATTTTCCTGAGCGGCATCGCCGGTGCCTTGTTTTACGACCAGGCGATGGGCGTCACGATAGCTTTGTTCGCCTCGCTTTTCGTAGCGGTGTTGGTCATTCCGGTGTATTTCATGGTGTTGTACCGGAAAAGAAAAACATGTCCGGAAGGAGAGGTGCTCGACCGTAAGTTCCATTTTAATTTTTATGCTCCCTACGAACGCGGTATCAAATGGGTTTTACGGAATCCGGTGAAGAGCGTGACGGCTTTTTGTCTGGCTATTCCGGCCATCTTCCTTATCTATAAAGGGCTGGAGAAAGAACGTCTTCCTTATATGGAGCATAACGATGCGCTGATGAAAATAGACTGGAACGCGGGTATCTCGGTGGAGGAGAACGATGTCCGTGTGGGGGATGTGTTGAAGCAGGTGGACGGACTGGTGCAGACTTCTACGGCGATGGTCGGTGTGCAGGATTTCGTGCTGTCCCATACCGAAGACCTTACCACGTCCGAAGCCGTGGTCTACTTTCAGGCGGAGGACGGGGAAACCTTGCGGCAGGCGCAGGAGAAGATAAGAAACTACATGGCGGAACACTATCCGCACGGCACGGTGGAGTTCGGCGTGTCCGGCAATATTTTCGATTTGATATTCTCCAATGACGATGCGGACTTGGAGATACGTTTGCAGCGTCAGGGCGGAGGGCGTCCCGATGTGCAGGAAGCCCGGGCTTTTCTGGACACTTTGTCGCGCCGTTTCCCCGAGGTGGCGGTGCAGCCGGTCGTTTCCGAACGCAACATACAATACGTGGCCGACACGGAGCAGATGGCGGTGTACCATGTGTCGTATGCCGCTTTACAGGCTCGGTTGAGGATGTTGGTGAGCCAGAATGAGGTGTATGCCATCAATGAGGGTGCCCGTTCGCTGCCGGTCATTATCGGCGAACACAGTATGGACAGCCGTAAATTGTTGCAGTACACCGTACGTAACGACGAAGGAGTGGACATACCTTTGAGCTACCTGATACGGGAAACGCAGGGCGAGGACTTCAAACGGCTGTATTCCGGAAACGGCGGGGATTACTATCCCGTGAAGATTACGGCGGACGACCGTACGGTGGAGAGTATCGTGGATTTCACGGAACGGTTCGTGAAGGCCGACCCGCGCTATTCGGCATCGTTTACGGGCAATTATTATTCCAGCCGGGAGATGATAGGCGAACTGGTGCTGGTGTTGAGCGTGGCTGTGGCATTGCTGTATTTCATCTTGGCCGCGCAGTTCGAAAGCATCGTGCAACCGTTGGTCATCTTGTCGGAAATCGTAATCGATGTGTTCTGGGTGTTCCTTGTCCTGTGGCTGTTGGGCGAGTCGCTGAATATCATGTCTATGATAGGTATCGTGGTGATGAGCGGTATCATTATCAACGACTCTATCCTGAAAGTGGATACGATGAACCGGTTGAGGCGGGAGGGGATGCCCCTCGTTACGGCTATTTGGCGCGGCGGGCACAGTCGTTTGCGCCCCATTGTCATGACTTCGCTTACGACTATTCTGGCCATTCTTCCTTTCCTGAGCCGGGGCGATATGGGATCTGCCTTGCAATACCCGTTGTCGTTGACCCTGATTGTCGGCATGGTGGCCGGCACGTTGGTCAGCCTGTTCTTCATACCGTTGGTGTATTACCTTATATATAGGAGAAGGGAATAAGGCTTATGCAAGAGAAAACTCACATACTGGATCGCGTATCGTCGTTCAGCCTGTTGCTCACGATGATTATACTGATGATTATCGGGGCTGCCCTGATTCCGTTGGTAGACGTGGGTTCGTCCCCCAAGCCGCGCCAGGGCAAGACGCTGACGATAAGCTATGGATGGAGGAACGCCTCGCCCAAGGTGGTGGAGCAGGAGGTGACGTCGAAGATAGAAGGGTTGGTCTCGGCTGTGAAAGGCGTGGCCGAAGTCTCGTCGGAGTCTTATTTCGGTTCGGGACGGGTTACGGTCGTGCTGAAGAAAGAAGCCGATGTGTCCGCTGTGAAGTTCGAGATTTCGTCGCTCTTGAAGCAGGTGCGGAAGAAATTGCCCGAAGAGGTTTCTTATCCAGAACTGACGGGTGGGGAAGTGGTGAATGACGGTGCCCCGCAGAAAGAAAGTCCTGTGAGGCATCTGTTGACCTATCAGGTGAATTCCAACCTGAAAGGCGAACAGATAAAAGAGTATGTGGAGAAAAACGTCGAACCGGTGGTACGGGCATGGGAAGAGGTGAAGAGCGTGGACGTGACCGGCGGGACTTCCAAATATATGGAGATTACGTACGACCCCCTCATCGTGGCGAACTACGGCCTGACGGTGGCTGACGTGGAGGACGGCATCAAAAGTTTTATCGGAAAGTCGGATATCGTGGGCGATGTGATGTACAGGGATGAAGACGGGGAGCAAAGCCGTGTCACCCTTTACCTGAAGACCTCGAGGTTTGCCCGCCAGATAGGTGAGATGCCCCTGAAGACCGTGGACGGGAAAATTATCTATCTGAACGACTTGGCCACCTTCGAATACCGGGACCGGCTGCCGGGCAGTTACTACCGCGTAAACGGGCTGAACACCATCTACATGAACATCGTCGTGGATGCGGATGCCAACGAGATAGAGTTGTCACGCCAGTTGCGTACGAAAATAGAGGAATTGAAACCCCGTTTGCGCGACGGCATGTATCTGACTTTGACGTATGACGCAGCCAAGGAGAAACAGTCGGAACTGGAAAAGCTGATTACGCGCACGTTGATGTCGTTGGCCATCCTGTTGGTGTTCGTCTGGTTGGTCCGTCGTAACTGGAAGTATCTGTCGATTATCGCCATCACGTTGGCCGCCAACGTCCTGATAGCCGTCATGGCTTACTATGTGTTCGACATGCGCCTGCATACCTTTTCGTTGGCCGGCATCACGGTGTCGTTGGGACTGATTATCGACGCGGCCATCGTGATGGTGGACCATTACAGTTACTACCACAACCGGAAAGCGTTCTTGGCCATATTGGCCGCCTTGCTCACCACAATAGGGTCGTTGGTGGTGGTGTTCTTCATGCCGGAGTATATCCAGCGCGACCTGTACGACTTCTCTTGGATTATCATCATCAACCTGACGGTGGCGCTTGTCGTGGCCCTGTTCTTCGTGTCGGCTTTGGTCAAACAGTTCCATTACAGCAGCCGCATGCCTATAAAACGTTTGGGGCGTTCCAAACGGGTGATGGCCTGGACGCGCTTTTACCGCAAGTACATCGCTTTCACGCAGAAACGCAAGTGGATATACTACGTCCTGTTGGTGTTGGCTTTCGGGATACCGTTCCATGCCCTTCCGGACCGGTGGGACAAGGAGAAAGTGTATTACCAGAGCGAGGCGGAAGAAGAGGATCCGTGGTATGAAAGGGCGTACAATGCCACGTTTGGCACCCGTTTTTTCCAGACCGAGCTGAAAGAACCGTTGAGCAAGGTGTTCGGAGGAACCATGCGTCTCTTTGCGCAGTCGTTGGACGAGAATACGTATGCCAAGGAGGAAGAGGAGATGAAACTCCACATCCGTGCCCAAATGCCTTTGGGCGGAAGCGTGCACGAATTGAACGAGAAGGTGCAGATTCTGGAGAACTTCTTGGTCGGGTTCAAGGAAATCAAACGGTTCGAGAGCCGCGTGGAATGGTGGGGGGCCAACCTGACCGTGGAATTCAAGGATGAATACCGCGACACGTCTTTCCCTTATGTCTTGGAGAGCAAGGTCATCGGCAAGGTCATTTCCATCGGAGGGGCGGACTGGAGCACTTACGGTGTGAGCGAGCGGGGTTTCAGCAATTCGCTGAACCTGCAATACCGGTCGAACCGGATCGAGATTGCCGGATACAATTATAATGCCTTGTACCGGTACGCGGAGGACATTTGTGCCCGCTTGAAGCAGAACCACCGCGTGATGGACATCATCATCGAAACGCCGGGGCATGAGCGGCAGGAAGATGAATTGTACATGGTCTATACGCCGCAGAACTTTGCTTTGTACGGACAGTCGGCGGCGGCCATGCACGGCACGTTGTGCGAGTTGCTTTCGGGAGTGGACGTGGGGCGTTACGAGGACGAGTTTATCCGGACCGACATCTACCTGCGTTCGTTGCAATCCGACCGTTTCAATGTGTGGGATTTGGAGCATACCCATGTCAAGACCTCCGAAGGGGACGTGTGGCTTCCGCCTTTCATGGACATGAACCTGCGGGAGGCCAAGAACTGCATTCCCAAAAAGAATCAGGAGTATGTGTTGCGTGTGGCTTTCAACGTGTTGGGTTCGTACAACTACACGGCCAAGTACATAGAGGAAGTGACGGATGAGTTCAACGACCGTTTTCCGGTGGGGTACCGTTGCCTGAACAACACGCCGAACTGGTATCAGGACGAAGGCACGCAGTATTGGCTGATATTGGTCATTGTGCTGATTATCTACTTCATGTGTTCCATCCTTTTCGAGTCGTTCCGGTTGCCTTTCGTCATCATCACTTTGATTCCGGTGTCCTTCATCGGCACGTTCCTGACGTTCTACTTTTCCGGAGTGAAGTTCGGGACGGGCGGTTTCGCCTCGTTGGTCCTGCTGAGCGGACTGGTGGTGAATGCCGGTATTTACATCATCAACGAGTACAACAACCAAACGGCGGCCTGCAAGGCGCAGGCGTTGCCTCGTGTGAATTTGTACGTCAAGGCTTACAACCACAAGATTATTCCGGTGTTCCTGACCACGCTTTCCACCGTTCTGGGGTTGGTGCCGTTCCTCATAGACGGGCAGGAGGAAGCTTTCTGGTTCTCTTTCGCCATCGGAACGTCGGGCGGCTTGCTGTTTTCCATCCTGGCCCTGATATTCGTCATGCCCATTTTCATGCCTTTGAAGAAGGCTGCTTCCGGTTTCGCGCGGCATACGCGGACGGCGTCATGCCGAACATCTCTTTGAAGTAGGAAGAGAAGTAGCGCGGGGTGTTGAAACCTACCATCCATGAAATTTCCTGTACGGAATATTGGCCGCTTTCCAACAATCGGGCGGCGCGTTTCAACCGGATGGAACGCATGAACTCCGTGGGTGTCTGCCCCGCTATGGCCTGCATCTTCCTGTAGAGCGAGGAGCGTTCTAATCCCATGTCGGTACTGAGGGCTTCCACGTTGTATTCGGTGTTGTCCATGTTCTTTTCGATGCATTCCAATGCCTTTTGTATCAGTTTCTCGTCCAGACTGGTAATCGTGATTTCCTTGGGGTTGATGTGCGTGCCTTTCCGGAACGAAGCCAACCGTCGCTCGCGTTGTTCCAGAAGCTGACGGATGCGGCTGTGCAACACGTCGATGTCGAACGGTTTGGCGATAAACGAGTCGGCACCGGCTTCGTATGCCCCGCTCCGGCTTTCGGAAGAGTTTTTGGCCGTGAGCAGGATGAACGGGATGTGGCAGCACTGCACGTCGTCCTTGACCGCGCGGCAGAAGGTATAGCCATCCATGTGCGGCATCATCACGTCGCTGATGATGAGGTCGGGGCCGTATTCCCGTGCCATGGCCAGTCCCTCCTGCCCGTCGGCGGCGGTGAGCACGGTGAAGTCCTGTCCGAGAAGATCTTTCATGAACGTGCGGAATTGCTCGTTGTCTTCGGCCACTAAGACGGTGACTTTGTTCCCTTCGGGCACGGGGGATTCGGTTGCTTTCTCCGTGTCGGGAAGCGTGCTTCCGATGGCGGCTTGGGAATCGGAGGCGGCGGTTTGCGGCGGTTGGGCAGGCAGCAGCAGCGTGAAGCACGTGCCTTTTCCCGGTGTGCTTTCCACCGTGATTTCTCCTTTGTGCAAGTCCATATAACCTTTGACCAGGTGCAGTCCGATACCGCTGCCGGTATTCACGGGATGGCTTTGTGTGCCTTCGCTTTGGTAGAAACGCACGAAAATGTTTTTCAGGTCTTCCGCCGGGATGCCTATGCCGGTGTCGCTGACGGTGATGCGGATGCCGTTAGGACCTTCGCCTGCCGGGGAGCTTTCCTGCCATCCCGCCTGTACGGTGATGAAACCGCCTTCGGGGGTGAACTTCATGGCGTTGGAAAGCAGGTTGTTCAACACGCGTGTCATCTTTTCTGCATCCAGACGGAACAGGTCTTCCTGCCCGAACGCGCACTCGCAGGACAATCCGATGTGCTGTTCGTGGGCGAGTGAGCCGAAATGGTTCACGTTGTCTTCGATGAACGGTTTGATTTGCACGGTCGACAGTTTTAGTTGTTCGCCTTTCTGTTCCAGACGGCGGAAGTCGAGCAACTGGTTGACGAGCCGGAGCAAGTCGCGGGCGTTACCGAGTATCTTTTCCAGTTCGCTTTTGAGGGTGGAGTCGTCGGCTTTGCGGATGAGCAGTTCGAGCGGGGTGATGATGAGCGCGAGCGGCGTGCGCAGCTCGTGGCTGATGTTGGTGAAGAAGCGGAATTTGAGTTCGTCGAGATGCTGCTCCTTCTGCCGTTTCAGGTTTTCCTGTTCTGCCATCATGCGCGAACGCTTGTCGGCGATGTATAGTTCGATGATGTAGTAGAGGAGTGCCAGCGCGGCAATGAGGTAAATGGCGTAAGCCCACCAAGTCTTCCACAAAGGAGGCTCTACCGTGATTTGCCATTCGGCGGCGGCTCCCCACGGTGTGCTTCCCATGGCGGCTTGTACCTGAAGCCTGTACGTTCCGGGCGTGAGGGAGGTGTAGCTGGCCGTGCAGATACCTGTCGGTTCCGAAGTGAGGTTCCATGTTTTGTCCACCCCTTCCAGCCGGTAACGGTAGTGCGTGTGTTGGGGCGTGTCGTAATCCAAGGCGGAAAATTTCATTTCGATGAAATTCTCGTTGTGTTTCAGGTACAGGTGGCGGGTGTAGGACAGCCCTTCCGGAAGCAGTTGGCGGTCGCGGAACGTGCCTTCGTTGTTGATGGGATGGTTCATGACGCGCAGGCCGACGAGTGTCGGCCTCAGGTTTTCGTGCCCGTAGTCCGTGGCTTGGGGGGCAATGTCGGTGATACCGTTCAGTCCGCCCACATATACATGCCCGTCCGGCATGGCGGTGATGGACTGTTCCATCATTTCCCCGTATTGTACGCCGTCTTTTCCGTCTAACCGTGCGATGGAAAAGGTGCCGTCTGCGTTCCGGTTTATTCTCCCGATGCCGTTGGAAGTCGATACCCACAGCTTCCCCTCGGCATCGGCGGCAATGCCTTGTATGCAGTTGTTCGGCAGGCCGTTTTCCGTGCTGAGCCGCAGGGTTTCCTTCGTGCGGAAGTCATGGCATATCAATCCGTTCTGCGTACCTATCCAGACGGATGTTCCTTCGGCGTATGCACAGTTGTATTTCGTGCTGTATCTTTCCCAAGGGACTATCCAAGCCAGACGTTGCAGTTTCTTCCGGGCAATCTCATATCCGAAGAGTCCGTTTTGTCCGCCGATGATGAGTTGGCCGGGTTTTATTTCTATGGCAAAGCTCATGGCACGGCTGCGGTTCAGTTCCGGAAAATCTTCATTGAGTCGTAGGGCTTGTCCTTTTTCCGGCCGACAAAGATACAGGTCTTTCAAATCCATACAAACCAAGATGCTGCCATCGGAAAGGGGAAGGCTGAAACGGACCGTTTCGGACGGGAGGCCCGGCAGCAGCGTCGGGTCTGCCCGCTCGACCCTGTTGCCCTGTATTTTGTATAGTCCTTGCCGGGTGCTGCACCAGAATGCACCGTGAGGGTCTCTTTTGATGTCTGTACAATAGAGGTGACTGAATCCGGAGTGGAATGTCCGGTAGTTTTTGCGGGCCGTGTCGAACAGGTAGATGCCTTTCATCGTGCCGACCAGCAAGTGTCGGCCGTCGTACGGACAGAGGCTGCGAATCATCCGTCCTTCCTCGTGCGCTACCTCCTCGTTGATATAGTATTCCATGTATTTTCCGGGAGGGACGGCCCGCAAGATTCCGGAACTGCTCAACCCTAACCATAACCCTTGCCGGTCATCGACGAGGACCGACATGATGAAGTCCGTTACGGATTCGTTTCCGGTCAGTTCCAGACGATGGGTTTCTTGTAGCAGTTCAAAACGTGGGGAAAGTTTGATGAGCGTTTGGTTGCCACCTAACCAAAAACAGCCGTCTTTGCATTTTTTAATATCATTAATGGCTTTTCCCTTAAGTATTTCTTTCCACTCGCGCGTATATATATTATAGAGGTACAAGTATCCTTCCGTATGGCTGACGGAGATAAGCAGGTGCTCCTTGTCGGCTTGCAGCCAGGCCGTACGGAAATATTCGGAAGGGGCGGGAGTGGCCACGGTGGAATCTTCGCCCACGATGCGTCCGCTTTTCTCTTCCCAAACCAGCATCCTGCCGGTGTTCAGGAATATCAGATGAAAGGGACCGGCCTGCATGACTTCTTTGACACGGATACCCCGAGATTTTTCTTCGGGTCGTGGCTCGTAGACCTGTTTGGCCGGTTTTTTCCAGTCATACCGGTAAAGTTTTCCGCTTTCGGTAATAATCCAGGCGTTTCGGTCGTGGTCGAGGATAAAGTCATTGAAAGCTTCGGTCAGACGGGCAGCCTCAAAGCGTTCTTTGATATCGTGACAGAAACGTCCGGTACGGGTATTGATGAGATAGAGACGGTAAAAGTCCTTGGCCCACAGCAGCCCGTTGCCACCGTCATAGCTTGTGCATAAATTGTGCATACCCAAGGGGACGGTGTAGGTCAAGTCGCAGGCGAGCGGCTCGAAGCTGTTGCCGTTGTACACATTGAACATGCCTTCGGTGCAGACCAGTATCTTGCCGTCTTCCATTTGTGTGAGGAAGCGTACTTGATTATTGAAAAGTCCGTTTCCGGTATCCAGCAGCCGGAATCTTTCCGTCGAGGAGGATGACCGATAAGGCAAGGACAACAGCGTAGCGGTTATGATAAGAATCCAGAAGTTTTTCATCTCTTGACATTAGGTTGGTATTGCAAAGATAGCGAAAGGCGAGCGCAGAGACAAACGAAAAACAAAGTTTTTCAAGTTTGGCTGTGCCGAGCCGCCTCTTGTCTTCGTGAAACAAAGATAGCGAAAGGTGGGCGTGGGGACAAATGAAAACGCAGGTTGGTGTATAAAATGTTGTTTTTATATGTATGGTATGTTGCAACCGGTGTTTTGCAACGCTTTGTACAGCGTTTTGCGACGCTTCGTGCAGTGGCGTTTTGCACGTCCCCGTTACTTTTGCAAAGTCTTAATGAAAAACCGTGAGAACATGGAAGAAAGATTCGACTTTGCAGATTTTTATGAGAGCCACTACCGGTCGGCCCTGCGATATGCTTCGATGTATGTCTTTAATGACGAAGACGCACGTGACATCGTGAGCGACGTTTTACTGCGTTTCTTGGAACAGGGGGAAAAGTTGAACCGCGAGAGAAATGTAGTCGGGCTGTTTTTCTCTATGATTTATAATAAGTGTATGGATTATCTTCGCCGCAGGTCGCGCTTCAAGCAGATAAAATACAAATTGAAGCAGACGGCAGATCGTTTTTCGGATGATGAGTTCGAGGCTCTGTGCCATAAGGAACTGTTTCGTATCATCGGTGAGACATTGTCCGAGATGCCGGCTTTGCAGCAGGAGGTGTTTCTGGATATCCACATGGAAGGGCAGACTTATCTCGAAGTGGCAAAAGCCAGGAATATCACTAAACGCGTGGTGGAATATCAGTTGCGTAAGGCCGAAAGGACTATCGGTTGCAGTTTACAACGGATGTACGGTTAGAATGGATTTTTTAATAGGTTTTTTCATATATTAGTTCATTACTGTCCACTAAAAATCGCTAAATGCTCTTTGAAATGATTGAAAATTA
>ERZ779843.2965-NODE-2965-length-15087-cov-2.628526_pt1 | contig 15087 bp, 13 predicted proteins | sample MGYA00511560_ERZ779843 | MGnify/ENA primary metagenome ERZ779843 (study PRJEB29588, sample SAMEA2158062) | human gut metagenome | biome: human gut; feature: human-associated habitat; material: faeces | place: Denmark | collected 2008/2010 ... | reverse complement strand
GTGAGATCGGAAGGCTTTCAGGCGGACAGCGACAGAGAGTCTGGATCGCCATGGCACTGGCACAGAATACCGAACTTCTGTTCCTGGATGAGCCGACCACTTATCTGGATATCCGCTATCAGCTGGAGATCCTGGAACTGGTCAAAAAACTGAATGAAGAATTCGACATCACGATCGTTATGGTTCTGCATGACATCAACCAGACCATTTATTTTTCTGACAAGATCATCGGTCTGCAGGGCGGTCATGTGGCGATCGAAGGTGCTCCAGATCAGGTGATCACAGAAGAAAGCATTCAGAAACTGTATGGCGTACATCTGATGGTAACACGTGTGAACGGAAGTCCTGTGGTAGCCATTCAGGATTACCGGCTTCCGCCAAGAGAAAAATAACTTCTGTGATGAACAAGAAAGGATAAAGAGATGAAGAAAAACCCGATGAATATAATCTGGATGCTGCTTGGATTTCTGTGCCTGGCATTTGGAACGATCGGTATCGTTCTGCCGATCCTGCCGACCGTGCCGCTTTATATGGCAACCGTATTCTGCTTTGCAAAGAGCTCGGAAAAGTTACATACCTGGTTTCTGTCAACCGGTCTTTACAAAAAACATCTGGACAGCTTTGTGCAGGAAAGAGCCATGACGCTTGGAACAAAACTGAAAATTATCGGAATGGTGACCGTTGTGATGGCGATCGGTTTTCTCTGCATGAAAAATATGCCGATCGGAAGAATCTGTATTGCTGTGGTATGGATGTGCCATATTTTGTATTTCTTCCTGCAGGTCAAAACCGTAAAAACAGAAGATCATATCCTAGGAGAAACAAAATGAACAAAGTAGAAAAAAAGCGGCAGAAAGAACAGTACGTCGTGGAAGAGATGATCCGCCTGTACTGCCGGAAGAACCATGGAAAAGAGGGGAATGCATCCGGCGGGATGTGTCCGGAATGTCAGAAATTAGCGGACTATGCAAAACAGCGGAGCCAGAAATGTCCCTTCATGGAACAGAAAACATTCTGCGCAAACTGCAAAGTACACTGCTACAAGCCGGAAATGCGGGAAAAGATCCGCGCCGTTATGCGGTTTTCGGGGCCGAGGATGCTGCTGTATCATCCGATTTTAGCTATCTGGCATTTAATCTGCAGCATGAGAGAGAAGCGAAAAGCAAAAGCATAAAAGAGAGGTACTTATGATTAAAACAAGACTGGTGGGGCTGTTGTCCCACGCAAAAAAGTATATCGTGTACACGATTCTGTGGCAGTGGACGGCGCTTCTGTCGCAGGTGATCGCGGTATTTACGGTCGCCGATCTGCTGGAACGGGTCGTGTATGGTGCGGTAACGGCAGCGGCTGTGAAACGGACGATTTTTACACTGGCAATTGTTGTTGTGATCCGCTTTTTCTGCGAGCGGATGGGCGCGCGGTCGTCGTATCTTGCGTGTGTGGATGTGAAGCGGATTCTGCGCGAAAAAATTTATGAAAAAATGCTGAAGCTCGGTGCATCGTACAGCGAGCAGGTGTCTTCCTCAGAGGTCGTACAGGTGTCCACCGAAGGTGTGGAGCAGCTCGAAACATACTTTGGAAAGTATCTGCCGCAGCTGTTTTACAGCCAGCTCGCACCGCTCACGCTGTTCGCCATCCTCTGCCGGGTGAGCATGAAAGCGAGTGTGATCCTTCTGATCTGCGTACCGCTGATCCCGATTTCGATTGTGGTCGTGCAGAAGATTGCGAAGAAGCTGTTGAACAAATATTGGAGTATTTACACAGGGCTCGGCGATTCGTTCCTTGAAAATCTGCAGGGTCTGACGACCTTAAAAATCTATCAGGCCGACCAGCAGAAATCCGATGAGAATGTCGAGAATACCGCCGGCTATCCACCAGCCCCAGCCCCGTTCCCGCCGGCCGGTGTCGCTCGAAATGATAAGTTCGAGAATGCCGAGCACAATCAAGGCCCAGCCCAATAGCGACGATATGACCGAAAATCCGGTAAACGGCCTGGCTACCAGCCAAATTCCACACGGAATCAACAGTATGCCAATCAATAAAACAGCCCACCAATAGCGGCTTTTGCCCCAAAAGGAGATTGTTGTCATTTCCATCATGATAATAGGTGTTTAGATAAGATTATGTTTGTCTCCTAAAAACAAGTGACCGAACAAAAAGTTTATCAGCAATGCAATCTGAATCATTCAACAGGACTCTTCAATAAGAGGTGCTCTCTGTCATTGTGACAGGTGTCGGTTAACAAAAATTATTATTTTGAATGGTATTTGCGAGGTAGTATTTCGTTACATTTGTTTAACAAAAGTCTTTACCAAAAATATCAAGACTAATTTAACCGAAAGTATACTTATATGAAAAACATGAATCGAATGGCATTTGTTGTCATGGTGTTGAGTACATTGGCAGCCGGTGCGTATGCGCAGGACTCTCGCGAAAGGAACTATTATTATGAAATACTGGATCCTTCGCACGAACCAAAACCTCTTGTCGAAGGGTTTGCTTTAACTCGCGTGAGCGAAACTCTCGACCGCGGACTAACTCTTGTGCCGGGGCAAAAAGAGGGTTCCCTCTATCTCTCCTGGCGACTACTCCAAAGCGATGCCCCTGACGTGGCGTTCAATGTGTATCGTCAAGTCAATGGAAAAACAAAGAAACTCAATCGCAAGCCTCTGAAAGCGACGACCGATTTTGTCGACCTTTCGCCGGTTGCCGGTGAGGCCAGTTATCAAGTGGTGGCTGTCGACCGCAAGGGCAAAACTCTTGACAAGTCGGCTTTTGTCGCTTATTCTCCCGAGAGTGGCAAGAATTATCGCTCGATAAAACTCAACCGGTCGGTCAAGGCCGGAAAAGTGGCTGTGGCCGACCTGAACGGCGATGGCGTCTACGATTATATCGTGCGCACACCCGATAGCAATGTCGACCCCGGAATGCCTGGCGACCTTAACGGAAAAACCTATCAGATAGAGGCCTATCTCAGCGATGGTACCTTCTTGTGGTCGAAAGACCTGGGGCAGGGTATCGAGCCCGGTATCTGGTATTCGCCCTATGTGGTCTATGATTTCAACGGCGACGGAAAGGCCGAAGTGGCTTTGAAAACCGCTCCCGACGATGTGCAGCGCGATGCCAAGGGGCGTGTCGATACCGGTGAAGAGTATCTTTCGGTACTCGACGGAATGACCGGTCATGAGATAGCCCGGGTTGATTGGCCCGAACGTAACTTCCGTTACGGTAACCTCATCCGCCGCAACCGTAACCAGATAGGCATGGCCTTTCTCGATGGAAAGACCCCCTATATCCTGGCCTGCCGCGGAACCTATAAGCTCATGGTGGTCGATGCCTGGCAGCTCAACGGTACGAAACTCGAACGTGCGTGGCGCTGGGACGGTGATGAAGAGAACCCAATTGTCCGCAGTATGGGAGCTCACAGTATGGTTTGCGGCGATGTTGACGGTGATGGTCGCGACGAAATGTTATTGGGCTCGTGTATGCTCGACGACAACGGTACCTTGTTGTGGTCGGCCGGACTGGGTCACCCCGATAAAGTCTATCTTACCGACATCGATCCTGCCCGCCCCGGTATGGAGGTGTTCCTTTGCATTGAACCGTGGCACGACAATGGACGTGGTGTATGCATGGTCGATGCCCGCACCGGACAACAGATATGGAATATCGGGCATAAGACCTTCCATGTGGGCGATGGTATGGTAGCTGATATCGATGCTACGCACCCCGGTCTTGAATGTTTTGCTCGTGAAGACAGAAAAGGAGGTAGTACCGATAAGTATCTGTTGGCTGCCGATGGTACCTATCTCAGTAAAAACGAAGGCGTGCCGCCTTGCCGCAACTGGGCTTGGTGGGATGCCGACCTGCTGCGGGAGACCTTTGCGGGTGATGACAACCGATGGGGTGCCAGCTCTTCGTCGCATGGCCGGGCACAGAGTGTGGTCAAGTGGCAGGGTGAGACGCTGACGCAAGGCATAGAGGGCGATATTCTGATGATTGCCGACCTCTATGGCGATTGGCGCGAAGAGGTGGTTACGGCACTGCCGGGTGAGATACGCATCTACACCACCAATATTCCGGCCCGAGACCGTCGGGTTACACTCATGCAGGATCCGCTCTACCGCAATTATGTGGCCCATCGTTCCATGGGCTATCCACAGGCTCCTGTGCCCTCGTATTATCTGGGAGAGTAAGTAGAAGTTTAGATATGGAAAGGGGGCCGAGAAAATTATTCTCGGCCCCCTTTTTGCTTATTTTATGGAGATTTGTTCTATGGGTTGCTGGTCGACTTTGTCGAGTGGTTTTACCTGATATTTGACTTTCCCGAAATTGATGCTTTTCAAGTCGATGCAGCGTATGAGGCTGTTGTACATCGTGCGGTAGTAAATCCTGCGGTTTGTCGGGTCGGTAGCCGAGGTCCATTGGGTGGCGCTGGGAATATCGGTGGGTGTCTCGCCCTCGGAAAATTCGATGCCGATGGGAATGTCGAAATTATTGAGTATCTGGAAACACTGGCGCACCGTCTGCTCGGGATTCTGTTGTACCGGAGCGGAAGCTTGGTAAAAAGCGGCCCGTACAAATCGCGACGGGGGAGTGATATCGCCCGGCAGTCCGAGCATACCGCTGCCCGCGCCGAACGACGAGAGCGTAATGTTGCCCAGTTTGTGGGCCGGGCTTGTGCCGGGAGCAAGGTTGACGTAGTTGTTGAGGTGTGTCATCTGCCAGGTAAAGTCGGGTGAGTTGGTAAGCACGCCCAGAGGGCTGTCGTAGAATTGTACTTTCCCGCCGATAATTTCCAGTACGACCTGTCGGCCGCTGGCATCGGTGAAACGCCAGTGTACGGTCGAGGCCCGCGGGTCGATGGAGATAACCCGAACTCGGTTTACGGCATTTTTTACATCATCGACCGTCTCACATTCGCCGAGAATCCACGATACCAGTTGCAGGTCGGCGATACTCTTCGATTTCAAAGCCGGGTCGTAGGGCGCATACTGTCCGTAGCCGGGGAAATAGAAAAGTCCTGCCGACAATCCTGCCTCGTTGAGCCCTTCGGCTACAAACTCGTCTTGTTCGACAGCCAGTCCCACATATCCATACCGGGCCAGAAATGTCATACCCTCTTTCTTCCCGTCGGGCAGATACGACGTCTGAGCGTGTCCTCTGGGCACGACGACATATCGGCTGGTGAGATTACTGCCGCCCCATTCGATGGTGCGGGCTACAATGGAGTTGCCGGCTGCCGTTTTCAGGGTGATGCCGGTGCAGGCTTCTGAGGGAAGTACTTGCAGCGACAGGAGGGCTGCCGTCAGAAGTGGAAGAAACGTTTTGCCAAGAGTCATATCAGAAATGTTTATGTTTTATTGTTAACCGATAACCGGGGGCGAAAGTTTACGGCTCTGTCCAGTCGCCCTCTTTTTTGATGAGGGCGATGAGGTGTTCTACGGCCTCCTCTTCGGGAATGTTTTTCTCGATACAGGTTTTTCCCTTGTAGAGGCTGATGCGGTTGCGGCCTGCTCCCACATACCCGTAGTCGGCATCGGCCATTTCACCAGGGCCGTTTACAATGCAGCCCATGATGCCTATTTTCAAGGTCTTCAAATGCGATGTTGCGGCTTTTACGCGGGCGATGGTCTGTGTCAGGTCAAACAGGGTGCGGCCACAGCCCGGGCAGGAGATATACTCGGTCTTGCTCATGCGTTGGCGGGAGGCTTGCAGTATACCATACATGCAGGCGGTGATTTTGTGAGCAGGAATTTCGCCTGTGTGACTGAGCCATATGCCGTCGACCCAACCGTCGAGCAGCAGGGCTCCGAAATCGGCGGCCGATTTCAGCTGCAAATCTTCGAGCTGTGAGTCGTTGTAGGAGAGCCGCACAACGACCGGTACGGGGCAATCGCGGTTGAGCAATGCGTGGAAGAATGCCCGACATTCGCCCACGGGGTTGAGGTGCTGTGAGGTGAGGACGACAACCAGCCCCTGCGTTTGCGACAGGGCTGTCCACACGCGCTCGTTGAGTTCGGCGTAGGAGAGTTGCAGAAATTTCTGTTCCGCCGAGCATGTCGCGAGCCGGTCCAGTTCGTCCGTGCCAAACAGCGGGAAACGTTTCGAGGGTTCGTTGCTGGCCGTGATAAACGCATGCCCCTCGGCATCGTGAGTCAATGTATAGTCGGCAGTCGGTTCTTTCCCGTCGGTTCTGTCGGCTATGGTAACCGGAACCTTTCCACCCCCTATGTTGCCGACCGCAAGGCTTGGCCGGCGCTCCATGCGCAGGGCATCGTAGCCTTCGGCTTTCTCACCCCGGATGGACGGGTGCCCGGCGCGTGCCGTGATGTAGTCGACCAACTTGCGGGCCACGGGTATCTCGGCTTCGGGAGCTTCGCTCAGCGAAACCCGTATGGTGTCGCCGATACCGTCGGCCAGAAGAGTGCCTATGCCTACGGCCGATTTGATGCGGCCATCTTCTCCCTCGCCGGCTTCGGTTACTCCCAGATGAAGCGGATAGTGCATCTCCTCTTTTTCCATGGCATCCAGCAGCAGCCTTACCGATTTGACCATAACGGCGGTGTTCGATGCTTTTATCGATATGACCACATCGGGGAATGACTCGTCGCGACATACGCGGAGAAACTCCATACACGACTCGGCAATGCCTGCGGGGGTATCGCCATAACGACTCATGATGCGGTCGGAGAGCGACCCGTGGTTCACCCCGATGCGTATGGCCGTGTGATGCTCACGACAGATGTCGAGCAGCCGGATAAACCGTGTGCGCAGCCGTTGCAACTCGGCGGCATACTCTTCATCGGTATAATCGATGTGCTTGAACGTGCGGGCGCTGTCGACGAAGTTGCCGGGGTTGATGCGCACTTTCTCGACAATGGTGGCCGCCACTTCGGCAACATGTGGATTGAAGTGTATGTCGGCCACCAGCGGGGTATGGTAGCCGCGCCGATGCAGTTCATCTTCGATAGCTGCCAGACTCTCGGCCTCCCGGGTGCCCTGTGCGGTGAGCCGCACATAGTCGGCACCGGCTTCGATGATGCGTATGCACTGTTCGACACTCTTTTCCACATCTTGTGTGGGGGTATTGGTCATCGACTGTATGCGTATGGGGTTATCGCCACCCAAAGGGGTTGTTCCGATGTGGACTTCGGTGGTATGGCGGCGCTTGTAGTTGAAAAAGTCCATGGCGTAAGAAAAAAGAGAGACCGATTGTCTCTCCCGGGAAAATTTCTTCTCTTATCAAAAGTGTTCGGGATCGACAATCGGTGCAGTTGCAGGAAATCAGTTGGTTTTGAAAGTGTATTTTACCTGGGCCAGTTTCTCGTTGGCATCGACGATTTTTTTTGCCAGCCCTTTTTTGTAGGCTTTCAGTTTGTCGGCAATTTGTTCGTCGCCGAGCGAGAGCATCTGTACGGCCAGAATGGCGGCATTGAGGGCGGCGTTGATGCCGACGGTTGCTACGGGTATTCCCGGGGGCATCTGTACGATGGCAAGGAGTGCGTCCATGCCGTCGAGCGATGAGTTGATAGGTACGCCGATGACCGGCAGCGGGGTTGAGGCGGCAATGACACCAGGCAGATGGGCAGCCATACCGGCGGCGGCAATAATGACCTTGATGCCGCGAGCCTCGGTATTCTTGGCAAATTCCTCTACCTGTTCGGGAGTGCGGTGTGCCGAGAGAGCATTCATCTCAAACGGAATTTCAAAATCGTTGAGCAGCTGGGCTGCCTTTTCCATGATGGGCAAGTCTGATGTGCTGCCCATGATAATACTTACGATGGGATTCATGTTGAATAGTTATAGTGATAACAAGTGATACTTAAATACTAGATTGATGAGAAGTACTCCAAAGAACCCGCAGGCCCAGCTGGTTAGAACCTGAGCGAGCGTGTTGCGGTCGAGCAACTGTCGGGCTGTTCCCATCATGCCGGTAACAATAATCAGTGCCACAAATACTCCTACGGGTATGGCCATATTGGCAAATTGCAAGGTGATGACAAGACCCATGAGCGCTCCTAAGGCGTTCATGAAGAAACTGATGCGCCACCCGAGTATGTTGATTATCCATATCAGGGCCGATGAGAATGCGGCTCCTGCCAGGTATCCTTGTGCCCAGAAGGGCAGATTGAGCCGGTATACATAGATGGCTGAGAAAACAAGAAATACCGTGTACAGCAATATCTTGGTAAGTCTTATATAAGGTTTCTTTTCGCTTTTGTTCAGGTAGAAGAGCGATAAGGTGATATGAAACAGTATCGGCAGAATGCCGGAGAATAAAAAGATTCCACCCACGATGAGCAGTTTGAAGTAGAGCGGAAGTATTTCGAGAAAACTGCACGATACGATGATGATACCTCCGTATAGAGGAAGGAGGTAGGGGTGAAACAGGTACGATATGATTTGAGCCGTTTTTTTCATGAGCGTGTTATATGACTTTTCTGAGTCGAGCTACGGGTTGCCCCAGCTGCTCGCGGTACTTGGCCACCGTGCGCCGGGCAATGGCATAGCCCTTCTCTTTCAGCAGTTCGCACAACTTGTCGTCGGTGAGAGGGGCCCGCTTATCTTCGTTGTCGATGCTTTCTTGCAGAATCTTCTTGATTTCCCGCGATGAAAATTCTTCGCCCGAATCGTTCTGCATCGATTCCGAGAAGAAGAATTTCAGCGGGTAGATGCCGAAGGGGGTCTGCACATACTTGTTGCTGGTGGCACGGGATATGGTCGATATGTCATATCCCGTCTGTTCGGCGACGTCGCGCAGAATCATGGGGCGCAGGCGGCTTTCGTCGCCCGTGAGGAAGAAGTCGCGTTGTCGGTCGAGTATGGCCTGCATGGTGGCCAACAAGGTCTGTTGCCGTTGCTGTATGGCATTGATAAACGATTGTGCCGCGTCGATTTTCTGCTTGATAAAGAGCAAAGCGTCGCGTTTTTCCCGCGTTTGGTTGGCCTTGTTGCCGGTGTAGTCGTTCAGCATCTCGTTGTAATCGCGACTGATGCGCAAGGCTGGTATGTGGCTGTTGTTGAGCGTGAGTGTCAGTTCGCCATCGTTTTCGTCGACAATAAAGTCGGGACTGATGTGGGTGAGACTCTCGGTAAAAGTGTCGTTCCAGCTGCTCCCCGGTTTGGGGTTGAGCTGGGCGATTTCCTGTATGGCCTCTTTCAATTGCTCTTCGGTGATGCCAAACTGCTTTTGAATCTTGTCGTAGTGACGTTTGCTGAAAGCCTCGAATGCCTTGTCTATGATTTCATAGGCCAACTGTGCGGCGTCGGTACCGCGTCGGCGTTCGAGTTGAAGTTTGAGGCACTCTTGCAAATCCGAGGCTCCGACGCCGGCCGGGTCGAAATCTTGAATGATTTGCAGCAATTCGTTCAACTTTTCGACCGGAACATTCATGTCGACTTGGAACATCAGGTCGTCTGATATGGCCGGCAAGGTACGTTGCAGGTAGCCGTTGTCGTCGATATTTCCGATAATGTATTCGGCAATCTGTTTATCTTCTTCCGACAGTTCTCTCAGGCGCAGTTGCTCCAACAGATAATCGTGGAAGGTAGTGCCTCCCGATACGGGAATCTCTTCACGAGGGGTGTTTTCTCCGGGAAGTTCCCGGTCGATATACGAGGGGATGTCGTCATCGTTGTTATAATCACCCAACAGCAGATCTTCGGCGCTTTCGTTGGCAGTTTCGGTTTCCTCTTCTTGGTGGCTTATCTCGTTCTCCTCTTCGGCCGACGTAGGAGCTTCACCCTCATCGAGGGCGGGATTGTCGATGAGTTCTTGTCGTATTTGCTCTTCCAGTTCTATCTCAGGCAATTCAAGAAGTCGGATTGCCTGTATTTGTTGGGGAGATAGGGTCTGTCGTTGTTGGAGTTTTTGTTCTTGTCTGAGCATGGATTCCCTCTTGTTGAGATTCAATTCCAAAAACGAAGGTAGCCATTTTTATCCTATTATGCCAATAAATCGGCTATCTTTTTGTCGAGGTCTTCGTCCGGGTCGATGAGGCAAGTCTTGAATCCTGCCCGTTGTGCCCCCTCTATGTTGGGGGCAAGGTCATCGAGAAATAGGCTTTTCGACGGTTCTTCTCCGCTGTCTTGTATCACTTTTTCGTAAAAGTCGGCATCTGGTTTCAGAGCGTGTATTTCGTGTGAGAGGTAAAGCTTGTCGAAGTAGTCGTCGACGGTCAGCCCCTCTTCCCGAAACAGCGTTTGGCGGGTATAGTCGAAGTGTGGGGCGTTGGTGTTGCTCACCATGTAGAGCCGGCAGTGTCGGCGTATGTTGCGTAAAACATTCAGTTTATAGCGGGGTATGTCGCCGATAATCAGGTTCCAGGCCCGGCGTATTTCTGTTTCGTCGGCATTGAGATGCAGCATGTCGCGCAGAGCCATGAAGAAGTCTCCATCATCTATTTCGCCGGTTTCAAGTTTCCGCATGGTTTGAGCAAATGCGGGCGTGTGGAACAGTATCGTTTCTGGCGATTGAACACCCAGTTGTCGGAAGGCTTCGAAGCAGCGTTCAAATTCGAGGTGAAGCAATACGCCGCCGAAGTCGGTGAAGATAGCCTCTATGTCGTTGTTTTTCATCTGGCTATCAGTATATAAAGCTGCTGCCTCCGAGAAATTCCCGCAGCAGCGATGTCGAGGGTATCTCGTTCTCGTCGAGAGGCAGGAAGTAGTAGAGTTGTTTCAGCAGATGTTTGGCGGTATCGTATTCGGGGCAGTTTTCGGGAACCGACATGAGGGCGGGCATGGCCTGTTGCTTGATGACAGCCAGCTCAAAGAGCAGCGACGAGTTGAACATGGCATCGGCGTTTTCCTGGTATGGAAAAATCCATTTCTCCTCGCCAGCCCTTACGCTGGCCCAGCGGGCTATGGTTTTTTGAGCCGATGTACCGCGGTACTTTTCGTCTCTGATGATGCGGCGCAGCAGTCGGTTATCGGCCGTAGGTATCCAGCTGTGGTCGTCGATGGAGAGGGTGGTGAGGGCCGATACGTAGATAAGGAATTTTTGCCGTTCATCGATATGGGGGGTCAAGGCGGGGTTCAATGCGTGTATGCCTTCCAGTACCAGTACGTCGGACTCTTTCATCTTCAAGGTGTTGCCCCGGAACTCTTTCTTTCCGGTCTCGAAATTGTAAGTGGGCAGGCTCACTTCCTTCCCTTGGAGCAGGTCGTTGAGCTGACTGTTGAACAACTCCAGGTCGAGAGCGTAAAGCGACTCATAGTCGTAGTCGCCCTTCTCGTCGCGAGGGGTCTGTTCCCGGTCGAGGAAGTAGTTGTCGAGCGATATGGTGATGGGTATGAGCAGATTGGTCATAAGTTGTATCGACAACCGCTTGGAAAAGGTCGTTTTTCCCGAAGAAGAGGGCCCCGAAATGAGTATGATGCGAGCTCCGCCCTTTTCGCTGTTGTGGCGGGCGGTAATCTGGTCGGCAATGCGCGATATCTGTTTTTCGTGCAGGGCTTCCGTTACCTTTATCAGGTCGCCCGAGTTATGTCGCAGTATGGCCCGGTTCATGTCACCTACGTTGTTGAGGCCTACGATTTCACTTATTTTAAGATTTTCCTTGAATACATTGAACATTTTGTCTTGTACGATGACATCGGCCAGTTCGTTCGGATTTTTTCTTTTAGGCGGTATGAGCAACATGCCGTCGTGATATTTTATGAGGTCAAATACTTTCAGATATCCGGTTGATGGTAACAAGTATTCGTAATAAAAGTCATAGAGATTGCCGAGCCGATAGTAAGTGGCATATAGCGGATGCAAGGTTTCAATAAGGTCGATTTTGTCTTCCATGTCTTGCTCCTTAAAGCGGGCGGTAGCTACATCGGCAGTCGATTGAATACGATCAAAAGGCAGGTCTTTTTTGATAATCTCGGACATACGTTCTTTCAGTAGCTTTACCGTCGATTCGGGAATCTCTTCTCGTTGATTCAGACAGCAGAAATATCCATTCGATACAGAGTGCTCAATACGCAACCGGGTACCTGGAAACAGCTCGGTTACAGCTTTATACAGCACGAAACATAGGGAACGAACATACATACGCATTCCCATGATGTGGGTGGCATCGGCAAAGTGGACTTGCTTGGGTTGATACACCCTGTACGATAAGTCTCTGGTGCGATTGTTTACTTGTGCACACAATACGTCGTATGGCAATTCCACTCCGGCCATTTTATAAATATCGATGAGCGGTGTGCCTTCATCAACGAGGAGTATTTTTCCGTTATTTTTACAGATGATTTCAACTTGATTTTTCATATTGCGGGGATTTTCTCTCACCCTATTGATTCGGGTATGCGTTGTTTTGTAGCCAAGATAGCGATTTATTCCGAGAAAAGCGATAACACAGGGGCAATATATGCCTATCTTTATACTTTTTTCGACTTTTACATATATCGTTATTATAAATCGTCTACACAAATTCGCTTTAATTTAGTTTCTCTTTTTTTGCTTTTTCAAAATGTAGAGTGCTGTTTCTGAAAGAGAAATGACGGCGAAATTTTAAACTTTACTCTGTCAAGTGAGAAAATCTTTGGAAAAAATTTTTGCTGAAATATGGCGATTCTCTTGTGAAAATCTTTTCAGGGTTGTACATTTGTTTATATGCAATAGAGTTTAAAATCAGTTTATATGAAATTTTGTCAAAGGGGGGTAATAAAAAATACTATGTCTTTTCAACAAGATGGGGTATTTAATTGTTTTTAATAAAACAAAATTTTATGTTTCCGAATAAAAAATTATTCAGGAAAATCCATGAAAATTTTTTTATATGCTTAACAGTTACTCGTCGACCCGGAATTATCCATATTATCTGTTTATTGTGTTACTTGCCGATCTTTTGGTTGTCAATGGATTGTATGTACTTCTCTATCTGGTAGGTAATAGTCTTTCGTGGTATGTCGTCGATTTGACCGATACAGATAGTTGGATAACCATGAATGTTTTTTACCTTATCTGTTTCAGGTTGGTAGGCGTTGTCTTGTTCAATCGTATTGTGCAAGTTGAGAACGTTATGGCACGTGTCGCACGTATTGTCATCGATCATTTTCTTATTATTGCATTCTTGTCATATATCAACAATACATTGTTGGCCTCATGGAAAATCATGTTGGTATATTATGTGTTTTTATTCGCTTTTCTTTCGCTTGAACGACTGTTGCTACGTCGTATGGTGCAAAATTTACGTGTTAGAAAACGGGATATTGTCAATGTGGTGATTGTAGGCGAGGGTGACAACCTCAAAGAGATTGCCGAAAAGATGCAGATTTCTTTTATGGGTTACAATCTCATAGGAGTCTTTACCGACAAGGAATTGAATGGTTTTCCAGTTGGGGTAGTCAAGTTGGGAAATGTGGCCGATACTCTGACTTGGCTTGCCAACCATAAGAATGTGGGTGAGCTCTATTGTGGACTTTCCTCCGACCGTGCTGCCGATATATTGCACATCATCGACTATTGTGAGGGAAATCTCATACGCTTTTACAGCGTTCCAAACATGCGTAACTACCTGAAACGTAATATGGTGACGGAGACTTTCGATGATGTGGCCGTACTGGCTATACGCCGCGAACCGTTGAGCAGTCTCGGAAAGCGTTTTGAGAAACGTTTGTTTGACATTATCGTGTCTGGTCTTTTCCTCTGTACCCTTTATCCCGTTATCTACATATTTGTGGGAATAGCCATAAAACTCTCGTCGAAAGGCCCTGTCTATTTCAAGCAGAAGAGAAACGGCCTTGATGGGAAAGTCTTTGAGTGTATCAAGTTCCGCAGCATGAAAGTCAATACTCAGTGCGACACATTGCAGGCAACTAAAGACGATCCCCGCAAGACCCGGGTGGGGAATTTCTTGCGTTGTACCAATATCGACGAGTTACCCCAGTTCATCAATGTATTCAAGGGCGACATGAGTCTGGTGGGGCCACGTCCGCACATGCTCAAGCACAACGAAGAGTATTCGCGGCTTATCGACCGCTATATGGTGCGCCACTTTGTCAAGCCGGGTATTACCGGTTGGGCTCAGGTCAACGGTTTCCGTGGAGAAACCAAAGAGCTTTTTGAGATGGCTGGTCGGGTACAGGCCGACATCTGGTATATCGAGCATTGGAGTTTCTGGCTCGACATACGCATTATGTTCAAGACCGTTGCCAATATGTTGCATGGTGAGGAGAAGGCCTACTAATCTTTTTCGACTCCGTTTCATATAAATAGCGTCGCTAGATTTAAGGCTGGCGACGCTATTTTGTAGTTTATGAGTAAATGCTTTTTGGTTTGGGACTATTTGAGCAATGATTCGAGTGTGTAATCGCCCTCCTCGGTTTCACAGCCAAGGAAACGCATCTCATCGTGTACTTTCTTGGGCGAGAAAGTAAAGTAGGTACAGATGGCTTTGGTGCAGAGTTCATTCTTTTGGTTGTGTATGGTCGCTTCGAGAATGACGATGTTGCGCCGCTGTTCGACAATGTGGGCGCGCAGTATGATGTATGGGTCGGTCGTGTCGACCGATTTCAGGTAACGGGTTTCCATTTTTGAGGTAACGCCGGTTGTCTGTAATTTGCGCAAAATCACCCAGGCACATATTTCGTCGAGCAGAACGGCCTGGATACCGCCATGCAAGGTATTGATCCATCCTTGATATTGGGCTTTGGGTTTCCATACACTGATGACTTCTTCGCCCTCTTCATAAAATTCCATTTTTACGCCGGCCTCATTTCCGGGGGCACAGCCGAAGCAGTAATAGCCCTCCTTGTGCAACCAGGGATTGATGATTTTTTTCATACGAGTCGATTGTTCCGTTTTCTGTACGTTTGAATTTTCCTCACCTATAGTAATCGGGAGACTACAAATGTAGCTATTCTTTTGGTAACGGATACGGTTTTACCTTTTTTATCACAAGAGCCGTTTCATGCGCAGCGGCCTATATCTTCCATAGATATAGGCCGCTGTGAAGGGAAATGTGTATTTATATGTGTTATCGGGTACGGCGCACCGAGTAGGTGGGGGCAGCACTTCGGCTGCTACTGCTGTTGCGTTTTACCGATTTTGTACGAGTTCTTTTCGGCTCGTCGCTTTGTACCGACGAC
>ERZ779843.2963-NODE-2963-length-15103-cov-3.406964_pt1 | contig 15103 bp, 13 predicted proteins | sample MGYA00511560_ERZ779843 | MGnify/ENA primary metagenome ERZ779843 (study PRJEB29588, sample SAMEA2158062) | human gut metagenome | biome: human gut; feature: human-associated habitat; material: faeces | place: Denmark | collected 2008/2010 ... | reverse complement strand
TCGCGCGGCTTCATGCCGGCCTTCTTGGCCAGCTGCATGGCGATGTTGGAGGCCCAGTCGCCATGCGCACGGTCCTTCGGGCGCATCACGGCGAGCTTGTCGACGGGCGGAATCAGCTCGTCGGTCAACGCGCCGGCCTGGCCGGCGGCGACGAGGTTGTGGGCAATGCTGGAAATCAGTTCACTTAAGGCTTCAGGACTCATTCTTCTAAGGATACTGAGAACGGCGACACTTGCGCCCTGGTATGCCTATATGCTGCCCCTGCTGGCGGGGGCAAGCACACAGCCGAAAGATACCAAGCGAAAAAGGGTAGGCGACAATCGCCGGAATCGTTGGAGGCTCGCCGAAACCGCTATACATACCGTCGGTCGGTATCTATAGTGATCTGCAACATCAAGCACAGTAGGGAGGCCACCATGGCACGTAACGCTCACCCCGAGGTGACGCGCACCCGCATCCTCGACGCCGCACAACGGCTGTTCATGGCCCAGGGCTATGAGCACACCTCCATCCAGGACATCGTGGACGAGCTCGGCGACCTCTCCAAAGGCGCGATCTACCATCACTTCAAATCCAAGGAAGCCATCCTCGAAGAGCTCACCAACCGAGACAACAATATGCAGGACGACTTCAACGAATCCGTCATGAATCGCACTGACCTTACCGCCCTCGAAAAGTTCCGCGTGCTATGGCGGCATTCGATGACCAAGCAAGACCACGTGCAGATCATGCGAGCCGCCATGCCGATGCTGAGCGATCCGGTTTCGTTCGCCGCGAATATGCAGGTATGGAGCAAGCATCTGCCCGAACGCTTCCTGCCGCTGATCGAGGCGGGCGTCAAGGATGGCTCCATCCCCACCGAGTATCCGCGCGAGGCCGCAGAGCTGCTTTCGTTGCTGCCGAATTATTGGCTGATGCCGTATTTCTACCCGGTGACCCTGCCCGAAATGGAGCATCGCATCCGCTGCTTGGCCACCATGCTCGACGCGATCGGCGTGCCGATTTTCGATGACGAGCTCATCACGGTCGCCGCGAAGGGCATGATGACGTTCGCAGGGGAGCCGGAGAAAGGCTCAGAATGAATAGCACAGTGAAACCCGAGAATGACATCGCCGGCACCGCCACCCAACGCCCGCTGCTGTCCCGCGACTTCGTGCTGCTGGTCGCCGGACAAGGCATCTCGCTGTTCGGCAATGTGATGCTGCGATTCGCGATGTCGATGTGGGTGCTGGACGAAACCGGCTCAGCCACCATCTTCGCCTCGGTGCTGGCCATCTCCATCGTGCCGACCATCCTGCTCTCCCCGTTCGGAGGCGTGCTGGCCGATCGCGTCAACCGCCGCACCATCATGGTGGCGCTCGACGCCATCTCCGCCGTGCTCGTGCTGGCGAGCGCCATCGTCTTCGCCACCACGGGCTTCCATATCGTAGCCATCGCCACCATGCAGGTGCTGCTCGCCGTGCTCGGCGCCTTCGAAACCCCGACCGTGCAGGCCGCACTCCCCCAGATGTTCCGGCAGTACGGCCCGGCCACCATGCGCCAAGGCATGGCCGTGATCAATCAGGTCCAACAACTAAGCAGTCTGCTGCCGAGCTTCCTCGGCGGCGTGCTGTATGCGATGTTCGGCATCCGTCTCATGATGATCATCGCCATCGCAAGCTTCGCCGGCGCAGCCGCGCTCGAATGCTTCATCCGCCTCAGTGCCCCGGATCGCGGCGACGAGGAGCTGCCCACCCCACTTGAAGACCTCAAGGCAGGCGTGCGATTCCTCATCAAGGACCGGCCGAACGTGTTCAGACTGCTGTTGTTCGCGGCGGCGCTCAACTTTGTGCTTATCGGCTATTCCGGCGTCGGCTTCCCGTACACGATTCGTACAGTGCTCGGCTTCGACGCCACTGTCTACGGCATCGCCGACGGCCTGATCGGTGTTTCCGGCGTGGCGGGCGCATTCATCGCCGGCCTGTTCGCCGCCAAGCTCACGATGCGCTGGCTGCCGGGGCTGATGGCGACGCTTACGCTGGCCATGGTCCCACAGGGTATTGTGTTCCTGCTGCCGGTCGACGCATGGACCAAACTCGTGGTGCTGATCGTATTCACCTGCGGCACGATGGTCGCCAGTTGCTTCACGAATCTCATCGCCGTGCCCGCCATCCAGCTCAGTACGCCCGAGGCAATGGCCGGCAAAGTGATGTCCAGGGCCGCGGCCGTGAGCATGTGCGCCCAGCCGCTCGGCCAGATGGTGTACGGCTGGGCCTACGACCAAATGCCGGTCGCCATCGTGCTGTTCATCACCACCGCCCTGTTCGCCGTGCTCACCGTGCTGATGGTTCCGCTCGCCAAGCAGTTCGAGGACTGACGATCGGCGCGCACGCCACATCCTGCCGCCCGGCCATAATTGAATCACCGCACGAAAAGGCACGAAAAGGCACGAAAGAGGTACCTATGGCCACGCTCAACCCCCAATCATTGGTCACGTTGTGGCAAATCGAACAGTATGGTTCGTTCTCCGCCACGGCCAAGGCCACGGGTTGGTCGCAGCCGGCCATCAGCCAGCAGATCAAAAAGCTGGAGGCACAGTGCGGTTCGACTCTGGTGCAACGCACCTCGCATGGCGTGGAACTCACCGCCACCGGTTCGATGCTCGCCCGCCACGGCGAGGCCATCGCCGATCGGCTGGAGCGGGCGGCCCGTGAAGTCGAGGATTATCGGCATCATCGGTTTGATCACCTGCATTTGGTGGCCCCACCGTCAATCTGCTCTACTATCGCGGCCCGTACCGTGGTCAAGCTCAGTATGTTCACGGACATCGAGCTGAGCCTGATTCAGATGGAGCCGCCGGAGGCGATCGGTCTGATTTCCCAAGGCAAGGCCGATACCGCCGCCGTGTTCCGCTACAGCAGCATCCCGAACTTCCTGCACATCGGCGACGACCTGACCTTCCATTCGCTGGGTTACGATCCGATGCGACTGCTGGTGCGCCGCTCCAGCGGCATCGCCAAACGATTCGAGGAGACCGGCGAACCTGTGCCGCTGTCCGCCGCCAAAGACGAGCATTGGATCGCCGGCTGCCCCACCTGCCGCGCAAATTTGGTGAAACTGGCCACCCGTGCCGGATTCAAGCCGGATATCCGCCACTGCACGGATGATTACTGGGCCACGCAGAACCTGGTCGAGGTTGGCATGGGCGTCTCGCTGGTGCCGGCGCTCGATACACATATCAATCTGCAAGGCGATCTGGTGGCCTGTCCCATCGCCGACGATTTTGCGGCGCGCGAGGTCGGCATCGTGACTCGTGCCGGCGACCATCGTCCCGCGCTCGGTTCATTGCTCGAAGAGCTCGAGCGCACGTCACTCAAATATTTGAGTGCCAAGTAGTCGGACAGCGATAAGCAAGCTTGCGAACGCCATCACGATTTCGGGGAGCCAGACCGTTGAGCAGCCCTTCTGTACCAGGAACAATGACATGTTATGAGCATGAACAACATTCCCCAGTCAACGACTTTGAGCAGCGCAACCGCCGGCGTCTCTTGCTTTGATGCCAATCACATCGACGTGACGACCATCGAGGATCTGAAGCAGGTCGGTTCGGATAAATGGACCCGCTACCCCGGCTGCATCGGCGCATTCATCGCCGAGATGGATTACGGTCTGGCACCATGCGTGGCCGAAGCCATCGAAGAGGCCACCGAACGTGGCGCGCTCGGCTACATTCCCGACCCGTGGAAGAAGGAGGTCGCCCGCTCGTGCGCCGCATGGCAGCGCCGCTACGGCTGGGATGTGGATCCGACGTGCATCCGCCCGGTGCCGGACGTGCTGGAGGCGTTCGAAGTGTTCCTGCGCGAGATCGTGCGCGCCGGCAACTCCATCGTGGTACCGACTCCGGCCTATATGCCGTTCCTGAGCGTGCCGCGTCTGTATGGCGTGGAGGTCCTTGAGATTCCGATGCTGTGCGCGGGCGCCGGCGAGAGCAGCGGGCGCAATGATGAATGGCTGTTCGATTTCGACGCCATTGAGCAGGCGTTCGCGAACGGCTGCCTGCCATGCCTTCGTGCTGTGCAACCCGCACAACCCGATCGGCAAGGTATTGACGCGCGAGGAAATGCTGCGATTGTCCGATCTGGCCGCCAAGTACAACGTGCGTATATTCTCCGATGAGATTCACGCGCCGTTCGTCTACCAAGGCCACACGCATGTGCCATTCGCCTCAATCAACCGGCAGACGGCCATGCAGGCTTTCACCTCCACTTCAGCCTCGAAGTCGTTCAACATTCCCGGCACCAAGTGCGCGCAGGTGATTCTCACCAATCCGGACGATCTGGAACTATGGATGAGGAACGCGGAATGGTCCGAGCACCAGACGGCCACCATCGGTGCCATAGCCACCACAGCGGCCTATGACGGCGGCGCGGCATGGTTCGAGGGCGTGATGGCATATATCGAGCGCAATATCGCGCTGGTCAACGAGCAGATGCGCACGAGATTCGCCAAGGTGCGCTATGTGGAGCCGCAGGGCACGTATATCGCGTGGCTGGATTTCTCGCCACTGGGCATCGGCGACCCGGCCAACTATTTCTTCAAGAAAGCCAACGTGGCGTTGACAGACGGCCGTGAATGCGGCGAGGTCGGGCGCGGTTGCGTGCGTATGAACTTCGCCATGCCCTACCCGCTACTGGAGGAATGCTTCGACCGCATGGCCGCCGCACTTGAGGCGGACGGGCTGTTGTAGAACAAAATCGCGGCTCCCCTCAAAGAGGGGAGCCGCGGAACGGCCGAATTAGTCGAAGTCGGCACCGAGGGCTTCGAGTTTGCCGCGGAAGTCGGCATAGCCTCGGTCGATCAGGCTGATGCCGTGCACGTCCGAGGGGCCGGACGCGGCCAAGGCCGCGATCAGATGGCTGAACCCACCACGCAGGTCCGGCACGTCGATGTCGCGTCCGGTCAGCGGGGTCGGTCCGAAGATCACGGCGGAATGCTTGTAGTTGCGCTGCCGGAAACGGCACGGCAGCGAGCCCAAGCACTCGCGGTACAACTGGATGGTGGCACCCATCTCGACCAGCGGCTTGGTAAAGCCAAAGCGGTTCTCGTACACGGTCTCGTGCACAATCGACAGGCCATTGGCTTGCGTCAGAGCCACCACGAGCGGCTGCTGCCAGTCCGTCATGAACCCGGGATGCACGTCGGTCTCGATAGCCACGGGCTTTAGGTCGCCGCCCGGATGCCAGAAACGAATGCCCTTATCGGTCACTTCGAACTTGCCGCCCACCTTGCGGAACACGTTGAGGAACGTGATCATCTCCGGCTGGGTGGCACCCTTGACGAAAATGTCACCGTGCGTGGCGAGCGCGGCGGACGCCCAAGACGCCGCCTCGATGCGATCCGTCAGCGACGTGTGCGTGTAGCCTTGCAGCTCCTTGACGCCTTCAATGCGGAAGGTGCGATCAACGTCCACAGAAATGATTGCACCCATCTTCTGCAGCACGCACACCAGATCCATGATCTCCGGCTCAGTGGCCGCGCCCGACAGTTCGGTCTTGCCCTCGGCCAGCACGGCCGCCAGTAAAGTCTGCTCGGTGGCGCCCACCGACGGGTAGGGCAGGTGGATCTTCGCGCCGTGCAGGCCGTTGGGCGCGGTGATGTGGATGCCGTCCTTGTGTTCCTTGTCCACCGTGGCGCCCAGCTTGCGCAGCGTCTCCAGATGGAAGTCAATCGGACGTCCGCCAATCGCGCAGCCGCCCAACGCGGGAATGAACGCTTCACCCAAACGGTGCACGAGCGGGCCGGAAAACAGGATCGGGATGCGCGACGAACCGGACAGTGTATCCACGTCGGCCACATCGGCCAGCTGCACACGCGAGGCGTCGATGGTCACAATGCCGTTCGCACCGTCCACATCCACGTCCACGCCGTGCAGACGTAGCAAATCGGACACCACATGCACGTCACGAATCTCCGGCACGTTCTTCAGCACCGACTTGCCCGGTGCCAGCAACGCGGCGACCATCGCCTTGCTCACGAAGTTCTTCGCGCCACGCACCTTGATCGTGCCATTCAAAGGCTTGCCGCCCTCGACATGCAACACGTCATCCGGATTCTCAGCCACGCCACTCTCCTCAATCAATCAAGATTCAAAAAATGCTACCGTCCAGTTTGCCATAAGCCATGTGCCGACTCCGTGAAATGCACCCCAGCCGAACTTTGATCACCGTGCACAACGGATCCCATACCCCCCGTCGAATCAAACCGATAACGTGATCTTCCTCACATTTGCCGCCACGGCGTTCTCCATACTTCTACGCTACGATTCAGGGCAATGGCATCAGACGCCATGTCCACAAGCAAAGGAGCATTCATGACCACAGTCGCCGTCATCGGCTGCACGCACGCCGGCACGTTCGCCACCACCTCGATTCTCGCCGAGCACCCCGATTGGACCGTCCATGTTTTCGAGCGCAACGGTACGCTGTCCTTCCTCTCCTGCGGCATCGCCCTGTGGGTGGGCGACCACGTATCCGACCCGAAGAAAATGTTCTACTCCTCCCCTGCCGCTCTGGCCGAAGCCGGCGCGACCATGCATATGCGCACCGACGTGACGTCCGTGGACCTCGACGCCAGAACCCTCACCTACCGCGCGCTGGACAAGGCCGGAGACCCCGCCGAACAGACCCTCGCTTTCGACAAACTGGTCGTGACCACCGGCTCGCGCCCGGTCATCCCGCCGATCCCCGGCATCGACAGCCCGCATGTGCTGCTGTGCAAGAACTGGGATCACGCCATCGCCATCAAGGAAAAGGCGAAAACCGCCAAGTCGGCAGTGGTGATCGGGTCGGGCTATATCGGCGCGGAAATCGCCGAGCAGTTCAGCGTCACCGGCGTCAAGACCACGCTGGTCGACGGCCTTGATCGCCCGCTGGCCAATAATTTCGATAAGACCATCACCGATCAGGTGGCGGCCGCGTTCGAGGAGCACGGCGTCACGCTCGCGCTCGGCCAGAAGGTGGTCGAGTTCCGCGACAATGACGACGACACCGTCACTGTGGTCACCGAAAAGGGCGAGTACACGGCCGAAATGGCGATTCTGGCCGTCGGCTTCCTGCCGAACACCGACCTGCTCAAGGGCAAGGTGGACATGCTGCCGAACGGCGCGATCGTGGTCGACGACTACATGCAGGCGTCCGCGCCGGGCGTGTACCGCCGGCGCCTCCGCCACCGTGTTCTACAACCCCACCGGCCAGCACGATTACATTCCGCTGGCCACCAACGCGGTGCGCCAGGGCCTGCTGGTGGGCCGCAACATCGAGACGCCGACCGTGAAGTACATGGGCACGCAGGCCACGTCCGCCGTGCAGCTGTACGATCTCTCGCTCGCCGCCTCCGGCCTGACCCGCGCCGGTGCCGAACGCCGCGGGCTCACGGTCCGCGAGACCTCGCTCACCGAGGATTATCGCCCGGACTTCATGCTCACCACCACCCCAGTCACGTCGATTCTGACCTGGGACCCGGAAACCCGCAAGGTCAAGGGCGGCCAGTTCTGTTCCAAGGCCGATATCTCCGGCGCGGCAAACGTGATTTCCATGGCGATTCAGGCCGGCTTCACCATCGACCAGCTCGCCAACGTGGACTTCCTGTTCCAGCCGAACTTCGACAAGCCGGTCTACTACGTCGGCGCCGTGGCCATGAAGGCGGCGGCCGAGTAAGACGGCTGTACCCACCGCAAAAAAGAAACCCCGGCGTGATGGGCGCCGGGGAGAGAAAGGAGAGAAGAAGAAAGAGGTTAAGTTATGCAGCTTGTTCGGCCGTGATTACATATAACAGCAACAGTTTCAATGCAACATGGGCACTGTCTGGGAATCGTCTGGGAATCACGGCCCGTACAGGCTGTTGCTTGTTTTTGGAGCCGATTTACCGGCTGGCCTTGATCTTGTGGGCCAGTTCGGCGTCCCACATCGCGCCGGTGGCGGACATCACCGAGTCCGCGCCGGCGTCACGGTACGCCTGGTAGTCGGCGGGCGAGACCACGCCGCCGACGCCGTTGATCGCGAAATCGAGCCCGAGCTTTTCACGAATCGCGGCCAGACGGGCGACCATGTCGAGGCCGGCGCCACGAATCGCATTGCCGCACACGCCTGAGCGATCGCGGCCCGCGCCGGGCAGGGCCTGATTGCCATTGGCATCGACCAGTTTGGCGGAAATCGTATTGATGGTGCTGAAGCCCTGCACGGTGCCGTGGCCCACGGTGGAACGCACCATAAGCTCCAGAGCGTCGTCGCTGGGGATGTAGGCGAGCTTGACCATCAGCGGGATGTCGCCGATCTCCTGCTTCACGGCCTCGGTGATGCGGCCCACGAGCAGCGGATTGTGGCATAGCAGGCGGTTGTGGCCCTCGTTGGGGCAGCTGGTGTTCATCACCATGAGCTTGGCACCGGTTTCTTTGACCAGGCGGGCGGTGGTGGCATGGTCGGCGATGTATTCCTCCTCGCTCATGCCCTCCACACGCGAGCCTTGGAAGCTCGGGACCAGCACTTGACCGGGACCGGCGGCCTCGATGGCGGCGCGCATGTCCGGCTGCCAGACGTCAGGGCTCTGCGAGGGCACACCGAAGCTGTTGGAGATGGAAATCGGCTGTTCATAGTTGGTGTCGGCCAGCACGCCTTCGTCCAGTTCGGCGCTGCCCGGCGTCAGTGAACCGTCCGCCGCCTTGGGGTGTACGGCGAGCACGTTCGGGAACGGGTTGCAGCCCCAGGCGCGCGAACGCACGGTTTTGTAGGTCGCCAGATCGAAGCCCATGCGGAAGGCGGCCGTGGTGAAGCGGCTGAGCAGCGGGCCTGCGGGAATGCCGAAAGGCAGGTTGACCGGCTGGCCCAGGAAGGAGGCCGAGGCACCCTCGCTGGTGGTTCCGGCGGCATCGGCACCGTTGCCATCCTTCAGCGCCTCGGCGAACGCGCCGAACGGCCCTTGCTCATAGTTGTCTTCGTAGCTGCGGCTGACGTCGTAAAACGGCTCAAAATCACTCATGCTTCAACGATAAGCCAACCTGCATGCGCACACGCACACTCAACCCATCATCGCGCCGACAAACGAAATAATGGCGAAAGCGGCATTGGCTACCACAAAGATGATGAACGTCGGAGCTGCCCAGCCAAAGTACGTGTCTGGAATACTATGATTCGTACGGTGATATTGGCGCAAACTTAAATAGTGCAAACACACCCTAGAAGAGATAGGAGGGAATGGCACTTTCTCGCGTTGTTGGTGGAAGTATTTGGGATGCTAAGCGAGTTGCCGCATTGGAACCAGACGATTGCGTGAAGTGACCCTATACGTAAAAGGTCTCACTGGCGAGAGCCAGTGAGACCTTTGTCTGATGCGATGCGAGCGACCCAATAATCTCAATCAGACACAGAGCCAACGGCCCGGGGCCTGCAATTATGGACTCGCCTTTCGGCGAGGCTCAATGCTGGCCTCGCTGCGGTCGCAGCTCGGCAGGCCGATCGCGGCTAAATAATGCCGCGATCGGCCAACGGCCCTGTCCAGTCTGCGTCCTCAGGCTCGCGGGCGGACTCGATTCTTTCTTCGGCCCAGTGTTTGGCGGGGATGGTCTTGGGCTTGAAGGGGAACTTTTCGGCGCGCATCTTTTCGTAGGCGGCGATGTCGTCCTCGTGCTGCAGCGTCAGATCGATATCGTCGTAGCCGTTCATCAGACGCCAACGCACGTAATCGTTGACCTCGAACGGCAGGGTCACGTCGCCGCAAGTGACAGTGCGGGTCTCCAGCGAGACAGTCATCTCACGACCAGGCTCTTCCTCCAGTAGCTTCCACAGGAGTTCGACGGACTCCTGCGGCATAATCGCGGCCAGCACGCCGTTCTTGGCGGTGTTGCCGTAGAAGATGTCGGCGAAGCTCGGCGCGATGACCACGCGGAAACCGTAATCGTGCAGCGCCCACACGGCGTGCTCGCGGGAGGAGCCGATGCCGAATTCGGGGCCGGCGACCAGAATCTGGCCCTTACCGGCGTATTCCGGCTTGTTGAGCACGAAGTTCGGGTCTCGGCGCCATGCGTAGAACAGGGCGTCATCGAAGCCGGACTTGGTCACGCGCTTCAAGAACACAGCGGGAATGATCTGGTCGGTATCGACGTTGGAGCGGCGCAGCGGCACGCCCACGCCGGTCAGTGTGGTGAGTTTTTCCATAACAATTTTCCTTTCGGGGATCTCTCCCCCAGTCAGTCTTCGACTGACAGCCCCTCGTCAGAGGGGGCTCACGTGTATTGACTCAGAGATCGGCGGGAGACGAGATTGTGCCGCGGATGGCGGTGGCGGCGGCTACGGCCGGCGACGCCAGATGCGTGCGCGAGCCCTTGCCTTGGCGGCCCTCGAAGTTACGGTTCGAAGTGGAAATCGAGCGCTCGTTCGGCACCAGCTTGTCCGGGTTCATGCCCAGGCACATCGAGCAGCCGGCGTTACGCCATTCGGCGCCAAAGTCCTTGAACACCTTATCGAGGCCTTCCTTCTCCGCCTGCAAACGCACGCGGGAGGAGGCCGGCACCACCAGCACGCGGTGGATGTTCTCGGCCTTGCGGTGGCCCTTCATAATCGCGGCGGCCTGGCGCAAATCGTCGATACGACCGTTGGTGCACGAACCAATGAACACGGTGTCCACGGCGATGTCCTTGATCGGCATGCCTGGCTTCAAACCCATGTATGTAATCGCACGTTCGGCGGCGGCGCGCTTGGTGGCGTCGGCGATCTTGCCCGGCTCCGGCACGGAGGCGGTGATCGGCAGACCTTGGCCGGGGTTGGTGCCCCACGTCACATATGGACCGAGCTTGGTGGCGTCAATATCCACCACCTTGTCGAATACGGCATCGTCATCGGTCTTCAGCGTCTTCCAGTACGCCACGGCCTGATCCCACAGCTCGCCTTCCGGCGCGTGCGGACGGCCCTTCAGGTACTCGAACGTGGTCTCGTCCGGCGCGATCATGCCGGCACGCGCACCGGCCTCGATGGACATGTTGCACACGGTCATGCGCTCGTCCATGGTGAGGTTGCGAATCGCCTCACCACGGTATTCGATCACGTAACCCTGGCCGCCGCCGGTGCCGATCTTGGCGATGATCGCCAGAATGATGTCCTTGGCCGTCGCGTCCGCGGGCAGCTTGCCGTTGACGTTGACAGCCATGGTCTTGAACGGCTTCAGAGACAGCGTCTGTGTGGCCATCACGTGTTCGACTTCGGAAGTGCCGATGCCGAACGCCAGCGCGCCGAACGCGCCGTGCGTCGACGTATGCGAATCACCGCACACGATGGTCATGCCCGGCTGGGTCAGGCCCAGAATCGGGGCGAACGCGTGGACGATGCCCTGATCGGCGTCGCCCAGCGGGTGCAGGCGCACGCCGAACTCCTTGCAGTTCTTCTCCAAAGTCGTCAACTGCAACGCGCTCGTCTCATCCGGGTTCGGGCGATCGATATCAACGGTCGGCGTGTTGTGATCCTCGGTGGCAATGAGCTGATCCACGTGACGCGGCTTGCGGCCGGCCAAGCGCAGGCCCTCAAACGCCTGCGGGCTGGTGACCTCATGCATGAGCATCAGATCGATGTACAGCAAATCAGGGGCTCCGTCGCTGCCCTTGCGCACCAGATGATCGGCCCAGACCTTCTCGGCCAGTGTCGTTCCCATAGTGATTCCTCCAAAAAATTCCGCGCGAGGTATTGTGTTCGCGCCTTGTTCGTGGTATTAGCCTATGTGCTTGCGATGGGCCCGGCCATGAGCATGCCGGATATTGAGATACGGTCAAATGATGGCCTCAATATGACTCGGATACGACTCGAACATGACCTAGTCATGACTCGGTTCCGCTCCAGACATGTCTCTTCGGCATCCACGAACGCCCTTTCAACTTCATGGCCACCCTGTGAGACACTTCCCCAATTTGCTATTTCACTATGTGAGATGGCATAATCGCCCTTATTATGACTGATTCCCAAGAAGAGCCATTGAACAACAGCTTGACCGAGTCCGAGCCGGTTGAAGACACCACCGCCAAGGACGATGGGGAAATCCATTCCGGCGTTGGCGTCCTTGATAAAACTGTAAAGATTCTTGACGCACTGGAATCCGGCCCGTCTACGCTGGGCCAGCTTGTGGCCGCCACCGGTCTCGCTCGACCGACCGCACATCGTTTGGCTATTGCACTGGAACGCCACCGTTTCGTACTGCGCGACCAGCATGGCCGATTCGTACTCGGCTCCCGTTTCGCCGAACTTGCCGCCGCAGCAGGCGAGGATCGTCTGCTGACCGCCGCCGGCCCGATCCTGCAGACCCTGCTCGATCGCACTGGCGAGTCTGCGCAGATTTACCGCCGCCAAGGCGATCAGCGCGTGTGCATCGCCGCTGTGGAACGCACCTCCGGCCTACGTGATTCCATTCCGGTGGGTGCCATGCTGTCGATGGAAGCCGGTTCCGCCGCCCAGATTCTTCTGGCTTGGGAGGATTCCGACCGTCTGCACCAGGGATTGCGCCACGCCAAGTTCACCGCCACCAAGCTGGCCGCCGTACGCAAGCGCGGCTGGTCCGAGTCCGTGAACGAACGCGAAGAGGGCGTGTGCTCGATTTCCGCCCCGATCCGCAACGCCTCCGGCCAGGTCATCGCCGCCATCTCGATTTCCGGCCCGACCGGCCGCATGGGTGCCGCCCCCGGACGCCGCTATGCGCCGCTGGTGATGGCCGCCGGCAAGTACCTCACCGAGGCACTGGTCAAAGCCGTTCGCTGAAACATACCAGTCAATCCAACCGATAGCCCAACCGGCAGAAATCCCGCGTCACAACGAAAGAGACGCGGGATTTCTGCCACTAATCGTCCAACACAGCGGAAGGCCACCGAAACCTCGAATACTTCGCGCCGCTTTCCGCCTCTATCAGGAACAGTTACCTGAATAAACCGGACAGTTGACTCCATAGCGACGGCTTGCGCAGCAAATCATCGCCCTCACCCTCGCCAGGCGTGGTCTGGTTCACCGCATAGGTGTAGGCGCGTTTGGAACTGGGCTTGCCCACCAGTTCGCCAAACTCCAGCAATTGCGTACGCGGCTCGTAAGGGTGACGGATATCAAATTCGATCAATCGCGTGGCACGTTTGGCCGGAGCCGGTCCGTACGTATTGAATCCGCAGGTTGGCGTAGCGATAAGCAACAGACCCTCATGTTCGCCGACGAAACCGTTGCGATGATCATGACCAGCTACGACGCCGAAATACCCCTCGCGCAGCAATTCGAATTCGCCTGACGTATCAGGGCAGGATATGCCTTCTCCCAAATATCCGCCGGGCTGGGTTTGCAATTCGTCCAGCACGTAGTAGGTATCGGCGTGCGAACGATAGCCCTGCATGGCAAACGCCGCGTTGGCCGCCACCGGCTTCAGCACGTTGTAATACTCGGGCATCGGCATGTGCTGGAACACCATTGATTTCGCACCGATACGGTCGGGCACGGCGTTCAGGAAGGCGAGCGCTGCGGGCGATGGTGCGCCGAAGCCGCCGCCATGCACGTAATCGCCGGAGTCAAGAATGACCAGACCCAGCACATTGCGCGTATGGTCAACGTCCATAACCGGCAGCGCGAAGGTGCCTGGTTCACCGGAACCCACTGCGGATGTGGGGGAAGACACAGCAGAAGGCACAACAGCATCGGCACCAGCATCGTCAACGACGCCCAACGTATCAGCCTTCGCGGTAATCCCCGCACCGGAGCCAGTGGCACCAGACGGCGTCTGCACAGCGCCACCCGCTCCACAGGTATATGCAATCTGGTTCGGCAAGGTCTCACTCGGCGGATTGACACAACCGGGGAACTCACGATAGATACCGTCCAGTTCCGCATTGCTTAGCCCGCATTGGAAATCATGGTTGCCGTACGTCACGGCCCACGGAATGCCGCGCGCCGCCAACGGCTCAGTGAACTGGCCAATGGCCTTGCGCACCAGCGCTCGGGTATGGTTCAGCGCGGATTCGGCAATAGGTTCGTTACACCAGCGACGTTTACGGAATGAATCGGCGAACGCCGGATCGTAGCCGGCGATCTGGTTGCCGGAGAAAATCACCAGATCAGGCCGTGTGGCATCAAGGCTGGCCTCAATCAGGGTGATGGTGTCTTTGGAGACTTTCGGCCCATCCTGAATGTCGGCAATCTGCAGCACGCGGAACTTGCCGGAATAGTGGAATTGCAGTCGTCCGAGACGCGCAGAGATAGAGACCGGACGGCCGTCTTCGGCATCGGCCGGCTTGATACGAGGTTTCGACGACATCCCCTCTGGCGTACGCTGTGTTTCCGTCATGCCCTCCACTGTACACACAAACGAAAAGGCCCGCCGGAGCGGGCCTTTTCTACAAGTTCAACTACTGGAGCAGAATCTCTGCACAACATCATCGTTGTAACGGTAAGTCTTTCCAATGCCCGTCCAACGTAACAGTCCTCGTGACCATACACTATTTGTGGGCTCTGCTCTGTTCAGTTGTTCTTGTACCTCATAATCTATTCATCACTCCCGTTTCTCGCAACCTGCAGAGAGTCGTTGTGCGTTTTTTATCACAACTGTTCAATCGCACTTTCTGGCTATCGGAAAACGAGCTGAACCGTTCACATCGAACCCGTCCGATGTTCGATTTCGTTCGTTTCACCGCCGCTCACGGCGTGTCGCGAGCGACGCTAGCACACTCAAAACCAACCAACACCGAACTAACATGAACACCCGTTGAATTCTGGCGCGTTCAGTCGTTTTCCGGCCACGCCAAAGCTTACGATATAAGCTATGGCACAGATATTTGACGCACCCTCGAAGGCAATTCTGCGCAGCCAAATCGCAGAGCATATTGCCGAAAACGACAACAACGACCGCCGCGTCGATCAGGAAGGCGAGGCACCGCTGCCCAAGGACCGTTTCTTCGACCGCGAGCTCAGCTGGCTCAAGTTCAACCAGCGCGTGCTCGAATGTGCGGAGAACGAAGACATGCCCCTGCTCGAGCGCGCCAACTTCGCCGCGATCTTCGCCTCGAACCTTGACGAGTTCTTCATGGTCCGCGTGGCCGGCCTGAAGCGCCGCATCGACACCGGCA
>ERZ779843.2957-NODE-2957-length-15153-cov-2.849848_pt1 | contig 15153 bp, 10 predicted proteins | sample MGYA00511560_ERZ779843 | MGnify/ENA primary metagenome ERZ779843 (study PRJEB29588, sample SAMEA2158062) | human gut metagenome | biome: human gut; feature: human-associated habitat; material: faeces | place: Denmark | collected 2008/2010 ... | reverse complement strand
AACATCGTAAGCCGCGGCGGTTCGCTGATTTTCGCCTGGATGGAGGCTACGGGCAACGAAAATCCTTTCTACGAGTATTACGACGAAGTGCTGGAAATCTTGCATGAGCACGATGTGACCATCAGCATCGGCGATGCTATGCGCCCCGGCTGCAACTACGACGCTACTGATGCTGGGCAGATTTCTGAGCTTATCGAGATCGGCAAGCTTACCAAGCGTGCATGGGATGCAGGCGTTCAGGTTATGGTTGAGGGTCCTGGCCATATGGCATTGGACGAGATCCCCGCCAATATGAAGATTCAGAAGCGCTTGTGCCACAACGCCCCGTTCTACGTTCTTGGCCCGCTGGTTACCGATATCGCTCCTGGCTATGACCACATTACGTCTGCTATCGGTGGCGCGGTTGCCGCATCGTGTGGCGCCGACTTCCTGTGCTATGTAACGCCCGCCGAGCATCTGCGCTTGCCCGATGCCGATGATGTGCGTGAGGGTCTTGTTGCAACTAAAATTGCAGCTCATGCTGCCGATATCGCTAAGGGTATTCCCCATGCGCGTGATGTCGACAACCGCATGAGCGACGCTCGTCGCCGTATGGACTGGGAGGAAATGTTCAGTCTTGCCATCGATCCGGTGAAGCCCCGCAAGTACTTTGAGAGCGCGCCTCCCTCGACGGAGGGCACCTGCACCATGTGCGGCAAGATGTGTGCGGTTCGTACGGTTAATACCATCATGGACGGTCTTACTATCGACCTCGGCGAGGAAATGTCCGACAAATAGCAAGTATGAAGCGGCTGTCCCTTTGGGCAGCCGCTTTTACCTGTGATGCGAGCGGCGGGTGTTCGGGCGTTGAGGTGGCTCAGGCTCCCCTCGATCCCCGAGCCGTTAGCTTGCCTTGAGCAAGGAGAGAATATGAAAACAGCGCTAACCATTGCTGGTTCTGATTCAAGCGGCGGAGCTGGCATTCAGGCAGATATCAAAACCATGAGCGCTTTGGGGGTCTATGCGGAATCGGTTGTCACAGCGCTAACCGCGCAGAACACCATGGGTGTGCAAGGAGTGGTTGCGACGGATCCCGATTTTGTATTACTGCAGATGGAAAGCGTGTTTTCTGATATTTGCCCCAATGCAGTTAAGATCGGCATGCTCCCTACGGCGGAAGTGGTTCGTGCGGTGGGGCAGGGCTTGCAGCGTTTCGATGCTCAGAATGTCGTGCTCGATCCGGTCATGGTTGCCACAAGCGGGGCTGCGCTTTCGGAGGCGCCTGCAGTGCAAGCGCTTTTCGATTTGCTTGTGCGGGCTTCCGTGGTAACGCCAAACATCCCCGAAGCCGAAGTGCTTTCAGGCATGCGCATCGAAACTAAAGAGGATATGCTGGCTGCGGCGAAGGCTATTCAGCTGAAAGGAGCGCAGGCCGTTCTGGTGAAAGGTGGACATTTGGCCGAAGAAGCCGATGATGTGCTGCTGGAAGCGAACGGTGCGGTGACGTGGCTTTCCGCTCAACGTGTGGAAACGAAGAACACGCATGGTACTGGCTGCACACTTTCTTCTGCTATCGCTTCGTATTTGGCGAAGGGCGAAACTTTGAAGCATGCCGTGGCTTTTGCGAAGCGCTACCTCACTGAAGCAATCCAATCAAATCCTGGGTTAGGGAAAGGCAACGGTCCTGTGAACCACCTATTCGCGCTGCGCTAACAAGGCGGTTTAGGATTGCATGAATCGCCTTGCCAACGCCAGAAGTGCTTCGCGCTCAGGTGCCACCTCTTCGTTGGCTACGGCGCTGAACAACTCGCTGAGCACAAGCCCAACATGTGGTCCTTGAGGTACGCCGAGAGAGATAAGGTCGGTGCCATTTATTGGTAGGTCGGCAGGAGAAAGCACTTCGCCTTGCTTGAGCATCTCATTGAATAGGCTTTCGGCCGCGTTGATCTTCTGGATCCATTTTGTTGCACGGGTCGATTTTCCCCTTGCATCGCCCCGCATCAAGTCGCAAATTGCGTGGAACAGGTCCTCGTTGTGTTCTACCAGGGCATACAGCTTGCGCACACTTTTTGTTGTGGGCTCGGGTCTGTCGCCATGGTAGCGGATAACCAAGTCGAGATCATGCTGCATCTTCTTGCTGAAATGCAGCGTTTTTGCGCTTTCGCGCATGTGCTGAACGCTTGCTATGGGGTGATTGGGCATATGGCCCAAGTTGTCTGCTCCAATGAGGAACGTATCGGGCTTGCCTGCATCGTGAAACAGCGCCGCCCAACGCACCAAGGGGTAGGCGGGGGTGTTTTCGACTACCGCAGCGGTGTGTTCCCATACATCGTAGATGTGCCAAGGGTTGTGTTGGTCGAAGCCGTCCATGGCTTCAATGCAGGGAACAATATAGGCAAGTTCGCGGGGAAACCGAAGCAGGGTTTGGCGCACATGGTTTCCGCAGAGGAGCTTTTCGAGCTCTTGCCTTAGGCGCTCTCCTGGAACGTCGGTGAGGGTAGGTGCATATCTGCGTATGGCGGCTTCGGTATCAGGGTCAATCCAGAACCCGAGCTGTGAAGCGAAGCGCATAGCGCGAAGGACGCGCAGGGCATCTTCTTGCAGGCGGATACTGGGGTCGTTGACGCAGCGGATTATCTTGTTGGCCAAGTCGTTCTGCCCGTCAAAAGGATCTACAAGGCCACGAACCGGGTGGAACGCCATTGCGTTGATAGTGAAATCGCGTCGCGCCAAGTCTTGCTCGATGGTGTCAACGAACAGCACGCTATCGGGGTGGCGGTGATCGGTATAGGCGCCTTCGGTGCGGAAGGTGGTAACTTCGATGGGTTCGTTTTGATAAACCACGGTTACCGTACCGTGCTTCGTTCCTGTTTCGTGCACCGCCATGCCGCTTGCCAGACACGCTTCGCGCGTTTGCTCCCAGTGGGCATTGGTGGCGATGTCGGCATCGTGGGGCGCGACGCCGCGAAGGGCGTCGCGCACGAAGCCACCAACAACCCATGCCTCAAAACCGCGCTTCTCCAAAGCGTCGATGACAGCGCATACCGATGCGGGAAGCTGGGCAAGCATTCCGTGGGCTTCGATATGTGGCGCATCATTAAGAGACATGACCTCAGGCTTTCGTTGCGAGTATGTTTCAGTATACGGCTTCGGTAGCGATTCGTGCGTCCATACTGGAGATATGTCTTGAGACAATAGCCTGTGCGGCGTGGTGGTTTGTTGCGATTGCTTTCGCATGCCTTTCGAATTCGGTAGCGTAAAATCAAACGATGAAAGATACGAACACGGTGCGCCGAGCACCTAAAAGGGGTTGCCATGATTGATGAAGTGCATATTCGCGATGTGGCGTTGATCCACGAGGCAACGTTTGCGCCAAGCCCCGCCTTTACTGTGGTGACAGGCGAAACGGGCACGGGCAAAACCGCTTTACTGAATGCGCTGAAGATTCTGGTCGGCGAGCGCGCTGGTGCGTCGTTTGTGCGCGAGGGCTGCGAAGAGCTCCAGGTAGAGGGCCGTTTCTTTGGCGAAGGATGCGGGGAGGACGGCGTGGTGGCTGCGCGCCGCATCGGTGTGCAAGGACGCAGTCGCGTTTCCATTGACGGTTCGCTTGCTTCAGTGAAGGAACTTGCCGGCGGCTTGGGCCAGACGGTTGATCTTTGCGGGCAGCACGAGCATCAGCGCTTGCTTTCGCCAGCCTATCAGCGTGCTTTGCTCGACGAATGGGGCAAAGAAGAAATCAGTGCGCCGTTGGGGGCGTATCGAGCATGCCTTTCTGCGGCAAACGATGCGTCTGCCGAGCTTGTTCGCCTGCAAAAGCTGGAATCAGCCGATGCCATCGAGCTCGACAGGGCACGCTTCGCTTTGGAGCAGATCGGCAAAGCAGATCCCCAGGAAGGTGAGTACGAAGAGCTTATCGAGCGAATGCCTCGCCTGGAAAACGCCGAAATGCTGGTCCATGAGGCCGTGTCTGCCCAGCGCAATCTAACGGGGTCGGGCGGTGCGCTGGAATCGCTTGAGTCGGCATTGGGGTCTCTTGAGCGAATCGCGGCGGTAGACTCTTCCGTTGAATCCGTGTTGGAGCTTGTGCGTGAAGCATTCTTTTCGCTGGAGGATGTGGGCCGCGATTTGGCGACGTACAAAGATGGTGTCGATTTCCCCCAGGAAGAGCTGGAGGCGGCGCAGGACCGCATTGCCGAGTTGCAGGGTCTTATGCGTGGCTTCGGTCCGCGCATGGAAGATGTGTTGGCGCAGCGTGCCGAAGCTGAGGCGAAAATCCGCGAATACGATGGGCGCGACGAGCTTATCTCCCAGGCTCGAAAGAGGCGCGATGCAGCGGAATCGGCACTTGCCGATGCGGCGCATGCCTTGGCGGAAGCTCGCGGCAGGGTTATTCCTCGCTTTATCGATGCCGTCCAAGCCCAGATGGCTCGTTTGGAAATGAAGGGCGCACGTCTCGAGGCAAATATTTCTGATCTACCGCGCGAGCAGTGGGACACATGGGGCTCTCAGTCTTTTGAGTTCCTTTTTGCTGCTGGTGAGGGCCTTAGCGCTCAGCGGCTCGGCAAAATTGCTTCGGGTGGCGAAATGAGCCGCGTGATGCTTGCCCTGAAGGTCGCATTGGGCGAATGTGACCAGGTAGACACCCTGGTGTTTGACGAGATCGATGCTGGCGTGGGCGGTAGTACCGCTCGTGCACTTGGTGCCGTTCTTCGCGATTTGGCAAAAACCCATCAGGTCATTGTGGTAACGCACCTTCCTCAAGTTGCCGTGTGCGGCGATACTCATTATCTGGTAACGAAGTCCGATGATGCGTTGCCGCAAACCTGCTTGACTCCTGTTTCGGGCGAAAGCCGAACGGCGGAAATTGCCCGTATGCTAGCCGGCGAGGTAAGCGAAACGTCTCTTGCCCACGCCGCCGAACTGCTCGGCGAGCAGGAGTAGCCGGCACTTGATTCGGCCCGTCATATGCAAGGCAAAGAAAAAGGAGAATACATGTCCGAATACCAAGCCGTATTGCGGCAATCGACAGATGGGCGCATGCCCGTTATCGGTTGTCATCTTTCTTCGGCTAAAGGGTATGCCGCAATGGCAAAAACGGCAGCTTCCATCGACGCTAACACGTTTGCGTTTTTCACGCGAAACCCGCGTGGCGGGAAGGCGAAAGCAATCGACGATGCTGATGTGAGGGCATTCGCGGAAGAGGCGGCGTTGGCGGGTATCGGGCGCATTGTTGCGCATGGTTCGTATACCGTGAACCCGTGTGCGGCGAAAGAACAGGTGCGCAGTTTCGCATTTCAGGCGCTTGCCGAAGATTTGGCGCGAATGGAACGCACCCCGGGGCAGTTATTCAACATTCACCCCGGCTCTCACGTAGGGCAAGGGGCGGATGCGGGCATTGAGCTTATTGCCGAGGTCTTGAATACCGTATTGACGCCCGAACAGACCACCACGCTCCTGTTGGAAACCATGGCGGGAAAGGGAAGCGAGGTGGGCCGCACCTTCGAGGAGCTTGCTGCCATCATCGATCGTGTTGAGCTCAACAGCCATCTGGGGGTTTGCCTTGATACCTGCCATGTATGGGATGCGGGATACGACATTGCGAATGACCTGGATGGTGTGCTCGAGGAATTCGACCGTGTTATCGGGCTGGATAGGCTGCGTGCTTTGCACATTAACGATTCCCTCAACGAATGCGGTGCCCATAAAGATCGCCATGCGCGCATTGGCGAAGGCTGCATTGGTAAAGAAGCGCTGGCTGCCGTAGTGATGCATCCTCGACTGTTGGGATTGCCCTGCATTCTGGAAACGCCGAACGAGCTGCCGGGCTATGCGGAAGAGATCGCATTTTTCCGTTCTTGCGTTGTGCAAAACGATTGTTTACCATGAACGGGTCTTATTAATTCCCCTTAACAGCATATTTGCAGGTGGCCTTTTACGGGCAAAGTGTGCCTGCACGGTTATTCATTTCTTTTAAGGAGGATCCAGTGAAATTCTTTCTGGACACTGCCGATCTCGATGAGATCGAAGAGGCAGCAAGCTGGGGTGCGTTGGCTGGCGTAACCACCAATCCGTCTTTGTATTCTCGCATCGGCGGCAAGCTTGATGACTTCCACAACCACATCAAGCGCATCTGCGACATCGTTGGCCCTGATTGCCCCGTTTCCGCAGAATCTGTTGCTATGACGCGCGAAGAGCTCATCACCGACGGTCGCGAGCTTGCCGCAATTGCTCCTAACGTTGTTGTGAAGATCCCCACCATGGTGGAAGGCCTTGCCGCAACGCATGCACTTGCAGCCGAGGGCATTCCGGTGAACATGACGTTGTGCTTCAGCGTTCCTCAGGCCATCTTGGCTGCCCGCGCTGGCGCTCGCTACATCAGCCCCTTCATTGGTCGTTTTGACGACATCTCGGAAGACGGTCTTGATCAGGTTGCCAATATTGTTACTGCGCTGAACAACTACGACTTCACCTCCAATACCGTAAACGGTGAGCAGGTCGAGGTTATTGCGGCTTCTATCCGCAGTGCAAACCATGTTACCCAGGCAGCGTTGATGGGTGCCGATATCGCAACGGTTCCCTTCGGTGTGCTGAAGAAGATGGTTCAGCATCCGTTGACCGATCGTGGCCTTGAGACATTCCTCAAGGATTGGGAGAAAGTCCAGAACGCATGAGTGATGCAGAGGTAGTCGAAGAGTCTGCGCCCGAGGAAAAAAAGCCGGCACGTACTATGCGTCGTCGTACGGCGAAGGCCTCCGACAAGCAGGAGGGGGCGGCCACAGCGGCTGCGCCCTCCGATTCTGCTGAGGTAAAGCCTGCGGTTGCTGAGGCTTCTTCTCCGGATGAAAAACCCAAGCGTCGTAGGACAAGCAGGAAGAAAGCCGAAGAAGCTCCTGCCGATACCGAAGCTGAGCAGAAGCCCAAGGCGGCGAAGCCTGCAAAATCCAAGGCTGCCGAAAAGAAGGAAGAGCCCCAGACTGAATCTTCCGACACGCAGAAGGGCGACGCTTCCTCCGAGGACGAGTCCAAACCAAGGCGAACCCGCACCCGATCCAGGTCGAAGGCCAAGGCGGAAGAAGCATCTCAGGGCGAAAACGCGCAGGCAGCTCCCAGGCAGGAAACTGAGCCTAAGCAAGAAAAAACTATTGAACAGGCTGCTTCTTCCGATCAAGAGACTCCATCGAAGCAAAAGGATTCCTCGAAGCAGGAATCGGCTCCTTCTGAAGGAGCGGAAAAGCAAGAGCCCTCCGGACCCTCGAGTGCTTCTGATGCTCCCGAGGAAAAGAGTTCCAGCGAACGTGAAGAGCGCGACGACTACAAGGGTCGTCGTCAGCGCAAACCCCGTCAGCAGAGGGGCGGCGATCGTCAGAAAGGCGATCGAGGCGACCGCCAGAAGAACGATCGTTATCACAACGGTCGTCGCCAGCACCAGCAAAACCGTCGTGAGCCGGTGGCCCCTCAGGTTTCCAAGGAAGATCTCGCGAAACTAAAGGTCGTTGAGCTTCGCGAAAAGGCTCAGGAACTGGAGATCGACTTCAAGGGCCTTAAGAAGGCAGAGCTTATCGAGGCAGTGTTTGCTGCCAGCATGAAAGCCGAAGGCTTTGAAGAGGTCAGCGGCATCCTTGATGTGCTTTCCGATGGCTATGGGTTCTTGCGTACAAGCGGATATCTTCCCGGTGAAAAAGACGTATATGTTGGTACTTCTACTATTCGTCGCAATCACCTTCGCAAGGGTGATTACCTTACCGGCCAAACGCGCCCAGCGCGTCCGAAGGAAAAGTTTGCCGCTCTTCAGCGCATTGACACCGTGAATGGGGTTCCGCTTGACGAGGTTGGCAAGCGTATTCGCTTTGCTGATTTGACGCCGGTGTTCCCTGATGAACGCCTGGTGCTTGAGCACGGACGATCCTCTATCACTTCTCGAGTTATTGATCTGTGCGCACCTATCGGCAAAGGCCAACGTGGTCTTATCGTTTCGCCTCCCAAGGCGGGCAAAACCACGATCTTGAAGGATATCGCAGCGTCCATTACGTCGAACAATCCCGAAGTGCATCTGATGTGCCTTCTGGTCGACGAGCGCCCCGAAGAAGTTACCGACATGGAGCGATCCATTCATGGTGAGGTAATTTCCTCGACTTTCGATATGCCTTGTGAAAACCACGTTGCGGTTTCCGAGATGGTTATCGAAAGGGCAAAGCGCTTGGTAGAAAATGGGCAGGACGTCGTCATCCTGCTTGACTCGCTTACGCGTTTGGCGCGTGCCTACAACCTGGCGCAACCCGCATCAGGTCGCATCCTTTCTGGTGGCGTTGATTCGACGGCGTTGTATCCGCCTAAGAAGTTTTTGGGCGCTGCCCGCAATATCGAGGGCGGCGGAAGCCTTACCATCTTGGCATCGGCTCTTATTGAGACGGGTTCGAAGATGGATGAGGTTATCTTCGAGGAATTCAAGGGTACCGGCAACATGGAAGTGAAGCTTGATCGTTCGTTGGCGGAGCATCGCATCTTCCCTGCAATCGATCCGGTTGCATCGGGCACCCGTCGAGAAGATCTGCTGCTTGATCCTCAGGAGGCGCCGCTCATTTGGGCAGTGCGTCGTGTGCTCGCCAACCGCAACAACGTTGAGCGAGCCATGGATTCGCTTATCAAGTCGCTTAAGCAGACCAACGATAACCAGGAGTTCCTGATGCGCGCTGCAAAAAAGGCGCAGCAGGGACGTCATTTCGACGAGAGCGGAGCGATTGAAATCTAATAAATGAGATTTCGGTTCGCGACGTGATCTGGCTGCGTAAGAGCATATCGTCATCGCTTATAATTACGAAAAAATGGAACCCTGCCGTTCGGCGGGGTTCCGCAGTGTTTACCTGTCTGTATTTATAGGGAGGTCATGTGCCTCAAGAGCCATTATCTCAGCATCCGGGCGGACCTCAACCGCCAGTAGGGTATGAGCAGCCTGCGTCTCAACCCCCGTTCGAACAAGCACCGCAGTCTGCTGCGGCGGCAACCGTCTATTGGAAAGAGCCTCGCAAATCACGCGGATGGATTGTGGCGCTTGTCGCAATTATCGCGGTGTGCCTGGTGTCGGTTTTCGGTATTGTATCTTGCACCTCAGCTATTGCTGGCCTGGGCGGGTCGAACGCCTACGACAGCGAGCCGTTGCTCCCGAATACGGTTGCGGTTATCGACATCGACAGCACCATTCAATACGATGGCACCACGAACAGCCCCGATGGCCTGAAGCAGCAGCTTGACGTTGCGGCAGACGATAGCAGGATCATTGCGGTGGTGCTGCGTGTGAATTCAGGGGGCGGTGTTGCCACAGCTGGCGAGGAAATGTCCACCTACGTGAAGGAATTCCGAGAGGGCACAGGCAAACCAGTAGTGGTTTCGAGCGCTTCTACCAATGCGAGCGCTGCTTACGAGATATCCAGCCAAGCAGACTACATTTTTACAGCGCATACCACCGCCATCGGCGCAATTGGTACAGCGATACAGGTGGTCGATTATTCTGGTTTAATGACCATGCTCGGTATCTCTACGGAAGATATTACTTCTGCTGAAAGCAAGGATTCCACCTACGGTACGCGCAAGCTTACCGATGAAGAGCGGGCATACTATCAGGCTCAGGTGGACCAGATCAACGAAACGTTCATCCAAACTGTTGCCGATGGTCGTAATATGTCTGTCGATGAGGTGCGCGCTTTAGCTACGGGTCTCACGTTTACCGGCGACGATGCCGTGAAAAACGGTCTTGCCGACGAAATCGGCACAAAGGAAGATGCTATCGAATACGCAGCTATGCTTGCGGGGCGCTCATCCGACTATGAAACGGTGAATCTCAGGCAACATAGCTCGGACGATATTTCTACCCTGATCGACCTGATATCTGAAAATAAGTCTATTTCCGCTGATCAATTGGCTTCGGCGTTGAAGGAGTTGGAGAGCAATGGCTCCATCGCAAAATAAGAAAGAACGTATCGAGTGGCCGAAGCGTGCCGTTGTGACGGCAGGCATGCCTTATGGCAACAAGTCTCTGCACTTTGGTCATGTGGGCGGCGTTTTTGTACCCGCCGACTGCTATGCCCGCTTCCTCCGTGATCGCATCGGCCCTGAAAATGTGGTATTCGTCTCTGGCACCGATTGCTTCGGTTCTCCTATCGAAGAGGGGTATCGCAAGGAAGTTGAGTCCGGTTCCTTCGAGGGAACCCTGGAAGACTATGTTCGTCGCAACCACGATCGCCAGAAGGCAACGCTTGATGCGTACGACATTAGCCTTGATGTGTACGAGGGCAGTGGCCTCGGCCATTGTGGCGAGGTTCATCGCTCTATTTCTGCCGCCTTTGTGCAGCGTCTTCATGAAAAGGGATTCCTGCATTTGGAGAGCACGCTTCAGTTCTATGACGCTCAGGAAGGCATGTTCCTGAATGGCCGTCAGGTAGTGGGGCATTGCCCTGTGCAGGGCTGCAAAAGCGAAAAAGCCTATGCCGATGAATGCGACCTGGGCCACCAGTACGACCCGGTTGATCTCATCAACCCGATTTCCTCGGTTTCGGGCACGGTGCCGGAAATGCGTGAGGTGCGTAATTGGTACTTCGACCTGCCTGGCTTGTCCAACGTAGTTCGTGATTATGTCGATGCTTTGGAAAGCGATCCGTGCATTCGTCCCGTTGTTACCAAAACCATTAAGGAATTCCTTGTTCCGCCCATCATTTACATCAAGGTGGAACTGCGCGACAAATACCTGGAAATTGCAGACAAATTGCCCAAGCATGTGTATCGCGATGCCGCCAAGGGCAAGCAGAGCTTCGAGATCGAATTCGAGAACGTCTACGATCGCGATAAAGCGCGTACCGTGTTAGCCGATGCAAATATTCGCTTCCGCACCGGTAAGGCATTGGTGCCGTTCCGTATTTCCGGCAACGTCGAATGGGGCGTGCCTGTTCCCGAAATCGAAGGGGTGGATGGTCTTACGGTATGGTGCTGGCCCGAAAGCCTTTGGGCTCCGCTTTCCTTCACCATGGCGCGTAACGACGATCGCGGTCTTTCCCGCTCGGCATGGCGCTCTTTCTGGTGCAAAAAAGACGCAACGGTGTATCAGTTCATCGGTCAGGACAACCTGTATTTCTATGGCGTTGCCCAGCCTGCCTTGTTCGCCGCTCTTCAGGAAAAGCAGCCCGTGGTTGCCGATGCTCCTGAAGGCGAATTGCAGCAGACAAAACTCATCGCCAATCACCATATCTTGTTTGGCGACAAGAAGGCCTCTTCCTCCGGTTCGGTGAAGCCGCCTACGGCAGACGAGCTTTTGGAGCACTATACCTCCGAGCAGCTGCGTGCCCACTTCCTCGCTTTGGCACTCGACCAGAAATCGGTAGGGTTCAAGCCGAAAATCTTCGATCCCGACCCCGAAAAGCGTGAAGATCCCCGCGTTGCCGATCCTGCCTTGAAAGAAGGCGCGCTCCTTACCAAGGTGTTCAACCGTTTGGCACGTAGCTGCTTCTACGAGGCAGCAAAGAATTTTGAGGGATATATGCCCCTCGGTGCGGTGAGCATCGAAGTACTTGCCAAGGTGAATAAAACCATGCACAAGTACGAAGAGCTGATGTATCACGTCGACCTCCATTCCATCATGGCCTTGATGGACGAGTTCATCCGCTACGCCAATAAGTATTGGTCAAGCGGCATTCGCGAAGCGGAGGCCAATGAGGATGCCGATGCTCGCCGCAAGGTATTGGTTGATTCGTTCTATCTGCTGCGTATCGCAACGTTGCTGATGCATCCGGTTGTTCCGCGTGGCACCGAGCGCATCTGCGACTATATGAATTTTGAGTTCGAAGACTTCTTCAGCTGGAATTACGATTTCGACAGCATGGAAGAGCTGTGCAACGCCATGGAGCTTGACGAGCGCCGTCATCGCGTTCGCGATCTCCCTCCGCGCACCGACTTCTTCAAGTTCCACCCCAGCCAGATCAAGAAGAAATAGGCTATCGAAGAGCCTCGCTACACGTGCCGGACCTCCCTGGCGCTCCTGGATAAAGATTTACCTCAGGAGTACCACGGTGGGCTCGGCTTCGCTTGCGGGGCTCTTTTTGCTGTGCGCAGCCCTCTTTTATCCTATAGCCCCCCTGTTCGGTAGGGCGTTATTTTTGAGTGCGGAGAATTCTCATCGTTTGCAACTATAGTCTCTGTTCGGGATGGCGTTGTGAAGGAACAGGGAAGAAGGCTCGACGTCCTTGCGAAAGTGTGCTTCTGCGCTATACTAAATAGGCTTATCTCGCCTTGGTCGGAAACCAAGGCATAGTAAGGAGAACCAATGAAAAAAGATATCCATCCCGAGTACGTTGACTGCACGGTAACCTGCACCTGCGGTAACACCTTCCAGACTCGTTCCACGAAGTCGGAGATCCGCGTTGACATCTGCAACGCTTGCCATCCGTTCTTCACGGGCCAGCAGAAGCTGATCGACTCTGGCGGACGTGTACAGCGCTTTGCTAACAAGTTCGGTGCTGCTACCGAGGCTGTTGCTGCTCGCGAGGCTGCTAAGAAGGCAGAGCGCGCTGCTGCTATCGAGGCTGCTGAAGCCGCTAAGAAGGCAGAGCGTGAGGCTAAGGCTGCCGCCAAGGCTGCTCGTGCTGCTGAGTTCGCCAAGAAGGCTGAGGCAGAAGCTGCCAAGGCTGCTGCAGAGGCTGAGGCTGCTGCTGTTGTTGCAGAAGGCGAAGCAGAAGAGGCTGCTGAAGAAGCTGTTGCAGCTGAGGTTGCAGAGAACGCTGCTGAATAGCATTAGCTTGTGTTCAGGCGAAGGCGTCCGCATTACGCGGGCGCCTTTTTGTTTTGGGCCGCAATCCCAGAGGCTAGGGTGCGTTCCGGGTGCCGCCTTTCCGCGCCGTTCCTCATACCGTCCGGCTGCCGCTTTGCGGCGTTGTGCCCGGATCGCTCCCCACGGCACCGTACCCAGCTCGCCTCATGGCGCAGCGGTCGGATCTGTTCTCGCGGCACCGCACTCGACTGCCTGTGGCACCGTGGTTGCGGCGATTGCATTGGTTGCCGAAGGTGCCACCGCATCTGTCCGCCTGTGAAATCGTGACCAGATCGCTCCCCACGGCGCCTCGTCCGCGGCACTGCGTCCGATCGTCCTGTCCATAGAGCACTGATCTGGCCCGCCTTGTCCGCGACACCGCACGCGAATGGGCCTCTCACGCGGTTCAGCTCTTGCGCCGCTATGTCCATGGCGGCGCCTCAGGTCGTTTGGGACTCCGAAAACAGAAAAACGTTCCACCGCGCAACTTTTTTGCGATTAGCAACCGTCGCGAGTTCCCTGAGTGAGGATAAAAGCGCAAAACCGCAGGTAATCGGGCGTACGATGGCGTATTTTCGCTTTGCGGGTGAGGAAAGGGGTTGCTAATCGAAAAAAAGTTGCAAAGATCCGAGGATTTTTGTTTTTGCCCTCCTGCGGGGGCTGTTTTTCGCTATTGCGCAACGGCTTGGCATCATCTTTGCTTTCTCGACGGTTGCGTTTGTTTATGCCGTAAGCTGAGTTCGGTGCAGGAAAGCATGGCACGCATGGGTGCCCGGTTGTGTGCGCAGGTTTCATCTTCGTGGAAAGCGTAAGAGGCGCGCATGGGGAGTGCTGCTTGCTCTTCTTCCTGATGGGCGCTGCTGCTCTTGCGCCGCGATGGGGTACGGCTGCGCCTAGCTTATGACGGGCTGTGGCTACGCTTGGCCTGTGACGGGCGTGTTGTCGCCTTTTGCTGGCAACAGGCATCTTGTTTGTTTTTCTGTGCTTGTGCACAGATAGGAAAAGGAACCGCAATGAATGACAGTGATAAAGCAACTGCAATGAGCAATGGCGATTCTTCCACCAGTGGAGCTTCGGTCGAACCTGAATATGTGGTTCCCGAAGTACTGCCTATGGACGACGAAGGAAACTCAACACATAAGATCAAGGGTGCAGCCCAAATAGCGGCGGGTACCGCCTTGACCGCCGCAGGTGTTCCCATGCTTGTTCTGCCTGGCCCTGGCGCTGTGGCAATTGCGGGCGGCGCAGCTTTAATAAGCAAGGGTCAGCGTAATTGCTCGGGTCGTTCGGCAACGCCTTTCGAGGAAAAACTCGATGACGTTGCTGAAAGGGCGGCCGTCGCGGTTAAAGCTTCTGCCGAGAAAACAGCTCACAAAGCAGCCGAAGAGGCCCCAAAGGTTGCGAAGAAGGTTATTTGCGAAGCGCCACTTGTTGCTGGAATGGCGGTCCGGGCAGCAAAGCCTGTCGTTAAAGGCGTTGCCGGTGCAGTGGCTCAGGCGGCAAAGCCCGTTGCGAAAAGCGCTGCGGGGACGGCGGTGGCTGCGGGTAGTCAGTTAACCCAGAAAGGGTTGAAATACTTGCAGAATAAGAAAAGCACCAAGAAACAAGCCCGTTAACCAGGCGTTTCTTGCTGTAACTTATAAAATTCGTATTCTATGATCACAACTAAGCAAAGGGAAGGTTTGGGAGCTATGGATAAAACTGCATTTCGATCGCTAACCTACGGCATGTACCTGGTTAGCTCCTTGAGGGATGGAAAACCTGTTGGTTGCGTGGCAAACACGTTTACGCAGGTTACGAGCAGCCCAGCTCAGGCAAGCATTGCGTTGAACAAAGATAATTTCACCACGCAAGGCGTGCGCGAAACGGGCGCGTTCGAGGTTACCGTACTCGATCAATCTGCCTCGATGGAGCTTATTGGGGCCTTCGGGTTCCATTCAAGCGCTGATACCGATAAGTTTTCGGGTTTTACTACCGAAACGTCCGCGCAGGGTATCCCTTATGTTGCCGAGCAGGTTTGTGCTCGCTTTTCGGTAAAGGTTGAACAGGAGATCGATCTGGGATCCCATGTGCTTTTTATTGGCTCAGTTGCTGACGCTGCATCTCTTGGGGGCGAAGAACCTATGACCTATGCCTATTATCATCAGGTCAAAGGAGGCAAAACACCGCCGAAGGCGCCGAGTTTCAATGAAGATGCTCCTGCGAAGGAAGAAGAATCGGACCCTGCAGCAGGTCGTACGTTCGCGTGGCGTTGCACGATTTGCGGTCATATCGAATACGTCGACGAGCTTCCAGAAGATTTCATCTGCCCGATATGCGGAGTGGGTAGGGACTTGTTTGAGCGTATAGAGTTGTAGGTCCAATCTCGCCAACGAGCACAGCTG
>ERZ779843.2956-NODE-2956-length-15153-cov-3.668963_pt1 | contig 15153 bp, 13 predicted proteins | sample MGYA00511560_ERZ779843 | MGnify/ENA primary metagenome ERZ779843 (study PRJEB29588, sample SAMEA2158062) | human gut metagenome | biome: human gut; feature: human-associated habitat; material: faeces | place: Denmark | collected 2008/2010 ... | reverse complement strand
TTCCTCCTCTACCAGATCGTCTCGCAGCCGTCGAGTGTGCTTCTGGCGTTGTTTGTCTTCGGCTGCTTATTGCATTCAGCACACTCTCCGCATCCATGCTTCGCCTCCGGCGAAACAGACTGCACCCTCTGGAGGCACCCGTTGCGGTGCCTCCTAAACTTTGAAACAAAAGAAAGGTGGCCCACTTATGCCCAAAGATCGTTACGAATCCCCTCTGGCGTCCCGGTACGCCTCGGCGTTCATGCTGCACCTGTTCTCCCCCGACATGCGCTTTGAGACCTGGAGGCGGCTGTGGGTGGCCCTGGCCCGGGCAGAGCACAATCTGGGCCTGCCCGTCACCGCGGAGCAGGTGGCGGAGCTGGAGGCCCACATCACCGACATCGACTATGAGACGGCTTCGGCGCGGGAGAAGGAGGTCCGCCACGACGTGATGGCCCACGTCTACACCTACGGCAAGGCGGCCCCCTCCGCCGCGGGGATCATCCACCTGGGGGCCACCAGCTGCTATGTCACCGACAACGCGGATCTCATCATCTACCGGGAGGGCCTGCGGTATCTCCGGGGAGAGCTGCTGGCTGTGGTGGCGAACCTCAGTAAATTTGCAGAGCAATACAAGGCCACCCCCACCCTGGGCTATACCCACTATCAGCCCGCCCAGCTGGTGACGGTGGGCAAGCGGGCCACCCTCTGGATGCAGGACCTGCTCTCCGACCTGGAGGAGCTGGACTTCGTCCTGGACCACATGAAGTTCCTGGGCTGCCGGGGCACCACCGGCACCGAGGCCAGCTTTATGGACCTGTTCGATGGAGACGGCGCCAAGATTGACGAGATGAACCGGCAGATCGCCGCAGAATTCGGTTTTGAGCAGTGTTATGCCGTCTGTGGCCAGACCTATCCCAGAAAGGCGGACAGCCGCATCCTGAACTGCCTCTCCGCCATTGCCCAGAGCTGCTACCGCATGGCCAACGACATCCGCCTTCTCCAGCACGACCGGCAGGTGGAGGAGCCCTTTGAGAAGAACCAGATCGGCTCCTCCGCCATGGCCTACAAGCGCAATCCCATGCGGTCCGAGCGGATCTGCTCTCTCAGCCGCTACCTGATGGCGGACGCCATGAACGCCCCCATGACCGCCTCCGTCCAGTGGTTGGAGCGGACCCTGGACGACTCCGCCAACCGCCGCATCTCCATGCCGGAGGGATTCCTCTGCGCCGATGCGATCCTGCGTCTCTGCAGGAATGTGACCCACGGACTTGTTGTAAATGAGGCGATCATTGGCAAGGCCGTTCGGGAATACTTCCCCTTCATCGCCACGGAAAATCTGCTGATGGAGGCCGTCAAACGCGGCGGAAACCGTCAGGAGCTGCACGAGGTGATCCGCCGCTGTTCCCACGCGGCCTCCGCAAGGATGAAGGAAGGCGAGCCCTGCGACCTTCTGGAGCAACTGGCGGCAGAGCCGGCTTTTTCCATGCATACAGAAGACCTCGCCGTTCTGCTGAGGCCAGAGGCCTATATCGGTCGCTGCCCGGAGCAGGTGGACACGTTCCTGCGCAAGGTACGCCTGCTGCTCGAAGGCACTTCCGGCGATACCCCTGACATTGATTTGTAGGGAGGATTCCCTGCGCTTTTGCGCCTCTTTCTGTGATCTGCGGAAGCAGGACGGAAAAGGCTGCCTGACGGCCCTCATCATATACCAAGAATCTACAGAGCCACCGGGCGGGAGCATTGCTCTCCACCCGGTGGCTCTATTTCTTCGTTTTGATACCCTTTTATTGTTTCCAACAGCGCAAAATGTGACCATTTCCCTGCCAGCGAAAAGAGGCAGCCATTGTCCTCATCTCGTCAAAAGAAGCGCTTCCAGCTTTGCGCGCGCAGTCAGGAGCAGTTCCGTCACCTGACTTTCTTTTTCTTCTGTATAACGGAAGGTTGGGATTGCAATACTCAAGGCAAACACAGGTACGCCATCCTTTAGCAGGGGTGTTGCAATACATTGAATAAATTCAGAGTTTTCCTCACGTTCATAAGCGATCCCGCGCTTCTTTACCCCCTGGATCTGCTGATATAGCTCATCCAGATCCGTAATGGTCCTGTCTGTCATTTTTTTTACGCCATCTTTAAAAATCTCGCTCAATTCCTCCCTTGTATAGCCGGACAAGAGCGCTTTCCCAAGCGCCGTAGCATTTGCAGGGAGCATTTTCCCGGGTGCGGAATACATGCGTATCGATTGAGGCGCGTCCACTTTAAGCAGGTAAAGCACATTGCATCCATCCAGTTCTGCCAAGTGGCAGGTCTCATTACATGCGTCCACAACCTCTTGCAATTCTGTCAGCGCACGTTCAAAGAAGGACTCCTTCCGCATATAGGCGTTTCCGATTTCCAAAGTGCGGATTCCCAACGTATAAGCAGAGGATCCCGGCTTGTATGACAAGTACTTTTTCTTAGCCATCGTGTGGAGGATCGGTGATATGCTGCTCTTAGGGGACTGAAGGGAATTGGATATTTCCGTCAGTGTCAGCCCATCCGATGCGTCACGAAATGCGAGCAGTTCCAAAATATCCAAAACTCGTTCTGTTGAGCGGTGGTCCGATTGCATAAGTATCACCTCATATCAGTTTTTATCTGTGCGGTTTCAGGCAGAGCAGCTTGCTAAACATATTCACTATAATTACATAGAATAACACAAAGTTTTCGAAGTTTCCACTAAGAATTTCATGTTCCCATTCTACCAGTCGGAAATTGTGAAAACCGGCGGAAAAAATTTCACACAGAGCTACCGCCTCACGGGTGGATGCTCTGTGTGAAATCCGGTCGCACGTGTCAAGGCGTCGCTGCCACGAAAGCGAGACAGCCTTCGGTATCGTCTATCTCTGTACCCGGCCCGAACCGTCCCCGTTCATCAATGTCTCAACTTCAGCAGGTGTGACCAAGTTGAAGTCGCCATTGATGGAATGCTTTAAGGCTGAGGCGGCAACGGCGAATTCCAACGCATATTTGGGAAATCTTCCCTCTGCAAGCGAATGGATCAGACCTCCGGCAAATGCATCGCCGCCGCCTACCCGGTCAACCATGTGAAGATGATATTTTGTGGAAAAATAGCATTGCTCTCCATCGTAAATCATGGCCGACCAGTCGTTATCCGAGGCAGAGATTGATTCACGCAGCGTCATTGCAACCTTTCGGAACGGAAAGCGATCCATAAGCGTCTCTGCAATCTTCCGGTATTCGTCCATATCCAGCTTTCCTTTTACAATCTGGCTGTTATTCAGCTTCACCCCGAATACATCTGCTGCATCTGACTCGTTGCCAATACACACGTCCACATACTGGCACAACTCGCTCATGGCTGCCATGGCATCCTCTCGGCTCCAAAGCTTCCCGCGATAGTTTAAATCGCAGGAAATTGTTGCCCCGACCTCTTTTGCAGCCTTGCAGGCATCGAGGCAGGCGGAAACCATGTCTTTGCCCAGCGCCGGTGTGATCCCCGTAAAGTGGAACCACTGCGCGCCCTGCATAATCTCTTTCCAGCAATACTCCTCCGGCTTTGACGTTTGGAAGGAGGATCCCTCCCGGTCGTAGATGCAAACACTGGGTCTCTGGGATGCACCCTTCTCCATATAATAGATTCCCATGCGCTTTCCGCCCCGGAGTATATGCGAAGTGTTTACCCCATAGGCCTTCAGCTTCCTCAGAGCAGCCTCGCCTACCATATTCTGCGGGAATTTTGATACAAAAGCTGCATCATCCCCCATCTGGGCCAGCGAAACTGCCACATTTGCTTCCCCGCCGCCGAAGCTTCCTTCAAGCGATTCAGTCTGGAAGAGTCTGTTGTAGCCTACGGGGCTCAATCTCAGCATCAGCTCTCCAAAAGTAACAATTTTAGCCATGTTTTCGTCCTTTTAGCACAAGCTCAACGGCTTGTCTGCTTCTTCTCGTAATCTCTGTCCAATTATGGCTCCGGATAAGCTCCCCTGACACAAGGAATGTCCCTCCGCACGCAAATACAAATGGACTTGCGCTGAATTCTTCCAGATTATCTAAGGTAATGCCTCCAGTAGGAATAAATTGGAGCTTTTGGAATGGCGTATGCAGCGCACGAAGTGCCGGCAGCCCGCCCGCGATATTTGCCGGAAAAAACTTTACGATTTGCAGCCCCATGTTGTAAGCAGCTTGGCAGTCCGACGCCGTCGCGCATCCAGGCACGATTGGGATTCTCCGATGGTTACAGTATTCCACAACAGACGGGTCCAGGCCCGGGGAAACGATAAACTCGGCTCCCGCTTCAATTGCTTCCTCAGCTTGTTCAATGGTCAGGACTGTCCCTGCGCCCACTGTGAAATTTGATACCTCTTGTTTTATTTTTCTTATGGCTGTGGCGACTCCATTTGCCCGAAAAGTAACTTCGATCAACGGAATTCCGCCCTCCCGGAGTGCTTCTGCCACCAGAACAGAGTCCTCCTCCGGCTTATCCAGCTTTGCTACCGGAATAATGCCGATCCTGTGAATTTCCTCGTACACAGTACGCATGAAACTATCATCCTCTCCTATGTTTAAGGTGTCGAAATCGCAATTGCAAAGGATCCTGCGGATCCCGCGCCTTGCAGGTCAGCCTGCTTCTTTAGGAAAGCATTGTATCCGGATCGAGCGGGATATACGCCTCTTTCTGACTGTCTGCCACTTCCTTCTGGGTGATCTTTCCGTCTACCATAATGATACCGGAACGCAGTACGAAGTTCTTTTTGCACGCTTCTTTCAGTCCGTAGTTTGCCGTATCTTCGATCATGGGATAAATCGCCCTTGAGAAAGTCTCGTTGGCTGCCGCAGGCACCATCGCCGGGATATTCGTAATGCCCACATGGACGATCCCTTCCTCAATGAAATACGGATTGCTGATCGTCGTGTACTGAGCCGTTTCAATAATGCCCTCACCCTCAAGGTCCACAATCACAGAGCCTTTCCGCATACTACGGACCATCTCCCGTGTCACCACCGGAACTTCCATTCCCGGATAGGAGTAGATACAGTTGATCAGCATATCGGCCAGTGCTACCTCTTCAGCGAATGCCTTCTTGTCCATATAGCGCAGGTCAGTGTGGTGAAGGACCGTCCTCAAATACTCCAACCGCGCAATCGACTTTTCAAAGACAATGACCTCTGCTCCAAGGCCCTCAGCAACCTGAGCCGCAGCCAATCCCGCATGGCCGCCGCCAATAATCACAACCCGTGCGCGTTTTACTCCGGTAATCGGGACGATACTCACGCCACTGCCGCCGTACTGTCTCTGAATATACTGAGTTCCCAGAATCGGTGCCATCCGTCCGGCGATTTCACCCATCGGGCGGGTCAGTGCTCTGCTGCCATCCGGGAAGCGCGTAACCTCGTAGGAAACGCAGGTCACACCTGCCTCACGCAGTCGTTTTACCTGCTCCGGCTTCGCCGTGCCCTCCGCCATATGGAACGCGGTAAACAGAAGCTGACCTTTCCGGAAGGGCATTTCCAGGTCTCCGGGCATCAGATCCTTAAACTTTACGATCATATCGGACTTTTCATATACTTCCGCCATCGTATCAAGCATCTGCGCGCCCGCAGCCATATATTCCTCGTTTGAAATTCCCGCCGGTAATGCCAAATCCTTTTGGAAATAGACGGTGTGTCCCTGTGCTACCAGTTGCTGGACCCACTTTGGGATCAAACCGACACGAGTCTCTTTGTCTTTGAGTTCCTTGGGAATTCCGATAATCATTGAAGTGCCCTCCTCATATAATAAGTTTTGAAGATAATCCAAATATCCGCAGCCTTTGTGGTGCCCGTGATACAAGTCCTTATATGCCGTTTTCCGCAATTTGCCGCAGCATCCGTACAAACAATTGATAGGTCGGCTCCACCGTCTCAATATAGAACCTTTCTCTCGTGGTATGGGCTCCTCTCGACGTGGGAGCTAACCCCAAAGCGTCCATGTCCGGGAGCTTATCAATTATAATTCCCGGCTCACATCCGCCCTGTCCATATTCAATTTTAATTTCCTCGCCATACATCTCCTGGAAGAGCTTCTTGCATAGCTCTTGCATGGGAGAATCCGTCCGGTACGGCCATCCCGGATACTGATCCAGGATCTCAACATCAGCACCCAGTTGTGATGCCAGTTCTTTCACGCTTTTTTCCGTATCCCATTTCAGCGCCTCCGACAGCGAGCGTACGCTGAACCACAGCTGGCAGACATTCTCCTTTACGCAGAATCTGGATGTGCATCCGGTGCAAAACGGAATGCTCTGGTTCTTGCCACCGTATTCAATGACACCATACGGTATGCCCTGCAAAAGTGCTCCAATTTTCCGGAGATCTTCGCAGCTTATACAATCATGTACAAGTGCTTCCTCTTCCACTTGCTCCAAGCGAAGCGCAATGTTGTCCTCGCCTGCCGCACGGTATGCACTTCTCCAGCTTTTCTGCAGCATATCTGCCAGTTGACGCAGCTGCTTCTCCGCTTCACCGTTCTCCACACAGAGCCGGACTGTTGCCTGATCCGGGATGCCCTGGCTTTCTTGTACATCCGCATCTATCAGCCAAGCATTTTCACATCCTGTAAGCTTTTCCAGGAATTCGCCCAGCAGTGAAATGGCATTAGCGCGTCCCTTGGCAATATCGTTGCCGGAATGGCCTCCCAGCAGCCCGCCGATAGTCCCGCTGTATACGGTACCTCGGTGCGGTACAGTTTTGTAGGTCATGTGAAAACGATTGTGTACGGCGCCTGTGCTGCACACACACATCATGTCAGCGTCACCGCTGTCCATATTGATCATGTGCCGCGCCCGGATCTGGGTATAGTCAAACTTTCTGGCTCCCCATAGTCCGCTCTCTTCCTCCACGGTGAACAGGAATTCCAGCGGCGGATGCAGCAGCTCCGGCGTTGTCATCAGCGTAAGCATCATGGCCAAACCGACTCCGTTGTCCGCTCCCAGGCTGGTTCCCCGTGCCGCCAGGGTGACCCCATAGTCCGCGTCCCGATAGAGATACAGATCCAGCGCATCCTTGGAAAAGTCATGGACAACGCCTTCGTCCTTTACACACACCATGTCCATATGTCCCTGAAAGAGGACTGCCGGGGCGTTCTCATATCCCTCCGTTGCAGGCATACGCACTAACACGTTCCCGTGCGGATCCTGATACGACTCCAGCCCTGCGGTTTTTGCGACTTCTCTGATGTATGCTGCAAGATGTGCTTCGTCTTCGGTATCATGCGGGATCCTCGTGATTTCCTCAAAATACCTCATATATCTCCGGGGTTCATATGCGTCAAGCAGATATTGTGACGGCATATAGGGGGTCCCTCCTTTCGGCATATCATCGCTTTTTGTTATTTTCATATGGTCTCAAGCATATTTGTGGCACGCGACAAGATGTCCCGGAGCCACCTCCTTCAGTTCGGGGGAGCATTGTGTGCAGATTTCCATGCAGTTTTCACAACGGGGCGCGAATCGGCAGCCCGGCTTGGGGTTGATCGGGCTGACGACCTCGCCTTTGATCACGGAGATCTTCTTGTTCCGCATGGAAATATCCGGTTCGGGGATAGAAGAAAGCAACGCACGGGCATAGGGATGAAGTGGAGAGTTGAACAGTTCATCCGCTTCGGCGTACTCCAGACTCTCACCTAAATACATGACCATGATATGATCCGAAATGTGTCTCACTACACTCAGATCGTGGGTAACAAACATATAGGTGAGATCCATCTCGCTCTGAAGATCCATCAACAGATTCAGGATCTGTGCCTGAATAGAAACATCGAGCGCCGAAACCGGTTCATCGCACACAATAAACTGCGGGTTCAGGGATAAGGCCCGCGCGATGCCGATTCTCTGCCGTCTGCCGCCGTCCAATTCGTGGGGATAAGAATTCGCAGTCCGTCTGGCCAAGCCCACAATATCCATCAGCTGCGCTGCCCGGTTAAAGATCTCCCGCCGGGTAGGATAGCTGTGGTGGATCAGCATATATTCGGCAATAATCTCAACCACGGATTTTCTAGGATCTACACTGGCATACGGGTCTTGAAAGATGATCTGCATATTTTTGCGCATCTGCTTCATCTTCTGCCGCCCAAACGTCAGGATGTTCTCTCCGCAATAGAGGATCTCTCCGCTGGTCGGTTCGGTCAGACGCAGAAGCGTACGTCCAAATGTGCTTTTTCCACATCCTGACTCTCCTACAATTCCCACCGTAGTGCCTTTATAGATCTGCAGGTTGATATTGTCAACAGCATGCAAATAGCGGTTTTCCCCCAATTTGAAATACTTTTTTAATGCTTTTGCTTCAATCAAGGGTGTATTTACTTCCATTGGCACTACTCTCCTATCTGTCCGGTCTGTTGAAACAAATGGCAACGAATTGCGTGTGTACCCTCATAATGGACCTCCGGACTCTTCTCCCGGCAAATGTCCATGCATTTTGAGCAGCGGGGTGCAAATTTGCAGCCCGGTTCGCACACCGTCGGATCAGGCATCAGGCCGTCGATCGGGGTCAGGCGTTTGACTCTTGTGTTCAGACGAGGAATTGACCCAAAAAGCCCTGCTGTATAGGGATGATGGTTTTTCCCGTTGAAAATGTCTTCTGCCGTACCGATCTCAATGATTTCGCCCGCATACATCACCGCCACGTTATCGCAGGTTTGCGCCACAATGCCCAGGTCATGCGTGATCATGATCATAGACGTACCCAGCCGGTCCCTCAGCTCTCGTATCATAAGCAGGACCTGAGCCTGGATCGTCACATCCAGCGCCGTCGTCGGCTCATCTGCAATAAGCAGATCCGGCTCACAGGACAACGCCATCGCGATCACCACCCGCTGCTTCATTCCTCCGGAGAATTGATGCGGATACTCATGTTTCCGGGCCGGCGGAATCCCTACCATATTTAGCGTTTCGTCTACGTGCTGGTCGATCTTTTCCTTTGTCCAGCCGGCTTCATTATGCACCAGCAGCGCTTCTGCGATCTGCTCGCCTACCGTCAGAACGGGGTTCAAGGAAGTCATCGGATCCTGAAAAATCATGGCGACCTTGTTTCCGCGTATCGTGCGCATTTTCTGTTCGGAAAGGGACGTCAGCTCTTCTCCTTCAAACCAGATCTCTCCCCCGGTCACTTTTCCCGTCCGCTCCGGAAGCAGCTGCATTATGGAAAGTGCCAGCGTAGTCTTCCCGGCTCCCGTCTCGCCGACCAGTCCAAGGCTTTCTCCTCGCCCCAGCGTAAACGAAACTCCGTTCACCGCATAAACCGTTTCAAGATCCGTTTGGTAAATCACGCTTAAATCCTTTACCGCAAGAATGACATCCTCCTTCATATTAAGCGCTCCTTAACAAATTTTGTAATGTAGTCTTCTGAAATTCGCATGTACTAATTCTTCAGTCTGGGGTCCATCGCGTCACGAAGTCCGTCGCCCAGCAAGTTAACCGAAAATGCGGTCAAAACAATGGCTGCTGCCGGGAAAAAGACCAGGTGCGGAGCTTTCAGCATAAACTCTCTGGCCTCAGAGAGCATACTTCCCCACTCCGGCGTGGGCTGCGGAAGGCTGAGTCCGATATAGCTCAGAGAAGACTGATAAATCACAAGACTCGCCACATTCAGCGTGAGGTTGACCAGTATGATTCCCAAAGCGTTCGGGATAATATGGCTTAAAATGATACGCGCTGAACTGGCCCCTCCGGCTCTGGCCGCCTCCACATACTCCTGCTCGCAAAGGTTCAGGACCTCAGAACGCACCAGGCGGACATAGTTGGTAAAGTATGCCAGCGTCATCGCCACGATCAGGACCGGAATGCTGGAACCCAGCGCCGCCACTACGACCATGGTAAAAAGGATGTCTGGCACCGACATAAAGATATCCAGACTGCGCATAATCACCATGTCCACCTTCCCGCCGAAGTATCCGGCGGCCGCACCGAGCAAGCTTCCAAAAATACAGGAGGTCATGGAAGCAAACAGCGATATGGCCAAGGAAGTCCTCGCTCCATGTACGAATCTTGCAAAAACATCCCGTCCATACATATCCGTACCCATGAGATGCTTCGCTGATGGAGCCTCAAAGTTACTCATGACATCCTGAGAAATGGCAGCTTGATAGGGAATGATCACATCCGCAAATATGATGGTAAGAATTAGTACGATCAGAATTATAAGTCCGACCATCGCTCCCCGATCTTTTCGGAGGCGTCTGAAGATTTCGTGGAATTGCCCTGCCTTTTTGAATTCTCCTCTGTCGGCGCCCTTTACTCGTCCGGTTATCCCACTCATATTCACCGCTCCAATCTGCTATATTTGGCACGTATCCTGGGGTCTACATAAGCATACGCGATATCGACCAAAAGCATCAGCATGGTAAATGCAGAGGCGATCAAGATGCTGGCTGCAATAATGACCGGCTCGTCCTTTTTACTGATACTGTCCACGATAAGGCTGCCTATTCCCGGAATGGAAAACAGTCGTTCTGTCGTCACCATTCCAGCCAAAAGGACTCCGAAGCGCATGCCCACGCATGTAATGACAGGCAGAAGCGCATTTCGCATAGCGTGCTTCCAGATAACTGTCCGCTCCGGAACTCCTTTTCCGCGGGCTGTCCGGACATAGTCCTGCCGTATCGCCTCAAGCATGGACGATTTCGTAAATCTGAGGTATGCAGCCGCTTCTGAAATGGCGACCGCGCTCACCGGGAGAATGTAGCTCTTCAGACCAGACAAGCCAAAAGATGGGAATATGTTGATCTTCAGCGCGAAAAAGTACATCAATACCATTCCTATCACAAAGCTTGGCACCGCCGCCAGGAAAAACGCCATCATGGTTGGCACGGTATCCCAGAGGGAATACTGCCTGACGGCAGAGTAAATTCCCACTGGTACTCCTACGCATACCGATATCACTAGGATGAGCAGCGACATCCGGATGGTCACAAGGAATCTCGGCCAGATCTCGTCGAACACCGGCCGGCCGCTGAAGTACGACATCCCGAAATCGCCTTCTGTAACGATATCCTTCAAGTAATTGACATACCGTTCCGCAATGGGAAGGTCGTAGCCCAGGTCATGGTTGAGCGCGTCAATGGCCTCTTGCTTCGCCGTTGGCCCAAGGATCATCCGACCTGGGTTTCCCGGTGTAAGCCCCATGACAAAGAAGATAATAAATGTGACGCCAAGTATTGTGGGGATTAGGAAAAGTACTCTCTTTATGACATAGCGATACACCTTTCACCCTCCATCCGATAATTTTTATAGTGTCAGGCGTTCCAGCTCCACTGCGCAACTCTGTAGTAGGTCGGAACACTAACGACGTTCAAATCAGGATTCCATGCGGTGCAGGCCGGGGGCGCTACAAGCGGAATCACGCAGTAGGTGGCCATTACCTCATTATAAAGCTCGGTATAGATTTCCTTTCTGGCGGCTTCGTCAGTGATCTGCTCGCCCTGCGCAAACAGGTCTTCAATGTGCTTGTAGTCGAACTTGTCTCCGACAAAGCTCACATTGTAGATACCGACAGAGCCGCTATGAGCCTGCTGGCGGAAGTTGTTGAAGTCATAGTTGCCGTTGTCGCCGACAATGCAGATGTTGTAGTCCTGGGACGCCATCCGGTCCACCGCCACGCCGAACTCAAGGGTCGTGATCTTCGCGGTGATGCCCACCTCAGCCAGGTTCGACTGGAGAACCGTGGCGTAGGGCTCCGAGGAACCGGTACCTACCAGGATTTCGCCTACATCCACGCCGTTCGGATAGCCGGCTTCCGCCAGGAGAGACTTGGCCAGCTCCGGGTTATAGGAGAGGTCCACATCACATTCCGTAGGAGCTGCCTCCGCATAATGGGGATTGATGTAGAAGTCCGTAACCTTGCCCAGCCCGTCGGTGGCAACCATGTTCATGGCTTCCCGGTTGGTTGCGTGAACAATCGCCTGACGGACCTTGTCATTGTTCAGGACTTCGCTGGATTCATAGTTGATGCACATAAACTGAATATCGTTGGACTCCATTTCATTGGTCGCAAACTTTCCAGAGTCCTTGATATCCGCCCAGTTGGAGAGAGGAACCGACAGGTAGTCGATATCACCGTTTTTCAGTGCGATAACTGCGGAGGAGTTGTCCTCGATCACTACATAACCGATCTTCTTGATCTGGGGTGCTCCCTGCCAGTAGTCTTCAAATGCATACAAAGTCCAGCCGCTGTTGGGCCGATAAGTCTCCGCATCCATGTAATAAGGACCCGTGCCGGCCAGGTTAGCAATGGTGCCGAAGTCGCTCCCCTGAGAGGTCACTTCCTTCTCGCTCAGAATTTTGATTTTGAAGAACGTGTGAAGGATCGGGGAATACGGACGTGCAATGGTGATCACAACGTGGGAGTCGTCCAAAGCCTCCACCTTTTCGATCATGTCCGTATAGCTGTTGTACTTGGGATTGTCCATAAAGTGCTGATAGCTGAACACCACGTCAGAGGCCTTCAGGGTCTCGCCATTGTGGAACTTCACGCCGTCCTGCAGCGTAATCGTATACACTGTGGCATCATCGCTGATATCGATTTGCTTTGCCAAGCAGGGCTGATATCCGCCGCCGCTCTCATCCAGAGTATAAAGGCCCTCATAAATCTGCTCGTTTACAGTAAGGACATCCGTCTCATTGGTATCTGCCGGGTCAGTGGTCTGCATACCCAGGGCATTCCGCAGCATCACGGAATCTCTGGGTCCATCTGTTGTCTGTCCACCGCTGGGTGTGTCGCCACAGCCGCAAAGCGTTGCAAGACATACTACGATTGCAAGGATGTAAGAAAGCGTCTTTTTCATTTTGATTCTCCTTTTTTTGTAGTGTCTATACGTATATGCGTATTGATTCCTTATATACGCACTCTTATATTACACAAGGCGTCCGTGCTTGTCAAGGTCTTTTTGGCTGTATCACTAATTTTTTCTGCAAGAGCGCAATGCATCTTAGGCAGTTGGCTAAAAAGAGCGTGGAGCAGACCCATTTAGCTCCCTTATCCAGCAAAGCTGTTTTCGCCTCTTGAAGCTGTTGGACTTCCGCGCCCGTTTCTGTTATGATCGAATCCGGTGGGTCTTGCGCAGGCGGCATCCGATTTATACAACATACGATACTGTGAAACGACAACGTTTCACCATAGGAGGCGAAAACGTGGTTTTTGTTGTCATTTTATCTGGCCATGATCATCATCGTTTCCACCATGTGTCCCATCGTCGCCTCGGCCGTGCAGGGGCAGGCGCTGGAAAAGCGGACAAACCTCTATACGATGGCGCTGGAAAAGCTCAACGTCATGATCGGCAACCTGATCCACGGGTATCCGACCATCAAGGTCAACCACGTCGAGCGGGAGTACCTGCAAACGCTGGAGCAGGATAACGAGAACGCCGCCCACGCGGAATTTGCCAAATCCAAGACGAAGGTCCGGGTCAATATGATCATCGACCTGCTGTCCAATGCTCCGGCGAACAGCGGCTCGGTCAGCAGCGTATACCCTGCTGGGGCTTTGGTCTCCGTCACACGGTACTGCACACCGGTTTTAAGATTCTCCCACTTGGCGACGCCCGTACTGTCGGTGGTAATCTTACCTACCTCCGTCCATGTCTTGCCATCTGCGGAGGTTTCCAACAGCAGCTCCGCACCTGCAAGAGGTGCGCCTGTCGCATCCACCTTGCGGACGGTGATACTGCCCTTCTCCTCCATGGCTTTGATTTTGTAGTCGGCACTGGGATAGCCCAGGGACATTGCCAGCGCGATGCCGCTCTGCACAGAGGCGGGCAGGTTATACCAGCTGGCACTGGATCCCTCCTTGTAGGTGCCGCTGTCATCGGAATGAACACCCGGCTCGATACAGTAGGCCACCGCGCCATCCGCATATTTCATGTGGTAGAGGGCACTGCCGCTGCCGAGGCCGCTGGTAGCCGAGATGGTCAGATTTGTAATGGACGGCGTTGTGCTTTGGCTATAATCATACTGACGAAATGTGATCTCGTCAGAATAGACGTAGACCCTGTACTTGACTGTCACGCTGGCAGCATAGGCGGTCACCGCCAGTGCTGCCGCCATGACCAGTGCCAGCACAAGGGCTGTCATGTGTTTGAATACTTTCAAATGGCTTCCTCCTCTACAAAAGATAAGACCTCTCTGTTTCCAGAGAGGTCTTCGCGTATTGTTTTTTCTCAGCCTGCATAGAGAACATAGATGAGCAGGCTTGCACCATCCTCTACGATGCAGACGTTGCAATGGAAGCCCGCGTCGGCCAGCGTATCCACACCCGCCTGCATCATGAGCTGCCGGAAGGTGTAGTCCACCATATCCCGCGCCTTGGCCTCCAGCGCTTCCTGCGAGGCATCTGCCGCTACCGATGCAGGGAAGCGGTAGGCGCCGTTGTTGTCCAGCGTTAGACTGCCGTCTGTGATGACACCGTACTGCGTTACCGCGTAAGCATTGGCGGCGCTAACAGCCGCCCAGCGGTCTGCCGGTTCGGGTTTCGGCTCCGGTGCAGGGACAGGTTCGGGCACAGGATCTTCCTCCTGTTTCTCCTCTGCCGGTTTCTGTGCAGGTGCCGGTGTGGGTGCGGGAGCAGGTTTATCCTCCGGCACAAGCGCGGGTGTTGCCAGCTCTTCCGGTGCAGTGGGCGGTGGTGTTTCAGCGGGTGCGGACGGTGTTTCCTCCGTCTTGGTGGAAGGTGTCTCCGCATCCTCGGCAGGTTTCGGAGTCTCCTCACTGTCTGCATCCTGGGTCTCCTCGACAGTTTCCTCGGCGGGCAGGCTCTCCGTATCTTCCTGCGCCTTGTCCTCCACGGGCGCGATGGCCTGTGCCGCGCTCTGCACCGCCGCCACCGGCAGCATTTTCGATGCGGAATTGCTCCCCGTCTGCCCACAGGCCGTGAGCAGCAGGAGCATCCCCATCATCAGGGTCATGATCTTCTTTCTCATGTGCGTTTCTCCTTTCTATGTTTTTGGTAGCACAAACAACTACCACACAACCATCCGTAAGTCAACGGAAAGATTTAGAATGGTCTGACAGTGCGGGAGGCTCTCTGGCACAAGCCGCTCCCATGCTCATATCATGCCCCCTATTTCCATGTGAGGAATTTCCTTCTGTGCCATGTTCTGCCGCTGGACATCCAGATCATAGGCCGTACAGTAGCAGTTATAAT
>ERZ779843.2955-NODE-2955-length-15165-cov-4.266645_pt1 | contig 15165 bp, 9 predicted proteins | sample MGYA00511560_ERZ779843 | MGnify/ENA primary metagenome ERZ779843 (study PRJEB29588, sample SAMEA2158062) | human gut metagenome | biome: human gut; feature: human-associated habitat; material: faeces | place: Denmark | collected 2008/2010 ... | reverse complement strand
CCGCCTCGGACGGCGTGACGGTGACGGCATCGCCTGGCTTAAGAAGGAGGACGCCGAGTCCGACCACGGCGATGGCGGATGCGAGAATGCCCGCGCGCATGCTGCGGGCGACGAGCGGCGTGCAGAGGTTCGGGCCCGTGGTCTCGTCCTTGTTGAGAAGTCTCATGGCCAGACGGGCCGACTGCTCGAGATGCCTGCGGCGCTCGTCGTCTAGGACGAGGTCCGGCCTGTGCTCGACTTCGTTGCGCAGCGTCTTGAGCGAGAAGAGGTAGTTCGTGAACTCGTTGCCGATGCCGAGCGAGGGCCTGAGCGTGCGCCAGTTGTGGTGCACGATGTTCACGAGAGCGGGAAAGTCGAACTGCTCGAGGTTCTCCGGCTCGCGGACGTACTCAAGCTGGATGGGCGTGAGAGAACTCAGCACGCAGGCCTCCCACCATTTTCGGCCGCCGATTTTCGGCAGATGCTCGGCGAGCACGAGCCTGATGAGCGGCGAAAGCCCGTTTTCGAGGCGGTGGTAGAAGTCGCGGGGCGATTCGCTTTGGGACATGGACGGTGGTCGCGGGTCAGGTGGTTCGGTCGGAGAAGATCCCGCGCGGCGTGCCGAAGCATTGTCTCAGCAGGCCGTCGAGCGTCCGGTATGGCGAGACCGCTTCGGAAAGGATCGGACCGGACTTCGAGGAAACGGGCACGCCCGCCATGAGAAAGCGAACGAACCAGGATCCGCGGATCTCCGTCAATTCTAAGGTCATTTCATCCTCAATGCCGAAAGCACTGAGGAAACCCACAATCAGATCGTGCAGGCAGCCGGTTGAAATCGTTCCCGAACGAGCACATTCGTCCGTTTCGCTGAGGCGCCATCCGCCGTCGGCGTCGACGACGATGGAGAGCGTGCTTTCGCCGTCATCCCTGAGAGCGGTGAATTCGATGCGGGAGGCGGCCTGCGGGTCGGGCCGCAGCGTGACGGAATCGGTCATGACGTTTGTCCACGGGCGAAGTCGCCCTTCAAGAAGATGCGGCGCGGATTCGCCGCCATGATCCGATTGTGCGGGCGGGGCGGGAAGGCGGGGAATTCCGCAGATTTGCGGAATTCGTCCTCAGACTTCGCGCCAGCGGTGCACGGCGCCCGTCTCGACGGGTTTGCACAGGTCGAGGAGGATCTGCGGCAGCTCGATGTTTTCGGGCGAGATCTGCAGGCCGTAGGCGGTTGCGTCCTTCTGGCCGTTCGATTCGACGAGGTAGCTGTTGAAGCGGCGGCCCGTCACGTCGGGGATTTGGTCCGCGAGTTCGGCGCGGATCTTGTCGTTGCACTTCGAGCGAAGCTCAGAGACGTTCTTCGAGAAGCTGCGCTCGGCGTTCACGAAGGCCTTGTGCACCTCGGCGCTTCGTGCGTCGCCTCCGGCGCCCGTTGCAGCCTTGAAGGCTCGGTAGAACTCGGCGTCCGACTCGATGCCCTCGGTCTGAAGGGATCTGACGGCCTGCTCGAGCACGTGCTCCTCGACGCCGAGGTGGCTTCTGCTGGCCGTGCCGCGACGGGTTTCCGTGAGGATGAGGCCGAGCACCCGGACGAACTGAAGCCGCAGGTGCAGGAAGACCTCCGACGGGAGCATGCCGTAGGAGACGGGCGTCTCCCGGCCGAGCTTCGTGCGAAGAAGCAGCCAGGCGTAGAGGCCGAGGAGCTTGGGCTCGAGGTGCACGGGCACGCCGTCGGCGTAGAGGCGCCAGCGGCTGCCGTCGTGCGTGAGGCGCACGCGCGGCATGTATTCGATCGCCTGCTGGGAGTTTCGGACGATCTCGCTGAAGGAGTATTCCTTCGAGAGCATCATGGCGGGAAGAATCTGGCGAAGGCGCAGGAAGGGGAGGTCGGCGAGGATCACGACGTCCGGATTGGCGGCGAGTTCCTCGGGAGACGGATAGGGCCTGCGGTCGGGAGCCGTCTCGTTTTCGGAAAGCGTGTGGCTGATGCGGTCGCGGTCGCGCCCGTAGAAGGTGAGCGCGCTTCCCATGAGCATGCCCATGCTCTTGCGTCCGCCCACGATCGAGACGTGGAGCGAGGCATCGGGATCCTCGCAGCACTCGCGCACGAGCTTGACGATGAGGTCGGCGGCGCGGTTGCTGTCGTCGAGCGTGCGGATGTCGGCGATGGGTTCGCCGTCAGCGGAGGAGATCGCATGGATATCGGCCTCGGTGAAGGCCGCAGGACTCAGGCCGTAGTCGCGCCAGAAGGCGTCGAGGATATTGCCTTCTCCGAAGAAGGACCGCCTGGCCATCTCGGCCCCGAGCTCCGTCGTGACGATGCGGATTTCGGTCGGCATGGCCTCGGGCGACTCCTTGTAGAGCGCCGCGAGCGTGAACGTCAGAAGGTGAGGTGTGGTTCCAAGAGCGATGAGGAGAATGCGTCTTTTGCTGTCGGCCATGGCGATGCGTCCCGAAGTCGGGTGCTGAAAGCGATTTGATGCATACAACTATAGCAAACCGCAAATTTGCGGTTTCGTGGCGTGAAGGCTCCCGGGATCAGAATGAAACCGTCATCAAGGAAAAAAGGAGCGCATGCATGACCAAGCTGATCGGACTGACCGGGGCGTATGACTTTCTGGAGCGCATGATTCTGGAGCCGGCGGGAGCCCGTTACAATCCTGACTGGAAAAAGGCGCGCGAGAATCTGGAAAACTCTCACGATGAGAATCTGGATTATCTTGGAACGTACTTTCCGAGAACCGTCCTTGAGAGCGCCATCATCTTCGAACATCTGATGCGGACCATGCCGTCCGTGAAGAAGATGCTTGCGGAGCGGGACGTGATCCGGGTCCTCGACTTCGGCTGCGGCACGGGCGGCGAGCTTCTGGGATTCCTCATCGCGCTCGGCTGGGAGTTCAACTGGGAGCTGCCCGCGGTGGAAGTCGACGCCATCGACGGCAACGAGGACGCCCTCGGCATGATGCAGGACATCATGCACCTGTGCCGCGACAAGTGGGACTTTGACCTCAGGGTGAGGACTGTCACGCACAAGGCCGAGAAGTCTGGATTTGCGCCTGCGAGCGTGAAGCTGCGCGACGACTACGACGTGCTCGTCACGTCGAAGTGTCTCGGCGAGCTCAACGCCGTTTCCCAAACGCCGTTCCTCGACTTCGTGTGCGAGTTTTTCGACAGCATCGCTCCCGAAGGACTGATCGTCATGATGGACGTCACGTCGAGGCAGCCTCACAATCGCGGCAATGATTGGACGAACCTGCAGATGACCGGCGAGTTCGACACGCACAGGCTGCAGTTCCGCAAGCACGGCTTCAGGACGCTTTTCCCGCTCGTCTGCGACGGATGCTCGGGATGCCGCAGCCATTCGCGTTTTCTGCAGTTCATCTTCGACTTCAGCGAGCTCGGGCTTTTGGAGTACTCCGAGACCAAGCTGGCATGCCGCGCGTACTGCCGCGACAAGCTCTGGCAGAAGTGCGTGCAGAAGTGCCGCCCGCCCGATGGCAGATATCCATGGGCGTATCCTGTGGGGAGTGCAGGAAGAAAGGTGCGGGTGAGAACCTGGCCGAACTTCCCGGCTACTGCGTCAATCACAAGTACTTTGCCCGGGGAGGCTGACATGCCAATGGAAATTCAAACGCCCGAAGGCCGCGTGAAGGCCATGACGCCCGTGATTCTGTCAGCGAGCCGCTCGACCGATATCCCGGCCTATTATGGACAGTGGTTCATGAACCGCCTGCGCGCAGGCTGGTGCGCTTGGGTGAATCCGTTCAACCGCCGTCCCTCGTATGTGTCGTTCAGGGACGTGAAGGCGGTCGTTTTCTGGACGAAGAACCCGGCGCCCTTCCTGCAGCATCTGGACGAGCTTGATGTCCGCGGCCTGCACTACTACTTCCAGTACACGCTCAACGACTACGAGCGGGAGGGCTTCGAGCCCAACGTGCCCGCGCTCGAAAAGCGCATCGAGACCTTCAGGCGGCTCTCCGAGCGGATCGGTCCCGACCGCGTCGTCTGGCGCTTCGATCCGATCATCCTGTCGCCGGGCACCGGTCCGCGCGACATCCTCATGAGGATCTGGACGATCGGCAAGGCATTGAGGGGACTCACGAAGAAGCTCGTCGTGAGCTTCGTCGACGTGGGCGCCTACCGAAAGGTCCAGGCGAACCTCGTGCGCGACACGGGTCTCTACACTCGCGAGACCGTGCTGTCGGCCGAACCCGACGAGGCGCAGAGGCGCGAGATCTGCGAGGGCCTCGCCAAGATCCGAGAACGCTGGCATTCGGAAGGCTGGGACATTGAGATTTCGTCCTGTGCCGAGGAGGCCGACCTCGCGGCCTGGGGCATTACGTACAACAGATGCATCGACGGCGAGCTCATGGAAAGAGTGTTCGGCGAGGACAAGGCGCTCGTGCACTTCCTTCACTCGGGCAAGCTGCCTGAGGCGCCTGCCGCAGGGGCGGACTCGCTCTTCGGAGATCCCGTGATCCCCGTGGTTCCGGTCTCCAAGCGCAGGAACCTGAAGGACAAGGGCCAGCGCGAGGCCTGCGGCTGCATCGTGAGCAAGGACATCGGCATGTACGACACGTGCATGCACTTCTGCGCCTACTGCTATGCGAACGCAAGCAGGAAGACCGTGCTCGAGAACCGCAGGCGGCACGATCCCGAGAGCCCGTTCCTCGCAGGCGAGCCCGGGAAGACGAATGAAGATGCAAAGGCGGAAAACACGGAAAACGGAGGCGGCAGGTGAAGCTCTTCAAGGTCATCAGGACGACTGCGCGCGGCGTGAAGTTTGCGACGCGCGTCGGCATCACGGTCGGCAGCCGCACGATTACCGCCACGATGGAGGACAATGCCGCCGCACGGGATTTCCTTTCGCGCCTGCCGCTGGAGGTGACGTTGTCGGATTACAGCAACGCCGAGAAAATATTTTATCCCTCACCGGCGCTGACGGCCTCCAAGGTCGCACGCAGCTGCACCCCTGCACCGGGCGACATCACGATCTATGTCCCGTGGGGCAATGTGGCCATATTCTACAAAAGCGGGTCGCGGAGCAACGACCTGATCCGGATCGGGCGCATCGACGGCAACGGAATCGACGCCCTCGGCATCCCCGGCTCGCTTAGCGTCCGGTTCGAAAGGCAACGACGGGAAACACCGGAAAACAATAGCGAACAAAATCCGGCATGATGGAGCGGAAGAGGTCGCAGCAGCCGTTGTATGGCATTGCAGCCCCGGAGCGAACTATATTACAGGACAGGCAATAGCCGTCGACGGCGGATATACAGCCCTGTAAATTCAAACTAAAAACAACAATGATGCAGATAAAAAACACCACCTACGGAGGCGAACGCCCGCTGTTCGCCTCGCACGGCCTGCGCATGGAGCACGTAACCGTCCAGGCCGGCGAATCGGCACTCAAGGAGTGCTCGGACATCGAAGCCGTCGATTGCCGTTTCGAAGGCAAATACCCTTTCTGGCACGTCGACGGGTTCGTCGTCCGGAACTGCCTCTTCACCGAGGGCGCACGCGCGGCGCTGTGGTATTCGCGCAACCTTACGATGAGCGACACGCTGGTCGAAGCCCCCAAGATGTTCCGCGAGATGGACGGCATCCGGCTGGAGAACGTACGGTTGCCTTTTGCGCAGGAAACGCTCTGGCACTGCCGCAACGTGCGGCTGCGCAACGTGCGGGTCGACAAGGGCGATTACATTTTCATGCACGGCGAAAACATCCGCATAGAGGATTACGCACAAAGAGGCAACTATTCGTTCCAATACTGCCGCAACGTGGTGATCCGCAACGCCGTCATCAACTCGAAGGACGCTTTCTGGAACACCGAGGACGTGACGGTCTACGACTCCGAGATCAACGGCGAGTACCTGGGCTGGCACTCGAAGCGGCTGCGGCTGGTCAACTGCAAAATATCGGGCACCCAGCCTCTGTGTTACGCCACGGATCTCGTACTGGAAAACTGTACGATGGCCGACGACTGCGACCTGGCGTTCGAATACTCGACATTGCAGGCCGCCATAGACGGCCCCGTCCGCAGCGTGAAGAACCCCCGCAGCGGTTCGGTCACGGCCGAAAGCTACGGGGAGGTCATCCTCGACGGGAATGTCAAGGCACCGGGCGACTGCCGTATCGCAACGTGGGACAAACAAAGCAACTGCGCATAGCTGGAATGCGATTTCGATGCCGGGAAACGGAGCATCGGGCATTTTTTTTGTAAATTCGGAACAAAACAATAACGCCATGAAAAAGATATGGGCCTATATTCTCCCGACAGCGCTGTGTTTCGTTCTCGGGGGACTTGCCGGATGGTTGCAGCAAGACGCGATCGAGGAATGGTATCCGCTGCTCGACAAACCGACGCTGACACCGCCCAATGCGGTTTTTCCGATCGCATGGAGCATCATCTACCTCTGCATGGGTATCTCGGGCGGGCTGGTACTGACCTCCGAAGCCCCCGCCCGTAAAAGTGCGGTGAGGCTGTGGTTCCTCCAGTTAGGGTGCAATTTCCTGTGGAGCATACTCTTCTTCGTCTGCCGCAGCCCCCTGCTGGGCATGGTGGACATCGTGGCGCTCGACGTCCTGGTGATTCTCTATCTCGTCCGCAGTGCAAACGTACGCGCCGCTGCCGCATGGCTCTTCGTCCCTTACCTCTGCTGGCTCCTCTTCGCCACCTACCTCAACGCCTATATCCTCGTTGCGAACGGGACGGGGCTGTAAACCGGGGAAAGGCGCGATGTGCAGCAGGACGAAGATTTGAAAAATCCCCGGGAAGGAAACTCCCGGGGATTCGACGGCGTATCGCATAAGGCGGCTATTCCAGCAACGGCAACCTGCCCAGCATATCCCTGAGCCGGATCGCCGTACGGGGCATCGGCTCGGCGACCGTAAGGCCCACCAGCTCCTTTTCAGCCGCAATATCGTTTATCACGCGGACGACCGCCTCTATTTTCATCCCGTCGGGATCGGTGCCGACCGCCGCAACGATCTCCGCCGGGTCGAGCACGTCCATATCGAAATGAACCACCACCTTCGACGCCCCGCACGATTTCAGCCAGGCCCGGAGCGCATCGCTGTCCGCAGCCACCTCTTCGGGGGTGAGATGCTTTATCCCGTACTGATGCTGGCGGGCCTTAATCTCGTCCCGCTCCCAGTTGCGCAACCCTACGAACAGGATCTTCGACGGGTCGAATGCGGCGGGCAGTTCCGCCACGATCTTCGCATCGCCGTGCCCCATGCAGGCCGTCACGGCCATGGCATGGTAGCCGGGATAGGGATCGCCCGGAAGCGTGATGTCGGGATGGGCGTCGATCCATACCATCGCCACGTCGCCGCCGTATTTCGCGGCAAGGTAGGTGAACGGCACCACGCTCACGGAGCAATCCCCGCCCAGGGTCACGATCCTGCCGGGATCGCTCGCCCGCAGCATCTCCAGCGCGGCTTTCGTCTGCCGGAGAATGACGTCGCGGTCGAGTACACCGTCCGTCACCCTGCGTTCCCCGATCTGGGTGGAGACGGGAACGGTGAGCGTTTCCTGCCCGCCGCAGGGAGCCAGGAAGTCGAGCAGCTGCGCCCCGAGATAATATCCCCGTGCGGCATCGTCGGGATCCTTTACCTCGGGCACCATTGCCGCGACATTGCCGCCCTGCCATTGCGGGTAGATCAGGCGGATCGTCGATGTATTTGTTTTCATAACTTCGCTGTTTGTCGGTACTTTTTGCTGCACTCCGCCAGAAACCACTCCGCCGGCCAGCACGCCGGGCAACAAAAATCCTTTCATAGCGGGTTCGTCCCTTTTGCAGGACATGCAAAAATACGAAATGCCTCCGGGAGATGCAAGTACGTGCAAATTATTCGTATATCGATAAATTTACGGGATGGACAAATTGCGGAAATACGGCTGGCAGTTATTCGGGAAGCGTTATTTTTGCACAAAACCGATCTCTGCTGGAAGCCGCGCACAGGAGTAACGCATTTTACCCGGGCAGATCCCTACCGATACGGAAATTCTACGCCCTCCCGATTGCGAGGCCGGGCGATTTTTTTTGTGATTTGTATAACAATCAAAAAAAATAATTACCTTTACGCCGTTATGGTTCCTGCCCGGTATGCCGGACAGGATGAAAAGGGAATCCGGTGAAAATCCGGAACAGTACTCGCTGCTGTAAGTCCCCTCCTTCGGGAGAAGTTGTTTATCGTACTCTTTGCCACTGGTTTAAACTGGGAAGGCGCGATAAACGGGACGAGTCAGAAGACCTGCCTTAACGATTGATTTGCACCCGCGGGTTTCGGGTTGGAATCGAATGGTACGGTCGTCGTTATCGCAACGCACTCCCTCCCCGATTTGATTTTCAGCAGTTTCCTGTCGTGCAATCACCCGCGTGATTCGAATGACAATGGGAATAATTCATAACAGACAGGGTTATACAACGGGAGAGGCTAATCCGCGCCCCGTCCGGATCTCCTGTTCATCCTCTACGCTTGCCGCAGGCCGTCGCCTGTCGGCAGGCGTTTTTTATCCCCCGGAAATCAAACCGATTAATAATTAAAATCTGAAAAGCATGAAACAACTATTTACCCTTTTGGCAATAACCCTGTTCGGTGCTGCGACATGGAGCTGCTCGTACGACGACGACGATCTGTGGAAGGAGATCGACGGGATCAAGACCCAACTCGCGGAACTCAACAAAGAGGTTTCGGCGCTGCAAACGCTTGTGGATGCCCTGCGCCAAAGCAAGACGATCTCCGATGTGACCCAGACGGACACCGGATACACCATCACGTTCAACGACAACACCTCCGTTTCGATTGCCGACGGCAAGAACGGTACGAATGCCCCGGAGGTCGGTATCGACCTGTTCGAGGGGGGCTACTACTGGACGATCGGCGGCAAGGGCAACTGGCTGACCGATGCGGACGGCCACAAAATCCCGGTAGCTGGCAAAGATGGTTCGAAACCCGAAATGGCCGTCGATGCCGACGGTTACTGGATTGTGGACGGAGCGCGCATCAAAGATGCGGCCGGCAACGACGTAAAAGCGACGGGAAGCAACGGAAAAGACGGGGATTCGTTCTTCAAATCGGTCAGCGACGGCGACGATGCCGTAACGTTCACTCTGACCGACGGCACGGAAATCGTCATTCCAAAAACTTCGGTGTCCTCATTCTGTTTTGTACAGCCCGACGACGGCCGTTCGTACTTCGTATTCGACTTCGGCAAGAAAAAGACGCTGACGCTGAATACGACGGATGTGGAAACCGCCGACTTCATGAATATTCCCGAAGGGTGGAAGGCGTCGCTGAACCTTGCGAAAAATAGCGTAACCGTGCAGGCTCCGGCGGCTTCGGATGCAGCTTACTCAGGCGGCATCATCACGCTGATCGGGATCGATAAAAAAGGGGATACGGTCTTTGCCTCGGCCGACGTGTGCGCTTCGGTGGACTACACGGACAAGGACGGTACGTTCGTGGTCTGCGAGGGCAATATGACTTCAGTAAACGGTATGCTGGTCTACTACGACAAGGCCGGCAAGGAGTACCGGGAGGTATTCGAGCAGGCCAACGGCGGATTGGAGATCGGCAACGTCGTACAGGATATGTTCATGGCCAACGGAAAAATCTACCTGTTAACCCAGAACGGCGACCGCATGGGCGGCGCAGGCCGTTTCGTTGTGTGCGATGCCCGGACGATGCGCATGGAATTCGCCGACCCGCTGGTATTTAAAACCCCCGAAGACAAAGACACATGGCCTCAGCATCTGGTCGTTGTAAGTGCAACGAAAGCCTATGTTCAATATTCCGATTCAAGTATGGAAAGCACTTCGGGCATAGTCGCCCTGACCCTCGGTGAAAATTCGGTGCAAATCGGCGCGACCCTCGAAGGCACGTTCGGAGCCTTTACTTCGGTGGGCGCGATCAAAACCCGCATGGTCTATTCACGGGGTAAGATTTATGCGGGATGCGGACACAGCGTCGTTATCATCAATGCCGAAAGCGGAACGGTGGAAAAGCGGCTGACCTATGAGGGCCGGCAAGTAAAAGGCATCGTCAAAGGTGCCGACGGCAATATCTATTTCGCCCTTGCCGGAACCTATTCCGGCACGAGCCCGAATATGGGAACCCTGACCTCCGATCCGATGATCGTTGGCATCGATCACTCGGGCACGGTCGTTTCAGAAAAAGAACTTTCCGGAGGTGTTCGATTCCCGATCGCAACATGGTCTCCGGCTATCGGCATGTGCGCCAGTTTCACCGATCCTTATCTCTATTTTGTGGATACCGATGCTTTCAACGCCACGAGCGCAACGCGGTACAATTACCAGACGCAGACCGTCGATTACAAATATCTATCTGGAAATGAAACGATTTACGGCATTATGGGGCAGCATCCGACAACCAATGTGTTGTGGGTCGGCAAGTCGAGCTACGTCGATTCGAATATCTACACCTATGACGTGAGCGGAACTTCCGCCTCGGAAATCAACCATTTTTCCTATCCCACGCAGAAAGGTGCCAGCCCGGCCGGGATCGATTTCGTCTACCGTTTCTCCGAAGCGTATATTAACAAATAAAGCATAAAGAGATGAAAAAACTGTTATCCTGTTTATTTGCTGCGTTGTTCGTGTTGTCGTCCTGCAACAAAGACGATGTGATCGAGGTCGATTCGCAGACGGCCCCCCGTATCACGCTCGACAGCGAGAATGCGGTTTACACCATCAAATCAGGCCGGGAACTGACGATCAGCCCCACTTATGAAAACGCGGACAAGGCACTCTATGTGTGGAAAATCGACGGAAAAGTCGTCGGCACGCAACCCGCCCTTACGGTGTGCGAACAAACCGTAGGCGAGTTGTTCGTGCTCCTCCAAGTGTCGAATCGCTACGGCACGGCCTCCGAGGAGCTGCGTGTGGATGTGGTAGAACTGGAAATTCCGACGATCAGCCTGCCGGTTCCCGAAAAAGGGTATACGATTCTGGTCGGCAGTCCGCTGACGCTGAAACCCTCCGTAATCGACACCTCGATCCCCACGACCTGCACATGGAGCGTGAACGGCAAAGAGGTTTCCTCCGAAAAGGAATTTACATTCGACGCGTCCGAAGCCGGAGATTATACGCTCGAATTCGCCACCCGCAATGAGGACGGCGAGGACAGCAAGGAATTCGGGGTAAAAGTCTGCACGATCGACGAAATGCCGTTCGGCTGGACATTCGATCAGACGGTCTTCAACCTATCCGCCGGCCGCCGCATCCGTCTGATGCCTTTCGACATTACCAATGCGTTCGATGCCAGTTATACCTGGTCGGTAAACGGCAAACAGGTGCAACAGTCCTCCGATCCGGTATATATTTTCTCCGAATCGGCCGAAGGAACGTACACGGTCAAAGTCGAAATGAAAAACTCATATCTGACGGTTCCTCAGGAATTGACCGTCAATGTCTGCCCCGCAGAAGGCCGATACTACCGTGCCGGATCTCCGGCAAGCAGCAAGGATTGGAACAAGGTCTACGAGTTCCTTGCCGCTCCCGGACAATTCGTCAACGAACGTTATGACGTGACGACGATGGACGCAGCGTGCGCCTATGCCGAGTCCCAGATGAAACTCAACACCTATGTGTCGCTGGGAGCTTTCGGCGGCTATCTGGTAGTCGGCTTCGACCACAGCATTGAAAATGACGGCGGCTACAACATCGGCGTTTCGGGCAACTCGTTCGACGGTTCATCCGAACCGGGCATCGTATGGGTCATGCAGGACGAAAACGGCGACGGACTGCCGAACGACACATGGTACGAACTGAAAGGCTCCGAATACGGTAAGCCTGAAACGACACAGGATTATGCCGTGACCTATTACCGTCCACGCGCTGCCGGCATGGAGGTGCAGTGGACGGACAACAAGGGTGCGAGCGGTTCCGTCGATTACCTTTCGCAATTCCATACGCAGGACTACTATTATCCGGCATGGGTCGAGGCTGACAGCTACACGCTGCGCGGCACTTGCCTCAAGGCCAACAATTACGACCAGTCGGGCAACGGTTCCTACTGGGTCAATCCGGCTTACGACTGGGGCTACGCGGACAACTTCAGCCCGATCGACCGTCTGACCGACGATCCGAACTCCGGAGCGGGCGTCAACGCCAACCATTTCCGGATTTCCGACGCCGTCACTTTCGACGGCAAGCCCGCCGGCCTCAAATACATCGACTTTGTCAAGGTACAGACCGGCATTCAGGCAAAAAGCGGCTGGCTGGGCGAAATTTCGACCGAAGTGTTCGGCGTATTCGATTACAACATGACCAAAAAGAAATAATACGATGAGAAAAATACTGATCCTGGCCGCGGCGGTTTTCGCGTTCTGCGGCTGCAACGACAAAGAGGAGAACCAGCCCTTTGCCGGCATCGACAACCACATCACTTCGTTCGCGCTCACCGCCAAGGACGGAACGGTATACCGCGCCGCACTCGTCGGCGACGAAATCGTGGTTTCCATTCCCCGCAATGTGTCGCTCGAAGGTGCTACTGCTGACTACGAACTTTGCGAGCAGGCGATCCTGTACCCCGATCCGGCGAGGATCACCGACTGGGACAACGAACACCGTTTCCGCGTCATGGCCTATAACCAGACCCTGCGCGACTACGCCTACTCGGTCAAGCGTAACGACGTTACGGCCGGCAGCGTCGCACTGCCGACACAGGCCGATGTCGAAGCGTTCGCCGCAACGGGTGCGACGGTGATCGAGGGAAACCTCACGATCGGCGATTTTTCGGCCTGCGACGATCCCGTGACCGACCTTGCGCCGTTAGCCGGACTGACCGACGTGCGCTACAACATCGTCGTAGGCAACTCATTCGCTGGGGAAAAACTCTCCGGGCTCGAAAACCTGCGTTCGGCAGGCGGTCTGGTGTTGGGAACGGCCACCACGCCGCTTACGACCGCCCAGGATTTCGACGTGGTACTGCCCGCCCTCGAATCGCTCGGACAGCTCTCGGTAAACGGCAATACGGTCGCCAAACTCGACCTGCCGAAACTCGTATCGACGGGGACGGTCTATATCAATGCAGCCAAACTCTCCGTTTTCAATGTTCCGGCGCTGAAGGAGTGTACGGGCGATCTGACGATCCTCTCCGGCACAAATGCCTCGACCGGCAACAAGGCCCTGGCCGCACTCGGACTCTCGTCGCTCGAAAAAGTAACGGGTTCGCTGTCGCTCCAGTATCTCAGCGAATTGCAGTTATTGGAACTCCCGAAGATCGCCTCCATCGGCGGCAACTGCACGCTGACTTACCTGACACAGCTCAAAGTACTCAATATGCCGGAACTGGTGCATCTGGGCGGTGCATTTACCTGGAACTACCTGACGGCAGCGACCACATTCGCAATGCCGAAAGTTCCTTCGCTGGCCTCGTTCTCGCTCTCGGACAGTAGCTCTGCAGCCATGCTTTCCAGCATCGACCTCTCGTCGCTCGAAAAGGTACGTGCGGATTTTAAGATCGACACGAAATTTTCAAGCGACCGGCTCGAACTGCCCGCGCTCGAAACCATCGGAGGACAGTTCTGCCTGCGCTACCTTTCTCTGATCGAAACACTCTCCATCCCCCGGCTCACGGCCTGCGAAAACATCTATTTTTACCAGTTGAACCTGCTGCCGTCGCTCGACCTGTCGGGCGTGGAGTCGCTCCCGAAGGTCGAACTGATCGCCTGTTACAAACTGGCGAAGGTCAGGGTTCGGAAAAATGCGCTGGGCGATCTGTCGCTGAACGGCGGTTCGAGAGCGTGCGACTTCACCGCACTCGAAGGCGCTGAAACCATCTCGGGAAAACTCAGCGTTTCCAATTATACGCAGAACGACCTGATTACCTTCCCCGGCATTAAATCCATCGGTACCTATTCGCAGTCGGGCGGCAAAGCCAGCGGCCAGACAACTGTTTCATTTCCCGATCTGGAGCAAGTCGGAACTTTCCAGATGAGCAGTTGTTCGTACCTCAAAAAACTCAGCGCCCCGAAACTTACCGAGGTGACGGACAAGTGGGACACGAGCTATATGCAGTATGTGGATGAAGGCGATCTCGAATTACCCTTGCTGCGCAAGATCGGGGTATTCAAATTCTGGGGCGGAACCTACTCCGGTGCGGCCAGCCAAATGAAGCTGACAGGCATGGCCGATTTCGCGGGCGTCACTGAAATCGGTTCGGTAGATATCAAATACTGGGGCAAGATGACCGATTTCTCCGGGCTGAAAAATGCGCTGCCGTCACTTTCGGCCGACAAGTGGAATGTCTCGGGCAACGGTTATAATCCGACCTGGGAGCAAATAACCGCCGGGGAGTATGTCAAGCCGTAGGATGAACCGCTTTATATTCATCGTCGCAGGCTGTTGTTCGGTTCTCACCGGCTGCATGAAGTGGGACTACGATCTCGGTCGGGAGATCGCAGTCCGCCCCGAGGTGGGACACGGGCTGTTCATCACCAACGAGGGGAATTTCCAATACGGCAATGCCACGCTCTCGTTCTACGACACGCAAACCCGTAAGATCGACAACGAGGTGTTCTTCCGCGCCAACGATCAGAAGCTGGGCGACGTGGCACAGTCGATGACGATGTACGGCGGCTTGGGCTGGATCGTCGTGAATAATTCGCATGTGATCTTTGCCATCGACCCCGTGACCTTCAAAGAAGTCGGGCGCATCACGAACCTCACCTCCCCGCGCTATATCCATTTTTTGTCGGACGAAAAAGCCTATGTCACACAGATCTGGGACAACCGCATTTTCATCGTCAATCCCAAACGGTTCGAGATTACGGGATACATCGACTGCCCGGGTATGACGATGGAAACCGGTTCGACCGAACAGATGGTGCAATACGGCAAATACGTCTACGTGAACTGCTGGTCTTATCAGAACCGGCTGCTGAAGATCGACACCGAAACGGACAAGGTGGTCGACGAGCTGGTCGTCGGCATCCAGCCCACGTCGCTGGTGATGGATAAGTACGACAAGATGTGGACGATCACCGACGGCGGTTATGAGGGCAGTCCCTACGGGCACGAGGCCCCCTCGCTCTACCGTATCGACGCCGCAACTTTCAGGATCGAAAAACAGTTCAAATTCAAATTCGGCGACTGGCCCTCGGAGGTGCAGCTCAACGGCGGACGCGACACGCTCTACTTCATCAACAACGATATCTGGCGG
>ERZ779843.2950-NODE-2950-length-15196-cov-7.235982_pt1 | contig 15196 bp, 27 predicted proteins | sample MGYA00511560_ERZ779843 | MGnify/ENA primary metagenome ERZ779843 (study PRJEB29588, sample SAMEA2158062) | human gut metagenome | biome: human gut; feature: human-associated habitat; material: faeces | place: Denmark | collected 2008/2010 ... | reverse complement strand
TTTTATGTTTTATATATAACAAAAGGGTGGATTTCTCCACCCATAAATGTTTGTTTTAGTTTGTTTTTAGAATAACTGGAATCTGTCCATTGGTACTCCAAAAGCACCAGCGTATCCATCTTGTCCACCACCTGTTTCGTCATTATACTGCCATGGATAATATCCTCGTTTAACTGGTGATATTCTGTACTGTGCTTTCTGCCGGCTTCCTACTGGTGGATGATAGATAACTTGTACCGCATCAATAATTCTTCCATTACCCGCATAACCATTGTTTCCGTCATTCCAATTACATCCCGAAACAAAAGGCAACCATCTTCCACCAAGAACATGAACTCTGTACGAAACTGAACCAACATCACATTTAATTGCAATATCTGTTATCTTTCTGCCTTGTACCCCCGCAAAGTCCTGTAAGTTTCTAACAAATGGATAAATTTTTCCACCCTCAACTCTTACTGCATATGTGAAATTAACTGGAATGTTATAATGTCCTCCACTTGCCTGTGGCTTTTCTGTTACTGTTTGTTTTGTTCCCTCGCCATAATCAATATCACAAAGTTTTAGTAAGTGTGTAAACCTGTTTTGTGATAACTTAGCAATTCTAACACCATATTCTGAACCATCTGACGCAATGTATGTATCATTTCCAAGATACACTCCAATATGTCCATTCATCCATACCGCCCAACCAATATGTTTGTTTGTTCTCTGTGAGATTGGAATAACTTCTACTGCCGTACTCTTATACTGTCCACTACCTCTTACAATACCTGTATACCAGCTTATAAGTCCGCTACAATCTACACACACTTTTCCAGCTTTGTTATCATCACTGTACCAAACACAGTTAGAACCATACATTCTTCTTAGTTCACGTATTTGTTCCAAACTAACAACTTTTCCTTTTGCTCCATATACATACGGTGTTCCAATCTTACTTTTTGCAAACTCAATTAATCCTTGTGCTGTTTTACTCATATACCTCTATAACCTCCTAGAATGCCCCTAGAATCAATTCTAATATAATACCCTTAGACTTCCATAGACTCAACCTCTGGAAGACCAGCAACGCTCGTTAATAAGCTTAGGATACCTGTTACGATTGCTGTACTTACTACTACTTTCCAATCAACTGTACCGATTGTTGTTGATACTCCAATAGTTGCAACAGCTGACTGTGCCATAGATTTTACTGCTCTTACTCCTGCCGCTTTCCACCAATGCTTAGTGCTTACACTGACTTTAAATACACAATTTTTAAACATGTTTTTTACCTCCATTTTCTAATTTACATAATTCTAATGCATGTTTTGTTTCATCTATTTCTTTTTCGTTTCTCTCTATTGCATTCCATTGTTCTTTCTGCCCTTTTCTCACATGTTCTTTATATTCTTCCATTTCTTTGTTTTGTTTTTCTAGTTTTTCATTTTGTTCTTTTATTTCTTTTGCCAACTGTTCAACTCTTAGTGTTAATTTTGTCATTGCTTTTGTGTTTTCACTTAGTGGTCTGTATATCGCTGTAAATACTCCGATTAAAGAACTTAACCCTATTACCACAATGCCAATCATTTCTGCTGTTGTCACATTGTTATTCCTCTAATAACTTTCTTGTTTTTATTATTTTCTTTGTTTTGTTCTTTGCTAACTATAATTAAGTTAAACTGATTTAGAACCTATAAGAACCCAATCTTCATTGCTATTTTTTTTAGTTGATATATAAATATTTCCACTTGTCGATATATATAAATCACCGATATCAATACTGTAATACACTCCGTTTGGGTCATTATTGTCTTTTGACGCACAACCAACGCTATTATATTTTAGGGAATATCTCGCTTTATACTGCCGTCCAGACACAATTAAATTTGTGTCCTCAAAATTCCATGCTTTTGAAACATGCTCTTCGTCTACATCTAAAATTAGATTTGACTTATACATACCAACACCACAAAAAAAAGAAGATGGGACAATTCCATATCCGGGTTTTATTTCTCTTCTCTGCATATTTACTTGTATATTATTAAGCTTTGACACACTTTCTGAATAAATACAGCATGACTTATATTCGTCCTCTGTTGGAACATCTTTCGGCTCAAAACCTCCATAGTACAATCCGCACCTGCTCATTCTTCCCTGTATAGATGAATTATATAAATATTTTGAATATATTGCACAATATTCTATCAAATCAAATTCACAATTACTAATCATCATAAAACCACCTTGGTCATATTTGATTGCTATTTGCTCTATCTGGTCGAACCAGCTGTCGGACAGAAATAATGTATTATTAACATTCGAATAAATACAAATAGAACAAAACCTAAACCAACAATTATGAATCAGATTGTCATAATTTGTGCAATATATTGCAATGTTACAGTGTGAAAAATCACAATTAGTTATATGTCTATGTTGCCCTGTTGTAATTCCGAAACCAGAAAACCCAACAAAAGAACAATTATCAATACTGCACCTTGTCGTTTTTTCGACATTTACCCCATTTAGTTCATAGGCTTCTTTTGTATACTCATAATACTTTTTGCAATCTCCCGCCACAGAAATATTTCCGCTCACACGCACCTCATATGATGTAGCTAAAAAAATCAAAGAATTCATTGAAACATCATAGGCTTTTTCACTAGCGACAATAAGTGTTTTATCTGATTTTGCAATAAATTTCAAAACACTAATACCCATGTATTCATTATAGCTTGACAGTACATCTTTATGTGCCGAACTTCCAAGAATTGCTATTGATTTAGGTATTGTTAACGTGTCAGAAACCAAATACACTCCGCTTGGAATGTATAATAGCCTTTTGTTATTTCCGCAAAATACTATTGATTTCTGTATTGCTTCTGTATCATCAGCAACTCCATCACCTTTTGCACCAAACATTTCGGGTGTAACATAGTCATTTTTTATATACGGCAAAAAAGAAGAACTGATTTTCGGCTCTGTGATTGCTCCATCTTGCACTGTAGTTGTAGCTTCTGGATGTTCATTTAGCCAATTTATTACTGCATTGTTTGTTTGTTCATCTGTTGGTTGACCTGCTTCTACCCACTCAACTTCTCCATCTTTTGCCCTTGGTATTTTATTGTTATCATTGACCGATGGCTTATCAACTTTATTTTTTACTATATTTTTAATTTCTGTTTTCTGTTCATTTGCAACTCTTAACAGCTCTGCTTCTAACTGGTTATAATAGTCCTTTGCAACTTCTTCCTGTTCCTGTGTTCCATTTGCTTCCAATCCCTCTAACACGAAACCATTTGCTATTGTTGTATTCCACTCATTTGTTATTGTTCCATCTGATTTTGTTTTAATGGCGCAAACAATAAAAGAAATGATTCCTTTATATGCTGTTACTTTTCTGCTTAGTTCCCAACTAAATGTTATATAATCTTCTCCATCTGTTGCTAAATCTGTAACAATGTATTTGTCTTTTCCCGTGTCCAAACCACTTGCATTCTGAAACACGATTCTTAAAGACAGCTTGCTTAGGTCTATTCCATTACCGACAAACCTCTTGCATCTGAAATATTTTCTTTCACCTTTTTCATCACTCATAACACCGAATATTCTTTCTGTGTCTGGAATAATCATTGTTCTTGTATCTGCATCTATCTCTATCTTATCATTTGTTTCTGTTAATGTTGCTTCCGTATTTTCTGCCACATTTAACAATTCATCTACACTAGGCACTTCTTACACCTCCTTATATTTGTTCTATATACGTCCTGTTTGTTACTATTCTTGTTTTGTTGCTTTTCCCTGTTAGTTCAAAATAAAACATACTTCCATGTGTTACATCTACTGGAACTGTCACTTTATCCTGTATAATCTCATTTGTTTGTTTCCCATCTACATCATAGAAACTTATAACTCTTTTTGTTTCTTTCCAATCATTGTCAAAATGGAATACCAAACACAAATAATTATCAGAACCTCTTACAATGTTTTCAAAGTCACATTGTTTGTTTCGTCTTAATAACTGACCAGCAACATCAAAATGTAATTCCCTCATAAGCCTGTACCTCTTCTAATTATTCCGCTTGCTACTGTTCTTTCTATTGTTTCATCATGTTCTATATTCAATGGCTCTGAATCATATGTTGCAAATACTGGTTCTCTTTCTTCTATGATTGCCATACATAATTCTATTCCATTATAGATTCCACAGCTATAATCATCACCAATGTTTTGTTCTTGTATACCTCTTAGTTGTTTTATGCCGTTCTTAATTGTTTTTAATTTCTTCCAACTTCTCAAAATTCTTAACACCTCCTATAAGCTTCTATTTACAGCCTATATTCCATTTTTATTGCTTACCCTTACAACTCTTAACCATGCTTGCTGTTTGTCTTTATTTGCTTAATATCTGCTACTGTATACTGGTCTAACGCATACCACAAGGCACTACGTTTCTTCGATAGGCTTTTTATCCTACCCTCTTGCAGTTTCTATTCCTACAAGTCTAGCATACCTATTAACTTCTTATAATTTAGAATACGAACTTTATATTTCCCTCTCACTGTCCAATTCTTCTGAATAGCCTGTGTTATATTTACTTTTCCATTGAAGAATTTCATCGCTTCTGTCTTTGAATAGAAATAATACTTTTTATGAGTTTCAATATCAGTTATAACGATTGAATGGTACATGCATTTTTTATTTATCTTTAACACTCTTTCTAAATTTGTATCTTGTAACAAATAATATTCTTTGCACCTTGTATTCAATCCTCTAAATGTTCTATGCAATTCATCCTGTGCTTCTTTCATATTTGTAAAAGCTCCTACAAAATTCAATCTAAAATCGTACACATAACACTTTCCTTTTCCATTAGCATCCCACATTTTCTCTACAGTGTTTTCATTAGCCATGTTTTCTTTTTGTGTACACCATCTAAGATTGTTTGGTTTGTTATTCAGTTTGTTCCCATCTATATGGTCAACAATGTTTCTTTCTTCTGTATGACCTTTTACAAATGCATAAGCCATTAATCTATGCACAAAACATTTTTTCCGTCTTCTTTCACCTTGTAGCTTCAATGCTACCTGTTTATATCCACTACTATTAAAACTCTGTACCAATTCCATTCCATCTTTTCCATAGACATTTCCATATTTGTCTATTTCATATATATCTAATACTTGTTCATATTCTGTTGCTAATGTATTTACTTTCTTTCTCTCATACATCACTGGCAACCTCCTTTATAATATTGTCGCAATAGCTCTTGGGAACATTATTCTTTCGTCAGTTCCTATGCGTTGCACGTGTCAAACAGCCATACGCTGTAAGACTTCCGTTCTGGTCTGCATTTCAGCCTTTCCAGTTTTTTCTATCGCTTTATACACCCCTAGTCTTGTGGTATTTTTAAAGGTGTGAGCATCTATATTAAATTCATCATATATCACATTTCCCTTTGTATCTTTCGCATACGTTAAATCTTTCAATTCCTTTATTGTGTTCCTACACTTAGGAGAGCATATAATCTTCTTAAAACGTTTTATCTTCTTTGTGTTCTGTAGCCTGCTTCCTGCATACTTTTTACAAGCATACATGCTAAATCCCTCTTGTCTATAATACTGTATTGACTTTGGTTCTGCCGAATCTGCATATATTGGTTTGTTACATTTTTCAGCTCTTTGTTTTGTTCTCCTTACTCCATCCAATAAAATAAATTTATTATCTGTTATATGATTTCTATATACTTCATCATAGATATATAATATTTTGTTTTTATCATCTACTGCACAACTAATCAATGCATTATAACTTGTTTCAAAACCAAAGTCCAACCCAAAGAAATGATACTTGCCTGGTATGTTTGTTATTGTGTTTGTAAATTGTTTTGCGTTTGTTGCAATCGTAAACTGTGGTAACACTCTTGTTCCACTTGCTCCGAATCTCCCCCACCTTGCAACAATCCATAAATGTGGGTCATTTATTTTTAACCCATCCAAACGTTTTATATATGATACTGGAAGAAATGGGTTATCATCTGCAATACTATGATGGTAATATACTCCATTCTTTTTGTTTACTAATGTTCTTCTTTTATATATCTCTTGTTCATCCTGTATTACATGTTCTTTTCCTTTATCATCTGTGTGAGTAAAGAATGTGTTATACACCCAGTTCTCTTTCCCTACTGGGTTTGTTGTCATGATAAAATGCAATGACACTTTAGGCTCTCTAATACGTCCTAGAAGCTCTGTATAAGCATCATAACGTATTTCACTACATTCTTCCATCCAAACGATAGAAACACCATGTATGGACTTTATCTTCTCTACATTGTCCATTCCTCTAAATATAATTCTGCTACCATTTGAAAATCTTACTTCCATTGGCGACATAACAGCCACAGCTTTTCCATTCTTCGGCAAGTGTTGGTTTGGTAGTGATTCATCACTTAACATGTTCATCTTTTCTAGTATCTCTTTGAATAATGCAAAACATGATTCTTTTATTGTTCCATATACTTGCCTTACTACAAGGCACGTTCTTCTTTCTTCTAATAGTTTTAATATGATTTTAAGTGCTACATGGTAACTCTTACCGCTACCATATCCACCGAATAAAAGATATTGTTCATAATTCCAATCTGTTAAAAAAGTGGAGAATCTTTTTGAAACATCAATATTTACATCCATGCCTCTTTTTCTCCTTTTGTTTTAGTTTGTTTGTAATAACAGAAAAGGACAGATACATCACTGTGCATCTGCCTTTCTGTTTGAATTAATTATACCATATTATATTTTATACGTCAATGATTTACTTGAATATTTTATCAAGAATATCAATAATTTCACTTATTACTTCATCTACTTCATCTGTACTTTTGACGAATGTTCTATAACTCTCACCATGAACTTCTTCAACTGTTTTGTACTTCCTTTCTGAATTAGATGTTTGTTTGTTTTCTTTTAGGCTTTACTGCCTAGTGGACTATACAGGAATCGAACCTATTACTCTTCGCTTATGAGACGACTGTTCTACCAATGAACTAATAGTCCTTAGTGTGTTGCTTTCATGGCTTGCACACTACTCACAGCACTTTAGCAAGAAAAGAAATATTTGTTTCGCACACCTTTTACAGTGTGCAACTGCCTAGGTCGGATTCGAACCAACACATTAAGGAGTCAAAGTCCTTTGCCTTACCGTTTGGCTACTAGGCAATACCCGTGTTTTAATGACTTTAACACCTGTCAAACTTTTCAGCAAGTTCCTTTGATATTTTGAAATCACTTCTTTTGTAACACTGTTCTAAATCATCATAATATGTTCTGCCTGTACACCATATACTATATAACCGGTCTGACATGAATAAAATAAAATCATTATTTTTCAATACCACAAACGGAACATAACTTGTTCTGAATCTTGTTAGTTTTATATTCTCCATATTGTTTTCACAATACTTTAGAAAGTTTGTTTGCGCTATTCTCATTGTGCTGTATACTCTAACTCTAATCATGTTTCTTATTCCTCTTTACAAAATTTTTTTAGAAATAAATATATATTTTATCTTCACCTGCTGTTATCACATCTATTTTGTTCTTGTTGATTCTGAATTATGTGATTTTACTGTATATCCTTTTCCGAATCTACCAGCATAAGGTTTTGGTTCTTCATTGTTTTTAACTGATACATAACCTTTACATAATGCTGTGTGATGTTCTTTATACTCTACTCCATTTACTAACATAACTGCTACCTCCTAATTTGCTTTGTTCCCTTTGTTTGATGTATCCAACCTCACAATACTATTTCCCCATTTCTTTTGTAACAATTCAAATTGTTCTTTCTCCGAATGTTTTCCTGTTTCCATTCTTCTTTGTTGGGAATGCTTTTACTTTTTCAATACCTAACACTCCAAGTGCATTTATCCAATCCACCTTATTATCGAACTTTAAAACAATGTAGTTATTTTCTTCATTCAATATTTCTGTGAATGGTACTTCCGGTTCTATTTCCAACTCTTCATCTGCTAATGAATCCATTGCGAATCCGAATACTTCCATATCCATTTCTTCTATTTCATCTAAGCTCTGTTTTAATAAATCTGAATCCCATTCACTTTCATTTAGTTTGTTATCTACTAACCTGTATGCTTTTATTTGTTCTTCTGTTAATTCTTCTAAACAAACTGTTGGTACTTGTTTTAGTCCTGCTTTCTTTGCTCCTAATATTCTACCATGTCCAGCTACTACACTGTTATGTTTGTCAATTATTACTGGCTGTGTAAAACCAAACTCTTTGATGCTGTTTGCTATTTGTTCCACTTGTTCTTTACTATGTTTCTTTGCGTTCTTCTTATATGGTTTTAGTTCTTTTATTGGCTTATAAACTATGTTTAGTTCTTCCATGTTCTTCTATTCTTTCTATGTTTTATTTATATATGTTCTATATACCTCTGTTCTGCTTGCCTCTGTTCTGTTATCCGTTTATTCTATGTTTTACTGTATAGCTTTTTATAGTTCACATGGTGTTTTGTTTATTTTAATTACATATAGCTTAGTAGCCTGCCCATGTATTTTACACTTTTAACTTTACAGTTCTTTAATGATAATAGTAATACTGCTTTATGTTTTGCTTCCTGTATGTTTTGTGCATAGCATAATGTTTTATTTGTTTGTTCTGTTTCTTTCCCGAAATCATCTAACTTTGTATATACTACTAAGTACTTACTTTGTTTTTCATCTTCTATATCTGTACTTAAGCTTTGCATTTGTTCCAGTTCTTCTTTTGCCTTACTATATGTTTTTTCAGTAATACCCATTCTAACCCTCCTATCTGCCTTTTCTAGCTGTTTTATTTATATAGGCTTATACTTTATAAGGCTGATGGCTTAAAACGCTTATATAGGCTTATTTGCCATCATATATATCATTTCCCCATTCTTCTTCTTCGCTTTCTTCTTCAAGCCAATCTGTTCCGTTTTCTGCATTCCATATTTCTTCATCATCCTGTTTGTTTGGTTCATATACATCACCCTGTGTTATGAGATTGATTGTTACTTCATTCTGTACTTTACCTGTTTGTTTGAACATATCCAATTTGTCCATCATGTTTACAATTTCTTTAATTGCCGACACATCACCTGTTAAACCTTTTTTAAACAGTGCTACCATTAATAAGTTTTGGTTTGTTAGTTCGCCACTTTTGAAACCCATATGCATTAGTACTTGTTTTTGTTTTTGTGTTGTTATATCCATTGTTAGCAATGCTTTCATGGATTGCTGTAATGCCATTTTTTCATCACGTTTCTTCTTTCTCGCTTCAACACCTAACTGCCCAATTCTTTTTCTTTCTTCTGGTGTTCTCTCATTCATTGGAATTAAGTTTTCTACTCCATTACGCAATACTTTTGGAGACTTCTTATTTGTTGACATTTGTTTCTGTTCACACTCCTTTTACTTTTTTGTTCCATAATATCAAATAAGGCAAGGAAGTATGCTTTGTTTTGCTTCTCCCTCACCAATATTTCTTTTATATAAAAACAATGAACATATAAAACTAATCAAGTATACGAGGTTTTTGTATATATGAACGAAATTATTTTATAAGTACAAACATGGCTTTTTATTATTTTGTTTTATACGTCCACTGTTTTTATCTATTTATATTTTGGCTAGCGTTTATGGCTGTTACTTATACATTCCTATCCTGGAATATTTCCTTAATTCCATTTTATTATAGCATGTTACTATCTGTTTCGTCAACAATAAAATTATATTTTATTTGTGCTTCCTTTGTTTGTTCTGCCTAAAAAGTAAATCTCTTTCTTTCTTAGCTTTTATCCTTTCTGCTTTCACCTTTTCATTTGCTTCATAGTATTCTAAATACTTAGTACAAATTTCATGGCAATGTAATATTCTTTCTCCACAATTCTTACATGGACTGTGTAACATTATACCAACCCTTTTCTTCTTAAATAATCCTCTACATCACATAAATATAATATTGCTTCCTGTGTGTCCTGTTCCTTTATGCTAACAATACCATCTGTGTCTTTTACTGTGTATCTATATTCTGATACCGGAAAACCATCTTTTGTTTCATTCTTTAGCTTGTGCTTTACTTTTGTTACAAAATTTAATATGAATACTACAACCAATGTTACTACAATGCTTTCTAATGCCCCTATATGGCTTTTTATCAGCACATATGGGAGTATGATATAAATAATACATATAAGTTCTTCAAAATGCCCTACAAACCAATTACGAGCCTGTACAATCGTTTCCTTTGAAGAGCTTGCTACTGCTTCAAATAATTTATTCATAGCTTTTTTAATCCTTTCATAAAATCATCCATTCCTTTCTTTAATGTTTCCAGTTTTGTTTCAAGCCTTTTTCTATATGGTGGAGTTTTGCATACTTCACATCTGTATTTGTTTTCTTTGTTGAAGAATGCTCCCGCAAACTCTTTACATATCTCACAGTTATGCTCAAACACTTCTTTTTCATCTGCCATCACATACACTTCCAACTTTACACAGCCTATTCCATTACTTTTATTCTTCTTTATGCTGTAGCTTATGTTTTTGGAATTATTCTTTGCTATAATGCTTGTTGATATCCATTTACAACATTCAAGATATGCCTGTTTCATTGTTTTAGCTTTAAACTGTTTACTTATAATCTTTTCTGCTATTAACATGGCTTTAATCCTCCGATAGTTCCTGCTTTGCTTCTACTGCACTTCTGTCTGCAAATTCGTTTAATGGGTCACCATTATGCCCTTTTATATGTACCATGTTTATCACCATTTTCTTTTCATACACAAGCTCGAACATCTTTTCCCATATTTGTTTATTCTTTATTGGTTTATCCTCTTTTGTTTTCCATCCGTTCTTATACCAGTTTAAAAGCCACCCTTTTGTTATAGCATTCACAACATATGCGCTATCGCAATACACTGTCACCTTTTTTGCTTTACACTTAAAGGCTTTCACTAATGCCATATATACTGCTGTTAATTCCATTTCATTGTTTGTTGTGCTTCGTTTGTTTCCTTTTGCTACACTTGTTCTGAATCCGCTGTCACATTTTACAAGTTCCACATAGCTCCATCCACCTATACCAGGATTTCCACTACAAGCACCGTCTGTATAAAATATCCGTTCTTTCATTCATTTGTTCCCCTCTTTGCATCAGCTTTAATATCTGCATACAGCTTTACAATAATCTTTGCAACCAGCTCCCACAATGTTTTACCATACACTGTCCCAATCCAGTCATACCTTTCTCTTACTTTTATACAACAACATGAATAGAATACAAACTTTCTTGTTTCATTAAGTTGTTCATAATACGGCGTAAAACTCTGTGTTCTATAGTTATACCTTATACAGATTCCTTGCATTGCTTTTTCTAATATTTCAAGTGGTGCAATCTCTGTTTTTGTATAGTTTTGTTTTTCAAGCATCTTTGCAACTGGTTTTACTTTCCAAAGAAAATTGTTTAATGTTTTGATGTTCTCCTGTTTTGTACAATCTAAATTTAAAATCTCTTCTGTTTTCATACTCTGTTCCTCTTAATAAAAAAAAGGCAAGAAATAGAATACTTCCTGCCTCCTGCCCTTTATCAACATCTATGCAACGTTTGTTTTATTTAATTGTTTGTTTTAGATTTCCCAATCGTCATCTTCATCATCATCTGCTTCTTCTGCTTCGGACTCTGCATCAACGGCTTTCAGAAGTTTTACATAAGCATCTGCTTTCATCTTTGTTTTTGCTTTGATACCACGCTCTTTACACATTCTGAAAAGCTCCATTGCTGTTTTACCCTCATATGGGTCTGTTTCTTCTTCATCCTCTTCATCAACTGGCTCTTCTTTCTTAGCCTGTTTCTCGTCAAGTTCACCTCTGTCAAACTTTTCAAGAAGTTCAATCAGTGCATCTTTCTTTCTTGATTTACACTTAGAAGAAATTCCTCTTGCACAGCACATCTTGTAAAGGTTTGCCGATGTCATATCTGTATAATCAAAATCCTCTTCCTCTGCTTCTGTTTCAGCTTCTTTTGTTTCCTCTTCTGTCTCAGCTTCTTTTGTTTCCTCTTCTGTCTCTGGCTCATTCATTTCTACACCATCTTTAAGTCCTGTTTCAAGAGCTCTTGCTGTCACCTTTGGAAGTGCTTTAAGAATTACAAGAATTTTATCTCCCGCAACTGCTACCTCTCTTGTAAGCATTGGATAACGTGAACCAATCTCACAGATGTTTTCTTTGTTCTTTCCCTCAATAATTTCCTTTGACGCTTCATAAGCTGTCCAGTTCTTTGCCATTTTTCTTTCTCCTTTTCTCTTTTACTTTGTTTTCTGAATCTGCTTTGTTCTTTTGTTTGCTCTTAAATATTAACATATATTTTTGTTTTGTCAATATAAAAACAATAATCTATTTATTTTCTTCACAACATTCACATGAACACGTTTCTGCTTCGTACTCCCACTCTTCTCCGTGTTCTACAAGTCCAACAGCTTCACACGCTTCTAAAACACAATCAAGCAATGCAACTAAACCATCTTCATCAAGGATACCCAAACTGCCTTTAAGAAATACCTTTGTTTCTTTTCCATCCTCTTCTGTTACAAGCTGTTCTGCAACACTGTATCCTACTTTGTTTGTTTCACTGTTGTACGCTTCTGAAATCACAACATTTCTTCTGTCCTTGAAACGCTTTGAGGAAAGTTCTCTGAAAGTTAATCTCCCCATTCTTCTTCACCTCCCTCTTCTCCGTTGTCTGGTAATTCTAATACTGCCATAAACTTAAGCATGATATATTCTTCATCAACCAATGAACAAATGTTATCTAAGTTTACATTTTCCACAAGTGACTTAAATGGGATTGTTGCATTTCCATCTTTGTCAAAGTTAATTGCTCCAATAGTAAACATACCTAGATTTACTGCTCTGCTTGTAGCTCCTTTTGCATGTAGAGTAATATCATTGTTTAACCCTTGCAATAGTTCTACACTTGTTAGGATTTCATCATATCTTAGTTTAAACTTAACTTGTACTGTTTTGTTTTTACCAATAGTTAAACCCTCAAATGTTGCTATCCCTTTTTGTTGTAACTTTCTTTCCACTATTTTGTTTTTCTCCTTTCTGTTCTAAACTTCTGTTCTTGTTTTCTTCTTTCCTGTTCTTTTTGTTTGAAATAATTATTTCTTGCATTTATGTTATGTTTTACTTTATTAACATCTATACCTTGTATAACATTAATATCATTTATAACATTAATACCTTGTTTTATATTACTATTTCTGTTTGAGTTAGAGTTATCATCTGTGTTGGGCATGAAGCTAACAGCTTCAAAACCCCCTCTTTTTTTCTCCCCCTTATAATACTCTTCTTCACTTTGGTTGTCAATACCCTTTTTGCATATTTTATACTTTTTTAAGAATTGTTCATCCTCTTCTTCTAACTTACTTAATATATCACGCTCTATAAGCTCCCTATATGCCTGTATATCCTCTTCTTTTATTGCAACCCATACTTCATCCCTGTTAATGAACTGAAAGGCAAATAGAGGTATTTTATGAGCTTCTAAAGCATGATGCCCTAATACATGAAGCACACTTTGCTTAATACTAAAACTTTCATGGTCTGTACTTTTAAGCTCACAAAGAAAATGCTCATTTTCACCATCACATTTTTCTATCCATCCAGCACCACTGTTTTTTGTAGGTTTTAAACCCAGCCTGTGCATTACCTCTGATTCATTCTTTCTATACCATTTTGTGCTACGTTTATTCATGTTTTGTTAGTACCTCACACTCTTCTGCATGTTTACAAGTTTCACATACTGTTTTAATACAACCTTTTACTTTGTCCGCAAGCCCCTGTACATTATATTCTTTTTCAATCTTCATTTGTTTCGCCATCCTGTTCTCTTAGTTTTTGTTTTGTTAGTGCTTCAAGATATTTAATATATCCTAAGCCCAGCCTATGTGTACTTTTTGTTCTATAATTCTTTCTAGCTTCATTAAGTTCTGCTGTTCCAAACAAATCTTTAAATCTTGTTTCTGTTTGTACTATTACATAGCTGTAGTTATCTTTTCCATTTAGCATTTAATCTCCATACCTCCATTCTAAATGTGCTATTATATACATCTTTTTCATAATAGCCTTTCTAAGGTTCATATATGCCCCTGTATTGAACTTTTCTCTATGAGTAATACAATTTATTATATATCTAATTAAATCGTCTAGTCTGTTCTGTAATGTACAATAATCATTACAATGTTTATCTTTTTCTTTCCATTTTTCTATAGGACAATAATTACAAGCTGAATATCTACATTGTACCTTTTAATTTCACTCTGTTCCATTTTTGTTTTACCTATTCACCTTTTATAATCCCTTTTGCTAATTTACCAATGAACTGTTTGTCCATTCCATTTAATCGGCTAAACAAATCAAAACCTGTTGTTCCATCAAAATCATAGAAAACATATCCATACTGTGTATTTATTCTAATTGTTTTCTGTGAATATACTTTTTGTTCTCTTACTAATTGTTGCGCCACTTCGTCAAACTTTTTATCGCTCCATTTTGGACTATCCTCTTCATAATACAAATAACTATGTATTAAAACAACTCTTTGTAAAAAATCTATTTTTAACTTATCTGTCCAATATGTTGGAAAAACATACATTTGTGTCTACCCTCCTGTTCCATTCTTCTATTACTTTGTCAACAGAACTTGTAGCTGTTCTTTCTTGTAACACTCCTTTTTGATAAATCTTATCTGTTGAAGAAGTTCTGACTCCACATGATACATACATAACTTGTACACCATTTTCTACAAATAAAACTGCTTCACCTCCACAAAACGGACAAGGCTTTAATACTGAATTAATACTTTCCATTTGCTCTATACCTCCATCATTTCATCAAAGCATTTTTCTAAATGTCCGCATCCTCTGCAATTATTCAAAGCACATTCATCACAATTATCTGACATTTGTTATATCTCTCCTTTGTTATTATATTTTCTTCTAGTTTGTTTTAATCTCCTTATTTGTTTTATATCACTGTTCTTTTGTTTACAAATAATACTATAGTACCTTTGTTATTATATATCAATAACTATTTTAAAAACTTTTTATGTTATATGTTTTATAAATATAAGCTGTATAGCTTTATAAATATAAGCTGTATAGCTTT
>ERZ779843.2940-NODE-2940-length-15268-cov-10.644054_pt1 | contig 15268 bp, 9 predicted proteins | sample MGYA00511560_ERZ779843 | MGnify/ENA primary metagenome ERZ779843 (study PRJEB29588, sample SAMEA2158062) | human gut metagenome | biome: human gut; feature: human-associated habitat; material: faeces | place: Denmark | collected 2008/2010 ... | reverse complement strand
GGCGGTTTCGCCGTTCTGGGTCTTTCCATATCCAATCCTGAAACGCCTGCTTGATAACTTCCTGCTTTGCCTGTGCCGCCGTGGTTTCCTTTGCGTTGAACACCGTTTTTTTGTTGCCGTGCTCGTCATACACATAATCAAAGATACGGGTATCTCGCAGGTTTAAGGTGTCCTCAATAATGCGATAGGCGGAAGCCCTCTTTGTACCATAGGTGCTGTCCGCCTTTACATTTCCAATATCGGAGCTTTTGTTCTCAATAAACCAGTCGCCGTTCATCGGGGTGTAGCGTACCTTTAGCCTGCCCATTGCATAGCTTGACGGGGTTAGAAGCTCTACAACAAAACGCTGAATATCCTCCTGCGGTATCCAAGTCGTACCCAGACGGACAGAGATTTCAGCCACAGACAGGTCTTTCGGTATGACCTGCTTTAAGGCTTCCACATTGACCGCAAGCTCTGGGTCATTCTTTGCTGCGGCTTCGGCGGTTACGAGCTTCGCCCGTACATTCCCTGATAAATACTCATCGGCGGTCACATACCTTGCAGGCTCGGCGGCAGGGATACGGAAGATAACGCCCTGTAAATCGGCAATCAATTCTTCCTGCGTCTTACCCGTGAGCTGTTCCATAAAGGGTAAATCAACATGGGCTTTCTCCCCGATAGACAGGGCAAGAGCTTCGCTCGCCGTTTCCACGGAAGTGATTTCACGGTGGCGCTTTATCGTCCGTTTCGTAAACATATCCGCTTTTCGCTTGAAGTTGCCCTCATCGTCAAGCACCTCCAAAGAACATAAAAGGAAGTAGCTCTCGTCTGAAGCAAAGGCAAGATAATTTCCTCGGCTGTTGATAAGCCCGTACTTTTTGGCAAAAGCATCATACAGGCGGTTTAGGTTTTCCTGCTCGGTCTGTATCATTTCCTCTGGGTAGTCCTCGGTCTGATACTCAATGAGCTTTCTCACGCAGTCACGGATTTCGATTAGCCCTTTGATACGGTTTGCCGCCGTCATGGACAGCGTGGCGGGGGTCATGCGGTCATTCTCTCGGAAGTAAATCTGACCGTTTACCAGAGTATAAGAGAAGTTCCGCACATTCGGGTCAGCAGGGATAACCTCGTCCTGCTCATCGGAGATTTCGTCAATCTCACCCACATACTCTGGGATTTCTCCCTGAATGTTCTGGACAGCGTTGTGCAACAGTTCTGACAAAGGAATATCCTGATATGCTTTGCAGGCACTATCCATTCCAAAGCGGGTGCTTTCCATTTTCATCTCACCCAAAATCATCTCTGGGTGCTGCACAAAATAGCTGTTCATTGTGATGCCGTTCTCATCGATGTCGAAGTGTACCCAGTCAGGCTCTATATCCGTAATGCGGTCACGCTTCTGCAAAAAGAGAATATCACTTGTGACCTCCGTGCCTGCGTTTGCTCGGAAAGTGTTATCGGGAAGCCTGATTGCTCCGAGTAGCTCGGCTCTCTGGGCGATATACTTCCGCACCTCTGGGCTTGCTTTGTCCATTGTACCCTTTGAGGTAATGAACGCCACCACGCCGCCTGTGCGTACCTTATCCAGAGCCTTTGCAAAGAAATAGTCGTGAATGAGAAACTTCTGGGCGTTGTAACGGCTGTCATTTACCTTAAAATCTCCAAACGGCACATTGCCGATAACCACATCAAAGTGGTCGTCTGGCAGCTTCGTTTCCTCAAAGCCCTGTACGGCGATGTTCGCTTTCTGATAGAGTTGCTTTGCAATCCTGCCTGTGAGTTCGTCAATTTCCACGCCGTGGAGCTTGCTGCCTGCCATACTGTCGGGAAGCAGACCAAAGAAATTTCCTGTACCGCAAGACGGCTCTAAAATGCTGCCCTCAGAAAATCCCAGACGGGCAATGGCTTCATACATTCCCTTAATCACAACGGGCGGCGTATAAAACGCTGTCAGGGTGGACTCCATCGCCGCACGGTATTCCTCTGGCGACAGGCTTGCGTAAAGCTCCTGAAACTCGTTTGCCCACGCTGCGTTATTCTCGTCAAAAGCCATTGACAGACCGCCCCAACCAACATATTTTGAAAGGGTTTCCTGTTCTTCGGGCGTGGCAAGGCGGTTTTCAAGCTCCAATTCGTGCAAAAGGTTGATTGCCGCCATATTGTTTCGGAACTTTTCTTTTGCACCGCCAACGCCTAAAGTATCCTCGGTAATGTGGTAGTTGTGTCGTAAAGCAGAGGGAACGGCAGACCTCTCAGCTTTTTCTTCGGGCGGTAGCTCTGGCTGTTCCTGCTCCAAAAGACTTCGGATATAGCCGATTTTCTCCACACGGTTGATAGGGAAACCTACGCTGTCCTTAAAAGTGATGTCACGCATTGACACATCGCCGCTGACTTTCCCAACGCTTTCAATGAGATAGCGGCGGTTGTCTATAACGATTTCTTTACCGATAAGGTCAGAATTATCCTGCTCGGCAGGCTCTAAGCCATGCTTTGCCCGTTCCACATAAAGCCATTCCTCGGCTTCCTTGTCGGCAACCTCTTTTCTGACTGCCGTAAGTCCAGTTTCGGCTTCTTCCTCAGTAGGATAGGTCAGTATCTTGCCGTAGCTGTCAGCATAGTATTCCTCTCGGATATTATCCCAGATAGCATAAGCATCTTCGGGGTCTGGGAACGCATCGGAAGTCATAACGACCTCAAAGCGTTCTTCTGGCAGCTCGGTTTCACTTTCTGCGGCTGCCCTTTCTGCATAAGCAATCATTTCATCAACCGCAGACGGTTTTTCCTCGGCAAGGACAAACCATTCCTTTTCAAAGGACATTATCTCGTCAAAGAGCTTTCTGTCCTCTGGGGTCAGGTCTTTGTGCTGCTCCAGATACGGGATAAACACATCACGCCCCCAACGCAGACTTTCCATCTTCTCACGGTAATAGTCCTCGCCCTGCCTTTTCCACTCTGGGATAAACGGGCAGTCTGGGGAAAGGGAATATTCATAAAAGTTCTTGATATGGGCAATTAAATCGCCCTCGCCGTCGCCAATATCAAACCGTCCATCATAGTGGAAGTCCTCGCCGCCAATAGTAACGGTTATATCAAAATCAGTCTTGTGATACCAACCGACATTATCATCGCCCTCACGCTCACGGTGCTGCTTTTCGTCCAGAACGCCGAGCAGATAATTACCAAGGGCAAAGCTCAAATCGGTGTAGCGGTCATTAAACTGCCTGTCATAAAAGGCAGGGTGTTCCGAAAATCCGATAGAAAACTGGATGCCGTCTGGCTTTTGTTCAGGCGGTATTTCCGTTTTCTGTTTCTCGGTCACAACGACCTTTAAGTGGTCGTTGGCAGGGTTTTCCTTTAGCTTTTCCTCAAAGTCTGCCCGACTAAGTTCCTTGCCGAACAGGGGAAACTCTGGATTACGCAGAGAAACGGCATTTTCATCGAATGCCACAACCTCGTATTTATCCGCACCGATATATACCACATCGTCCTCATGGTAGAGATAGCGAAGCGGATATAGCTCCAGAAGCTCCTGCGAAAAACGCCACGCATTGCTGCGGCTGTAAACATCAGAAGTCTTACCCTGTACCAGAGCAAGAAAGTCAATGAGCTGCTGAACGGTGGCAGGGTCAGATAAATGCTGTTCCATCTGCTCAGTGGTCACATCGGCAAGGTCGTTTCTGTTTACATTTTCAAGCAGACTTTTTTCGTAACCGTCCAAGTCACGGATAAAATCGGACAGCCGCAAAGAGAGCGTATCCCGTTTATCAGCAGGGGGCAGGTCACGGTGGGCATCAATAAATCTCTGCCTGTTCACTTTCTCCTGCGTGTCGATTTCATACTGCGGAGCTTCCACGCTCTTTAGATATTCGGGATAGTGGTCTTTCTCTTTTTCATTCAGATAGCGGTTATTCTTTATCAGCTCACGCAGCCGCTTTTCCATCTTACTCCAAGAGAGGATAAGGTCTGGATTGGTGTATGAGCCATGCTTTTCAATGTGGATACCTTTGCCATCGTGGGACTGACCGCCTTGCGTTCCGTCTGGGAAGTAGTGCGTACCGCCGCCGATACCATACTCATTTTTGAGAAAAGCGATATTATTTTTGTTGTCCTCTTGTTTCTGGAATTGACGGTAAATGCGGTACTTGCCGTTTTGAAAACCGCTTCCTAATAAAAGAACAGAGTCAATATTCTCCTGAGAAATAGCAAAAGCAGAGGATTTTTCGTCCTCTGCTTCAGCTATCATTTCAATCTGTTCCTCTACGGTAGGGAGATTAGCCCTGACCTCTGTTTCATTGGCGATGCTTTCCTCGGCGGGGTATGACCTGTCTAATTGTAAATCAGCTCGGTCAGTATCACTTCCTCCGCCTGACTGCGAATATTGTTCATCAGTCCGACCCACTGCATCGGGGCTTTCGCTTTCAGTTCCTCGGTCACGCCCTGTTCGGCTTGTAGCTGCTTCGTCAGAAGCTCCAACCGTTGTAGTGCCGTCTGTTCTGTCTGGTGCAGATGTTCGTTCAGCCTGCCCGTTGTCAGCAGGTTGAGGTAGGTCACTCTCTTGTGCTGCTCCAGATAATCCCTGTGCATCAAAGCGTATCTGCCAAGCGGAAGCTCTGGCTCTGTCGCTAATGTCAGGTCGGGAATAAGATAATCGCCCTGTCTGGTGTAAGTGATTTCGTTCATTGTATTTGCTCCTTTCGGGTTGTTCTCTGCCTATATCATACCGAGCCTGCGGTTTCTGTGCAAAGGTGCGATTTTGGGTTTTCTCTGCCATTTGCACATCTCGGATAGTCAGGGAGATTTCCCTGAGTGTCATTTCCGCAATATCGCTTGTTGCAATACCGAGGGCGTTAATAGTGGCAGGGGTGTTGAAATTGACAATCTCCTGAAAATCCTCACGGTCAAAAAAACCGTCCGTGTCCAGACCGCAGCGGCTGATCAGCATAAAAGCAACGCTGTTTGCTGCCAGCCGCTTATAGATAACTTCTACATTATAATCGTCCAGTTCTTCCAAGAAGCTGTCCTTTGTGCAGTCTTTTAGCTGTGAAAGATAGTCCTGTAAATTATCCTCGACAGCGTTCTTTGCCGTTTCCATTAAGACAGAAGCAAGGTCAGAGCCTTCCATCTCTCCAAACCTGTCCGAGAGCCTTTCCATAACAGCCTGCTCGTATCGCTCATTCATCTGCCATATCGGAACGGGGCGGCTGCCATAATACCCTTCGTGCGTATCTGACACATCAAAGTAATATTTCAGCGTGTTCCTGCGACCTTTCGGGTCAAAGACCGCTATACCTTTGCTGTCCTTATTGACCCACCGCCGAAACTGTTTGTTCCAAGTTTCAAGCTGTGCCACGGCAACGGCATCAGGGCGTTGGGCATAGATTAAGAGCTGTTCGTCAAAGCGGCATTTATAGTTGCGGCAGGCGGCAGCTAAAAAGTTCTGCCACGCCTGCGGATTTTTCGCAACCGCAATGCCTGTACGCCGATACAGCTCTGTGATTAGCTGATACTTCGCAGCCATTGTGTTTCCACCTCCTTATAGATTTATTTTGGGTCATTCATTGGCATCACCGCCAAAAAGGAAATGACCTTGTTTGCCTTGATACTTTTTTGCAGGTCATTGATAAGGGAAATATCCGCAACCGTAATACCCTGCATTGAGAGAATATCGTCCATTGTCATAGCGGCAATGGCTTTTTCATCGGTAAAACCTGCTTCCAAAATCTTGTTTAAGACCTTGACCGCTTTCTGGTTTACTGCCATTTGTCAGTCCTCCTATCGTTCTAAATCCTTGTGCTTCGGGGCTTTTTCCTGCCCCTTGACTTTGGCAAGGGCTTCTTTTGCCCAATCGGGCATACATTCGGGCTTGATTTCCCCAAGCACATCGTACCTTTCCCATCTGGCTCTTTCGCCCGTGGCAAGGCAAGTACCAAACACCGCCTGACCTCTGCCGCCTGTTGCACCGTTGCCGCCCTCTGCCAAGATAAGCTGATAGGCAGGGTGCTGATATTCATACCGTTTCGGCTCGGCATTGAGAACGACGACCTTGCCAACGATATTGCTTTTATGGTCGTCAGGAATACAATGCTCCTTTGTGAACACGGCTTTATCAAAAGGAAACTTTGACAGCTCGGCTCTGGTGCGGTCAATCTGAGATTGTACCCGTTCCGTGAAAATCTCCATTGCTTCCAGATAATCATCGGAAGCAACGCCCTCAGTTGCCCACGCTGCTGACAGCGGATTGTGGTAGTCGCAGTAGCAGACTAAAAAGGGATACTGTTCCTTTTTATCCACGGCAAGCACAACCTCTTTATCCCCAACATAGATGCTTTGGGTCACTTCATAATTACCGAGCATTCTTTTTTCTTCACTCATTCGGCTGCTCCTTTCGTTTTTTTTTCGCTTTCTGCTCGTCTAAAATCTTGCGGATACAGACATCGCAGAAAATAACTGACCCGTCCTTATATCGGGGATAAGGACAGGTCGTACAGTCATATTTCTTTTGCTTATCGCTCACGGTCATCACCATTTTTCTGCTTCGGGGCAGCTTGATTGTACGGCATACGGCACTCCGTTTGATACCGTTCATTCAGCTTCTCCCGTGCGGCAGAAATATCATTGCAGTAGTAGCCCCAGAAATAGTTATCGCCGCCCTTACAGTACCAACACACATAAGGGTTAGGGGCATTAGGGTTATGACCGATGACAAGCTCGTTACTCCCGATAGTACAGCTCTCTATGATTTCATAGCCCCCATTGGAGCGTTTTTCTTCGTCCATAGACACCTCTCATTCTTTGGCATACTTCCGATATGCCTTTTCGCCTGTTGCCCGAAGCCGCTGCATACGGGCGTTGCCTGACAGTTCTGGGTGCTTCGCCTGCAATTTGCGGCGTGTCCTGCTGACACTTTCAAAGCTCGGCAGACCGAGATATTTATACTGTGTCATTATTTCCGCAAGGGGGATTGCCCCCGCATCTTTCAGGCACACATTACAAAGGGCAAGGTACAGCACCATATCGTCATTTCGGGCATCTTCGTTCTTTTCCAGAATAGCCCTGACTTTCTTTTCAACGGTCTTTAAGTTCCGCATTGGATACCTCCATATATGGAAAGAGGGCGGCATATTTCAGCCGCCCCCGTTCCTGCATTTTATGGGTCACTTATTCTTTCTGTGACGGATATTGAGCCAGAGTGCCACACCGCCGATAAAGACGACAAGCACGATGGCAATGATAGTCTTTGCGTCCATTCCTTAGTCCTCCTTTTTCTTTTTTCTGCCCTTAAAGCCAACAATGCCGAGAACGCCTGCACCGATAAGGGATACTGCCGCAAGGCTTACCCACAAGGCAGGATTGAAGTCATCGCCTGTTTTCGGTGTGTCACGAAGTTCGTTGTGCATCTGGACAATCGTGGTTGCTCCGACCTTTACCGTTGCCTGCTTGTCGGCAGGGAGAATATAGCCTGCGGAAGCATTGTCGCTGACCTCGGAAACGGTGTACTCGCCAATACGCAAGCCCTCAATGAAGATTTCGCCGTTTTTGTCGGTCTTAAAGGTCTGGTCATAGTCCGTGCCTGTTACCCTGAAAGAGAAGCCCTCCAGTTTTCCATTAGAGGAAGTCTTAACGATTTTCAGAGAGCCTTTCTGTGCAGTGTTGATAAAGCCAACGCCTGCTTTGTTCTCTACGGCATAGGTCTTGCCGTTTTCCTCAATGGATACGCCATACACGCCCTCGTCAAGTACAAAGCCCTCTGGGGCTGTCTTTTCACGGACAAGGTATTTTCCATATCTGAGGTCGCCCATCTGGTAAACGCCTTTTTCCACTTCGCCCATTGTTCCGAGCAGCTCATCGTCTTTGTCGAGCTTTCCGTCGCCGTTCTTATCGGCATAGACTTCAAAGACCGCACCTGTCAGCTTGTTTTCAGGGTAATCCTCGTCCACCTTAGTCAGCTCAATTTTGCCTGTGATATAGAAGTTGACAAGCTCGATTTCCACAACCTCGTCCACCTTGCCGATAGTAACAGGGATTTCTTCCTCGGAGAGTACAAAACCTTTCGGGCTTTCGATTTCACGGATTGCCCAAGTTCCATACGGTACTTTTGCAAAAGAAAAACTACCGTCATCAGCCGATGTGGTAGTCTTAATCGCATTTTCCTTTGTAAACTCGGTTGTACCCACCTTAAAGATGCCGATAACAGCACCGCCAAGAGCTTTTCCGTCCTCATCAGACTTCTTACCGCTTACAGAGCCGTAAATCAGCTTGTTTTCAATGGCGTTGCCCTCGTTTGCCGTGATGTGGACAGTAGCGGTTTCCTGACCTGCATACTTAAAGTTTACAGGATATTTGGTATCGCTCGTAAGATAAGCCGCATTGGTCTTGATTTCCTGCACATAGTAGCTGCCAATCGGCAGGTCGCTGATTGCTTTGCCGTGACCATTCTCATTAAGGAAGATGACCTCAATCAGACCGTCAGCAGGGATAGTCTTTCCGTCTGCGGCAGTCAGTTCCTCGGCTGCATGCAAGCCAAAGGTTACATCGGCAAACTCGCCGTTTTCGCCCACGCCGTAATCCTTGTCAATTTCAAGGGCTTTCACAAAGTCGATTTCCACACGCTGACGCTCGTTCACAAAACCTGTGGCAGTTTCCGTTACGGCGATTTCCTGACCTGCATACACAAGCTCAACGGCGTGGATTTCCTCATTCAGTACGAAACCGAACGGAGCAGTAACCTCTTTGACCTCGTACTTTCCAAGATACAGCTCCTTGGATTTTGCCGTACCGTCTTTGCCTGTGGTAATAGTATCCACAACCTCGCCCTTAGAAGCTCTGAGCGTTCCGTCCAGAGTATAAATATCCTCGGCGGCGGTAATCTCATAGACCGCACCCTCCAGATTGCCGACAGAGAAGATAGGCTGATACAAGCCTTTGTCGCCTGCAACGGTGCTGAACACCTCGCCAGATTTAGTTACGGTAACTGTGCCTTTCTGTGCCATATTGGAGCGTACCACTTCGATAACGGTAATGCCGCTTTCTTCTTCTGAATTTTCCTGCACCACATCAAAATAGACAGGCTCGGAGTTCAGCACATAACCATAAGGGGCTTGCACCTCAACCAGAGAATAACCCTTGCCGTATTCCAAAGTCTGCGGTGTGATAAGGTCGCCGTCTGCGGTGGTGTAGAAAGTATCAATCGTTGTCACTTCGGGGTAAGTGAAAGTCATAGATACAAGGCTGCCGCTTGGGTCATAAATCTGGAAGCCTGCACCTGCATACGGGATTGTCTTGCCTGTTTCCGCATCTTTCTTGACAATCTTGATATAACTCTCAAAGTTTGCGTTGTTGATAAGATAGCGGTAGGTCTGACCGTCCTGATTGATAAATACATCAAAAGGCTTCATCAGCTCACGACCCTCCCAACCAGAGGTCTGCTTCACGGTATAAATGCCGTATGGCATATCCTTACTCTGGGCAAAGCCGTTTTCATCGCAGGTGAGCGTATCACGCTCGGTTTCCTTTGCTGCTTCATAGCTGCCTGCGGCTTTCAGATAAACCTCAAAAACAGCCCCTTCTTCAGGTGTTTCAATCTGTGTTTCGCCGTTGTCGGTGTGCTTGATAATGGAGATGTTACCCTTAATGACCTGTTCATTCACGGCGTTTTCCGTGCTGTTCAGTTCTACGGTATAAAGCTCTGGCTCTGCACCGACCTTATGAATGGTGGTGTCGAGCAGATAGCCCTCGGACGGGCTGATTTCTCGGATAGTCCAGTCATTGTCACAAATATAATACTTGGTCGTAAACTGACCGTTTGCATCGGTGGTATAAGTGTCAATGAGTTCTTCGCCCTTGTAAATGCCATACACCGCACCTGCAAGGGAAGCGTCGCCCTGCGGCTTGCCTGTTTCTGCATCGGTCTTTGTGACCGTCACATTGAATTTTTTGAGAATGTTGTGGAAACTGCGGTTTGTGACCTTGTTCCATTCAATCGGTGCGGTCTGGGAAGCAGGAACGACATAGCGGATTGCGGTATCTACTTCCTCTAAGGTGTAAGGGGTGTTGCCGCTGATAAGGACATTTTCAAACTTTGCAACGCCCTTTGCATTGGTTACGGCATATTCATCAACGGAATAACCGCTAAGGGAAGTTCCGTAAAGGTGGAATTTCACGCTCTCCACCAGATTATCCTCGGAAGTTTTAACCACTTCAAGGCTTCCACGCTTTAAGACATTACTGAAAGTGACGGTTGTGGTCTTGCCGCCGATAAGGGTAACGGTCTGGGTCTGCTGCGGCTCATATTTATCAATCGCCTGTTCCGTAATGGTATAGATGTCAGGCACTAAACCTGCTACGGTAATATTACCGTTCTTGTCGGTCTTAACTGTCTGGTTGAAGTCCTTGCCCTTAATGGTAAACTGGATGCCCTCTACAATGCCGTCCTCGGAAGTCTTTTTCAGGGCAATCGTGCCTGTCGGGGTTTCCACATTGATATAGGCGGCTACGGTATCGGCATTTTCAACGCCTGTTACCAAGTCCTGCAAGTTCGGGTCACCGTAGGCAATCAGCTTTGCACTGCTGCTGACTATCGGCATATTGTTTCTTGTTGCGGTAATGCGTACCGTACCGTCAAAGGCTTTGGCAGAGCTGATAGTCAGCTTGTTGCCAGATTTCGACACGCTTACCTTACTGTCAGAGCTTGAAAAGGCATAATCGGAAAGAACGCCGTTGCTGTCCGTAAAGGTCAGCGTATATTTGCCGTCCTTATAGGCAAGCTCCTTTGTGATGCCGTTTTTACTGCCCGACATAAAGCTCGGAATGGTATGATGCTCGCTCATCAGCGAAACAATCTGGTCGTATGCCGCCTTTGCTCCGCTGTTGGCATAGTTAGAGCCAAAGTGCAGGCTGTAAACCTTGTCGCTTGTCTTGCTAAATGAGCCTGTGGCTTCACGGCAGCCCGTGACAAACTCCCATACAAGGGTCTGTGTCGCAACCCACTTCTCATCATCGCTTCCTGTAAGGTTACTGCGGTTGCCCTGATACCCGTAGAGCAGGGCAAGCCCGACTGCCTTTTTCTGATTGGCAGAAAGGGCGTTCCAAGTGTCCGAAGATGCCTTTTTCAATGTGTTACCCGTATTCAGCGGTACACCCGGCTGAATACAAAAGGCGTTTTCTCCGTCCACAAACATACGGTACTTATAGTTTCCCGTGCCGCCTGCGGTATGACCGTCAAAGGTGGCACTCGAATTGTACCTCATAGCATTGCCGCTGCTGTCGTAGGTGTGGCTAAAGGAAATCGTACCAATGTCACCCGCTGCAAACGCCGTCGTTGCAGGCAAAATCGACAATGCCGTGACCGCAGCCATAAGAGTAGCCGCAGCCTTTTTGAATAATCCACGAATTTTCATCGCTTACCTCCTGATAATGTTAATATTGAAAATTTCCCTTACTAACCGAAAAAGCTGCCCTGTATCGGACAGCTCATAGTTTTTCTTTTCTCGGATAGTTTTGGTAGTAATTAAGGGGGTGAGGTGTGGAGAGGGGGAAACCGAAAAAATGGCTATCCTCCACATAGACAGACCCCTCCCTCGGTGTGTGGCTTACCTTTCGTGAGCCTTGCTTCGTTGCAGGTGGCGGTTGTAAAACTCCAACGCCTTAACAACAAAATCTGTTTCCTGCCCTCTGGGGACATTCTTTGGAATGAGCTTGGTTATCCTTTCATCACGGAAGGCGGGCTTTTCCTTTTGGTTTGGCTTTTCTTCTTCCATAATGCTCTGGATAACCTCGTCCGTCAGCTTTCCGTCTTGCATAAACTTTTTCATTTTGATAGCCTGTGCAAGTGACGGGGTAGCATCGTTATACTGCATCGCTTCAAGCAGGGTGTACTGCTGTTCCTCGGACAGATAGGAGATTTCCACCGCAGGGCGAAAAGCAATCTGTCTGTCGTCCACCATTTGCAGGATTTCAGGAACAAGCTCGGTCAGACGGATAAAGCGATGAATTTGCCGACTACTATCAGAAACATCTTTGCTCATTTTATCAACGCTAAATAACTTCTCGCCCACTGGTCGAGAAGTTAAATCTGTTCGTTGCCCCTGCCTGTTCATAGCTTCAAGCCGCATTTTATAGGCAAAGGCTTTCTCACTCGGCAATATCGTTGACCTCTGCAAGTTACTTTCCACCATTACAATAATGGCTTCATCAAGGGTCAGCTCCTTAACCTCACATTTGAGCGTATCAAGCCCTGCAAGCTCACACGCTTTTTTACGCCTGTGACCGCTGATAAGCTCATACCGTCCGTCCTCTTTGAGCCGCACGGTAGCAGGGGTCATAACACCGTTTCGCCTGATACTATCGACAAGCTGTTCCATATCCTCGTCCATCAAAACCTTAAATGGGTGGTCTGGAAATTCGTCAATCTCTGCAATCGGTATATCCCTGATTTTACTTAACTTTGCTTCTTCACGGCTCTCGTCTGTTTGGAAAAGGTCATCGTATGCAGTCAGCTCGATTTTGCTTTCTCTGCTTCTCGCCAATATCTGCCACCTCCTTTCCAAACTGTTCATAAGCTGCAGCTACCTTGCCGCTTTTGTCATAGACAAAAATGCTCTTGCCCTCTGCGGTAGCTTCCACCGCACGGATAGAATGAGGGATTTCCGTATCAAACACCTTAATCCTCTGCCCATAGGCACTCTTAACGGTTGCGGTAATCTCCTTAGAAATGTTGGTGCGTGGCATTACCATTGTCATAAGGATACCGTCTATCCGCAGCTTGGGGTTGATTTGCCGCTTGACCATTGACACCGAGCGAAGCAAAAGCTCTAAACCTTTGGCAGAAAGATAATGGGGCTGTGTCGGGATAATCACGCTGTCAGCCGCCGCCAGAGCATTGATAGTTATCATTCCGAGAGAGGGCATACAGTCGATAAGCACATAATCGTAATTCTTCCTGACCTCATTCACATAGGTTTTCAGAACACGCTCACGGCTCATCGCGTTGATAAGCCTGACTTCAAAGCCTGACAGCTCAATGTTGGACGGGAGCAGGTCAATGCCCTCGCCGTGGTGCAGGATACCTCCAGAAGCATCAAAAGATTTATCGTCTATGATGCTTTGCATTACGGTAGAGAGGGTTATTGGAATATCATCAGGTCTGTTGTAACCCAGAGCCATTGTGAGATTAGCCTGTGCATCGGCATCAATGAGCAGGACTTTCTTGCCCTGTTTTGCCAGACCCACACCCAGATTGACCGCCGTTGTTGTTTTTCCGACACCGCCTTTCTGATTAGTCAGAGCAATCACTTTGCAATTTGACATAGGTGCGTCCTCCTTTCGCATTTATTTAGCCGCTTTGTCAAGGCGGCTATGTAACCATATCAGAGAACGCAAAAGAGCCGCTTACTCTTAAAATTAAAATCAATAAGAATAAGCGGCTCGGTGTAATGTGCCTTAGACATATTCAATTTTCATTCTCTTAACAGGGGCGTTGGCGACTTTGAATATCAGCTCGTCAACGCAGTCTGTATATCTGCCTTGCTGTATGAGTTTATTTTTCAGCTCCACAAGGCTATGTATAACTATCTGCCTTTCGTGGCTATCCAAATATGCGTGATAGATTTTATCTCTCATAATTGCCACCGTCCTTTCTTGGCTTCATTATATCCAGAAGTGAGAGAAAGAACAAATCTGCAAATCAGGATAAAAAAATAGGCGTACCACTATTTCTAATGATACGCCCGCACGATTAGATAACTTCAAAATGTTTCAAGGCATCTTTTATCGCTTCTACCTTTTCTGGTGTTGGGTGTTTCCTCGGTTGTTTCAATTCCTCTACCGCATTAGGAGCATCATACATTGGCAAACCTAAATCTCGTTTTACTTCTGCGATATATGCGGTATGTACCTTGAAGCCGTGTTTTGCTTCTATATACTCCTTAATCATCTTGTAGGTTACTCGCTCTTTTGGCTTATAACTTTCTGCTCTCTTTTCAATATTATCAAGAGGAATTTTGCCCTCACCCTCGCCAAACTCTACTTTTACATTGATTACGCTGTCAGGTTTTTTGTGGGAAAGAAGTACAACCGTCTCCACATGTACCGTATTCCCAAACTGATCTACCGGCTGTACTTTTTCCACCTTATATCCATATTCCACCAGCAGTTTAAGATCTCTTGCCAACGTTGCTGAATCACAGCTTACATATACTATCCTGTCCGGAGTCATGCTTACTATCGTGTCCAGCAGTTTTTTATCACAGCCCTTTCTTGGAGGATCCACCACAACTACATCTGGTCTTGTCATATCATATTCTTTACTGTCTGTTGAATCGTTATCAGATTGTACGCCTGTCTGTTTTTTATAAAATGCTGGAACAACTTCTTCTGCCTTGCCAACAAAAAACTCTGCATTATCTATATTATTAATCTTAGCATTATTCTTTGCATCTTCTATGGCCTGTGGTACTATCTCAACTCCATATACCTTACCAGCTTTCTTTGCAAGGAATAATGATATTGTTCCAATGCCACAATACATATCCCATACGCTTTCATTTCCTTTAAGCCCTGCAAACTCAAGTGCCTTGTTATATAAAACCTCCGTCTGCTTAGGATTAACCTGATAGAATGAAAGCGGTGAAATCTGAAACTTTATATCTCCTATATAATCCTCAATATATGGTCTTCCGTAAAGAGTTATACATTCTTTGCCAAGAATCACATTCGTATCTTCTTTGTTTATGTTTACAACCAGTGATGCAACATTTAACTTAAGTTTCTGTATAGCTTTAACCAGTCCGTCTGCTGCCTCTTTTCTTAGCATTTTCTTAGTCACGAGGCATACCATAACCTCATCTGTATGATATCCTGTCCTTATAAGCACATGCCTGACTGTTCCTTTATGTATATTTTCATTGTAAGCACGTACCCTGTATTCCTTCATCCATTCTTTTACAGCGTTAAGTATAAATGCATTATCTCCATGTCCAAGCATACAGTCATCATCAGGACATGCAATAATCGAATGTGTATGGCCTGCATAAAAGCCCATGACAATATTGCCGTCCTTATCCTCACCTACAGGATACTGTGCTTTGTTCCGATATCTGAAAGGTGTATCCATACCAAGTATCTCACACATTTCATAGTCAACACCTTCTGTAAGTCCACTTATTCTTAGCAAATTATCTTTTACAAGCTTCTGCTTATATTTAAGCTGTGCATTATAATTCATAGCCTGTATCTGGCAGCCACCGCACTGTCTGGCAATCGGACATGCTGGTTCCACTCTATCCTTAGA
>ERZ779843.2937-NODE-2937-length-15284-cov-8.258848_pt1 | contig 15284 bp, 9 predicted proteins | sample MGYA00511560_ERZ779843 | MGnify/ENA primary metagenome ERZ779843 (study PRJEB29588, sample SAMEA2158062) | human gut metagenome | biome: human gut; feature: human-associated habitat; material: faeces | place: Denmark | collected 2008/2010 ... | reverse complement strand
CGAGCGCGCCGAGCGTCGCTACGGATGCGACCGCTGCGATCGCGCCCTTCAAAGCTTTGTGCTTGCTCATGTTTCTTCTTTCTTCCATGCAGTTTCTTCCGTGCCGTCCAACCTGCCGTTTCGGTTGCGCCCGTTAGGTAACGCCCGTTTCGACCATGTTTTCCGGCTGCGCGGAACCTTTCCGCAACTGCATTTGCTTGGATCTTTCGATTCCACTGCTCACGCTATGCGCCGCAAGCCAACGCACACCGCACTACAGAAGAACGGCAGATGAACACTCATCGCCATATGATGACCGCAACATATCCACCGCATGAACAGGGGGAATACGGCCAATAAAATCGCCATATTCCGTCAAACAACACCCCCACCGCACCCCACAAGCCAAAATCCCCCACTGGCTGGATAAATCCAACCTCTCAGACCCCACTCACACGCCAAAAATCCCAGTGACTGGATAAAAACCACCTCTGACGCACCACTCACGCGACTAAATCATCCAGCCACTGGGAAAAATGCCCGCGCCACTCAGCCCCGCGCAACCCGCGCCGCGCGCGTGGCCTTTACGGCCACGAACACGGACCGCACCAGCAGCACGCACAGATAGCAGGCGAACATAATCGCCCCAACTCGTGGCGAAACCTCCCCCGCAATCCACGTGCCGAGCGGCGCGGTCACAGCCGCCGTCACACCAATAATCAGCGCGGTTTTCACATGCGCTAGCCTGCGCTTCAAGTTCGCCGCGCTGGTCGTGATCGAATTCGGAAACATTGCCAACAGCGAAGTGCCGCGCGCAACCAGGTCGGACGCGCCAAACAGCATCGACAGCGACGGCACCGCAAGCGCACCACCCCCAATGCCCAGCAGTCCCGCCAACGTGCCGATGATCACGCCCAGCAACGCCAGGCAGATGCCGGTCGTTACGCTCATGGCGATCTGGTGGTCGCGCGACGGAACGAAACTCACCTGATTGATCACCACAAACACGAGAAACGCTACGAAAATCCACCGCAGCACCAATTCCGGCAGCCGTGACAGCAGCCAACTGCCGATCTGTCCGCCAATGAACATGCCGCAGAACAGCAGAGCTGCGGCGAGCCAGTCGACGTGCCCGCCGGTCGCGTACGAAATGACGCCGGAAATGGAGGTCGGCACGATCGCCAGCATGGACGTGGCGGCCGCGTTGCGTTGAGATAGCCCCAGCCAGACGAGCGCGGGCACGATCACCGTGCCGCCGCCAATGCCGAACGTGCCCGACAGCACCCCCACCAACATGCCGACCACAATCAGCACGATGATGCTGCGCGCCGACCCGTCAAGCGCCGTCTCCCCCGCTCGCGATTCCATCTTTTGCGATTCCGTCCGTACGGCATCCGCCTGATCCGCAGTTTCCCCTTCATCACACATGGCAGCTCCTTCCACGTCTTCCGCGCCCGATACTACCCACCTGCCGCGCGCAGCAATCAGCCGATTCCATAATTTTGCGATTTCGCCGCCGCAGCGCCCGGTTCACGCGCTTTCTCGCTTATAGATGGCGGATTCGCGGGATCGACGGATGGTATCTCGCTTATAGATGGCGGCCCCTTGCGGAAACAAGACATCTAGGGGGCATGCATGCTACCCCCTAACGACCTATTGCCCAAACCGACCCGCCACCTATAAGCGAGATACCAACGGACGCCCGGCCAAATCCGCCATCTATAAGCCAGATATCCAGCCAAAACCACGACCGCACGCCTACACCGGCACACCCGCGCGCCTACACCCACGCAAGACCCATTGCACACACCCCCGTACGCACACGACCGCGCGCGGACCGGCAAAATCGCAAGTCATGAGCGAAAAGGGGCATCAAAAGCGTCCGAAACAGGCCGAATCACACCCCCATCCGCTCACAGACAAGCAAAACCAGCCCAACTCACAAGTCGTGAGCAAAAGGGGAGGCCACCCAACATCAAAACAGCCCGAAACATCCAGAATCGTACCCCCATCCGCTCACAACCGCGCCAAAACCGTCAAAACCGCAAGTCATGAGCAAAAGGGGCATCAAAAGCGTCCGAAACAGGCCGAATAATACCCCCATCCGCTCACAACCCATGCTTCAGCACGATTCAGGCCATATGCGCACCGCAACAACACCCCTGCGCAACATCAGACATGCACACGCACGCAAACACAAGTACACACACTGAAACGCAACACGTACCACAAGCACACAAACACCACGCACCACATACCGAGCACGACCAGACGCACACCCCCGCACACCGGAGAAGCGATGTCACCGGCCTGCGGCGGCGCTAGGCTAGACACTACCCCCGAACACCAGACGAATGGCGCGCGCCGGCCCCGGCGCACAACCCGTGCCGCACAATCCAGGAGCGTCGCCATAGCCGCGCGAGCCCCACAAAAGCGCAGCCAGCCACAAACACGAGCAGTCCGATCACCGCAGCCGCCACGGCTGTCATTTCGCCCGGCTCGTCGTATTGCGTCTTGTCTGGCACTTTGGGGTTCGGAATCCGGTGCCCTCGCACGAGCAGCCTGTGTGAGTTGACACCGTACGGCGTGCACGTGATCAGCGTCGCGTAATCGGCCCCGGACTCAATATTCAGTTTGCTGATTTCGCTCGGCAGCACCACTGAGATCTGGTCCACTTTGTACGTGTACGTTTGGTCGAGCACGTGGAATGCGAACGTGTCGCCTTTTTTCAGTTCGTCGAGGCCGGTGAGCAGTCGCGCGGATGGCAGTCCGGTGTGTCCGGAGACCACCGCATGCGTGGTCGCTCCGCCTACTGGCAGCGAGGTTCCGGCCAGATGCCCGGCGGCTATCTGCAGTACGCCGTCGCTGGTGCCGTGGTATACGGGCAGTTTCACTTTGATGCGCGGTATGGTCACGTACCCCATGATGCCGGTGCCGGTCACGTCGAGCGTTTCATCATATTCGCGCTTCTGTGCGTCGGTCATGTGCCACCGGTCGCCGTTCGCGGCGAGCCGTTCGTTGTATTCGTGCGCCGCTTTCAGCATGGCTTTGCGTTCGGCGCCGGACATGTCTTTGGTTTGTTCCACGTAGCCTGCTACGGCGTATGACTGGTGCATGCGGTTCCACCAGTCGCTGAATGTCGGATACGCGATGAGGCCCAGCGCGCCGATCATGGCGATTGCGGAAATGGCAATCATCACATTGAGCAGCGCATTCGATTTCTTATGCTTGGCAGCCGGTTTAACCTGCGCACCCGGTTTAACCTGCGCATCCAATTCGACTTGCGCAGCTGGCTTGGCGTCCGATTCATCCGTCACGTTATTTATGCTACGCCCGCTTCCGCAAAGCCGTCTTGGCAACGATCAGCAGCACCAAACCAGCGCCCAAGATGGCCACGGCAATCCAAGCGGCCTGCTGCACGTCGGCGCCGGTGTGCGGCTGGTCCGGCGTGGTGGGTGGCGTGTGCGTGTTGGTGATTTCAGTGGAGTCGCCTTCCACATCGGAGATGGTGGTGTAGCCGTCGGGCACCGCCGCTTCGACCACGGTCCATTCGTGGTCCGCGTCGAGATCCGTCCACGAATGCGTCCACTTGTTGGACTCGTTCAGCTTCACGTTTTCCACGGGCTCGCCGTCGCGCAGGAGTTTCACGGTGATGGATTCGGGGCGCTTGCCGTCGGAATTGTTCCGGTCATTCCAGATTTTGCGCACGGTGCGTTCCACGGTTTTCGGCGGTTGCGCCACACATTCGGTTTTCGGTTCGATACTCAGCACACGCGACCCGCCGGAGACGCCGTCTTCGGGCACTGCGACGAGCATGCTGCCGGAAGAGCACGTCCATGTCTGGTTCTTTCCGGAGGCGTTGGCGACCTTCACGTCAACGCTGTCGGACACGGCCAAGTACAGGCCGTCGGACAGTCCGGTGAAGGTCAGATGCCCGGAGGTGTTGGTGACGCCGGTTGCCGTGGCGTCGGGTTTGTTCACTGCGATGAGTCCGGCGAGCGTGTTGGCCATGTCTCGCCACACTTGCGCGTCCTTGCCGGTCATCTTCGACCAGTCGACGGGGTAGGCGGTGGAGTCGGTGAACGGTGCGACGGGTTCGAAGGTGGCGCCGCCGCTGGCTGGAATCTGCCCGACTTTGTAGAGGTTGAAGCTGGCGTCCGAAATGGCGAAGTTGATAGAATCGTCGGACGTTTCGGAATCCGAGCTTTTGTGTTGGTAAGAAATGGCGATGCTGCCGCTGGCAGAGTCTGTTGTTGGCGCCGCGACGGCATCGCGAGTAGTGAATGCACAGGCTGCCGCGGCGAATGTGGCGGCGATTGCGCAGCATGCGGCGATGACGCGGCTTGCGATCGTGCGTTCCTTCATTGCCGACCCCTCTTCTGTGGATTGGAAAGTAAGCATGTTTGATTCGCCCCCAACGGCAAACCGGAAAATATATGGAGCCAGGCTGGATACTCAAGAAAATTAGGCAGTGTACAAGGGATTGAGGTGGTCCAGCCCAGCATATGTGGGTTCAGTTATTATTTAATTTTTAGTTTTTAAATTATGTATTGCGATTCCCGTAAGCCGCTGCTGACTTGCGTCAACGCGGCTCACGGGTTTCGCATGGTTACTTCAGATTCTTATGGAATCCGGAGGATCAGGCATTGCGACGACGCAGAGCCATCACCAGGGTCGCGCCAGCAAGCACGAACACGGCGATGCCAGCCACGTACAGCAGCACAGTGCCCATGCCGCCGGTGGACGGGAGGTTGGAGCCCGCGTTGTTCACGACGCTAGCGGTAACGGTACCGGTGGTGAGGTCGCCCTTAGTAGCCACGCTCTTGACAGTGATAGTCAGGTCCTTCAAAGCCGGGTTATCAGCGGTCGCATCATGGTCAGCCTTGATTTCAAGGTAGGTATCGTCTGCCTTGTTGAAGCCGTCCGGCACCTTGGTCTCGACGAGCTTGTACAGGCCGTCATCCACGCGCGGGAAGGAAGCGACGTACTTGCCATCAGAGTTCTTGACGACCTTGACCTTAGCGACTTCCTTGGTGTAGTCATCAGAAGCGCCATTCTTCTTGTAGAGGGTGAACTCAGGCAGATCGTTGTCGTTGACAGTACCGTTGAAGGTCTTGTTGACATCCAGCTGGTAGGTGAAAACAATGACGGTATCTTCCGGAGTCTTACCGGTTTCACCCTCGCCACCCACGTTCGGGTTGTTGGAGTATTCCAGCGAGACCTTGTTCGGGTTGCCCGTGGAGCCGATGACGGAGTTAGAGTTCAGAATGGAAGAATATGCAACAGTGAACTTGCCGCCTGCAGCGACAGTAATCGGCTGACCATCCGTATCCTTGACGGTCTTCACATCGTTGATGGTGACGCGGAAGGTTTCACCTTCGTTAAGACCAGTGGTATCAACAGTGTAGGAATCGGAGGAAACGACCTTATTGCCGTACTTGACAGTGATGTCATTGCTGAAAGTCAGACCTGCGGACTGGCTATCGTGGAACACCAGCTTATAAGTCTTATATGCCGCAAAATCAGTGGCGTCAGTCGGCAGAGTGGCGGTCAGCTGGAACGGAACCTTGTCGTTCACATCATAGTCGGCGGAATCCTGCCAGTCAGAAGTGGTTTCATCGGAATCATTGGTGTCCTGGACCTTCTTCTCGACAGAAGGCTGATCGGCCTTACGCTTGATTTCCTGGTTGCCAACAACCTTGACGATGAACAGCGTGGCTGCATCATCCTTGCCTGCAGTGGAATCCTTGTCCTTGAACAGGTAGTAGCCCGGTACGGCAGACAGCGGGCTGTCCTTAGAAACGGAGCCATACACAGTGGACAGCTTGGCGAAAGCCTGAATTGCCGCCAGCTTGGCAGTGTCATCCGCATATGTACCAGTAGCAATCTGTTCGGCAGCCTGAGCAGCAGTCAGATTAGCACCGTCAGTGCCGGCCGCATTCTTTTCCTTGAAGTCGGAACCAGCAGTGATATTGCTGAGCACTGTTCCAGCATCATTCAGATCGCCCTTGAAGATCTGGTATGCATCATAGGTGTGAGTATCAGTCTCGGGGACAGTGATCTGATACTTCGCAGAGGTAGACTCCTCGGCGGTTGCGGTGGAGGCACCGGCGAAACCGGCGACGGCCATTGCCGCGGTGGCTGCCACGGCTACGAGGCCTTTGAGAACCTTGTTCATTGTTCTCCCTTTCTTTCTTGTTTGAAATTTTTGGAATCTTGAGTTATTCGTATTCAGTTATTGCCTAGAGGGCAGCGAGTTCGCTACGCTACGGACCACTCCCCCTTCTCCTAGACGCTTCCATCATTGCCGCCTCCTGAGGCTCAAGGCCAGACCGGCCACGGCAATCGCCACTGCGAGGAATCCCGCAGCGTACATCTTGTTTACTCCCTCGCCGCCTGTACCAGGCAGAACGACGCCGGGGGTGTTGGTAATGGAACCACCGTCAACGGTGAATGCGGCAGACTTCTGATAGCCGGCGGTAGTCTCCGGCTTGAAACCGGAAGACGTATACCACTCGCCCTTCACGTTCGCGCCTTCGGCCGGCCCGATGCGGAACACGTGCGGAGTCGTATCGATGTTGTACCCGTCAGGAGCCTTGGACTCGACCAACTGGTATTCGCCCCACTCAAGGCCGACGATGGAGAACTTGCCGGCTTCGCCGTCACGATCCGTGTACTGTCCCGTCTGCGCGGAGCAGGTCTTCTCGCTGCTGTTCACGCAATCCTTGATGGTTGCGACCGGATCAGTACTGCCGGTCTCGGTATAAACCGCGTTGCCGTTATCCCACGAGAAGTTCCTAGTCTTGTACAGCTTCCATTCGGAACCGGCCAGCAGCTTGCTGGTGTCAGTCTCGTCGGTTTTCTTCCAGTTCACCGTACCGGTAAGACGCGAGTTCTCAATGTTGCCCGCGCTAGGAAGACCGGAACTCGTGACTTGCCCATTCTCAATAACGATGGTGTAAGTCTTCGTCTTACTGACATCGAAACCGTTCGGGGCGCTGGTTTCCTTCAGCGTGTAGGTGCCATCCGTAAGGTCGGACACCTTGAACTGGCCGCCCTTCGGATCCTCATCCTGCCGCGTGTCAGCTGCCTTGGCAGTCGTATTGGTAATAGCGCGGACCACCGGCTGGTCATAGAACACTGCATTCTTCACCGCGGAACGACGGGAACGATTCTCCACGTATGCCCTGGTCACCGTGCAGCCGGAGGGGACTGTTTCTTTTTGGAAATCATTCCACGCCTCCACAACCTGAACATCCTTACCCGTAAAGGTAAACATATCGTGATTCGCGGCGGTGTACTTATCCTCATTGGACAGATCGAACCCTTTAGCATTGCCAAGATAGAACTGGTAATTTGTTGTAACAGAACTCTTCGGCAGCTGGAAACGCACATAGTCACCGCACGCGCTGGAACTTTGTACATCACCGCTCCAGTTATTGCTGTCCGTGCTCTTCTTATATTTCAGCCAGTATTCGTTCCAAGACACATTCGACTTCTTGAAGTACACAGAGACCATTGGCTCCGTCACCTTGATCTTCACAGTGGCTGTGTTCTGGTTACACTGTTCGGTGGCGGTGATGATCACATCGTCTGAAGTCACGTTCTTAGCAGTTACGGTGACTGCGGTACCGCTTGTGGGATTTACGGACACCTCATCCGTATTGCTCGAAGTCCAGTTCACCTTATTGCCTCCTGGCGCCACGATAGCCTTCAGCGACAAGGTCTTGCCCTGTTCCAAGCTGATTTCCTGACCTTCGGTGTATTTGTCAATGCTGACCGAGCCCACCACGGTTACGCCGCTTACCGTAACCGGGAACGTCACAGTCTTGTCGCCGGCCGTGAACACGATGTTCGTAGTGCCGTTGCTATACGGCTGCAACTGCGTGCCATCGCTGGCAATGCCTGCAACGGCAGGGCTTTCGGACTTCCACTGCACCTTCGTGGCGAGCTCCTTGCCATCCTTATCCACGGCAACATAAGAAATGCTTACCGGAGTGGAATTCGTGAAGTTCCACGAACTAGCTTCAGTTCCATTGATCTTGACCACGATCTTTGCGATTTCGCTGTCGGAATCATCATCCGTAATGGTCCACGACTGGTCGGGATCGCCCTTCTTGGTCAATTCCCAAGTGGAACCCGCAAGCAACGTGTTCTGATCGCTGCCATCGACCTTCGACCATGCGATGGACGTACCTGAATTCTTGTTGACAATAGCGCCATTGTTCAGCTGCTTGGCGGTGTCATCGGTGATTTCAGTGCCGGCGGCATCATACACCTTGTCGATGGTTGAAACAGTATCCGTACTGTCGTGCGTGATAATGCGGTAGATATTCGTATTCAGCGCATACTGGCTGCTGCCAGTGCCGCTTTCCCTCACATAATATGTGGCGTTCTTCGCCAAGCTACCCAGGGTGACGCTACCGTTATCCGCATCATCCGCATCATTCCAGCCGCCATCGGCAACCGTGGTGATGGGGTTCGTGCCGATTACAGCGTTATCCTTCGTGCCGTATACGGTCCACGAAGTGCCTTTCAGCGCGGTGCCCTCAGCATCGACCTTATCCCATTTGATCGCGGCGCAGGAGGTGGAATACGAACCATTCCAAGGCAGATTGTGGCGCTCCTGATCCATATCCAATGCGGAAGCGGAATGGCTACGTTCGTAGTTGATGAACGGATAGAATTTGCCGTCCTGACCGGTATTGCCTACCGCGTCAGGGTTGTACATGGCGAACGATCCACCGACCCATACGCGACCGTTGGTACTCACATGCGATTCAAAGCTGCCGTTCGGTACGAGAATGCTACCGAGCATGCCCGCAGCCGGGTCATCGTTGGTTTTCATGGGGAACAAGCCATCCCATACGTCATCATTCTTCTCAGCTGCAGAATTCTTGGCACTACGAGTCGTAGTACCCGAACCCTGACCACCTCGGATGACCACGTTGCTCGCATCCGCGAAGTTCCACATGATCTGCTGAGCACGCTTGGCGTAGGCAGGGTCCATATAGAGACCGCCCAACTCCACGGTCTGATTATTCATATCGGTCCACCAGAACCGCCAACCATTGTGGAAGTCCACATTCTCACCGGTCACATTAATGACCACGGAAGAAGTGTCCGGAATATTCGAGAAGCTAAAGCTCACGCCGGTATACGACGAGGACTCGTTAAGCATGCTTGCCGGCAGATTGAACACCTGCATGGAGGACGTGCCATTGCCTACAAACTTGATGATCTTCTCATGCACGTTGTTGATGGTGAAGGTATAGCTTCCATCGAACTTCGTGCGAACAAGGCCGTTTTGATTTTCGTTATCTGACGAGATTGTCGCATCAGCCACGTAGACGCTGCTTGACTGCTGCTTGCTGAGGCCGCTCAGATTCCCCGACAGCGTCTTGATATAGGAGCCGAACTCGGTGAATGTCTGACCGGTGGAACCTATCTGATCATCATTCTGATTCCAGTTGACAGTACCGCTTGTATCGCTCGGCACGTAAACGGAGTTGCGATTGTCGTACTTGTTCTTATCGGTATTCTGCGAGCCGTAAGACGCACCGAGAATGTCGTTGGACGAACCGCCGTACACGTTGGTTGAAGCGCCAGCAATGTTAGCCGTGTAATTCGGCTCCGAAGTCTTGGTCTGGCCGACCCATCCGGCATTACCCCAAGCCTGCGCACCGCCGACCCAACTGATGTCGCTATCGGAGCTATTACCCCTCACCTCAAGCGTGGAGGAACCTGTTGCCGGACGATACTGACCACCAAAGCCCACAATGCCAAAACGGAAGCCCTTGTAGTCTTTTATATAACCATTCTTCACGCCATCTTTATCCGTGTAATACGAAGTCCATAGCCCCTTAAGCGGATGCATAAGCAGCTTGCCGTTCACCGCGGTCAAGCCCTCGGCTTCGGCAGCGTATGAACCAGACGGCCCATTGACGTTATTCATATTGCCGGATGAGGCTTTCTGGCCTACATACATATCACCGCCAACATATGTGGCGATTCCGGAATCCACAGTTCCGCTACCGGTATCGGTGCCAAAGGAAATGCTGGTAGGCGTGCAGATTGCGCCGTCATTGTGACTTTCGTCAGCTTTGGCATTGTAGGCGGGGAGGAGGGAAGTTACTGCTACGGTGGCCATCATGGCTACCGCTATGGCGGCGGCGGTCAGGGAGCGGGTACGCGAAAGCGCGCGACCGGTTGCCGATCGCGTTCCTGCATAGTGTCGTGGTGCGTTGCCGACACCATTACGCCATTGCCTCATCTTGTCCCCTATCCGCAAAGTGTTCACCCTTCTGAGCCCCTCAACTCGAGGGTTGATATCCTTTGCATAATGCCGTTATCACTTCTGTTTTACGTATAGCTTCTACGCTGTTCCCATCTCCGGCAACACAGCCGGAAACCTCTGTTTTCCCTTTTTCTCTGACCTACGGTTTACTATGATAACCTTTGCAGTTATGAAAACAAAATGAAACAGAAAGAACCCACACCCCCTCCCCCGATACGTTTTTTCGTCCCCTCTCACGGGGACAACGCTTTAAAGCCTGATATTCAACGGTTTGTCAACGATTGCAAAATCAAAAAACACATGCTGATCATTGAATGAAATTCATCATTCATCAGCCCCCGATTGGCGTGTCATGAAACACATCACTGCAAATTGTTTCATTTTTTTTCCTGAAAACGTATGCCACACACCGTGACTACAGTGGGGGTATCCCTTATCAATCCACCCCAGGCCATCACAATCAGCCCGTCGGCATTGACGGGCTGCGGAAGGACAATGAGACTCGGCTCTCAGCGGCCAGTGCCATACACGGAATCAGTGCCACGCAGCACAAGCTGTGCACGCACGATCTCATACGGATTTTCGAGCGGCTCGCCTTCGATGAGCTTCATGGCCTTCTGCGCGGCCGCGCGACCCATCGCATACGGATCCTGGCGCATGGTGGTCAGGCTCACAGTGTCGGCGTACGGCGAATCGTCGAAGCCGATAATCGAGTAATCAGAAGGCGTGTGGTGGCCGTAACGTTCCAAACGCAACACCAGCGGAATCGCCATCATATCCATCTGGCAGCAAATCGCGTCCGGGAACTCGTCCAACGCAAGCAGCGCGGCCAACGCCGAGTCGGCGAAGGTCTTGCCACGCGGCACAGAGACGACGCGCCACTTGAAGTCATGGGAGGCCCCCATCGTCTTGCAGGCGCGGATGAAGCCCTGTCCTCGCGCATCGATGGAGGAATTAATGGAATCGACCGCATCGGAGCACACGTACACGATATTCTTGTGCCCCAGATTGATCAGATGCTGGGCGGCGGTGAACATGCCGTCCTCATCGTCGATGGAGATGGTGGCGTCGAAGCCGTTTTGCGTCGGCGTATTGATGCCGATGATCGGCACGTGGATGCGTTTGAGCTGCTGGATTTCCTTCGGATCCACGCCGAACGACGTTACGAATACGGCGTCCACGTTGCGGCGGACCGGCAGATTCGTGAAGAAGTCGCGGCGGTTTTCGGCGGTGTCGACGTGCTGGAACAGCGATACGTCATACCCGGCATTATGCATGACGGATTCGATTCCAGCGAACACTTCCGTATTGAACCAGCTAGTGATCTCTTCATTCATCAGCATCGCCACACGGTACGATTGGCCGGATTTCAGCGACGTGGCGGAACGGGAGATGTTGAAATCAAGCTTGTCGGCAGTTTCCAGCACCTTGCGACGTGTACGTTCGGACACCAGTTCCGGACGCGTGAACGCGCGCGACACCGTGGAAATCGACACACCCGCGGCCTTGGCCACCTCGCGAATGCCTGCTCTATCCATCTCTCAACCCCTTTGCGGTTTCTGCATCATAATCACAAACGTTCCCAGCCTTGGAAACACTTGCCCGAGCGGCAATGCTCTCCCATATTGCTACTATTATACTGCGAACGTTGTCAAAAATCACGCTAATGTTGCACCAATAGCACAAAATATCAAAATAACTGGATAAGCCGCGTAAAAAGCCCACTTCGTCCACTGCCGCTTATAACCCAACTCGCCGTTGTAATAATGCACGAATGCAACGCCAATGCCAGGCATAATCATCATCACCGCGCCAAACAGGCCGGCAGTGAACATCATCGAATTCTCATGCTGGCGCATCAACGTGAAAATCAGCACGAAACCAAGCGTCACCGAGCCGACGCTCATCATATGCTGGCGCAGGCCGACGCGCAGCAGCAGATCCCACAACAGTCCGATCAACACCAGACCGACCGACAACACAATCTTCATTGACTTCTGGTAGCGCGCCGCCACCCAATCCAACACGGCAAGCACAACGAACGCGATGAACAGACCGAAAACAGGGTTCTGCGAGCCAAAATCGAAAGCCTTATGCGACGTGCAGAGGTCGTACGGCACCTCACACACCACGGCGAGGATGAACAGCCGTAGACCATACGCGACGCGACTATGTGTTTCACGGAAACCCTGCACCAGCAGCCACGCGTAAATCGGAATAGCAAACCAAGATACGACCTCGCTTAAGACCATCGCCGTGAGCGACGTCATATTATTGACGTCGGAACCGAAAAACAGCGGCACAATGGTGGTGCTACCAGCTGACAGAGCCAACGCCACAGCGCCGATGACCTTGAGCTGGAACACCGTCAGTCCGCGGTGCTTCTTCTTGGTACGGCGAGCGCCGCCGAATCCGATCTGTTCAATCGAATCAGCTCCAGCACCCTGCTCGGCATAGCTTTCCATATGTCCTCCTCAGTTCCGCATACGGCCTTTCGTGCGCCCAAGACGCCCAGTACGCCCAAGACGCAACCTACACGCGTTTCACGCGTTCAGCACGAATTTCAGCAGACCGTCGTAGTCGGCACCGGTAAACGAACATACCGCATGCTCCGACTTGGGCGGGTCGCTCATCGGCGAAATTTCCGTACGGAAGTATGCTGCGTCGAGACCGGCGGAATTGGCTCCGATAATATCGTTTGCTTCATCGTTGCCCACCATGAGCGCGTTTTTTGCGATTACGAACTCGCGGTCGAGAGCCAACATGTACAAGTCGCGGGCAGGCTTGCGGATTTTCTCTTCGCTGGAGATAATCACGTCGTCCAGTACGTTCGCCAAGCCGGTCATTTCCAGTTCGGGGCGAGTATAGCAGGCTTGTGCGTTGCTTAGCAGCGCCACGACGACGCCGGCCTCCTGCAATGCTTCGATCATGTCGAGTGCGCCCGGATACAGGCGGATCATGCTGGTGCTGCCCTGCCGGAACGCCCATGCGGCTTTCAGCGCGGCTTGCGGCAGTGCCAGTTTCTTTTCAGCCTCCTCACTACGGTTCATCAGCAGCGACCGGTAGACCGGCAGGATATCGAATTCATCCCATCCGTTACGGACGATTGCACGATCGGCTTGATGGACCATTTCGCGGGCCTCAAGTTTTTCGAAGCGTTCGCGCATTTCGTCGACCGATTCGTAGTCGGCACCCAGTTCGCAAACGCAGTCATATAGCGCCTGCCAGGCGGTTTCGCTCTGTTCGTCTGTACGAATGTCGATCAACGTCCCGTAGAGGTCGAAAAATACCACCTCATATCGTGGATTATGAGCTCCGGCTCCCACTTCTCGTATCCTTTCTGGTTTTCCGGCCCCATTGCCGTATCTGTTACGGCAACCGCAGCTTTGCGGTCGCCGTTTTGTAGCTTCCCTACTGAGAGTATTACTGCAACCGCCAGATTGCAAACGTATGCGGTGGAACAATCAAATAATCGCCATCACCTGCGCTCACATTGCCTTCCACCGGACTGACGGACGAGCCGAGACCACACCAGTATCTCCGTATTCCGCCAATCGGTTCCAAACCCGTTACGGCCACGTCAATAACGTCGACGTGTCTGCCTGGATTGGCGGCCATCAGATAATCGCCGACGCGGAACACGAGTTCGTCGCCTTCCGTATCGACGATATTGCGATTGCCGTCGAACCACTGTGGATCAGACTTGCGCAATGCAATCAACTTCGCGTAATACTCAATCAAATCGCGCTTCTGCCATGCACGGTTCCAATCGAGCCAGTTAAGCTCTTTGGCGGAATCGTAAGAATCAGAGCTGCCGAATTTGGTACGTGCGAACTCCTCGCCGGACAGCATGAACGGGATGCCAGCGGAGGTAAGCGTGATACCCACAGCCAGCTTGTTGGCGTCCATCACGTCGGTCAGCGCGGCCGCAATCTGCGGACCGACACCGGCCAGCCCTTCCGCCGAGAAATCGGCGTCATACATGACTTTTGGCACATCCACGGTGTTTTCGTTAACGCCTTCGGCCACGGTGCTGCCCAACGAACCAGCCGCAAAGCTCGCGCACAACTTGTCCCACAGCGTGAGGTCGTCGTGCGCGGACACGTATTGAATGACCTGGCCTGCCACTCCTTCCGAATGTTTGCCGCGACGCCACGCGTCCACGGCCTCACGCGCAGCCGCTACGTTCTCGTGCATGCCACCGTTCACATAACCCGGGCGGTCCGAGAAGAACACATGGCCCTTGATGGTGTCTCGCGTGGTGTCGCAGAAGTGGCCGATGCGACTGTCAAGCTTCGACAGGCCTGACTTGTCAGCCAGCACGGTGTCGCTGGGCAGCGGCGCGGTGGCGCCCGCGGACCACGGTTCGCCGTACATGAGAATGTCGCGTCCACGGCCGGGAATCTCATCCAGCGCGGCACGCACGGCATTCATGGTGTCCACGTCAATCAGACCCATCAGGTCGAAACGGAAGCCGTCCATGTGGTATTCGCGCGCCCAGAACGTCACGGATTCCACGATGAACCGGCGGAACATCTTGCGTTCGGTGGCCATGTCGCAGCCGCAGCCGGAGCCGTTGGCGAACGCCCCGTTGGGCTTGCGGCGCAGGAAGTATTTCGGCACCGTACGTTCGAACCAATTGTCGGTGGAGAACATGTGGTTGTAAACCACATCCATGATCACCTTGATGCCCGCACTGTGCAGCGCCTGCACCATCTGCTTAACTTCGCGGATTCGTGTGGTGCCGTCGAACGGATTGGTGGAGTACGAGCCTTCCGGCACATTGTAATTGATCGGATCGTAGCCCCAGTTATAGCGGTCGCAGGTCGTTTCGTCCACTGAACCGAAGTCGTAAATCGGCATCAGCTGCACTGCAGTGACACCAAGCTTCTTCAGGTACGCAAGGCCGGTCGGAAAGTCGGGATGGCCTTCCAACGACGTACCGTCATCGGTGAACGCAAGATACTTGCCGCGGTGCGATTCGGGGAAACCGCCGGCGGGATCATTG
>ERZ779843.2911-NODE-2911-length-15398-cov-4.433422_pt1 | contig 15398 bp, 9 predicted proteins | sample MGYA00511560_ERZ779843 | MGnify/ENA primary metagenome ERZ779843 (study PRJEB29588, sample SAMEA2158062) | human gut metagenome | biome: human gut; feature: human-associated habitat; material: faeces | place: Denmark | collected 2008/2010 ... | reverse complement strand
CCATGCCGCAAACAGCCATGATCAATATCATATACCCTAAAAGAACCTTATGCTGCAATGGCACCTTTCTTATTTCCATGAAGAACAAATTCAATTTCATACAAAAATGTAGATTTATAAATTTCTGTGATTTAAAATTTATAAGACTACTGTCCGCTTTATATTAAATGGCCCGTTCATTGATAGAAATTCTCATTAGTGTCCACTAAATCGTAATAGTTCTTTGAAATATAGTTGATTACAGATACTTCTTGAAAGAATGGATTTGAAATTATAGATTTGAACCATATTATCTCTATTACAAATTGCAGAACTTTATAAAAATTGGTGACAGATTGAGCTTTTTCTTTAAATGGCCTAAATAATATTTGAAAATAAAAAAGTTCTAGAGTCATACCAGAAGCCGTAAAAATATAACTATACTCTGCAATTATTATCTATTGCCTTATGGTAATTATTCAGCATGATATAGAAATTGATAGAACCACTAATGAGATTCTTCAAATTCTGAGCATATAGCTAATCTATAAAACCAAACTTAGAAGACTTCTTTAACAAAACTAATTTCAATAATAGACAAAGAACGATGTGTTTTAGTGAACCAAATTTATTTTTAACCGTCCACTTTTTTAATGAACAGTGCTGAAAGATAAAGTCTATTTACTTCTTGTACTAAGTATAGTTCTTATAGGAGTATTTATTGTTTTGGGACTATATCAATATCATATGCAGAATACCAAACCTTGATACATGATAGAAAACGGTCTGAATGTGAAAAAACAACGTGAGAATCTGTACAGATAACCATAGTCTCGAAAAAATAAATCTTATTGTGCCTCTTTTTGTACAAGCTATTGACAAAGGAAAAATAGCTCCTTAAAAACTGTATAATTATGATCTAATGCCCAAATATACGGAAAAGCCAACTAATCCGCAATACTTTCTAAGTATGAATTAGGTGGCTAATTTTATGCTATTGGTTGAATATTCTTAATTGAATATTAACCATATCCATTGTTTTAGTGGACAGTAATGACAATAATAATCTCATTTTTTTAGCCAACTTAGAGTATATCATTACGTTAATTGGCTATTAAAATCATCAAGCGCTTGATAAAAAGCTTCGATATTTTTGAATGGGACATGTGGCGGAACATCGCAGCCTGTTGATAAAACAAAGTTTTTCCATGAATTATTTTTCTCCAATAGATCCATGGTTTTTGTGTATACTTTATCCGCTGACGAGTGTTTAAAAAGTTCGACGGGGTCTAGATTTCCCATGACTAAAAGATTTTCCGGGCAGTTGGATAACGCATCTGTCATGTCTATTTTATTACCAAAATGAAGTCCGGCGGCTCCAGAACGAACCATTGCATCTGTACAATGTCCGGTATTTCCACAATTATGCAAAATTATTATAAAATTCTCATCTTGTACAGCCTCTGTGATTTGGTGAATATAATTTGTGGAATATAACAGACAATCTTCATTTGATATCAGACCTGCCGCTGGTTCTGCCATAATAACACCATGAACCCCCGTCTGTTTGATAGCTTGTATATAATCTATCAAAAAACGAGTAGATTTTTTCAATAAAAGAGTAATATTTTCTGGTTCTACATACAATGCAATCATTAATTCAGACAAACCAAACAAGCGGCCTGCCAATGAAAACGGACCGATACATCCAGCAAAAACAGGTTTATTCGTTACCCTCTTTACGACCAAGCGATTTGCTTCTAAATATTCAGGAATCCGTTTCGAACTAAGACTTGGAATTTGCAATCGTTTAATCGAATCTTTGTCTGAAACAAGTGGACAGACCACACTAGGCACTTCATCTTCCGGAAAAACGATATCTGCCCCAAAAGCTTCTGCCTCAACTGTCAAATCCATAATGGTTGTCAATGCTGCAGACGGATATTTCTCGTTCAAACGACAAATTGCTTCTGCCTGAACTTCACCATTCGTAACAGCATCTTTTACCATCTTACCACATAATTCGATTCCCGGATTTGTCATAATGGGAACCGCTTTACGTTCTTTTCCTGACATAATTTCTTTTATCCATGTTTGTATTTTCATAATCGCCTTTCAATTATAAGTAAATTTTAAACAATTTATAAATGTCTTGATTTGTTCTTTCTCCTATAACAAGTCTGCTGTTGGCAATACCGACAACCATATTCCTTTTCTACCACATTTGTCCCTATTCCCATAAGCCCACTGATCGATTTAATCGGCTCCATCAGACAAACATCCGACAAGTGAACACCACACGGCGAATCTCCCAAAATACGAAACAAAGACTTTTGGTCTGATAAAGCCCAACCGCAATATCCCGGGCTTAAACGACTCGTATGCCGCTCCTTACCCAATATATCTTCAAGCAACTGTTCCAGACAATCACCAGTCTTTTCCACAATACATGTTCCAAGTACGTCAGCAATAAAACATTTCAACATATCGCCTTCCAACTTCAACTGATTCTGAAACTCTTGAAAATCTCTACCTGCTGTTGCCACAAAAAAAGCAAAGCTCGTAGAACCTTTCAACAAATTAGCTATTGTTGTTCCAACATGAAAACATTCACCGTCTGCCAAAAGAACCATATCCTTTTCAACCTGTCCATTGAACAAACTGAAAGTACAAGAAGGGGCAGCCCACGATGCAACATCATCCAACATAGAAGCCGCCAAAGACCGTACAGAATCTTCCGGTTCCATACAGCCATATCCTATCTCCATAAACAAATCATGTATGGTCAATGATAATTTATCAAAATTCAATTTATATTCATACATGGTTTCAAACTGATAATAATGATTTGGCCAGTAACACAGCATCGTTGGCATTATCACTATAACCATCCGCTCCAATCTGCCGGGAAAAAGTTTCAGAAACAGGGGCGCCACCAATCATTATTTTAACTTGATCACGAAGACCGTTCCGTTCCAAACTTTCGATCACTTCCCGCATGTAGGTCATCGTTGTTGTCAACAAAGCCGACATACACAGGATTTGAGCCTGATGTTCTTTCAAAGCGTTTACAAATTGCTCCGCAGAAATATTAATACCCAAATTGATGACTTCGAAACCGCATCCTTCCAACATGGAAGCTACCAGGTTTTTTCCGATATCATGCAAATCACCTTTTACTGTTCCAATAATAATTTTCCCCAAAGAATGGCTTGCCGAGCCCTGCATGTGAGGTTTTAACAACTCAAGCGAACCTTTCATCGCACGAGCTGCCATCAACAGCTCTGGAACAAATGCTTTTCCCTGCTCGAATTGCTTACCTATATCGCCCATTGCCCGAGACATATATTCATCAATGATCATATGCAGATCCATATTTTCTGTTATCGCTTCATCTGTTATCTTTTGAGCCATTTCCAATTTCCCAGTCAGAATAGCTTCATACAACTTTTCTAAATCAACCATAATACTATATTTTATCAACAAATATTATTTCAACTATTTTCTTTACTGTTTCCACGCAATCATCGGAAGAACTTACGCTATACGAATTCGTTTTTTTTGTCCACGCTTCATCCAAAGCATAGTAATCGATTTTCTCATTTACACCCTTTTCAAAGAAAGTTTTCCAACGTACATAGTATACATCTTTCAACAAGCCACTCCATTCTCGGTGAGCATAATCCCATAGCCCACCTTGCTCAGCAGCTGCACGATTACCCCAAGTCGTTATTTGTACACGGGCATTCCATTCATATAAATCTTTTTCCGCTTGTGTATATCCTTTATTACGAGCCTGAGCAATCCAAGTGCCTACCTTAAATTCAGAGCGTGTACTTAATAATTCGTCTTGCAACAAGATCAAATTCAAAAACCGCTTCGATAAATCATTGTATAAATCATATTCTCCTGCTTCATGAGCAGCGCGTACCAGTTTCAACATCAAACGGCCTTTTTCAGCAATTGCTTGGCGTACTATATCCACCAGGTCATATTCGAAATTGTTATTTCCCTTAAATTGGTCAGCTACAGAAACCATCAATTTCGCAGCCTTGATTACCTCATTCGGATTATAATAATCTTTCATTCCAGACCAAGTCGATACCTGATAAGCGTTTAAAGATGGTCGAGCACAGAAAATCGATTCATGAGTCCCTGCCTGTCTTGATGAACCTGGTGCATTATATATAGACTTAGATAAAATATTCCACGCCTCTTTTATTTCTTTACAATCTTTCCCATAACGAGCTACCGTATAATTATTCAACCAAACATCTTTATCAAACTTATCCTTCCGCCAAGGAAGTTCGGTTAATAGCTCAAACATGACTGGATTATTCTCACTCCCTTCCATTGTCAACCCTACACCTTTCATATCTTCTCCAAATACAGGATACGATTTCGCTCTATAATAACTATCAATCAGGTGTTGCATTTTCCCATGTAATCCGACATTTCCTCCATAATTAAGAAGCATACAGTATAACCAATCATGTCCGTCAAAACCATTCGGACGGGGACCTTCAGCTCCTCCATCAAAATTTGGATCTCCCCATCTAGGTGCACTTTCCGAGAATAGGTCAAGTACCAATAAATCTCCCCTTTTTAATTCTTTAATCATTTGCGGATACGGGTTGTACCCCCAAGCCATCACGACCCATTTTGCATCCGGATTATTCTTTTTCATCTGATTCATAACTGCGTGGCCAGCTGCGGGTAAATCAACACCTTCCGCACTACCTTCATGGAATGGATCCATACTATAATAATTAGCTTTACCGTATAATTTGTCCATCTCTTCATAATAAACAGATGCGATCTCTTCAAATCTCGGGTCAGTAGGCAATAAAAAGGCCGGACGATTATAGGAATTCCATAGACCGGGCTTGACATCCAGTCCAAGTTTCTCCTTTGCATTATGCGGAACCATCCCTGAATAACCGGGTAAAACAGGTTCCATCCCGAACTCACGCATCCGTTTCAAAATTTTTTTCTGCAAATCAGCTTGCTGCGTATACCAGCTATCAGGGTTTGGCCCACCCCATCCTTCCAAATTGTTCATCAACCACCAAGCCTGGAAAGCAGGGCCAGCAATAAAAGCATTAATCTCATCTTTAGAATATCCCAATCTTTTCAACACATTAAACCATACCATATCAATACCGGTAATAGCCAACGGTAAATTGATTCCATGTAACGCCATCCAATCTATTTCCTTTTGCCAACGATCCCAATCCCAAAAAGCCATTGTATACGAATAAGTACAATAATTCAAATCGTATCGATATTCCAAATCGGTTTCATGACGTTCTATCTTCATTACCGGAGGAAGTTCAGACGGTAAATCTGCAGTCATTCCGTTCCACGAAAGATGAATCCCCGCATAATATTTCAAATACCAGTTAATGCCTGTAGCAATACTTACATAATTATTTCCACGGATAACAACTTTATCGCCCTGTTGATCCAACTCAAAGAAATCCATGACTGACGGTTCCTGTTCGATAATAAATTTTTCAGACGCACCCTTGTCAATTCGTTCCAACAAACCTTTTATAGGGTTTTTCGCATTTATTGTAAAAGAAAATATTACAAGATAAATAAATAATATAAGTTTTCGCATTTTACATTTTGTTTTTAAAAAGAGTATTCCACCTGATTTCCAAGATAATAAACACTCTTCAAAATTACAATTCAACCAATCATTTTCCCAACTGTCCATATAAACTATTCCAAAGCCGGATTAAAATTACCACCCCAATCTATATTTTGTTCCAAATTAGGATTTTCATCAATTTTCTCTTGTTGTATCGGGAAAAAATAGAATGATTCTCTTATGTAGAACTCCCGCTCACCAACATCATTCAAAGGTACTGAATGGGTTACATACCTGAAATCCTCCGGAATTAACCTAAACTGCGAAGCCTTTTCTTTTGCCATACCCATACCCATATCCGTCCCATCAGAATTAATAGCAATGGCTTCTATCCCATATTTATGCAATTTATCTAACCGCATCATATTCCGTGTACGACGTAAATCCCAAAAACGATGCCCTTCAAAACAAAATTCTATATTTCGTTCATCCAAGATAGCTGTTCTAATTTCTTCTCTTGAACCGATTTTTAAACCATATAAACCATCCCTGCCGGCTTCTATACCAGCTCGTCTTCTTATTTGTTTCAGCATTTCTATGGACACATCACTATGACCTGTTTCATTTGCGGCCTCTGCATAAATCATCATCACTTCTGCAAAACGCATAAGGACATGATCTCTATCATAAGTTATTACCTTATCTTGGGTCAAAGATAAATCCGTAGCTTTACGGACATATAACCCAGTTATCACCTCCATATTAATAGAGGTTGTGTTTGCATTAGGATTTGTACCATAAGCATCATCAGGTGAAGCAATACCCAATGCCATATACTGTCGATATCCCGGTTGAGTCCCGGCAACAGGATACAAATCACCGTTATACAAAATACATTTAGAAAAACGTGGATCCCTGTTTTTCCAAAAACTTTGTAACAATTTGTCTTCCGAACCTACGTAATACTTTCCTGTCGGATCATCAAAACTTTTCCCGTCCAGCATTGGAAAACTTTTTACAAAATTCCATGTGGGAGTTGTCCAAGCCTGATTACGACTTAATGTTTGAGGTCGAAGAGCGGCATCCCATGTTGCGACTTTATCTGGATTTGTGTTTATAACCGCAAAAATAACCTCCGGTCCTTTTTCTTCCAGCCAAATATTTTCATATTCGTTCGTAAGAGCTGCTCCATGTGCTACAGCAAACTCGTATGCCTCTTTTGCAGCCAAATAGGCTTCTTCCCAATATTTGTTTGTATACGGATTTTTTGGATTAAACTGCGGAGAAGCTTTATAAAGCAAAATCTTCGCTTTATAGGCTTTCGCAAAGCACTGGTCAATACGCCCATAATCGGCAGAAGAAGATAAGTTCTTTTCCGGCAAATAAGAAATAGCTTTATCAATATCCTCAATCATCAATCTAAAACACTCGATTGTTGGTGTCCTTTTCACATATAAATCATCTTTGTCTTTGTCTTGCGGAACTGTAATATAAGGAACGCCACCGTGATAAATCACCATTTGCATGTAAACATAAGCACGCATGAAATAAACCTGTCCTAACAATTTATTTTTAGCATTTTCTGACAACTGATCTTTTTCTAATTCTTGAATTGCTTCGTTTATCTGCCTGATAATGTTATAACTCCATTTTTTATAACTACTTCCAACTATAGTGATTGAACTTTCATAGAAAGGAATACCAGACAACTGCTCTGAATTTTGATCGGCACTAGGATTCCAATTTCCAAACACATTCGCATACAAATGAGTAACATAGGCCGAAGCTAACTTTTCATCACTCCAAACAGAGTTTGCATCGTAACTATTCAAGTTTTCTATATCTAACGTATCACAGCTCGGAAGCGATGCCCCTACCGTAACCAAAAAGAAAGACAGGAAAAGAGTTTTTATTAGATGTATCATAAGTATTCAGTTCTTTAATTTTTGAGTTTATAAGTTCATAAGTTCCTGTTTTACATCAACTGAAAAAACTCAAAAACTTATAAACTAATAAACTTATTATTTACTTAATCTTCAAAATTTAAAGTTTAACCCAAATGTGAAAGATTTCATTATTGGATATGAGTCATAATAAGCTTGTTCCGGATCCATAAATTCGTTAATTGCTGATATTGAGAACAGGTTCGTCGCGTTCATAAATACCTGAGCATGTGTCAAGCCTAACGGTCTTAATAACAACATTGGCAAATCGTATCCGATATTCAAGTTTTTCAAGCGCAAATAAGCGCCATTTCGCAACCAAAAACTGGTCTTCCCGGTACCGGATTCATACCAGCTTTGCCCTATTACACGTGGATATTTGCCGTTTGGATTATCCTCACTCCAACAATCTTCGCTTGTCCAAATAGGGAAATAAGGACGGGTAGCTGCTCCCCATTGATAAAATCCACCATCAGCCCCGCCTACGCACCTATCATATTTTCCTACACCTTGGAAATGAACATCTACAGTAATCCCTTTCCAAGTTATACTACCGCCGAAACCATAATTGATACGCGGAGTGGTATTTTCAGAAATTAAGTTGTAAGTATCATTTTCATCAATCTTGCCATCAGGACCGGGTAGATAACCATCGCCCCGAGTATCCTCAAACAAGATTCCGCCCAAATAGGGATCACGACCAAATTGTTTAAAACCTTTGGCTTTCAATTCATCAACCTGTTCTTGTGTTTTGATAAGCCCAACAGCTTTAAGCCCAATCAAACGGCTGTCGGACATACCAACCTTAGAAAGGTCTGCCAAATTTCCGCCTTCTTTATAAATGGCTGATTCATCCAATTTATCCCATTGATCGCGGGAAAAACCTAAATTCATATAAAGCGAATAATCAATTGTGTTCTGTAATGCTTTGTCCCGCCAAACCAAAGATAATTCGCCACCTCTCCACGAACGAGCCGCATAGTTTTCCGGCGCCAATGATTGTCCATAAGTACTTGGCAATGTAACTGTACGTGTTCCTAAAATATCTGTTTCTTTACGATAAAAGTAGTCGAATGTACCGCTCAGCTTATTCCCTAAAAATCCAAAGTCTAAACCTCCATTATAAGTAGTAGAAGTTGCCCATGTCAGGTTTACATTAGGAACATCTCCGGCTTTTATACCGTTTGACAATTCATTTCCAAACAAATAATTACTTCCGGAAACATATTTTTGAATGTATGAAAATTCAGCTATTTCTTTATTACTTACATTCAAATCATTACCTGTCGTACCATAGGAAGCCCTAAATTTCATATTACTTAACCAGTTGCTATACTCTTTCATAAATGGCTCTTCACTTATGCGCCATGCAGCAGATACAGATGGAAAGAATCCCCAACGTTTTCCCTTTGGAAATAATGTGTTTCCATCATAGCGAAATGAAAACTCTGCTATATATCTTGAATCAAAATTATAATTGAAACGACCGATCCACGACAAACGTCCTCCGGTGTATTCACGAGCATTTCCATACCGTTTGGTTGCATCAGTGGAAAAGACAAACATCTGGTCAATATTAGTCAAAGGATCTTCCCCTTTAGCCATCACATATTCCCCGCCATTGGAAGCCTGTTCAAATACGGCCATAGCCGAAACTCCATGTTTTCCGAACTGATTGTTATAATTCAAAAACCAGTTGAATTGCTCACTCCACAATGTTTTAGTAGTGTAATCCAAATATTCATTGGGATGGCCGAAATTAAAAACCATATAATCATTTAAGTCTAAAGGAGCAGGCTTAAAGCGGTTCGTTGATGATTTATCTGACTGAAAAGTATAATTTTTTTGATATGTCATATACCTTTTCTGAGTAAAGTCATCACCGATATAATTCGCCACAACCTTTGTTGATAAACCTTTTGTGATAAATCCCAAATCTATATTAAAAGACAAGATCCCATTCATATTTCGGTTTCTGTTTTTCAAATAACGATCACCTACCACCTGATCTATCACATTCCAACCTTGCCATGATCCGATAGCAGGATAAATCGGATACTCTGTCGGCTCATTAGCCGGTGTTCCATCCGCGTATGAATAAAAAGGAAGCGTTTTCAAAGAATTAAACGTACACCTGTAAAAACTCCATACAGATTGGTCATCTCCTTCTTCAAAAGGCCAATAGAATCGTTTGTAATCACGTTGATAAGCAGACAGATTTACATTCATGGTAATATATTTGGACAAATCCATCGTAATATTGGAACGCAAAGAATATTTCTTGTTGTTCATGTTTTCGTATGATCCTTCTTCATTCAGAAAACTTCCCATAACGTAATATTTTACTTTTTCACTTCCTCCTGTCACACTTAAAGAATGTTTAGTGTTCCAAGGTGTCTGCCAAATCCAATCATTCACGTCATAGCTTCTGTCTTTGAAATATTCAAACTCTTCCTCTCCATTCGGCAAAGGTAGTCCACTAAACTCGGCCACTCTGTTTTGATAAATCAACTCATCCGTAGCTGTGAACATATCAGATAATAACTCCTTAGTTGGTTTGCTAAACGTATAGGAACCCTGATATTCAAAAATCGGTTTACTGTTTCCTACACCGCCCTTTGTCGTAACCAGTACAACACCGTTACCAGCAGCAGAACCATACACCGAAGCGGTTGCTGCATCTTTCAGAAAACTCAATTGATCAATTTCATTCGGTTCTAGAAGGTCAAAAGCCTCTTTATCCTGGATTACCCCATCAATAACAAAAAGCGGATCTCCAAAACCGCCACGTAATCTTATTTCTGATGTTGCTCCCATCAAACCCGAATTACCTGTAACTGTCATTCCCGGAGCACGTCCGGCCAGTGTATTCGATAAATTAGATGTTGGAATTGCTGTCAAATCCTCCGCTTTCACATTGGAAATAGAACCAGTCAAGTTGACCTTTTTCTCAACACCATAACCAATAACCACTACCTCATCCAGTGCCTTAGTATCTTCTTTTAATGTTACCTTCAATACTGTTTGTCCCGTATAAACAACTTCTTGTGTTATATATCCAACATAAGAAATTTGGATAACATCTCCCTTTTTCAAGGGTAGGGTAAAATTCCCATCCATATCCGTTACAGTACCAACCGTTGTTCCTTTTATTATAATAGTAGCTCCAACAATCGGCCCCATAGCATCATTCACTATACCTTTTATGTTACCCTGTTGGGAAACCACATTACTACGAGGAGACAAAACAGCTTCATTTCCATATATGTTACTTACGGGATAGAAAACAGATAACAATATGCAATATGTTAAAACTTTTTTATTCATGATCCTTTTGTATAGTATTAAATCATCTTACACTTACTCCAATAATTCAACAACCCACATAATTTTAAGTACCTAAAGCCTTTCTATTGTTCCTTCCAATCTTGACCGCTCACCCCTGAATCCCATCACATGACTTTCAATAGAGGCAGCTATACTACTGGTTAACAAAGATTCATTCTTTTTATCGACCGCCCATAACAAGTCTCGAATCAGACGAAGGTCTCCTCCGCCATGCCCGTCGTTTATGTCAGTTCCCCATTTTTCCTGTTTCCCGGTCAAGAAATCTGTCACTGTAAATGATTGCATATCACCCACAATATCCCCTTTGGTACCCATGATACGTGTCCGTCGTCCACCATAAGAGGTCAGAGCTTCCATCGAGAAAGCAACAGTCACACCATCTTCAAACTTCATATTCATAATGAAATGATCCGGCTGGTCATTATCCGAATGGAAGACACAACGGCCGTAATCAGTCGTCCGCAGATAAGACAAGATCTGTTCACCCTGCTGTTGTTTGTCACCATCCAGGTCGAACACATGCAACCACATGCGTCTATCGAAATAAATCCGCTTGGCAGAAAAGGCACATTCACGTTCTATCGGGCAATCCAAACAACGCTTTGTCGCCTTCTGCGGGGCCTTGGATGCTTTAAAATAAGAGAGGTCACCGAAAGCAGTCACTTCTTTACACGGTTTCCCTACAATCCATCGTAAAATATCCAAGTCATGGCACGATTTGGAAATGACGGCAGGAGTACTCTTTTTTGAATTATTCCAATTACCCCGCACATACGAATGAGAGAAGTGGATACGTTCGATCGGTTCCAGGTGCTGGATGCTTACCAACTCTCCGATTTTTCCTGAATCGACAGTTTCTTTGAGTGCTTTAAAATAGGGTGCATATCTCAGTACATGGCAGATTGCCACGATACGATTATACTTTTGCGATTGTTTCAAAATGTCAGTACATTCCTTTTCCGTTTGAGCGGCTGGTTTCTCCAACAATACATGATACCCCATCTCTAAAGCTTTCATACAAGGGGTATAATGCAAATGATCGGGAGTAGTTATGAAGACAATATCCGCAAATTTCGGCTTCTTAAAGACTTCACTCCAATCTCCCAGGCGACATGATTCTTTCACTGAAAAACGATCAGACATCCGTTTTCTGCGAAACTCGTTGATGTCGGAGACACCTACGATCTTAAGTGAATTCGGAAACTTTTCTGCGTATTGGGCATAGACACCACCTCGCCCGCCGGCACCGATAATAATAGCGGTCAATGGTTTCTTTAATTTGGCATCCAGATCGTCCGCAACGGCCGGTATGTCTGTTATCGAACTAGCTTGTGCGGCATTCAATAATTCTGTCTGTCCGAAGATAGCCGTTGAAGAAGCTATCAAACCGGTACTTTTTAAAAAATCTCTTCGTTTCATGATATAAATAGATTTAACATTTGCAAATGTAGAGTTACCAAGTGACTTACAGGTTCAAAGAAATGTTATAGCACTATTTTGAATGTTTTTTTAATAATCTTAGTTCATCGTCAGGACAACCGCACCAAATTTTCAGTCAAGAAATTGTTTTATTTCAGGGTAACCGCACCTTTAGTTAAAATATATTTTCAAACCCGACTGATTCACCGGCAAAAGCTCTTCCCGATATTTACTATTACATACAATTCCAATTATATACAGTTCAAATCCGGATTACTTGTAGATGTAACAAACGCTACATATACAGGCAATCAAGCGGCCGACCGGCTTCCTTTTTTATCCGATTCAGGAAAAAAAGTCGGATGTTTTCTTGAGAATAACGGATATTTTTATTTGAACATCTTTCACATTTTGGCAAAGGCCTTGTCTATCAAGAAAATCCTGTGATTCAACAACCCTGTCGGCCGATTTATAAAACCGTATACAATCATGTTGAAAATAAAGCCATAATTTATCTATCAACCATTAATCGTACATTTTCTCCTCTTTGAGTGTTAAATTCAAAAACATCAGAACTAAAAGATTCTTTAGAGCCATCCCCATGTATCACTGTACAAACTTGCCCTTTCCATGGATTTTCTATTTTACAAGTATGACCTTTTTCACTCTTTATAGAAACAGACTCAACACTACCATCTTGACATGAAGAGGTTATTAAAAATGCTCCATAGGCTCGTAAATCACGGAAACTAGCCTTCCTTTCCTTAGGCCAAACAGGAAATACACGAACTACGCCTTCGTAACTTTGCAGTAACATTTCATTAATACAGGAAGGAACAGCACTAAAACATTCTATTCCTCCTCCTGACTGTCCAATCCAAAGATTGGGTTGAGCCGTTTTCTTGATACGCTTCTTCAATTCTGATATAAGTTTCTCTCCATCATACCCGAGACGGGCGGCACAAGTATAATAGGTTTCAAAGCCATTACTCAAATTATCCCAACCGGCATCATGCATTTTATATTTCGTATCCATTGGTTCATTCCATCGGTAAACTTCATCTAAAAGTATTTTGGCAAAACCCGGTGTTCTTATTGGACCGAACGAGCCTGATGGAAAAACCAACCCATGAGCCATCACCCGACCAAATCCAGGGGCAGTACGACTGCCGGATCCACCACCTCCTTCACAAGCTTTGATACGAGTAACCCCATCCTCTTCTACTGTCGGGACATCACTCAAATGAGTAAGTATATGATTCCATTTTTCCAATTTTTCAGAATCTCTACCCAAAAAATTACTCATGTCAATAATTCCTCTAAAAAGCATACGACACAACCCCAAAGCCTGAGTAGGGTTATAATCTCCAAAATTATTTTCCCAATCCTTACCTTCCCACGGACCAACTTCCCAAAAGGCATCATTATAATCAACATATCTACCATCTTCGTACACCAAATAATCTTCCCAAAAATCGGCTACTTTACGAATAAAAGGATATACTTTTTCTGCATAGGCCTCATCGTATGTACTATAATAACGCATAAACATATTGGTTGTACAAAAAACCGCATTACTTTTTTGCCCTAAAAACATATAACCATGCTCAATATCATGATTCGAAATGCCGTACATCTTCATCATATCTTCCGATTTCAAAGGGTACATACTCGAACAAAAACCCTTGGGGCCGATACCGACCGGGTAATAAACCCCTTTTTTATTCAAATATTCCTTAGCATGTCGCTCAGCCTTTTCCATGTACTCAAGAACAGGTGTGTCAAATGGTTCCGAAAGAGCTATATGGTTCGAAGAATAAACACCCCACCAAGCTGCCATGTAATTATAGTTCAAATGATAATCGCCACACCAAGCTACCTTATCACGTGACATGCTGTTTCCCCATAATCCCGGAGGGAAATTCGTATTGCGGCTACAACAAGCTAAAAGATAATGAGAACCATAGTAGTATTTCTCTAATTCCGGATCATCCAATGTTACTTGAGATTCATTCCAAAACGATGTCCACCATTGTTTATGAGATTCATACAAAGTACTTATTTTGTTACTATCTATCGTACGGACCATTTCCACCGATCTTTTAATAAACTCTTGGCTATCATGGTTGCTACAAAATGACAAAACCAATTGCACCGACTCGCCCGGTTTCAAGGCAATTTCCTTAAAATTTTCTTTATTCAACGCACACACTCCGATAGACACGGCACTGGACCACTCCAATGTACCTCCTTCATACTTACGAACAAACCAATCTATATTCCCTTCAGATCCCTTTTCTGTCGTTGCTCCTTCAGATTCCTCTACAATTAAATCTACACCAAACTTAACTGGAACATTTTCGGCTTGCAGTTCAACCACCAGTACATTTTCGGAAGCAGCACACCACGAACGCATCCGGTAAGAAGCTCCATCTGGTTTCGAAAAAAAACCTTGCAATGTAGCATCTGCAATAGATTGCTCTACATCATACGAAGCGCCTTCCATACCCTCAGAGGTTATCAACAATTTGCCAATATAACCAATTCCTCCTGTCGGATACCCGTTTTGAGCTTTCCAAAAATCATTTTTAGATAGATAAATACATTGCGAATCGGGAGTTCCTCCCCACACCATTCCTATATCGCCATTTCCACAAATAGCCCCATCCGGGGTTAAACTTGTCGGCATGCGAGTCGGTGGTTTATTCCATGTCCCTTTGTATTCGGGTACAAAATCTTCACATACATTCTCTGTTATGTTACAACTGCTACACATTAGCAGGAGTAATGCTAATTTACCGGTTAATAATTTCATATATAAAAACATTAAATTAGATTAGAGCAATTAATATAATAAAAAAAACGATATAAGTATTCTGTTCTTTAGTTTTTGAGTTTATAAGTTCCTGCTTTACATCAACTGAAAAACTCAAAAACTTATAAACTTATTTACTTATACCTATCCTCTTCAGTTATCATTTATCATTGTTTTTAATTTGTTCCGCATCGTTTTTTTAGTTTATAATTAATGAGTGTAAAAATAAAGATACCAAAGCTCTTATAGATAAAAAAAAATATCATAGCACTATTTTGAATGTTTTTTTATCGGTTAC
>ERZ779843.2908-NODE-2908-length-15406-cov-3.028858_pt1 | contig 15406 bp, 9 predicted proteins | sample MGYA00511560_ERZ779843 | MGnify/ENA primary metagenome ERZ779843 (study PRJEB29588, sample SAMEA2158062) | human gut metagenome | biome: human gut; feature: human-associated habitat; material: faeces | place: Denmark | collected 2008/2010 ... | reverse complement strand
TTGCTGGTGGATACAGTCACCGCCGGATTAGTCGTAGTGGATTTGGTCGTTTCGGGAGTGGAACTGGTCGCCGCTTCTGTTTCGGATTCTGTGGGAGCTTCTGCGGTTGTATCCGAACTGTCGCTGAAGATCTGAACCTTGTATTCATTCTCCCCGGCTTCGTAAGTTCCTCCGACAAGGTCGTAATCTATATCCGGCTTTCTGTCTGAACAGCCGGTCACTGCGGCGAGAATCGAAATGAGCATTGCCGCTGAAATAGTCCTGAGTGCGTTAGTATTTAAGCGTGTCATATTTGAACCTCCTGTTATGGTATGTAATCTTTCTGAGTATATATTACCATAAAAGAAAGCAGTTGTCAATTAGTTTATTACTAAAACTATTTACAAACCTGCTTTTCGTTTTTTGTGAGTTTTGCTGAATTGGGGAGTAAGATGAAAGTGCGACACCGTGTCGCACCTGTCACATCTCAGCATTATTTTCCTTATCCTGCTTTTTCAGCAGGAGTTCGCGAATCTGTTCCTTGCTGAGGTCGCCGCGCCCGAAAACCTGATTTGAAGCGTCATGCAGTCTGTCACGGCTGGAATCGGAGAATTGTCCGAGCAGTTTCCCGACAGAGGATATCAGCTGAACTGTGCATTGCCTCTGCCATTCTGAATGGCGGTTTGTACTGGCGGAATTTCGTTCGGGCGGATTTTTCGTTTTTTCCTTAATTGCCCTGAGAATTGCGGAAAGTATCGTGTTTCCAACTCCGGCTTCGATTTCATCAACCACCTTTCCCATGTACGCCGCCATCTGGAGCTTTCCGTAACTGCTGTCATCGCTGTGGAGCATTTCGTTGTATACCCGGCGGCAGTCAAGTATTTCATCGTACAGACTGCGGAATTCCGGAATATTGTCTATCATAAAATGCGTCAGCGTATTCAGCTCCTGCTTGACTGGTTTCGGCATGAGCTTGTAAACCGCCTGTCCTTTCGGCGGGAGCATTTCACGAATCGCTGTGAGCTTCTGAAAAATAGCTTCCGTGAAATCGTCATGCTTCGTTTCCGAAAGCGCTCCTGCGGCATTGTGTCCGACCTGTCGGCGAAGCTCTTTTATAAGGCTGTTTTCCTTGTTGTGAAGTTCAACAAACTGGTCGTGATATGTGCTTTTGATAACATCTATCCTTATCTGGTCGCAAACCGCCGGATTGACCCTGTTTATAAGGATTTCCTGCGCTTTGTCCCACCACATGATATGAACGTGCGGCTGTCCTGCTTTAAGGTGAACAGCCGCAAGATATTCTATGTTTTCCAGTTTCATATTCATGTTACGGGAGATATCGCTGATGTGAAATTTCACCCATTCCTCCCAGTCAATAAGCGTCCGCAGTCCGGCTTCCTCCGCGCTTTCTGGAGTGAACGAAAAAATGCTGTGAAATACATTGCGGTGAGAAGTTGAGATTTTCCGGACATAATTCTGCATTTCGGAGGTGCTGTAACTATCCGAAAATTTGCCGTTAATATATCCGAAAAGTCCGTTGTCAGACTGCCTGGCGGCGTGCTCACGTTCACCCATGTATTTCACAAGATTTGATTCGTGAGAGAATTTGAGAACGTGCTCTCGCTCGCCGATGTACTTAACATAATGAGCGTTCCGGGACGGAGAGAATTTCCGCCCGTTACTGCCAACGTGCTGTTGTTTGTAGATTATTTTAGGCATGGGGTTCACCGCCTTTCTGTGGTAGCACCGTTATTTGTCGTTTGGCGTATCAAGCTCGGCGGACAGCCATTCGTGGGCTTCCCGCAGATATTCCTCGTCAGACTTTGGCTTGGTTTTAGTTATTCGGCAGGACTGCCGCAGGGCATTGGCAAGTATCTCTTCCGGAGTTGCGCTGTCGATGTAATTTTCAGCAAGCACGGAAACACAGCACTGCAATGCGGCGGCAGACGTTCTCGCTGCAACAGCCTGCATGGCTATGAGCCGTTCCATGTATCTTTTCATTACTATCGGCATTACCGTTTCGATTTCTTCGCGGATATAATTTCGTATCTCGGTCTGGCTCTGCTCATAGCTTGTAATCGACAGCCCTTTTTCAATAAACTTCCTGATAGCTTCACTTTTGGAAATGTGCTTTGAAGCCGCATATTTATCAAGAGCTTCAAGAAGTGAATGCGGTAATACTACCGCTCTGCGTTCATTATTGTCCATGACAGCACCTCCTGTCGGGGAAAACAGCGGTAGTCAAAAATGACTATCCTGCAAAACCGGGTAGTATCATGCAACGCCTTTGGCGGTGCGGTGTGAGGTAGAGTGACGTAGTCACTCTATTCCTGCCGTACAAAGTACGGAGTGAAAATTTCCGAAAAAAGAATGCTCGCAGGTGCGACACGATGTCGCAGTAGAAGTAGAAATACGCGGTTTCAATGCCGTGCTTGTGCTTACAATTCACATTCAAACTCGTCCTCATCGCAGTCCGGGGGCGGAATGCTCCTAAACTCAGTGGGAGCGAGGAATTCACGAACCGCGATGCCGTGGCTCTCCAAAACCCGGTAAAGCTGGAGTGCTTCGTTCCAGTCCTTATTTTTGACAGGGGAGCAGAACATCACCGATAATTCTCTGTCCGGGAAATCCTCGAAAATCCGAACGCTGGAAGCTTCCGCACCGTCTTGCCCGGCTTGGTCGCTGTCATAGCAAAACCACACGGATTTTATTTCCGTGTGGTTCGCGAGGTATCTTTTTATGCTCTCGTAGTTTCCGCTGCCGTTCACGCTGAGCCGGTGGTCGGCTGTCCAGTCTTTTCCGAGGAGCTTTGTAAAAGTGGCGTGCGACATTGCGTCAATGGGGCTTTCAAACAGCCGGAGCACATCGTTATTTCCCGCCATAGCGAATGTGCAGGACTTGTCGCCGCCGGGCGCTTCACCGCGGAATTTCACGTCAGTCGAACCCCGGAGCGCGCAGGAGCGTATCACTCCGTTTTCATCACGCCCGAAAAACAAGCAGTTGTGATGAACGGAGTCCTCGGCAATCATCTTTTGCTGAATCATTGCTTTCACGATTTCCGGATCGATCCCTCTTGTCTTTATGAGGTATGCCATGACGCGCTTGGGTGAAATGTCGTGTTCCGGCGGTGAGAATTCGCGCGGTTTCTCCGGCTCTGGTGGGACAGTCCGGCGGGGAATATTCACCTGCTCGGAAACTCCGTTCACGACATACCGGGCGATGAAATCAAGCGCCTGTTCCGTAGAACAGCAGAGCTTGTCTTTTACGAGGTCGATAGGAAATCCATGCCGCCCGTCCGAAAAGCGGTACCAGCCGTTTCCCTCGCGGTAAATGCACAATCCCTGTTCGCCTTTTATCTTCCAGCTTTTGCGGTCGCTTTCCCTTTCGTTTATCTCCATTCCGAGAGCCTTGGCAACGTCCAGACATGGAGCGTTAGTCAGGCGGTAGTAGTCGTCACGGGAGTATTTATACTGCGGCATAGGGTTCCTTTCTGGAGATTCTGCGCTTTTACATCTCTGGCTGTTCGTCATATTCCTCGGAAATATCATCGCGGGCTTCTCTTGCCCACATCGGAATGTGTTCTTCACGCATTGCGCCGAGGAAGCAGTCGCTTGTAATTGAGGCTTCCTCGCGGTCATACAGAAATACGCCGTTTACCGCGCCGCCGTATTCTTTGGGGTCACAGCCCGGTCCGGACTGCGCAAGGAACAGCTGTTCTTCGGGAGTGAAGCTCCGCGAACTGAAATATTCCGGACGGATTATCATAATCCTGCCTGTATAGTCTGAAGCACCTTTGTCAACGTACACATCGCCGAATATCTCGGAATTAAAATGCTCCTTGAGGTCGTCATCGCGTTCGCTTATGTATCCCTGAAACTCCTCATCATCGCCGAAGCCGAAATCCTCGCGGTACTGCGCCGCCATTTCGGTAATTACTTTCTTCACATCTGTGGAATTTACATCAAATCCATTTTCGCTGAGCAGGTCTGCGAAATGGCTCTCGACATTCTGCTGTTCGACCATGTCCCAGATTCCGTTACATTCCTCGTCAGTCAGCTCAAACTGCATATCCTCGCCGTTTACGGTTCGTATAATCGAACCTGTTTTCGGTGTGAGTTCTTCAAAACGGGTGTGCTGGTTTATATCAGAAAGCGCTCTGGAGAACAGGTCGCGGTACGCTGAAACAAGATTATTCTGCGAATCGTTAGAGGTGAAATAATGTCCCCATACCGTGGAAATTCCGCCGTTGTGGTCGGAGTTGTACCAAGTCACATAACAGTCCGGCATTTTATTGTTCTGCCCGAGGACAAATTCAGAATTGGGAGTCCGGATCCTCTGAACAATGCGGTAGCCCTCGATTTCCTGCTTATTCCTCTCACGGAAATCGGACCTTAATTCTTCCGTCACGGCGTTAAGAAGAACCGGGTGAGCCGTTCCGAGCGTCCTGTCTGCTGTTTTCCGGATTTCCTCGGCATTGGGATAGTCAGCAAGTAACTTCTGCGCCCATTCCTTGTTATCGGCGGTGAAACGCCCGTCATATTTCAGGCTGTCAACGCGTAGCGCAAGCATGAGCATTGCACGCTCAAAGCCGAATTTCCCGGCGGCTTCCGCAGTGACTTTTTTAACATCAAGGTAATTATTGTTGAAATTTTCGGCGATGGAATGGCTTATAAACGTCCCGCATTCATCACACAGATTCATGCTTTCGCGGTACCGTTCAAGCTCGCCGTTTTCTTTTGCGTATTTAAGACTGCTTTTGTAGATATCCATTTTGTTTTCCTTTCCGGAGGTGCGGCACGGTGTCGCACCTGACCCTACATCTCCATGCCGAATTCTTCCTCGTCCTGCTCCGATTCAAAGTAGCAGACGGTCTTTTCGTGGCACGAATAAAGGTGAACGTCACCCGGCTCACATTCGAAACACTCGGCGATTTCCCTGCGAATGCTGTCAATATCAGTGTTGTGGCAGTAAATACAGCCGCCGCATATCTCGTTTGGAGAATCCGGCTTTTCGTCCGTTACGCACCACTCTGTACCGAGATTAAAAAACTCGCATTCAAAATTCCTGATATCCTGCTCTGAAAATCTGCTCTCCGGGTAAATTACACGGTTGTATTCTCCCTGACAACAACCGTGGATCTCCTTCCAGTCAAATTCTTCGCCTAAAACCAGACTGAGCGCCTTGCATATTCCCCACATTTCATCGTATATTCGCGAGTAGGGATTGTAGCCGTCTGCTTTCGGGAAATTGTACGACTTTGCGGCGTCCTCCCAGCCGGTGAGCTGTTCTTCCGTGTACGGGTTATTGTCCTGCCGCGGTGAAACGTCATTTATGTATTCCGCGATAGAATCGTACTCGCCGCACCTGCTGTCCGCAATGTCCTGTGAAACATCGAAATAGTTCTGCAAAACCTCAAGAATGCTTTTGTAGTGCGGATCTACTGCGTATTTTCTTACCGGCTCATAAAGAAGAATGCCGTCCCACATTTCTGCGCTGTCCCAGAATGGAGAGGTCTGCTCGGACGGGTTTATCTGCCTTGCGTATAATGTCATTTTATCCTCGCTTTCAAAAATAGGTGCAACACCGTGTCGCACCTAATAACTAAAAAAGCCGACTGCATTTTCAGCAAGTCGGCTTTCAAAGCATATTCTTTTTTAGTTCTGGACAAACTCAATCTTCAACGCCATGCCCATTGCAGAAGCCAGTCGTTTGAGCGTCCTGACGGAGGGATTTCCGTTGCCATTTTCAAGTTTGCTGATATCGCCCTGTGAAATGCCAGTCCTTTCAGAAAGCTCTTTCTGAGTAATTCCACGCTGTTTCCTTGCGTCAATAAGTGCCTAGATTATAGCAAATTCAGGTTCGAGGGCGTCATATTCTTCTTTGATTTCAGGGTCTTTAAGCTGTTCATTGAGGAAATCATTAAATTTAGTCATTATTATTCTCCTCTCTGCAATATTTGATATGTGATATATCATATATTTATAATACGCCATATAAATTAATTTGTCAATAGGGAAAACAGAAAAACAGCACCCAATATAGAATTGGTAGTTTAAAACGACATCTCATAATCACCGAAATCAATCGTTAGCGGCCGTTCTTCCAGCAGGTCGGCGTACTGAACCGCCGCGTCCAGGTGCGACACGATGTCGCACCCAAATTCATCCGGGAGCCTTTCGGATTCCACGCCGGACTGCCCGATAATATAATAACTTATCTCAGCATGGACGGTATCGCCATGGCCGAAATCCCTGTCAAACTGACCGAGGATTCCAAGCTCATCAAGCTCGTCAGCGCTCTCTACATACGCTCCGGTAACGTAAATCTCCGAGTCCAGAGAAACAACGCTGAAAGTGTATGAGTGGCTTTGTAAACCGAGTTTCTCTATAAGGTCTGAAAGTTCTGATTTTTCATCTTTAGGAATTTCGGTCGGCTCCGCAGCGCTGAATGCTTCGTTGATTTCGGCTTCAAGGCGGTCAGCTTCATCACGTTTTGTCTGGAGCTTCTGCATCAGAAAAGACTTGATATTGTCAAAACCGCGCTGGCTGAAAGCAATGTACTGTGACCCGCTGACGTTTACAAAACGAATAAACTGATAGCCCCTTGTATTCTTCAGGTAATTTAAATACGCCTCAAAATACTCATCGTTGCTATATATAACAAAACCGCGGTCCTTGATTTCAGAATCGCGGTTTCCAAATAGTCCGGACACATCATTGTACTCATCATATTCGCAGTCAGAAACAGCCGCCGGAACGCCGGCACCATGAAATCTCATAAGCGAATACGCCGCGCCAAGCGGGATTTTGCTCATCTCGTTCAGCTTGAACTGCCTGCCTTTTTCGTGACGTGTTATTGTGTCCCTGTCAAAGTCGATATCGTAAGTAATTAAGCCATTCCGCTTATCGCGAGTATAATTATCATCACTGAGCTGATTATTTCTATCAAGGCTCATGAGTGCTTCGTAAGGGCTTTCATTGGAATACAGTGCTGTAAGGAATGACTTCAAGTTCATAGTCCAGTTGGAATAGCAGTGTTTCTCACCATGCTGTTTTATGCGGAATTCAATGCTCATAATCACATCTCCATTTCTTCGTTTTCGTCATCGGAACAATCTCCCATAACCGCTTCGTCATGCGGTTTATCGGCGACCTCCAGTTCGGCGTTTATCTGAGCCTGGCGTTCCAGACCGGCACGGAGCTGTTCCTCATACTGGAACGGCTTGCCGTACTGTTCCTTTGCGTTTGTAAGCTGCTTTTTCGCCTGCTCCAGTTCAGCGTTAAGCCCGTGAATCTGCTCCGGAATGCGCTCATACAGATTGCACAGCCTGGTCACACCGCCAAGCCCGCTCATCGAGTAATCGCAGGTATAATGCCCGTTCGCCTTTAGCGACAGTGACACTAGAGCGCCCTTGTGCAGCAGCATGATTTTGAAATCGTTCAGTTTGCCGATTTCCCTCGGCTTATATTCCTGATAATCATCGGACATCATGTATTTTGTCACCAGCGCCGAGAGTTCATCACCTGCCTTGGTGCGCTCAACATAGGTCCTGCCGTCAAGCGTCATGCGGAAGTTATCTTCAGTTATCGGCGGCGCTGCGGAAATCAGCTCGATATCCTTTTTTGTCCACTCGATCATTTTTTCTTTTCGGGAAATCAAATCCGGATATCGTGTGCTGATATCATATTCAAAGGAGCGCTGCTGCTGATAATAATTTGCCTGCAATAATTTCAGACGGTTCACCTCGTTGTCCACCGTCATCTTCTCAGCTATCAGGGGATTGCCAGTCGTTGCGGCTTTCATTTCAGCGAACGTAAGGGCGGTATCATCAATATCCTCGCAGGTGCGTGCGGCAGGTTTTCCGGACATTATCTGTGAGATTATCTGCTGTTTCTTTTCGAGAATCTGCCAGCGGTAGTTATCAAACGTGCCTTTTGTTGAGTAGTACCCGATGTACACCTCGGAATTTTCGTTGCCCTGCCGTATTCCACGACCGTTCCTCTGCTCGATGTCTGAGGGACGGTATGGGGCGTCAAGGTGGTGCAGGGCAGAGAGCTTACGCTGAATATTCACGCCGGTTCCGAGCTTTCCGGTCGAGCCGATAATGATTTTTATTTCGGCATTGTTGACCTTTTCGAACATGGCAAGGCGCTGTTTGTCGTTGGCAGCATCATGCACGAAAGCTATTTCATTTTCGGTGAATTCGCCCGACCTCACCAGCCTTTCCCGAAGCGCCTGATATACCGAGAATGCGTCCTTTTTTGGCGTATTCGTGTCGCAGAAAACCGCCTGCGCCGTGCCGGGATTCGCCTTGTTTATCTCGATTATTTTTTCAGCACAGAGGGCAACCTTTCCGCCGTCATATTCCTCGGCTTCCGGGTCGATAATGCGGGCGTCCAGCGCGACTTTGGTCATGTAAGTGCAGACGGCGAGCATATTATCCTCGTCCGGCTGTACCATTTTCGCTTCGATCCTCCGTGCGCGCTCGATTCCCTCATCGGTCTGCAATTCCTGCTCCGGGGATTTTTCGCAGATTATCATTTCCGGCTTTCCGTTCTGGATCGCCGGAAGCTTGAGGTTCATATCAGCCGTCTTTGCAATGTCGAACACCTCGCCGAACAGATTGCAAAGCTCGTTCAGATTGACGAAATTAGAAAATCTCGTCTGCGGACGGAATCCGTCACCGCTGGGCTTGACCTCGATAGACTGGGTAATCACGCCGAAAACGGAAGCCCAGTTGTCAAAGTAGCCGATATTCATATCGTCCAGCGTCTGCTTCTGGAGGAGATACTGCCACACAAACAGCTCGGTTATGGAGTTGCTGATTGGCGTTCCAGTGGCGAAAACCACACCGCCGCCGTTATGAAGCTCCTGCAAATAGCGGCACTTCATCTCCATGTCGAAAGCTTTCTGTGAATTTGCATTCGCGTTCACTCCGGCGACGTTGTTCATCTTGGAGAAAACGGCGAGGTTCTTGTAGTTATGCGCTTCGTCCACAAAAAGAAAATCACACCCGAGTTCCTCGAATGTGATGAAATCGTCTTTCTTGAATGCGGCGCGCATTTTCTCGATTTTCTTCTCGATCTGCTTGCGCTGGCGCTCCAGAGCCTTGACGGTGAAACGCTCGCCCTTATCGGCTTTCGCCGCCTGTATCGCATTGGAGATTTCGGTCAGCTTCTCATCATACATCGCCTCCTGACGTTCAAGGGACAGCGGCATTTTTTCGAACTGCGACTGCGGAATGACAATCGCGTCGAAATTCCCGACGGATATCTTTGAGAGAAACCGCCGCCGCTGTGATTTTTCCATGTCTTTCGACGTGGCTACAAGTATTTTTGCTTCCGGGAAGAACCGCTGTAATTCCTCGCCAAACTGCGCCACGACTGCATTCGGCACAACGTACATTGGCTTGGTGCAGGCTCCTATTGATTTGAGGTACATTCCCGCCGCGCCCATCGCCGCCGTCTTTCCTGCGCCGACTTCGTGCGCCATCATGCAGGTTCCGGTGGCGGCAATTCGCGCGATAACGTTCTTCTGGTGAGGACGCAGGGTAAGGTTCGGATTCATTCCGGGGATCGTGATATAATCGCCGTTGTAAGTCCTCGGCTTGATGTTGTTGAACAGCGCATTGAAGCGGTCCTCGATAATTTGAATCCGGTCTTTATCCGCCATTACCCAGTCATGGAAAGCCTGCTCGATTTTGTCCTGGCATTCACGCGCAAGAATGGTTTCCTTTGCGTTAAATACCCTTTCAGTTCTGCCGTCTGGAAGCTCCCGGTAATCATTCACGACTGCGCGTTTCTGGTTCAGCAGAAGCTCCGTCAGCTCATATGCGTTAAGCCGTTTTGTGCCGTAGGTTTCAGTGGAAAGCACGTCAGACATTCCGCTTGAATTGGTAACTATCCATTTGTTCATCTCCGGCGAATAATTAACGGTTATCTCCTTTGAATAGCCGTGCATATTCGGGCGGTGCCTCTGCCACTCCGGAGTCTGGAACGTTTCGTACACGAAGTCCTGGAACATTTCCGGCTCGATGTAGATAGTTCCCACGCGGAAGCCGATATCTTCGATCCCTATTCTCGGCGGCTGATTATCCAGAAGTGCGGCTACGTTGCGCTCATAATCCGGGTCGGTTTTGGCGGCTTCCTGAGCCAGTGCCAGCTTACTGCGGACGTGTCCGGAAAGGTATTCCTCTGCGGTTTCCCAGCCGGAATATCTGCCGCCGGTGTTCTTTGCCGGATTGCAGTAGATATGCTCGCCAAGTTCCGAAATTATCACGTCCTTATCCTTTCCGCAGAGCTGAGAAATGTACTCTAGGTCTACCGTCTGCTTCAGATTTATCGAGAGGTGGAGCGCTTCAAGTGCTGTATCAACGTGCGCCGGAACACGGTCAACGTTTATCGTCCGCTGAGTGAAGATGTCCGCTTTGGTAAACCGCTGTTTCCCGTCCGGGAGTTCCTCGACATTTTCAATCGAGGTCAGCCGCGGCGCGCGGATATCGTCTGCAAATGCGCTGATATTTGTGCGCCCGTTAAGGTGTCCGTATTTCTTTATAAAACCGTCGTATGCGTTATTCAGGCGTCTTTGGAGTGCTTTCAACTCATCATCTGAACACCCTTTCTTCTGCGCGGCGGTCACTTCGTTCAGTCGGTCGAGTATGCCGCACATTGCTTTTATGCGCGGTTCGGAACTGCCTGTAAACGGCACTGCACTGCGGTTTTCCGCATAGTACAGCGAACCTCCGCTGACGTAATATGTGTACGGAGTCACGCCGTCCGGGATATCTCCGTATTCTTCTTTCGGTAATTCATCGTCTATGGTCGGCTCGGCGGAAAAATGTCCGTCAAGTCTGCCAATGGCTTCGGAAAGCCGTTTGGCGGTGTTGCCGTCAGACTTTATCGTGCGTGTATTTCCGAATCTTCCTGAAACGATTTCCGGAGTTCCAAGCACCATTTCGGGATTCTGCCGGAAGTACCTGTTTTCCTGAAATACGCTTGCTTCGCCGTAAACTCGCTCGGAGCGCACCCAATCCAGATTTCGGTCATTTTCATGCTCAAATTCGAGTTTCTGAAAGAAAAGAATATCCGTGACTGTCTGTGTTCCGGCTGTGCGGAATGCGTCTTCCGGGAGCCTTACGCCGCCGAGGAAATCCGCTTTTCCGGACAGCTCACGGCGGAACGAATCATCGTACTTATCCATAGTTCCGGCGGAGGTGATAAGCGCCATGATTCCGCCGGGCTTCAGCTTGTCGATGGATTTGGCAAAGAAATAATCGTGGATAAGATATTCGTCATATTCCGGGTCGTAGGGCTTGAAATCCCCGAACGGCACGTTTCCGACAATCACATCGAATGTGCCGTTTTCGAACTTTGTACGCTCAAATCCACGGTTCTGTATTTTCGCTTCCGGGTAGAGTTCCTTTGCTATACGGGCGGTCAGGCTGTCGAGTTCAACGCCGTATAAACGGCTGTTCTCTGCCATTTCCGCCGGAAGATTCCCGAAGAAATTACCCGTTCCCATTGCCGGATCGAGAATCTCGCCGCCGGTAAATCCCATGTTTTCAAGCGCCGTGTAAATGCTCTTTATTATGTACGGCTCAGTGTAAAATGCGGTGAGCGTACTTTCGCGGGCGGCAGAATATTCCTTTTCCGTGAGCAGGTCTTTCAGCTCTGCGTATTCACGGCTCCAGTTCTCTTTAGTGCTGTCGAATGCGTCTGCAATGCCGCCCCAGCCGCTGTAATGAGCAAGTATGTCCTGCTCCTCGGCGGTCGCATGGCGGTGTTCGGATTCGATTTGTTTCAGCGTTTTTATGGCTGTAACATTGGCGGTGTATTTTGCTTTCGGACCGGTGGGGTATGCGAAATTTTCGGGGAAGCGGTAGTTTTCCGGCGGTGTAGGTTTCTGTGCCGCATAAGCTCGGTCTGCTGTTTCAATTTTTGGTGCGACACCGTGTCGCACTTCCGGTTCATTTTCTTCGACTGCGACACCGTGTCGCACCTCAAGCCCTTTTTCCTCATCAGAAAGGGAAATCAAATCGTCAAAAGAAAGGAACTTGAGCGCAAGCTCGTTCATCTCGTCCAGAGAATTATACTGCTCCTCACGGGCGATATTGCCGCCGTACTCGGTCGTTATGCGGTACTGGACAAGGTCGGCGTAAACGCTGATCACCGCGTCGTTTTCCTCGTCGGTGGTGTATGCCAGGTCAACGTGCGACGGGTCCTCTATTTCAGCCGCACTGCCGAATTCCTGCTCAAAATAATCCTTGATATACGCGGCGGCGCGGTTCAGAGATTCGTCCGGAAGCTCGTCCACCGGCGGTTCTTCCATCGTGAACTCATTATCGCCGAAAAGTGTAAACTGCTCGGCAGGCTGTTCCGGTGCGGCAATTTCGGTCGGCTTGCTGGAATTCAGCCTGCTGTGCTGTTCCTGATTATATAAATACCCGAAAACCTCCGAGGTGATTTTGTCAACAGAATCGGACGTCAGCGGTTCGCCGGAAGCGAAGAATTCTGTGATCTCCTCCTCCGGAAATCCAAGCGCCGGATTGTGCCCGGTGTGCGCGGAAATCTCGCTTATCAGCTCGGAAACGGAATCCCGGCACATTGCACGGAACTGACCATATCCGGAATCGACGGGGAGATTTTTACCTGCTTCCGCAGCTTCATTCCAGTCGTTGAACTTCCACGGAATATTTATCGAACTGCGGTCGATTTTCTGGTATGATTCCTTGACGTGCGGCTTTGTGCGGACGCATTCTGACGCATAAACAGCGAACATATCGGCATTCAGCCTGATCGGATAATCCAGACCGCAGACGGCGGTTTCCTTACGAATGTAGTCCAAACGGTCATTGTACAGACAGTGCGGATATTCGTAGTGAATCGTGAACCGCTGTGCGTCAAAAAGCGTCATTCGGCGGCGCGTTTCTATGTCGGATTCGGTGATGTACTTCCCACTGTTTACCGCACTGCGTACGGCTTCGGCGACTTTCTTCCAGTTGAACCGAATGACCTGCCTATTGCTGAGGACCAGCTCAATTCCTTTGCTGTCGTGGTTGCTGAAGCTTACCGGGTTGTCATTACGGGAACTGCCGCCGATCCCGTATTCATTTTTCAGAAATTTCGCAAGCTCGTCTTTGCTAGGGGAGTTCTCGGAAATGTACTCGCTTATGCGGAATTTTCCGTTAGAAAAGCCGCTTCCGCGGATAATTTCGTCTTCAAGGAGCTTTTGCGCGTGATCGCTGTCCGGGCTTATTTCCTCCGGAATATCCGTAAAAACAGAAATGGTATCTGATTCGTCGTCAGATACCATTTCGTCTAGTTCTTCGTCATCAGGCTCATTGAGATTTTCTGGATCTCCGTCAGATTCGCCCGGCTCCGGACTTCCGCCGCTAGCCACGCTACGCTCGTCCGCAGGGATTCCCACGCGGCTTCCTGCGCCGCCGCCAGGCGAGATTTGAATTGGTGATCGTGTCCATACTGCCCACGCCATGTCTATCTCCGTCCGCTGGCTCACGCTCTCGGAGTAATCCCGGCTGAGTGGGGTTTTCGCCAGCAGAGAGCGTGTTGTGCTGTTCCGAATTTTCTCTGCTTTCTTCCCGATTTCCTTCCAAATCCGGAGGTACAGCCCGCTGATGTTCACCATATCCAGCGCTGTCGGGTCGATTTCGTTCATCAGGTCCACCGCTTTGCGCTCCAGCGGAGTCATCTGCGCCCTGCCATAATTCGTGAATTTCGGGTGGAACAGTCCGTTCTGATCTTCCTCGAATGGGATATCGTAGATGTCTTCCGCATATTCCAGCTTCATAACGCTCATATTCTTTCCTCCTTATGATTCCGTCTATCTCGCGCAGTACTGCCTGTGCGAGAGCCGTTGCGGCATTTCCGATTTCGACTATTGAAAGGTCGGAATTTATCTTAGATACATCCGATAAATCGCCGTCGCATGGAATGCCGCACCTTGTCATGCAAATAAACTCTGCACTTGCCCGAATGAACGCCGCCGTTCTGGGGTCATTCGAGATGGCGCTATTTAATTTACTGTTATAATTATATACTGTATCTATATTTTTGTCAAGGCTTTTCTGCAAATAATCTTCAAAAGAAACAGCGTTTTCTGCGTTCTCAGAATTGAATTTTCCGACTATACAGTCAGCCATTCGCTCGGAGAGCTTCCACTTGGAATTGTACGCCTTTCCGTAGGTCTGGCGCACATCGAAAAGGTACATGAGCTGTGTATCCGTGCGGCTTCTGAATACTGCTGTAGAATGCTCGCCGCGCCTTATGTACCGTCCGATATTGTTCCACTGATCGATGGTTCCGCACATTTCCGCTTTCGGATTCTGGAGCGTAAGGAGCATTGCCTCGCAGAAATTGAGCCTCCAGAAGCTAGAGGTCATTCTGAGCGTCTGCTCCCATACCTCCGGACTGCGGAGCTGGGGAATCCGGTGGTCGTATATCTGGGCGATTTCGTTGAATCTGCTCATGGGTACCTCCGTATAATGAAAAATGGAGCAATCTTCCGACTGCTCCATGGGTGTTATTTAATTGTGGCTTACAAATTAATGTGTCTGACCGATAAACGGGAATTTGGCGGGTACGCCCGCCAGCGATTCCGCCTTTTGTTGCGTGGATATTCGGCGAAGGTAGTACAACGGCGGGATTAAAATGTGCCAGATAAATGGGAATTGTTTATAATGAAGTTAAAATTAATAATCTATTAGAGCTGTTTGATAACTGTCAAAATGAAAGTATTTAATGCAAGATTCAGTCTATTTTGTTTTCCGCATTATAAAGAAGTTAGTTGGTGATTTGCGTTAGTCTTTGTCAACTTTACCTTCAACAAGTTTCCCTAGCTCGTCTTTCCAATTGTCGCTCATCATTGCGTTTGCATAAGGAGTAAAGTTCGGGTCTTCATTATGTTCAACGGTATGCTTTATAACCAATTGCTGAATAAACGACCAAATCAACACAACAAGTATTATCCCTAAGGCAAAATAAAAACACGGGTTTATCCATATTCCTACGATGCCTAATACCACAGCAGCTAAAATTAGTATGAATTTCCTCACGATATTTAATAAAAAACCGACCCAAAACAATTGTTGATTATATTTTTTCATTATTTCACCTCTTCATATTCCGATTTGTAGGGCTGACAAAATACCCTACTATATAAGTATACCACACACCAAAAGAAAAATCAACCATCAATTTCAGAATCCCTAAGAGCAGTACTTTCTCACCGCCGCTGAAACGACCTACGAAATCTCCTCCGCCGTTTTGCCGCCAAGATACTCCGAAATAATCTCAGCCGGAACAGCCACCATGACCGGTGGCTTCGGCTTGAGTATTTCCAAGACGATCTCCTCGGTAAGCGAATCAACGCCGGAAATCTCACGGATTTTCCCAGAGGTGAGCTTCATTTC
>ERZ779843.2903-NODE-2903-length-15431-cov-2.618496_pt1 | contig 15431 bp, 12 predicted proteins | sample MGYA00511560_ERZ779843 | MGnify/ENA primary metagenome ERZ779843 (study PRJEB29588, sample SAMEA2158062) | human gut metagenome | biome: human gut; feature: human-associated habitat; material: faeces | place: Denmark | collected 2008/2010 ... | reverse complement strand
GTACTAAAAGTGTACTTAATGACGAAAAATGGGCAAAATATGGCAAAAATAGAGAAAATAAGAAAGATGCAAATAATTGATAATAAGGAAGATAAATTCTTTTATTTTCCTATAATTTCTATGCCTTGTACCGGCTCTGGGTACAAAAGTAAAAAGCAATCACCTGCTTGTCAAGTGATTGCTTTTTTGTTTTTAAATAAACATTACCTGTCTTTCTTCGTAAACCCGCTTAAAACTCATTGAAACCAAATCTTCAATCGGGGAAAACTTCCTAAATGGGGTGATTACTTCTTATTGTAGATTTCCCGGGAATATTATTGCCAAGCCTTCCAGATACATTCTCCCACCTCCATGTGGGTAAATTCTGCCGTAAACGAGTGTTGAGAGGGGCTGGCGGCATAGATTCCGAACGAGATTTCTCCGTCGCCATGAACCAAATGGCACACCCGCATCTGCTTGAAGTTGATGCCATCGAGACTTGTTTCGATGTAATAATCGCTCTCGCGGCGACTCAGCCGATACCACATTTCATGTATCGACGAGGGAATATCCTGCGTCGCCCAGTCGGAATAGCCGTTGTTGGTCACCACACTGCCAAGGCGCTGTATGTGCTCGTTTTCGTACTCGACCGAGGCCTTTATCCAGTTATCGCTATCGAGATAGACGGCAATGCCGCACTGGTCGAAGAGTACCGAGGTATGGAATGTCGTCTTGACCGTAAACGAGAAATATTTCTGTGTCGTCTTCATCTGCAACACGGGAGCATTGTCGTTACGGAATCCGTAATAGGTACGCTGCCAAAGGTCGGTATAAGGCTGGGTCTCTATCGTAATGAGTGCATCGGTAATAGCGTAGCGTCGAGGCTCGTGTATCCAATAGAGGTTTTCCTTGGTAAATGTTTTCATAGTAATATCCTTTAAAAAAAGCTGTCTGCAAAAATAAAAAGCAGACCTTTAACTTCCAACAAGGCAAACGCTATCGCCGGATTATTTTATCAATTAAACCGGATAAAGAATTGTTCTTACTGATATCCAATGCCTGCAATTTGTCCCCTCTACACAACTATTCCAAACGAGGATTTTGGAAGCCATTCAACCTTCATAAATTTCAGGTCTACCCAATACAAACGTTTCGTCGCTTTTCAAACAGACTTCCAACTTCCACTATCGTTTATCTCTTAACATACAGAAAAAAGAAACCACACCTTTGCATTATGATAAATGCAAAGGTGTGGTTAAGTTGTGCCAAAGAGGTTATATGGTTATTCTTTATTGAGCAGTTTGTCTATATTTTCCTTGATATCGTCAAGAATGGCATTATAATTCTTCCAATGAAATCCATCTGTCTTCTTGGCATTGGGGTGATAAGTTTTGTAGGCCAACGGCGCTTCTTCGACAGAGAGTTTGGCAACATCATCTACTGGCAGACCACCTATAGGCAACGGATCACCCAGTAAAGTAAAGTTTTCCTTAATATACTCATAACATGTGTTTTGGCTAGGACCTGTGAAGAAAACTAGAATATCCGGTTTAAGTATCTGGACTTCCTGTGGAATGACATGGAAATAGTTGCGTTCTATTTCGTGTATATTGACAGGGCCCCCTTCCAAGGTTGACAATTTGGATATATTATTCCATATCATCGAGACTTTCTTGCCGGGATAGGCCTGCAATATGTCATCTCTCATGCACGACATTATTCCATTAATGGCAAAACGAAAAATCCTCGCCTTACCAACTTCATCTTCATTGAAATATCCACCATCTCCTTCCACAACAAACTTGTCATCAAGAAAATCTTCATAAGCACTCATGAGATCGCCCACATCCAAATCCTTACCCCAATAATGTGGTTCTTGTCCAAAAAACATAATTTTAATATCGGCCTTGGTATACCATTCTTCATTTTTAGGATTTTCTTTTTTCAGATACCAATCAGCATCGGCTTTCCTAGCCTTCTCACGTTCCTCTTTTTTCTGTCCTGAACGTAATAAAGAAATTAAGAACGGACATTGCAATTGGTTACGCAGTCCATTGGCTTCGATTTGTCCCATAAGCCCCTTCCACTTGCTTTCGTAAAGCTCAGTCAATTGTTTCGATAGTGTATTCATAGTATATTTTTTGGTGTGAATGAATCAAAACGAAAATAATAAATTTTTCATTAATATTCACAGCAAAAACCTAAAAAAAACATATACAGTAACATAACAGGTCATCACTTATCAACGTCTATTTGAAGCTGACGGTAATTAAACGGGAGATACCATGATTTCATTAAATGTTTTTCCAGGACATACATCAAAAAAATTGAACGATACAATCCTTTGTCCCCTCGATCGATAAAGATTGACTGCACAATTTTCTCACATATACACTTTTCCGAGGGAAACAGTAGTTCCGTCAGGCTATGAGATGCTCGATAAGGATTTTCAGGCCGATGGCAAAGAGTATGACTCCGCCCAGCAGGTCGGCATGTATCTTGCGGGCGTAACTGCCACACTTCACTCCGAGCGAGACGCCCACGAGCGAGAGCAGGAACGACACCAGCCCTATGACGCCCAACGGATAGGGCAAATCGCTCCAATGATTCATTCCTACGCACACAAACGAAATGCCCACGGCCAAGGCATCGATACTGGTGGCGACGGCCATCATGAGTATGACCTTGAGACTGGCCGGGTCGAAATGTTTCTCATCTTCGGGCTTGAACGACTCCACAATCATGCGTATACCCAGAAAGGCCAGTATGCCGAAGGCTATCCAATGATCGACACTCTCTATGAGATGCCGGAAATAGCGGGTTCCCAACCAACCGAGAAAAGGATTGAATGCCTGGAACAGGCCGAAGAAGAAGGCCATGGTGAGCATGGATTTCCAACGGAATCGCCCCCAGATGATACCGCTGGTTATCGACACGGCAAAGCAATCCATGGCCAACCCCAGGGCCAAGGCCCAAATTTCTAATGCGGTCATAATGTGTGCAATTTCTAATGCGATGTGTCTAAAAATGCCGGACAATCCAACTCGATAACCGATACGGCCTTCCGACCCGACAAAGATACAATATTACTTGCAAAGCCAGAAATTTTCAATCACCCTCGAATGAGAGAGAGAGGATTCCACCCCATCGACCTGTTACGGAGCGAGAAGCGTAGCCGAGCAGTAGGTATAGGTGTGCACCGTGCCATCGTCGTGGGTAATGTCGTAACTCTTCTCGCCGGTCTCGCCCAAGGCAAAGGGCACGGGCGACGAGAAGATTGGTCCGTCGTAACAAAAGGTGTGGTACTCGCCGTTCTCTCCATTGGGGTCGATACCGGCAGGCAGGGAGGCCACAAAGCCGGCATCGACCGTGCGCCCCACAGCGGCGGTTCCCAGTCTGTCGCGCATCGTGGTAACGACGACACACCGCAGGCCGGTAGCCAGGAAACGCTCCATCACCACCGGCGAGGGCGGGCCCCAAAGCGGCTCGACAACCTCTATGCCATGGGGTGCCAGCTGCTCTTCGCGGTAGCGCCGCACGTCGTGCAGGTATATGTCGCCATAGATAAACCGGGTAACGCCAAGGGTCTTGAAGTGGGCAACGGCACGAGTCATGGCCAAGGCGTAGTCGGACATATCGCCCCGGGGCGTCAAGTCTACCACATAGAGGGGCAAACCTATGCGCTCGGCCTGCGCCTGCAACAACGCCAGCGGTATATGGTGCATGGTCGAGAGGCGGGTGTCGCGGTTGACTGTCGTGAGCAGAGCCAGCACCTCATAACGCCGTTCCTGCATCACCCGCCACAGGGCGTGGGCCGAGTCTTTTCCGCCACTCCAATTGAATACGGCTTTTTCCATCGTTCTTTTCTTTACGGTATCGGAGAGTGGCGACAAAGATACTTTTTTCGATGGAGATGCCGAAAAGTGAGTGTATATTTGCAAGCATGGAAAAAGGATATATACATCTCTACACCGGCAACGGGAAAGGAAAGACGACAGCTGCCTTCGGAGTGGCGCTGCGTGCGCTCTGCGCGGGAAAGAGGGTCTATGTGGGACAGTTTGTAAAGTCGATGCGCTACAACGAGACAAAGGCCGAGCAGCTCTTCGACGGCCGCGTGCCGGCCTTCGGTCGCCTCTGTGTCGAGACGCTGGGCCGGGGCTGCTACATCGACCGCGCCCCCGAACAGGCAGATATCGATATGGCCCGGCAGGGGCTGGAACGGTGCCGCGAGATACTCGCCAATGGGGCTTACGATGTCGTCGTACTCGACGAACTGACCATCGCCCTGCACTTCGGGCTCCTCTCCTGCGACGAGGTTCTCGCAGTGCTGGCGGCACGCAACCCGCACACCGAGGTTGTCATTACCGGCCGTTACGCGCCACAGGCTCTCATCGACACGGCCGACCTCGTTACCGAGATGCAGGAGGTGAAGCATTACTACACACAGGGGGTACTCTCGCGCGACGGCATCGACAGGTAAGGGCTGCAACCCTCATGCAAAGAGAGTTGCCTCGGAATATCACCTACCGCAACAACGCCACCGCTTACCGCACAACCCATCGATAGAGAGTGATATATCAACTACACACAATTCAGCACAACGACATGATAAAGACTCTTATTTTTGATTTTGGTGGCGTCATCGCCACCATCGACCGCGACCGTGCCGTGGCCGCTTTTGCACGTATAGGTCTGGCCGATGCCGATGCCCGGCTCGACAAATACCACCAGTCGGGCATCTTTCAGGAACTGGAAGAGGGCAAACTCGACGAAGCCGGTTTCCGCGCCGAGCTGGGACGGCTCTGCGGCCGGGAGCTTACCTTTGAAGAGGTAAAGAGCGCCTGGCTGGGATTTTTTGTAGAGGTGCCACCGGCGATTCTCGACTATATCGAAGGGTTGAAAAAGCGGCATCGCATTTTTATTCTCAGCAACACCAATCCGTATGTCATGTCGTGGGCATGCAGCTCCGACTTCACGCCCACCGGGAAAGCTCTCACCGATTATGCCGACCGCCTCTACCTCTCCTACCGGATAGGCTACACCAAACCGGCACCCGAGATATTCCGCCATCTGCTCGACGACAGTGGCATTCGCCCCGAAGAGGCACTCTTCGTCGACGACGGGACATCGAACATCGCACGGGGAAAAGAGTTGGGCTTCCACACCTTCTGTCCTGCAAACGGGAGCGACTGGCGCGAAGATTTGAACGCGATTCTGAATATCGAACCGTAATCGTCCCGCAATTAAGCAACAGCGAACGAGGGAACGTTCTCCCCGCACACGCCACGGTAATAACACAAGAGTCCTGTAAGAGAGAGGGAGGGTTTTTATTCTTCCTTTTTATCGTCATTGCTGCCGGTCTCGCCCGAGAGAACCGGCAGACATATCTGATATTTCACCGCCAGGATGCGGGTAACAAACACGCCGACTCCGCCCACAATCTGACAGATATACGGTTCCATGCCCAACAGGTCGAAAAACCAGTAAATAACCCCACCCACGACACAAGCCATGGCATATATCTCCTTGCGGAAGATCAACGGGATTTCATTGATAAAGACATCGCGCAGCACACCTCCGGCCGCACCGGTGAGACTACCCATGATAATAGCCACCCAGAAAGGATATCCGGCCGTGAGACTCTTACCTACACCCACTACCGTAAACAGGGCCAAACCGATGGTATCGAATATAAAGAACGTAATGTCGAGACGCACCAGTCGCTTTTCAAACACAATGACCCATACCAGCGCCAGCGCTGTACAAATGAGATACATGGGATTTTCCATCCAGGTAGGCGTAACATCGAGCAACAGGTCGCGTATAGTACCGCCGCCGATGGCCGTAACAAAACCTACCACATAGGCTCCGAACCAGTCGAACCGCTTGGCCGAAGCCAGCCGTATGCCGCTGATGGCAAAAGCAAAGGTACCGATAAAATCAAGTACCTGCACAAACGTGGGCATCATCACACACAAAGAGACTTAAATATCCTTGGCATAAGCGCGACGACGCTTGTGCTGTTGCTGCTCAAAATATTGCCACTGCTGCTGCACCTTGTTGTTGGTAACCATTTCGGGATTACTCTCGGCATATTTAAACCCGTCCTTGATAAAGTTGGGCAAAATATCATCAAAAATCAATGCATTGGCACCCATGTTCTGATAATCGGGGTGTACGGCCACCAGCAAGAGGTCGACGATGTCGTTCTTTCCCTTCAAGGCTTTGAGCAGATGAATAAAACCGAAGGGGAACAACCGGCCTTTTGCCTTTTGGAGGGCACGGCTCATCGACGGCATGGCAATGCCTACACCCACCAGTTCATCTTTTTCATTGACAACCAACGAGAGATGTTTGAGATTTACCACCGGGATATACATCTTCACATAGTGGTCAATCTGTCGGGGTGTAAGTGTCGAATAACCATATAGATTCTTATAGGCTTCGTTGATGAGCTCAAATATCTGACGACCATAATCCCGGGCCAGTTTGTGGATATTGGTATATTCCCTGACAATACTACGTAGGTGATACTTCTGACGCACGATTTGGGCTACTCGGGCATGCTTCTCCGACATGGTTGGAGGAACGGTGAGTTTAAACTCCACCCACTCGCATTCGGGTGTGAAACCGCGCCGCTCGATGTGGTCGACATAATAAGGATAATTATAGATGGTCACCATCGTGCCCAACTGGTCGTATCCCTCGACGAGCAACCCCTCGGGGTCCATGTCGGTAAATCCCAGCGGACCTACCAGGCGGTTCATGCCCTTTTCTCGGGCCCATGCCTCCACGGCATCGAAAAGCGCATCGCTCACGCGAGTATCGTCGACAAAGTCGACAAATCCGAAACGAGCCTCGGCCTTTCCGGTCTTCTTGTTGAGGTTGTGATTGATGATACCCGTTATGCGTCCTACCGGCTTTTTCCCTTCATAAGCCATATAATTTATAGCTTCACAAAACTCAAAAGCAGGATTCTTTGCCGGAATGAATGTGTTGATTTCGTCGATAATTAACGGAGGAACCTTGTAGGGATTGTTCTTATAAAGGTCGATATTGAATTGTACATACTTTTTCAGGGCTCGCCGACCTGTTATTTCTCGAATCGTTATAGGTTCCATGTGTACTTCTATTTTAGGCTGGCAAAAATAGTAAAAAGCAAACAAAATATCAAGAATCTTAACAAAAGCCACATCTAAACTCATTTTAACTAGCATATTTCGATACATACCATTTATTCACCAATGAATATAAATCTCTCGATTTGAAAAACGCGGGGTAAGGCCCTCTATCAAAATAGGGTTATTTTAAATATGCTTGAAATTGTACCGAATACCGAACCCCTTTTAATGACATTGCTGGTACTCTCAAATATAAAACTTGCAATATAGATAGTTATGCGACATTCACATGTTCGTCATTAATGACCGACAAGTTAACCGGATATTTATCTGACCGTCATGACAGACATACACGGCCGACAAACATCACGATTAACTTGCCGGTTATTTTACTGAAAAGAGATTCAAAATCAATTCAGTGCAGTAAAACAAGTCATTACGGCAGCAACAACTTGACGGTACCCTCGGCGCCGGCCGTTCTGACCAGAAGTATCGCAACCCCTTTGCAGCCGGTCGCGTCGACAACCGTCGTATTGCCGTAGAATGTGTGGGCAGCAATTGTGCGACCCGACATGTCGATGAGCGAAATCGCACACTTCGACAAAGGCTCCGAATCGGGCAGCGTAACCAGCAGCTGGCCAGCAGCCAGACGCATGACCTGCACATTCAGTTCCCGACACGCCCCGTCGTTCTCCTCGACCAGAGCATTTCCGCCGCTACCCATCTCCTCGTCGGTTTCAAAACAACCGAGGTCGGGCGCCGCACCCCGATACTGTATACCCACGGAGGCCCGGCTCTCGCCGGGATAGGGAATGACCGGCGTACCCTTGTCGATGAGCCGGGCGTTACCCTCGGCTATGCGCATGAAGGGGAGTATGGGCAGGTTGCCAAACTCGTCGCGCTCGCCGTCCATACCAGTGGGGTAGATACTTTGATAATCGGCCGGCAAGGTATTGAAGTCGCAAGAAACGATGGTCAGCCGGTTGCCCGACAGGCTGTACGGAGCATAGGCCGACTTGGTGCGGTCGCTGATGCCATCGCTCACCGCCACACAGTTGGTAAGCACAACCTCGTGGCCACTCGATACCGGCTCGTCGATACGATAGGTGAAATGGCTCTTGTTTTCGAGCAGCGGCCGGGCATATCCGGTGCAGTTGTTGAGAATCATACTGCCGGGGTTATGGTTCTGGTCAAACCCCTTCTGGTAGTTTTCAAAGGCAAGACAGCGGTTCAGTATCGCATTGTGCGCACCGTATGCGCTTCCGAGCTTGAAGCCGTTACCGTCGCCGTTGCCCGTCGAGTTGCCCTGCTCCAAGTATCCATTGTTGAAGGCCCAGCAATTCTCGTAGGTCGTGGTGCAGTCGTCGGGGAATCCGCCATCGGTCTTCACAAAACCGTCCCAACCGTCGTCGCAGTTGCGCCAGGCACGGCAACCGTAGAAGTAGTTGCCCGTACCGTGCGAAATCTTCACGGCAAAACCGTCGGCATCTTCATGGTCGGGGTCGGCATTGAAGTAAGAGTCGCAATTGATGATACGGTTGTTCTCGGCCAGATTTTTCAGTTGCAGGCCAGTATCTTTGTTGCGATAGAACTTGCAGTTCTCTATCACGTTGTCGTGTCCCTCTTCGGTCTTACCCTTGATAGAGTTGTAGTCGCCGCCTGAGGGCTTGTTGCGTTCGATGAGCATACCGTTGTCGCCGGCATTGCAGATATCCAGGCCGTAAACGTGCCAATAGCTGCCGGTAAGACGGATACCCTGATTGTTATCGCCCAGCTCCATGGCACCGAAATCGAGAATGGCACGGCCGCCCTTGGCGTGCAGGGCTATCATGCCGCTGTTGCGCTGTCCGATGGTAGGAATGTTGATGCGGGTCGTATAGTTGTAGGTCCCGGCCATGACAAAAATGGTATCGCCGGCAACAGCCCGGTCTACGGCCAGCTGTATGTTGTAAAAGGGTTTTTCCGGCGTTCCGTCGCCCGTCGCATCATTGCCTTCGGTAGAGACATAGTAGATATGATGGGCATATTCGGGAATGACAAGTTCGGGAGTCGTAAAGGTAAACTCCTCGCTGTACCCGGTACCGGCACAGTTGGTGGCATAGAGCCGCAGATAATAGGTGGTTTGCGGCAGCAGCGCAACCGACTGGGCAAACTCGTCGCCGTAGAGATATGTCGTCGACACCTCATCGTCGAGGGTAGGATTGCCCGTTGTGTTGTAACACCCCCCCACCGACGTGGGCTCGGCCCCGCCATTGTCTTCAACGGTGGCACCGAGGCGCACGAAGATATGCACCTCATCGCCCATTGTCTCATCGACCACAGGCTCATCGGCCGCCAGCACAGCTACCGAAGGGGCCGCTGTCTGCAGACTTTTCACTTCGCCATAGGCGACACCTGCCATACTCAGGGCATAAGCACGGTAGAAGATTTCGGTCTCGCAGGGCAGGCCTGTCAGCAAGACGGCAAACGTCTCCGAATCGGCCTTCACACACAAGGCATCGGTAAGGGTACACTCTGCCTCATCAAGGCTCCAACAAATACCCCACTCTATCATTTTTTTGTCACCCTTATCGGTAAGTACTCCTGCCACCGTGGCTTTCGAGCTACCCACCTCTGTTGCCTCACCAGTCGAGACAACAGGAGGTGTTCCCTCGGGAAATCCGGTTACGGCAATATTATCTATATCGGCATCGCTCGAACTCTCGTTCACCAGTTTAAGACGATTGACTTCACGGTCGTAAATTTTCAACGTATTCAAGTCTTCCGATTCGAACACTCTCAGCAACGACCAAGTCATACCACTGTCTTTGGAGGCATACACAGAAATATCTCTATCCCGGCGGCCCTCCATGAAACTCAGCGACGCCACACCTTGTTCAAGAACCGGTGTTACCACATAAGCTCCCCCTTTGGGCATGCGGAGGGCACGGGCCGAGCCGTCTACAATATATGACTCATTGGTAGCCTTATAAGCATTATAGTAGAGCCACTCTCCCTGTCCGGGCACGACAATCGCTGTCTCTGTCGCGGCGGCCTCCTTGCTGCCGGGGCATACCCCGTCGGCCTCAAAATCCTGTGTGAAGTAAGGTACATCAACGGCCGGTACAAGCACCGTACCATCGGCCATTGTACCATCGGCCCGGGTTACAACAAACTTATCGATATAGACCTGGTTGTTGGAGTTGGTATACAACTTTACATACCTCACCGCCGGATCGTTTATAAACACGGTATGCTTTGACCAGTCGCTCGTCTCCTTGTAGCTGTCGACACTTGTCCAACTGATACCATCGGTCGATACCTCTACCATGACCTGTCGGTTGGTCACATGTGCATAATAGACCAGCGAACCGGCACCTTCGGTCAGCTCAGGGGTAACAAGACCCGCCTTTGACGAGATGAGCAAACTGAACGTTCCTTCATAAACCTGCTCGGTGTTTTGACGATTTTTGTTTGTCGTCCATTTACCCGTAGCAACTGTAACATCGGCACTCGAAGTTGCCCAGGCAAGTTCTTCAAAACCTTCCCACTGATAAGTATAGGTCTGTGCCTCTACCGCCATGGTACAGAAAGCCAGGCAAGCAATCACCCCCATACGCATCTGGGACATTCGTTGGTGTTTCATCTGTAAATAGTATTAAGGTTAACATTATGTACTGGTATTCCTACCTTTTACTCTGCCGTAGAAAATTTTCGGCCATCTAATTTCTCATCGGGGGCTTCATCTTCTCCAGAAAAATCCTTCTCCGACTCTTCACAAAAATAAAAGAAAAGAATATTTCCAAACATGCAAAATCTATCATATGGGGTGGAATAATTGGCAAATCTGTCCAAAAACAATTCTCCCACCCCCTATTTACCATTAATCTCCCCACACCGATGTGTATGATTGCCAAATTTCCATTATATTTGTAGGACACAGGAAACAATCTGGCAATTCCGGAACCGAAGATCCTGATTTCACTATTCCACCCTGCCCTCGTTTCGCCGTTCACACATTTCCTACCCATACACAACAAGTACCAACTATGCTCCTGCGGTTCGTCTGTATATTCACCATTATCCTTGCGGCTTCACCGCTGCGGGCCAAGTACCTGCTTCGCAAATACAACTTCGCAACGGAAGAGGAGGCACTGGCCAACCATGTGTCTCATGCCAAACAAGACGAATCGGGATTCATGTGGTTTGCCACTTGGAACGGACTTGTTCGCTTCGACGGACAGACCTTCTATACCTTTCAACCGACGCTACGCTCCGATGACACCATCCTTTCAAACCGCATCTACAACATGCGCCTCAGCGCCACAGGCGATATATGGTGCGTTTCGTCGGACCGCAGCCTCTACCTTTTCAACAGGAAAGAGTCGGAATATATAAACATGCTTCGTGTAATTCCTGAAATAGCTCATAGAAAAGTAAGAGCCATCACCCACTTGAAGAACAACACGACATGGGTCGTCTTTCACGACGCCTCGGCCATTCGGTTCAACGACTATCAACCCTTGTCGGACTATACATTCTTTGACAACCCATCGGCACTGCTTCGAGGTTCAACGCGCATCGACGCCGTCGTACTGGCCGACAGCAGCGAATGGCTGCTCACCGATACCCACGCCATCAACACCACTGGCCGGCAGATGGTCTCTGGAAGATTCAAGCATGTATATGCCACGGATGGGCACTATTTCCTGGTATCGGTCGACGGCCACATCATGGAAACCGACGGACAGGGCAACAAAAAGTCAGACTACCGCTTGGCCCCTCACCTCGATGTAACATACACGCTCCGCATGGAAGATGAGATAATCGCTGCCGGGAATCAGGGTATATATGCCTTCAATTTGGCCGACCGCCATATCCGGAAATTCTGCTCCCTTCCCGTATACTATCTCTACCGGGACTCGCAAGAAAGAATATGGGGGTTTAGCGATAACGCAACCCTTGTTCTCATAAAAGACATCAAGGGGGAAACCGCCGACCTTCTGCACACAAAAGTATCTATTCCGCAAGAAAGGGACAAAACGTCCCGAGTCATTTTTGAAGACCGATACAACCGTTTGATACTGAAACCCATAAAGGGTGCATTATCTTATTACGACGAATCGGAACAGCGCATTAAAGAATGTAAGCTCATCGACAACAATACCATCACGACCTATTCACCGACAGAAATCAAACAGTTTGTCGTCGACAAAAGCAGAAACTTGTGGGTATTTCATGCCTCAGGTGCCGATTACATCGACATCAGCCAAAACTTTTTTACCCATCAACCCAACGGTTACGGCACCGAAACCCGAGCCGTAGCCACCGACCACAAAAACAGACTTTGGGTATCGGACCGAAGCAACTATCTCAAACGCATGGACTCTCCGGCAGAGACACCCCTCTATGTCGACACTGCCGGCAATATCCACCGGCAACCGAGACAATTTGCCGACTTTCCCGTTTACTGTATCGAAGAGGGGCCCGACAGCAGTATATGGGTCGGCACGAAAGGGGCCGGCATCTACCGGCTGCAAGACACCGGACTCTCTACCTACCGCATCAGCCATTATTCCCGCTCGGTCGAAGACCTCTCCCTGAAATTGCAGACCGACACGGTTTATGATATGCTGTTTACCGACGACAAAATATGGATAGGTTCGCACGGCAACGGCCTCTGCTATGGCGTCAAGGCCGACAGCGGATACCGGTTCCGACAGTTGGAAGGGTTACCCCGCGGACTGGAAATCCGCTCCATGTACGACTGCGGAAACGATATACTGCTCCTGGGCACAACAACGGGTCTTACCACAATAGATGTGAGAGACATCGACTCTCCGCGCTATGTCACCCAGGAATTCCGCAAGGAGCCCTGGGGGCTGAAAGGCAACAATATCATGGGTGTATTCAAATGCGGTGAAGCGCTCTACATCTGCACGTTCGGCATGGGGATAAGCCGCATCGATTCGGACGACCTACTGTCGGAAGACATTCATTTCACCCACTTTCCCATTCCATTTCCCAATGTCGCCGGCTCAATCAAGACCTCGGTCGCCTCGGGCAACGACATCTGGATTGTCTCCCGAAACGCCGTTTGCCGCTTCTCTACTCTCACCCATAGCTATACCAAATACAATCCGGACTGTTTCGCCCAGAAGTTCTCGCTCTCCGAAGCATTGCCCGCGGTAATGGGGCAGCAGATTGTCCTGGGTACCTCCGATGGCATCATCGGCTTCAACCCCGGGCAGATGTCGGCCGAGAAGACGCCTACAAAACCCGTCGTCGTTACCGGCATACGCTACCAGAACGACGTCGACATAACCCCTATCAGCGATATCGACACGCTGTATGTAAAGCCCGGCCAGCGCAGTTTTGCCCTGTTTCTCTCGTCGATGGAATATAGCCGGAATGCCAATACCCGTTTCCGATACAAAATGGATGGATACGACACCGGCTGGAACTACACTTCGGGCGAACAGCCATACATCGGCTATAACCACATACAGCCCGGAGAATATACCCTCATCGTCGAGGTGTCGGACATGAACGGGCTGTGGCAGTCTGCCCGCCGGGAGATTCCTGTGTATGTAGAGCCACGCTTTATCGAAACAATGCTGTTCAAACTGATATGCGTTCTTCTCTTTACGGGCCTTCTCTGCCTGCTGGTCTACGCGGCCGCCTACTACAAACGCATGCGCAACGAGATACAGAAACGCTACTCGCTGCTGATGACCATCGACAACATGAACCGTGATGGCAGTGCCGCAACCGTTGCAAGAGAAAACACGGCCTCCACCGAGGAAGAAAAGGAGAAGGCCTTTATCGAAAAGACGGCTCAATATATCATGGACAATATCAACAACCAGCAGCTTGTGGTCGAAGACCTCAGCCGCCACCTGGGCATGAGCCGCACGGCCTACTATACCCGCATGAAACAGATAACAGGCCTCACCCCGATTGATTTTATCAAGCAAATGCGCATCAAGAAGGCGCTGTCGCTGCTCGACCGGCGCGACCTCTCCATCGCGCAGGTGGCCTACGAAGCGGGCTTTTCCGACCTCAAATATTTCTCGAAATGCTTCAAGAACGAAATGGGGTTGACTCCCAGCCAATACATAGAAAAGATAAAGGATGCCAACCCAACCAAAACGGAACGTCCATAACCTGGACTTCCGACCCTGATACAAAGGTCAAAGGCCCACACCGGCATACCGGCCTCGCATCTTTCAAAAATGGGGTGTCTCTACCGGGGGTCACACAACCCCGGTAGGCCGTTTCACAACCGCAGTTTCAGGCCGGCCAGCACGGTATCGGGCCGCAGGTTGAAGACGGCATTCATCTCGCCGGCCATGCAGAGCCCGCAATCGTCGCAGATACCAAGCTCCGCACCGGCGCAAAGGGCCCGCTTGTGATCGGCATAGATAAAGTTGGTCACCCAACAGCGCCGCTTGAACCGGTTGTGCTTCATCAGCCGCAGGCCCGAGACCGAGTTCATGATGGGATAGCCCTGCCGCTTCATGGCAATGACGGTGTCGATAACGGCCTCGCGCTGTGCCTGCGTAATCATGAGATTCTCGGCATCGGGGAAAGGGGTATAGAAATTGATGGATATACTCTCTATGGCCGGATTCTCCTTGACATAGCGTATCGTGTCGGCGACCGACTCCCTGTTGTACTTGTTCACCACCATGTTCACGCTCAGATGCGGGTGACCGCAGGCGGCGATGTTTTTTTCGAGGCGGGCAAAAGTGCCCTCACCGCGTATCGTCTCGTGATACTTGCCATACCCGTCGAGACTCACCCATATACTGTCGGCCCGCACGCCGGCAAAGGGCAACTGGGCATTGGTGGTAATCGTGGCCGAGAAGAAGCCTACCTCACGGGCCAGGTCGAGAAGGTCGTTGATGCGGAAGTCGCCATCGCGCCACAGCATCACCTCGCCCCCTTCAAAATCGACAAAACGGGAGCCCAGCCCGTAGGCATATTTCAGTTCGTCGCGCACCTCGGCATAGGTCATCGTATGAGGTTTCTCCCGGGAATAGACCGAGCAATGCTTACAGGCCAGGTTGCACTTGTCGGTAATAAACAGGACGGTCTGCAACGGATTTTTCCGTCCCAGGAATCTGGCCCCGAAAAACCATTTGGCCAGATAGAACATCTGCGAAAGTTTCTTCATCACCCGAGAATATTAAGGAGGATATTGACAGCTAAAAGTATGAGTGCAAAAAAAGATACCAGGTTCCGGGCCATCAGCCAGCGATACATGAACCAGTCGATGCCGGCACGGCGATAACCCTCGAAATCGCCCATGGGACCCAGCCACCGCCACAGCGTCATCGGCTCGCAACA
>ERZ779843.2898-NODE-2898-length-15461-cov-4.361028_pt1 | contig 15461 bp, 16 predicted proteins | sample MGYA00511560_ERZ779843 | MGnify/ENA primary metagenome ERZ779843 (study PRJEB29588, sample SAMEA2158062) | human gut metagenome | biome: human gut; feature: human-associated habitat; material: faeces | place: Denmark | collected 2008/2010 ... | reverse complement strand
GCGGGGGGAGCGCCACGGAAGGGACCCCCCGCCGCTTTTTGGGGAGCCTGACCTACCGGGGGCCGGTCTGGCGGTTTGACAGCGTGGAGGCCCTGTGCCCCAAGGTCTATGAGCTGGCGGACAGCTGGGAGTTGGCAGGGGAGATGCTTGCCCGGCTCCATCAGGCGGCGGCGGATAACGGCTGGGACACCATCGTCTGCTGCGCGCCGGAGGAGCCGGGGCGCTGTGTGGGGAGGCCACTCGCCGGGACTATGACGTGACCGCCTGTCCATCCACAGAGGAGCCGGGGCGGCTGGAACACCTGCTGATCCCGGAGCTGGGCGTGGCCTTCGTCACCTCCAAGCCAGGGATGGTGTATCCGGGAAAGCCCTACCGCCGGGTGCGGCTGGACGCCCTGAGCCACCCGGAGAACAAGGCCCGTCTGCGGTTCCGCGCCCGGATGACTGGGGTGCTCCGGGAGGAGGCGATCGCCGCACTGCAAGAGGCCAAGGCAGCCCACGATCTGCTGGAGGGCGTCTACAACCCCTATGTGGATTTTGAGGGCGTCCGGGCGCAGGCTGCGCTGGAGGCGGGGCGCTTACTGAGTTGGATGAAGTGAAAAAACCGTGCTGTTTTATAAACAGCACGGTTTTTTACTTAATATTGTTCGGTTTTCAGTTCAGGAAGTCCTTCAGCTTTTTGCTGCGGGAGGGATGGCGCAGCTTTCTCAGGGCCTTGGCCTCGATCTGGCGGATACGCTCGCGGGTCACGTTGAACTCCTTGCCCACTTCCTCCAGCGTCCGGGTGCGGCCATCCTCAATACCGAAACGCAGCTTCAGCACCTTTTCCTCACGGGGAGTCAGAGTGGACAGCACATCCATCAGCTGCTCCTTCAGCAGGGTGAAGGACGCGGCCTCGCTGGGCTCACTGGCGCCCTCGTCGGGAATGAAGTCGCCCAAGTGGGAATCCTCCTCCTCGCCGATGGGGGTTTCCAGAGACACAGGCTCCTGAGCAATCTTCAGGATCTCCCGGACCTTGTCCACAGGCATATTCATCTCCTTGGCGATCTCGTTGGGGCTGGGATCGTGGCCCAGCTCCTGCAAAAGCTGACGGGAGACGCGGATGACCTTGTTGATGGTCTCCACCATGTGAACGGGGATCCGGATGGTACGGGCCTGATCCGCGATGGCGCGGGTGATGGCCTGCCGGATCCACCAGGTTGCGTAGGTGGAGAACTTGTAGCCCTTGGTATAATCGAACTTTTCAACGGCCTTGATGAGGCCCAGATTGCCCTCCTGGATCAGGTCCAGGAACAGCATACCGCGGCCCACATACCGCTTGGCAATGGAAACCACCAGACGGAGGTTCGCCTCTGCCAGCTTCTGCTTGGCGCTTTCACCCTTCTTAAAGGCCTTGCGAAGCTCAGCCTCTTCCTCCGGAGTGACGGCGGGTGTTTCACCGGCCTCACGCTGCTCCTGCAGCTCGTCCAGACGGGCCTTGGCCTCCGCGCCTGCGGCCATGGCCTGTGCCAGCACGATCTCTTCATCGGGGTTCAGCAGGGGGACCTTACCGATCTCCTTGAGGTACATACGGACAGGATCGTCGATGGAGAAGTTGCTGACCAAAGAGTTGGGGTCCACCAGCTCTTCTTCCTCCACGTCGGCGATCTCCTCGGCGGCAGGCTCATCGTCGGGCAGCTCGGGGAGGAGGTCCTCCTCCGTGCCGATGTCGATGTTCAGCGCTTCCAGAGAATCGTAAAGCTGATCCATCTGATCGCTTTCCAGATTCAGATCGTCCACGGCTTCCATCAGCTCGCCGGAGTCCAGCTTGCCCTTCTTCTTGCCGCGGGCCAGCAGCTCCCGCAGCTTTTCCTGCCCCATCAGCCAGCTGGCGGCGGGGAGGGCAGCGACCTGCTTATCGTCCAGACGGACGATACCGGCCTTTTTGGCCTCTTCATCCGTCATGATATGGTCTGCTTCGGGACGGGCGGCCTTTGCGGCCTTACCGGAACGGCTGCTCTTTCCCGGCATCGGGATTTCATCCGGAATATCCATGCTGTCGGCAGCGGCCAGCAGAGCGTCGGCCTGCGCCTCCAGACTATCAGGGCTCAAATCACGTTTAGACATGTTGCTTTCCTCTCTTTTTGTTCTTGAATTTTTCCACAGCGGCCAGCAGAGGATCATCCTGTGCCGTTCGCTTATCCGCTTCACTGTTGATCACATTTATGTAATCCGTCAAAGCCTGCTGCGCGTGCTGTGCGGATACAGGCTCCTGACAGACGGCGGTGAGACAATCGATCTCCTCCCGGGAAAATTCCTCTCCCAGAGATGAGATCATGGGCCGGCTTCCGGCGGCATGAACCTCCCACAGCCGTTGGTAAGCCCGGCTCAATAGGGGGGAGGAGAACCGCTCCGGCGGGATAGGGATAGTGTCGGAAAACAGGGTGTCATCCGTCAGCAAAAGACGGAGAATGCCTTTTTCCGCTTCTGCGGAGCGCATATTTTCAAAGCGCAGGGATCGCTCCTTGGGCTGCAAGGCCATTGCCGGATTCAGATCCTTCCGCAGCTCCGCCCGCTTTTCCCGCGCGATCCGGCGCTTGAAGGACCGTTGAACCTCCAGCTTCATGGCCTCCGCCGTGATCCCAGCGGCCTCGGCGGCCCGCCCGGTATAGATCTCCCGCTCCACGGCACCGGGGAGGGAGGCCAGCAGCTCACTGACCTCTCCGCAGTAGGCGATGCGGGCTTCGTCATCCTTGAGATCATATTTTCCGGCGATCTGAGCCATGCGGAATTCCACGCCGTTCTCGCTGCCGTTGAGCAGACGCTCGAAGGCGTCCGGTCCTTGAAGCTTGATGAAATCGTCGGCGTCCTGCTTGATGTATTCACCGTCCACCAGACGGCGGGGAAGCTGAAGCACCTTGACGCTGAACTCGGAGCCGTTCAGGATCTGCAAGGCCCGCTCCGTGGCGATCTTGCCGGCGTTATCGTTGTCATAGCAGAGGACCAATTCCTTGGTGAAACGGCTGAGAAGCCGGGTCTGCTCCACCGTCAGCGCCGTTCCCATGGAGGCCACGGCATTGTCGAAGCCCGCCTGATGCAGCGTGACGATGTCCAGGTTGCCCTCGCAGAGAATGATGTTGGGGCACTTGGACTTCTTTGCCAGATTCAAACCGTACAGCACCCGGCGCTTGGAGTATACCGGCGTTTCTGAAGAGTTCATGTATTTTGGCTCGGACTTGTCCAGCACCCGGCTGCCAAAGGCCACCACATCGCCCCGGGTGTCGATCACCGGCAGCATGAGCCGGTTGCGGAATTTGTCATAAAGGCCGCCATTTTTGTTCTGGACCACCAACCCGGCGTCCAGCAGTTCGGACTTGGTGTAGCCCTTTTTGGTCATGGCGGTCAGCAGCACGTCCCATGCGTCCAGCGAGGCGCCCATGCCGAATTTGACCGCCGTGGATTTCCGGATCTGCCGTTTGTCCAGATACTCCTGAACGGCCCGGCCCTCCGGCTGCTGAAGAAGCTGGTAGTAAAATCTGGCGGCATCCCGGTTCAGATCCAGCAGACGCTGCCGCCTGCGTCCGGCTTCCCGGTCGCCTTCCTCCTCCGGGACCTCCATCCCGGCCCGCTTGGCCAGAAACCGGACAGCATCCGGGAAGGGGAGGTTTTCAATGTCCATGATGAAGTTGACAACGCCGCCGCCCTTTTTGCAGCCGAAGCAGTAATAGATCTGCTTGTCCGGCGAGACGGAGAAGGAGCCGGTCTTTTCACTGTGGAAGGGGCACAGGCCAAACAGGTTGCTGCCCTTGCGGGTCAGCTGTACGTAACTGCCTACCACGTCCACAATATCACTGCGGGCGGTCAGCTCGTCCATAAAGCTCTGGGGAAATGCCACGGCCGGTCCTCCTTTCACGAATTAAATGGTCACGTTAAGTTATACCCCGCAAAAGGCGAATTTCCTCTTTTTTTAAAATAAAAATTTAATTTTTTTATCCGTGTGCCTTTACATGGGGAAAATCCGGCTGTAAAATAAAGAAAAATGGAAAAACAGACGAATATGGGGGGAAAATATGCCGATCCAGGTATGGCTGGCCAGAATGGAACGGTCGCTGACGGAACAGGAATACGGAGATATGATGGCCCTTCTGCCGGACGCGCGGCGGGAGCGGCTGGAAAAATTGCCGAAGGAAAAGCACCAGGAGGTGCTGTGCGCCTATCTTCTGCTGCGGATGGCGCTGTGGGAGCAGCGCGGCTGGCGGGATCTTCCCCGGATCGAGGTCGATGAACTGGGAAAACCCTTTTTCCCGGACCATCCGGATACCCATTTCAGCCTCAGCCACACGGCTGGGGCCGCAGCCGCCGCTTTAGCGGATATGCCGGTTGGGGTGGACATCGAGCGCGTCCGCCCCGTGAGCGTCCGGGCCATGGAGCGGATCGCCGGCGTTCGGACGGAGGCGGCCTTCTTTCGGAGCTGGGTCCGGCGGGAGGCCCGTGTCAAACGCACCGGCAGCGGGATCGTGACCATGATGCGGACGGAAGCGCCGCTGAACCGGGGGGAGTTCTACTACGAGGTGGATGCCTTTCATGGCTACGCGGCGGGTGTTGCTGCCGGACAGCCGGAGCCGCCGCAGCCGGTGCACCGTCTGATGCTGGACCAGCTCCTTTGACAGCTTGACTTTTGATGTGTATTCGATATAATAAATAAGGTTAAACACAATCAAACGCGGGATCGTTTCAGACAGGAAAATGAGGAGGCAATCACGATGACATATCCCATCGAAGTGGCAGGCTTGAAGAGAGAACTGCCTATCTGCAAGGTAACGGATGACCTGTATATCGGCGCATTTATCTGCTTTGGTGACGCAGAGCTGACTGTGGCCTGCGCACGGGAGCTTTTGAAGCTGGTGCCCGCCGACAGCTATGATTATATCTTTACTGCTGAGGCCAAGAGCATCCCGCTGATCCATAAGATGGCCCGCCAGTCCGGCGCTGCCAAGTATTTTATCGCCCGCAAGGGTGCCAAGGCCTATATGCCGGACCCCATCCATGTGGAGGACCACTCCATCACCACCGCCGGTACGCAGAAGCTGTTTCTGGGCCGGGACGATGCGGACCTGATCCGGGGCAAGCGCATCCTGATCATGGATGACGTGATCTCTACCGGCGGCTCTCTGAAGGCTATGGAGGCCCTGGTGCAGGAGGCCGGCGGCGTAGTCACCGGCAAGGTTGCCGTACTGGCCGAGGGTGACGCAGCGGACCGCACGGACATCAAGTTCCTGAAAAAGCTGCCGCTGTTCAATGCGGACGGCACCGTGAAGGACTGATACAGATTGAAAAGAACCAGCATGGAACATCGCTCCATGCTGGTTCTTTTGTGCATCAACGGGTCAGGAACAGTCCCAAAACGGCGGAGAGCAGGATCACCTTGGGGATGCTGACCTTAAATTTCAGCAGCAGAACCGTGGCGGCTGCGCCGATCAGAGCCGCACCGTAACTGATGCTGCCTGCGGCGTTCGTGTAGTTGGTCGCGGTCAGTGAACAGACCACCGCTATGATCAGGCCCAAACAGGCGGGGCGGATACCGTACATCACTTTTTTCATGAAATCGGATTCCCGGAATTTTTCAAACATGACGGCGGCAGCCGCGCAGATCAGCAGGGTGGGGGACAGGACCCCCAGACTGGCGGAGACAGCCCCGGCCAGTCCCGCCACACGGGTTCCAGCAAAGGTGGCGCAGTTCAGCCCCAGCGGGCCGGGCGTCATTTCCGCAATGGCAACAATGTCACTGACCTCGGAAAGGGTCATCCAGCCGTGGGACAGCATTTCACTATTGATGAGGGGGACCATACTCAGCCCGCCGAAGCTGGTAAAGCCGATCTTGCAGAAGGACCAGAACAGTTCAAGGAGGATCATGAGCGGCCTCCCTTCCGGCAATGCCAGACGGACAGCAGCCAGCCTAAAAATCCGCTGATGAGTACGATGAGGATGCAGCTCAGTCCGCCGAACAGGTACAGGGCGAAGGCCAGAAAAAGAAAGACATACCCTGCCCGGTCTGTCAACGCCGCCTTCCGCAGCTTCAAGGCCGCAGAAGCCACAACAGGCGCTACGGCGGCCCGGACGCCGGTCATGGCCCGGCTGACGTACAGGTTATCCTTTACCTGGGTATAGCACCAGGTCACGACCGTCAGAACAATGAGCGAGGGCAGGGAGATCCCCAGCAGACAGGCGAGGGCGCCGGGAAAGCCCGCCACATGGTAGCCGAACAGATAGGACACATTGCCGATCATCAGTCCCGGCAGACTGCGGCCCACGCTGGTGATGTCCAGCAGGTCCTCGTCGGTGATCCAGCCTTTTTTCTGCACATATTCCTGCTGGATCTGGGCTACGATGGACCAGCCGCCGCCAAAGGTGTAAAAGCCAATTTTAAAAAAATACAAAAACAGTTCCAATGCCCGGCTGCATTGGGAAGGGGACCGCTGCGCCTCAGATTCCACGGATATGCCTCCTCAATGGCTTTTCTTAAAGGTGAGATACCCCTCCAAGATCAGAGAGGCTGCCACAGCGTCCACTACCTTCTTCCGCTGTTTGGCGTTCTTGCCGCTGTTGAAGAGGATGTTGTGGGCGTCGATGGTGGTGCGGCGCTCATCCCAGAGGACCACCGGCAGGGCCGTGGCCTCCTCCAGCAGCACCTTCATGGCCTTTGCCTTCTCGGAGCGGGGTCCCAGAGTGCCGTCCATGTTCACGGGATGGCCCAGGACCAGTTCCTCCGCGCCGTGTTCCTTGGCTAAAAGTGTTACCTGTTCCACCACGACCTCCTGCCGACGGCTGTTGATCACGGTGGTGAACCCGGCCAGCAGGCCAGTGGGGTCAGAAATGGCGATGCCGGTATGGGCGTCACCGTAGTCGATTGCCATAATGCGCATAGTGTAACTCCTTATGATAGGGGGATGAATTGTTCATCCACAGGATAGGACTGAGTGTCCGAATAGTGCCACCACTCGGCGGAATAGGGGCGGAATCCCGCAGCCGTCATGGCGCTTTCCAACAGGCGGGCGTTTGCGGCGGCAGTATCTCCGACGTCACTGTAATCCCGGTCTGCCAGAGCGGTGAAATCGTCAAAGTCTGTGGGCATGTCCACGGGCTGACCGTCAGTGGTGACCAGCGTCACGTCAACGGTGTTTCCCCGACTGTGCGAGGAAAAGCCCTTTTCCGGGTTTGCCACATAAGCGGGATCCGGACAGATCTCCCAGAGCCGGAACTGCGCGGAAGCAGGGCGGAAGGCGTCCCAGATCAGCAGGGAACAGCCGCTTTCCGCAACGGTTTCCTGCACCGCCGCCAGCTTCTGCACCGTACCGTACCGCAGGTAGGCGTCTGAAAAATCATAGATGGCCTGTCCGGTGAAGTTGTTGTCGGCGGCGTAGCGCAGGTCTGTGTATATATCAGGGATCCAGTCCGCCACACGGACAAAGTCCTCCGGTGCGGGGATCGACTCTGTTACCTCGGCAGGCTCGGAGCCTTCCTCCGGTTCCGCCTTGGCGCCGTCTCCTGACGCGGCGGGCGCGGGGAGCGGGTCAGCCGGTGCTTCCAGAGACGGTTCCGGCGTTGACGGCATGGGAGATTCCTGAAAAGCGCCGCAGCCAACAAGCCAGCATAGGAGGGACAAACTGAGGGGCAGCCAATGCCGATGCACCTGCTTCACCGCCCTTTCACACATTTTTTACATGGTATCATACCGCCCCTGCGGATGCAAGCCGGAATCTTACAGAAATTATCGAACATCTGTTTTTCTTGTTGCGGTTTGGCGGCAAGTTTGCTATACTATTTTTAATTGAGAAGAAAAGAGGGACACTGTGCGGATCTTAGGCATCGACCCCGGCTACGCCACCATCGGCTTCGGGCTGATCGAAGGAGAGCGGGCACAATACAGAATGGTGACCTATGGGGCCATCACCACCCCGGCGGGCCTGCCTCTGTCCAAACGGCTCTACCAGATCGACCGGGACATGGAGGAGCTTATCGGCCAGCTGAAGCCGGATGTGATCTCCGTGGAGGAGCTGTTCTTCAACACGAATATCACCACCGGCATCGCCGTGGCCCATGGCCGGGGAGTGCTGCTGTGCGCCGCGGAGCGGTGCGGCATCCCGCTGTTTGAGTACACGCCGGGGCAGGTGAAGATGGCCGTCACCGGCTACGGCAAGGCAGAGAAGCGGCAGGTCATGGATATGACCAAGCGGCTGCTGAAATTGGCGAAAACACCCCGGCCCGATGACGCCGCCGATGCGCTGGCGCTGGCGTTATGCCACGCAAGGAGTTCTACTTCACGGCTCCCGCAGATCAAGCCGGAGAAGGAAACTGTATAAGGAGAAAACTGTATGTTTTACTATCTGGACGGCACCGTGGCGGAGATCCTGCCGGGGCTGGCCGTCATCGACTGCGGCGGCGTGGGATACGCCTGCATGACCACCAATAACACCCTTTCCCAGCTGAAAAAGGGGGAAAAGAAGAAACTCTACACCTACCTGAACGTGGGAGAGAGCATCTTTGACCTCTACGGCTTTGCCACCCAGAACGAGCTGAACAGCTTCAAGCTGCTGCTGGGGGTATCCGGCGTGGGACCCAAGGCGGCGCTGGCCATCCTCTCCGCCAACACGCCGGAGGGGCTGGCCATGGCCATCGTCACGGAGGACGCCAAGTCCCTGACGGCGGCCCAAGGCATCGGCAAAAAGATCGCCCAGCGGATCATTTTGGAATTGAAGGACAAAATGGCGAAGGAGACCGCCTCCGGACTGGATTTCTCCGGCGGAAAGGGCGCGGCGGTCCCCGCCGTGTTTACCAGTAAGGCCACCGAGGCTGCCGCGGCGCTGGCGGTGCTGGGCTATTCCACGCAAGAGGTGCAGATGGCCCTCAAGGGCGTGGATGTGGAGAATCTGCCGTTGGAGGAGATCATCCGCCAGAGCCTGAAGAAAATGGTGAAGTGATAGGGAAGTGAAGCTGTGAGCATCGACTTTGGAAATGATATTTACGAGGAGCCCATCGTGGCCAAGACCTTTCTGGCGGAGGACGCCCAGGAATCCTCTCTGCGGCCCAAGACCCTGGCGGAGTACATCGGTCAGGAAAAGGCCAAGGAGAATCTGAGCATCTTCATTCAGGCCGCCCGGAAGCGGCAGGAATCTTTGGACCACGTTCTGCTCCACGGCCCGCCGGGACTGGGCAAGACCACCCTGGCAGGCATCATCGCTCAGGAGATGGGGGTCAACATCCGCATCACCTCCGGCCCGGCCATTGAAAAGCCCGGCGATCTGGCGGCGCTGCTGACAAACCTCAACGAGGGAGACATCCTGTTTGTGGACGAGATCCACCGGCTGAACCGCTCTGTTGAGGAAATTCTGTACCCCGCCATGGAGGACTACGCGCTGGACATCATCGTAGGCAAGGGGCCGTCGGCCAACTCCATCCGGCTGGATCTGCCTCATTTCACCCTGATCGGCGCCACCACCCGGGCCGGACAGCTCTCGGCCCCGCTGCGGGACCGCTTTGGCGTGACGCTGCGGCTGGAGCTGTATACCCCGGAGGAACTGTCTAAGATCGTCACCCGCTCCGCCGGAATTCTGAACTGTGATATTGTACCGGAGGGCGCCTACGAGATCGCCCGCCGCAGCCGGGGCACGCCCCGGATCGCCAACCGGATGCTCCGCCGTGTGCGGGATTTCGCGGACGTGAAGGCCGACGGCGTCATCACCAAAGCGGTGGCGGACGAGGCTCTCTGCGCCCTGGAGATCGACTATCTGGGCCTGGACCCGGTGGACCGGCGGATGATGGCGGCCATCATCGAAAACTACAACGGCGGCCCGGTGGGCCTGGAGACCCTGGCGGCCACCATCGGAGAGGAGTCCGTGACGCTGGAGGACGTTTACGAGCCGTACCTCATGCAGTTGGGGTTCCTGACCCGCACTCCCCGGGGGCGGTGTGTGACGCAAAAGGCGTATCAGCACCTCCATAAGCCCATTCCCGGCGGCGCTGCAGAGGGTCCGCTGATGGATCAATTGACCTTTTAAAAGCGTCATTGTGGGAGAGAAAACTTAAAGCAAACGATTTTCTCCATAATTTCACTAAAAATTTTCTGATTTATTCACGAGAATTTTATATTTTGCTTGACATTTCGGCTACAAGATAGGTATAATACGTTATGTGCAAAGTTCCAAATGAAAAATTGAATTCCCCAGAAGCATTGACCGATGAGGAGCTGTGCCGTCTGGTTGCCGAAGGCAATCGTCAGGCGGAGGAGATTTTAGCCGCCCGGTATATCCGGTTGGTTCGCACCTGTGCCCGCCCGTATTTTCTGGCAGGCGGTGACAGTGAGGACCTGACGCAGGAGGGAATGCTGGGGCTCATCAAGGCTGTGCGGGAATTCAATGGCAACAAGGATGCCTCATTCCGAACCTTTGCTGAGATCTGCATACGAAGCCGACTGTATTCCGCTCTGCGTTCCGCGGGACGGGAGAAGCATCAGGTGCTGAACCAGTCGGTCTCACTGGATACTCCCGACTTTGACAGCAATTCCTACACCTCTGGCACCAATCATCTGGCGCAGCGCGACCCTGAAGATGACCTGATTGACAGGGAACATACGGCAGCCCTCTTATCCGGTGTCCGGAAACAGTTGTCCGAATTTGAAGCGAAGATCCTGGGGTACTATTTAGACGGACTTTCCTGCAGAGAAATCGCCCTGGAAGTGGGCAAAAGCGCGAAGTCCGTGGACAACGCTGTGCAGCGTATCCGGCGCAAGGTGGCACAGCAAATCCTTTCCGGCGAATTCAGCTCACGCTGAACGCAATATATTTTTCTTTTCAAAGAGAGGGTAAAATCATGTACGAAGACAAGACCTTAGTGTGCAAAGAGTGTGGCCAGGAGTTCGTGTTCACCGCTGGTGAGCAGGAGTTCTATGCTGAGCGCGGCTTCCAGAACGAGCCCCAGCGCTGCAAGGCCTGCCGTGACGCTCGCAAGAACGCTGCCCGCGGTCCCCGCGAGTACTTCACCGCTGTTTGCGCTGCCTGCGGCGGCGAGGCCAAGGTTCCCTTTGAGCCCAAGTCCGACCGTCCGGTCTATTGCAGCGAGTGCTTCGCCAAGATGCGTGAGAAGGGCTAATTGAACGAACGATTCGTTTTGTTTCTTGCTGAAAAACAGCGCCTGTCGAAAGACGGGCGCTGTTTTCGCTTTCATCGCTGATGACGGATCCCAAGTGTCACGATCCGGGTCCATATCTCTTCCGTGCCTGAAAATACAAGATTACATGGAACAGGGGGGAGCGGGGCACTGGTGACGGATGAAATTTAAAGAAAAAGCAGACTCTGCGCCGGATCTCACTTGCGGAATAACGAGATCTGCTTCTGATGATGCACGCGGAGCGGGGATTTTCCGGGGAAAATGCCCTGAAAGCGGCTGAAATCGACAAATATTATTTTTTTCAAAAAAAACCTTGACAAATTCTTGTTTTCCGGTATAATAATACCTGTTCGTGCGACACGAACGAACGAACGAATATAGCGGGTTTGTGTAAAGGTAGCACAGCAGACTCTGACTCTGTATGTGAGGGTTCGAATCCTTCACCCGCTGCCACAAAAGTCCTGAAACCACAAGGTTTCAGGACTTTTTCCTTACTTTCCGTAATTGACTTCTTCCGGATCGTTCCCTGCGTGTTTTACGCATTTTTCCACACTGCCTGCTTGATCAAAAGATTGGGCACACCCAGACTGCTTGAATGGCGAGTTGCTGTGTTTTCTGCGCATGTATGAACCGTTTGCCTGACATTTTTTCATCGGTGATTCAGAGAAGATGGAAGGGCATCACGGGTCTGTGCCACAGGTGTTCAGTTTTTCCTATATGGTTATTTGTCCGCGGCTGTGGTATAGTCAAAGTAGAGCAACATCGATCCCGAAAATGAGATCATTTTTATGAATTTTATGAAAGAGAGGACCGTGACCATGAATCGCGAATGCATTTTAGAGCAGGCCAAGCAGCATGACAGCTTTTATCTTTATGAGGAGGCCATCATCCGGAAGAATACGGAACAGCTGAAGACTGATTTCCCCGGTGTGACCTTCCTGTATTCCGTGAAATGCAACCCATATCCGGAGGTCCTGCGCTGCGTACTGGACCAGGGCTTCGGCGTGGACGCCGCCAGCCTGGCTGAGTGCGTTATGGGCCAGAAGGCCGGTCTGGGCAAGGACATGGTGATCTTCTCCGCCCCCGGTAAGACCATGGCGGACATCCGGGGCGGTCTGGGCATCTCCACGCTGGTGGCTGACAGTGCCGCAGAGGTGGAGCGCATTCAGGAGGCTGCTGCGGAGCAGGGCATCGTGGCGGAGATCGGCCTGCGGGTCAATCCCAACTTTACTTATACCGCCGATACCGGTGTCGCTTCCAAGTTCGGCATTGACGAGCAGCTTATCTATGATTCTATGGAGGCTTGGAAGAAGCTGCCGAACATCCGCATCGTTGGCCTCCATGCCCACCTGAAGAGCCAGGAGCTCAGCGCTGAGACTCTGAAGGGCTATTATCGGAATATGTTCCGGCTGTCTGTTTCCATGCGGGAGGCTTTCGGCACCCTGAAGTTTGTGAACCTGGGTTCCGGCATGGGTATTCCTTTCTGTGAAACGGATAAGCCCTTTGATACGACGGCTCTGGGTGCTGAGACCCAGCGGCTCATGGCAGAGTTCCAGGAAAAGCTGCCGGAGACCCGCTTCTACATCGAGACCGGCCGTTACGCCGTTGGTACCGCCGGTACCTACGTCGCCAAGGTGGTGGACAAGAAGGTCACCCATGGCAAGAACTTCGTGCTGCTCAGCGCCACGCTGAACGGCTTTGCCCGTCCCTCCATGGTGGCCATGCTGGAGCACTTCATGGGCAATGGCCCCATCGCCGCATGGGAGCCGATCTACACCGGTGATCACTCCTTCCAGATGATCCCCCTGGTGGAGACTGCGGAGCGGGAGACCGTCACCGTGACGGGCAACCTCTGCACCGGCACGGATCTGGTCCTTTCCGATGCGGACATGCCCAAGATGGAAGTGGGCGACACCGTGGTGTTCCCCAACGCCGGCTCTTACGCCGCCGTTATCAGCCCCATGCAATTTGCCTCTCAGCCCAAGCCTGCCCAGCTGTTCCTGCGGGCTGACGGCACTGTGGTGAACACGGATTTCTAAGTCCGTAGGCCCACATTCGATAGCGTGCAATTCAATGACCAGCGGAGCCAGCATAGCTGGCTCCGCTGCGTTTTTATCAGTCAGTTCTTGAGGACTGCCGCCATGAGCCGCTCTGGAACATTTTCGGAACAAGACTTGCATTTTTCCGGGATTTGTGGTAGTGTAAGCACAGAATTTGAAAGATTTGCCCGGGCAAATCTTTTTTTCATGTGAGGAGAAATCATGGAAAATCACTTTGAGATCTGTATGACGGAGGACCAGCTTCGAGGTATCAGCTCCATCGGTCTGGCCCACATGGGGGATGCGGTGTTTGAACTGCTGGTGCGGGGATGGCTGTGTCAGCACGGCAAAGCCACCGGCAAAGGACTCCATCAGGCCACCATCCAGCTGGTACGGGCAGAGCATCAGGCGGCCTGTGCGGAAAAAATCCTCCCCATGCTGACGGAGGAGGAACTGGCTGTGTTCCGCCGGGGCCGCAACGCGCAGGTCCATTCGATACCCAGCCACGCCAGCCGTGCCCAGTACAGCACCGCCACGGCGCTGGAGGCCCTGTTCGGCTGGCTGTATCTGGGCGGCCAGCGCCAGCGGGCCAGCGATCTCTTTGACGTGATGATGGAGGAATAAGAAATGCCCTTGGACGCAATTTCCCTCCGGGCCGTGGTGGAGGAGCTGCGGCCCCAGCTTTTGAATCTGCGCATCGATAAGGTGCAGCAGCCCGCCCGCGATCAGGTGATCCTACTGCTGCGGGGCAACAAGCGGCTTCTGCTGAACGCCGGGGCTAATGCCCCCCGTCTCCAGCTGACGGAGCTGCTGCGTGACAATCCGGCGGAGCCGCCCATGTTCTGTATGCTGCTGCGCAAGCATCTGGTGGGGGCACGGGTGGCAGAGATCACCCAGCCGGGTTTGGAACGGCTGGTGCGAATTGAACTGGACGTGACCGATGATTTCGGTCAGCCGGGCCACCGGACGCTGGTGCTGGAGGCCATGGGCCGCCGCTCCAACCTGATCCTGCTGGACGGCGAGAACCGGGTCATCGACTGTATGCGCCGGGTGGACGCGGATATGTCTGCGTCCAGACAGGTACTGCCGGGGCTTTTTTACGAGCCTCCCGCCTCCACAGGACGGCTGCCCTTTTTGGAGGAAACAGAGGAGGGCCTTGCCGAAAAGCTGGCCCAAGTCAATCCGGAGATCCAGTTGGATCGCTTCCTGCTGGATGCCTATTTCGGTATTTCGCCTCTGATGGCCCGGGAACTCAGCTTCCGGGCCTGTGGAGAAACGGACGGACGGCTCTGCAATCTGGACGAAGCCGGAAGAAGCCGCTTTCAGGACGCTTTCTTTGCATTTGCAAACTGCGTAAAGGAAAACCGATTTACGCCGATCGTTCTGAAACGGGAGGGTGTTCCCTTTGAATTTTCCTCCCTGCCGGTGCACCAATACGGCCTTGCGGCGGAAACGGAGACCTTTGAGAGTTTTTCCGCTCTGTTGGACAGCTTTTATGAAGCCAAGGAGCGGCAGGAGCGGGTGCGGCAGCGGGGAGCGGACCTGATCCGCACCGCTACCACCGCCCGGGACCGGGTGCGGCGGAAGCTGGCCTTACAGGAGAAGGATTACGCCTCCACCCAGGAGCGGGACGCTCTGCGGCTGTCCGGGGACCTCATCACCACCAATCTCTACCGCATGGAGCGTGGGCAGAGCAAGCTGGTCTGCCAGAATTACTACGATGAAGATCTGGCGGAGGTCACCATTCCGCTGGACCCGCTGCTGACGCCCCAGCAGAACGCCGCCAAGTATTATAAGCGCTACACCAAGGCCAAGACGGCGGAGAAGTACCTCCGGGAGCAGATGTCTCTGGCTCGTCGGGACCTTGCTTACTTGGAGAGCGTTTTGCAGGAGATCCAGCAGGCGGAAACGGAGCAGGATTTTCTGGACATCCGGGGGGAAATGAGCGATGCCGGCTTCATCCGCAAGCAGGGGAAGAAGGTGCTCCAGCGGCCCTCCAAGCCACGGGAATTCAAAACCTCCGGCGGCTTCCGGGTGCTGGTGGGGCGGAACAACCGCCAGAACGACAAGCTGACCCTGAAGGACGCTGACTACCGGGATCGATGGTTCCATGTGCAAAAGCTCCACGGCTCCCATGTGATCCTCTGTACCAACGGCGGGGAGCCGGGGGATCAGGATATTACGGAGGCCGCAGGTCTGGCCGCCTACTACTCTCAGGCCAAGGACAGCGCTAACGTGCCGGTGGACTGCACACAGGTGAAGTATGTCAAAAAACCGGCGG
>ERZ779843.2887-NODE-2887-length-15503-cov-2.985629_pt1 | contig 15503 bp, 10 predicted proteins | sample MGYA00511560_ERZ779843 | MGnify/ENA primary metagenome ERZ779843 (study PRJEB29588, sample SAMEA2158062) | human gut metagenome | biome: human gut; feature: human-associated habitat; material: faeces | place: Denmark | collected 2008/2010 ... | reverse complement strand
ACCGATTGTCTTTCATAATCGAGTGCACCCCGGATCTCGTCGATCACAGCCTCCACGCGCCAGGGTTTTACCGCGATAACTACTAAATCGGCTCCCTGAATAGCCGTCGGATTATCCTGTGATACGTTAAAACAAGCATCTGCCGATAATAAACGGTCGAGATTCGCCTGCATCAAATCCGTACAAGTAATATCCGAAGCATTGAACACGCCTCCCCTTACTAATCCCCGGGCGATAGCCCCGCCGATATTTCCGGCTCCGATAATCGTAATTTTCATAATCAGGAATCTGTTCCCATAATTTTCCGCTATCGTGTACGACGATTATTTGTTAAAACTTTTCAATACCCGATTGATACTTTGTGGATAATTTTCTACATTTGAAGCAAAATACAATTTTTAATATATAAGTTATGGTCAACTACAAAGATTTAGGACTGGTGAATACCAGAGAAATGTTTAAAAATGCAATGGCAGGAAAATATGCAATTGCAGCCTTTAACTTTAACAACATGGAACAGATGCAGGCCATTATCCAGGCAGCTGTCGAATGTAAATCACCGGTAATCCTTCAGGTTTCCAGTGGTGCCCGTAAATATGCCAACCAGACCCTGCTTCGTTATATGGCTCAAGGGGCTGTAGAATATGCTAAAGAGCTGGGTTTAAATATTCCGATTACCTTACATTTGGATCACGGTGACAGCTTCGAGCTTTGCAAAAGTTGTATCGACATGGGCTTTTCTTCAGTCATGATCGACGGCTCACATCTTCCGTATGATGAAAACGTAGCGCTGACCAAAAAAGTGGTGGAATATGCTCATCAGTTCGATGTAACCGTAGAAGGAGAACTCGGTGTACTGGCCGGCGTAGAAGACGAAGTGTCTGCCGAACACCACACTTATACCCGTCCTGAAGAAGTAGAAGATTTCGTTAAAAAGACAGGGGTAGACTCACTGGCTATCTCTATCGGAACTTCCCACGGAGCGAATAAGTTCAAACCGGAACAATGTACACGGAATGCCGACGGCGTATTGGTTCCTCCTCCATTACGTTTCGATATTCTGAAGGAAATTGAAAAACGTATCCCGGGTTTCCCTATCGTACTGCATGGATCTTCATCCGTACCTCAGGACAAAGTGGCTATCATCAACAAATACGGCGGTGCCCTGAAAGACGCAATCGGTATCCCGGAAGATCAGTTACGGGAAGCGGCTAAATCGGCTGTTTGTAAAATCAACATCGACTCCGACGGCCGTTTAGCGATGACTGCTGCTGTGCGTGAAATTTTCGCTACCAAACCGGCCGAATTCGACCCGCGGAAATACCTGGGCCCGGCCCGTGACTCACTGAGAGAACTGTATAAACACAAACTGACAGATGTACTGGGAAGTGCCAATACGGTAAAATAAATGCCTATCAAACACCGGCCGCCGAGCCGGTGTTTTTCTTTTCCACCGCCCCTGACATAACCATATCAGGCCCGGTCCGTATACAACTTCTCCCACGTTTTCAACGATTTATCCGCATTTTCACCTCCACTATTTTCATTGTCAATAATTTATTGTATTTTTGTCCCCCTAAAATTATAGATACACAAATGCGGAAATTAAGAAACATTGCCATTATTGCACACGTCGACCACGGAAAAACAACCCTCGTGGATAAAATGATTTTGCAGGGCAAACAATTCAGAGAAAACGAAAAACAAAGTGGAGATTTAATTCTGGATAATAATGATCAAGAACGTGAACGGGGAATTACTATCCTGGCAAAAAACGTTTCTGTTCATTATAAAGACTATAAGATAAACATTATAGACACTCCGGGCCACTCGGATTTCGGCGGAGAGGTGGAACGTGTATTGAACATGGCCGACGGCGTATTGTTACTGGTGGATGCTTTCGAGGGCACGATGCCCCAAACCCGCTTTGTATTGCAGAAAGCGTTGGGATTAGGCAAGAAAGCTATCGTGGTGGTAAATAAGGTGGATAAGCCGAACTGCCGACCGGACGAAGTGCAGGAAGAGGTCTTCGATCTGATGTTCTCCCTGGGAGCCAGTGAAGAACAACTGGATTTTAAAACGATTTACGGAAGTGCCAAACAAGGCTGGATGTCGACGGACTGGAAAAACAAAACAGAAGATATTACCGCCCTTTTGGACGCAATCATCGAAGATATCCCCGAACCCGAAGCAACCGAAGGAACTCCTCAGATGATGATCACTTCATTGGAATATTCCTCTTATATCGGGCGGATCGCTATCGGTAAACTGACCCGGGGAAAACTGAAATCCGGTATGCCGGTCACCCTTTGCAAACGAGACGGGGTGACACAGATCAAAAGCCGGATCAAAGATTTGATGTTGTTCGAGGGACTGGAAAAACAAAAGGTAGAGGAAGTAGAGGCCGGAGAAATATGTGCTATCGTAGGTATCGAAGGATTTGAGATCGGAGATACTATCGCCGATTTTGAAAATCCGGAAGCCCTGACCCCGATCGCTATCGACGAGCCGACGATGAGTATGTTGTTTACGATCAATAACTCGCCCTTCTTCGGTAAAGACGGTAAATACGTCACTTCACGCCACATCAAGGAACGGCTGGACAGAGAGCTGGAAAAGAACCTGGCCCTGCGGGTAGAACCGGGATTAAGCGCGGATTCATTCATCGTTTACGGCCGTGGTGTATTGCATTTGAGTGTTTTGATCGAAACGATGCGGCGGGAAGGCTATGAGCTTCAGGTGGGACAGCCGAAGGTAATCATTAAAGAAATCGACGGTCAGAAATGCGAACCGATAGAAGAACTGACGATCGATATCCCGGAAGAATTTTCGGGGAAAGCCATCGAAATGGTTACGAAGCGAAAAGGAGTCCTCAACAATATGGAAACCCGCGACGACCGTGTTCACCTGGATTTCGACATTCCTTCACGCGGAATCATCGGTTTGCGTAGCAATTTGCTGACGGCTTCGGCAGGAGAAGCCATCATTGCACACCGTCTGAAAGGATTCGAACCTTATAAAGGAGATATCGAAATGCGGATCAACGGTTCGTTGATCGCTATGGAAACGGGAGATACTTTTGCTTATGCTATCAACAAATTGCAGGATAGAGGGAAATTCTTTATCGAACCGGGCGAAACAGTGTATGCCGGCCAGGTGATCGGTGAAAGTACCCGTCCGGACGATATCGTGATCAATGTATGCAAATCTAAAAAACTGACCAATATGCGCGCCAGTGGGTCAGATGACAAAGTAAACATAGCTCCCCCTATTAAATTCAGTCTGGAAGAAGCATTGGAATACATACAGGAAGATGAATATGTTGAGGTAACCCCTCATTCCATGCGTTTACGTAAAATCATCCTCGATGAAACAGAACGGAAACGCCAAAGTAAACGTATTACCAGCGTAGAAGATTAAAAAAAGCCCCGGTCGGGGCTTTTTTTTACCACCAGTCCTCAGCCGGTGTTAAGCTCGTATAGCGGAATACGCCCATACGTTTAAACTTATCCGGATATTTAATCGGAATAATGTAGAAAGCACTATTTATTGTAGTAGAATTTTCATTATCCCAATCTATAACAAAAGGACTTTGGCTCAAATAATCCACACTCCGCAATAAATCTTCTTCCTGTCCATTTTTCACAGCACTGTTGTAAATATTCGTCGCATTATTTCCGTTACTCTGATGATGAGATACCGTGTATACATAATCAGCATCCCAATCTATCTTATCCCGCCATATCCCCACATATGCATTTCCGGCACTATTCTGATATTGAATGGTAGTATAGATATAACGAGGTTGCTGGCTTTTATCCGGGACCAGATAAATCCGGTAAGCCGTCAGGACGCGTTTACCATAAGTAGTCAGAATATTGCTCAATCTTTCATAAGCATCCTGTTGATCTCCGGAAGCGATTCCTCCCGGATAGGTGGAAGTAAGATTTAAGCCGTTAAACACAGGATTATCCCCACTACTGCCTTCTGCCTTGAAAAAATCAGCCACCGGTTCACGGGTAGTAAAAGAGTACTCATCCCCATAATTAGTTCCATATTCATTTATAACATACGTACGAACATAATACTTTGTCTCCGGTTTTAAAGGAAAAAGCATCAATGAATCGAATTCGGTGTGATCATTTCCAATACCCTCTGCTTTCAATTTATTATCAGCAATTGTCGGATGCTCAGCCATTCCCCAACAAACGCCGGCTTCTGTTACGGCTGCATTCAAAACACCTGTATTCAGGATCTCACCTCCGACATAAGCCCGGTGGGCAGTAACATACGCAGTCATCCGGGTTGTAATAGCCGCTTTATAACTTAAAGTTGCGACTACTTCTTCTTCACCATAAGTGATTCCGTTTTTATTTACGGCATAAGGCCGTACATAATATACAGAACCTTCCTGCAACTCGCCGACAGTCGTCGAAGTCTGTCCATCTCCTTCTCCCAGTTTCAGCTTATTGTTCTCGATCGTCGGTCCTGACTTAATCCCCCAAACTACACCATATTCCAGCACAGGCAGAGGAGTACCGGAAGCTATATTCACCGTAACTGTAAATGCAGTATTGGTAATATCTTTTACCTCCTCTATCTCTGCTTTCGGTGCTGTGTATTTTTCAGTGGTAAAGGTCTCACTTTTCGTATAGATTGTCCCCTCTGCATAAACGACATATGCCCGGCAAATGTAAGTTTCATTATCGGTCAATCCGTTTAAGATACCTTCCAAAAGTCCTGTTTTCCCTTCAACCTTCAGTTTCGTCGCATTTTCCAAAGCAGGTTCATCTGTTCCAGCTGATTGCAAACGATAAACGACACCTCTTTCTGTTATGTCCACCCCTCCGTCCGTAAACACCTGAGCCTGTACTTCTGCCGAGGTCTCCTTTATATTATTTATCCCCATCAGTAACATCGTAGGCCGTCCATGAGCCAATGTTACACAGGTTTTTTCTTCCCCATATTTAACACCATCGCTTGTTTCCACCCAAGCCCGGACATAATACTGTACACCTTCGGTCAATCCGGTTATCTCACTCCGGAATTCACCACGTCCGCTGCCATCAGTGGTATGTTTGTCTTTGACAGTCGGTTGGACATCAGTTGACCAACACACTCCACGATTACCAATCCCACTTCCCCCGCTGATCTCCCCTCCACAAACAGCCGTTGTATAACCAATCTCTTTTAATAATCCGGTCTTTATTGTCAGCGGACCGGTCACTTCATCATCATCTGAACAAGAAAACAGGATGCTTGACAAACTGACCAGTAGCAATGACCACAAAAATCTATATTTTTCCATAACATGTCATTTTATAAATATTTTACTATTGCTTTAACTGCCCGGCAAGATACATTTCCTCCCGGTCAGCCCGGAACATACCACCGATATTCCCTGTTAATCCCTGAGTCTTGTTTTCAGCCCAATCAATCTTAAAAGTATGAGGAATGATTTTAGATTTCTCTACATTTGCCCAGCTTTCACCTGTATCGTAATGTGAATATTCTAAACTACAAAAGAAATCCGGCAATTCTTTCATATACATTTCGTAGTAAAATTCATTCGTTGACCCTGTCTGTTCGCGATCCGTAAATGTTATCGTACCATCCTCATTCAAAGTATAGGGATATTGCCATTTTGCAGTAAAACTTTTCTGCGTGGAAGTATTTAAATATGTGATACCCAATTCCATAACAGGCTTACCAATAGTCGCATTCATCACAAACTTACAATACATTTCCTGAATAGCACGTGTCCTGCCATTCAAACGATTATAAGCCGGAGTATACACTTCACTCATAAAAGGATCCGTTAAAGTACCCACCATAGCTGAAGGATTCATATACAATTGGGAAAAGGTCTGATTATAACCAAAATTCAATGGATAGGGGGGAACCAGATTATCTACCAATTCATAAGTTTTATCATTAATTTCAACCTGATATTTATTTCCTATCCATTTCATACCATCCACTTTCATACCATTAATTTCTGCAGGTTCAAAGAAATAAACATTACTTTGCGCATTTTCCTGGGTTATTCCCTGAAAATCCAGATAGGAACCGACAGCAAGCTCTGTCAATACCCCCTCTTCATCTACATAAGCAAACTCCGTTTTCCTGAAATTCGGACGCATCAGGTATCTTTTCCCATCGACTTCAACCGTCGGAAATTTATTGGAATTCAGGAATTCATCATGATGTTCAATCACTTTTTTCAATCCTCCCTGTACAACTTTCTCTGCCTCTTCGGGAGTAGCCCGGTCCATCCGTGCCAGACGACCATTATAATTCCCAATCAGATTAATTCCTCCATTATCAGTATCTACGATCCGGAATTCAAAATCGGAAATCAACCCCTCAGAATTACTTCCTCCGTTATTCGCCCCCTGAGGATCCGCCAAAATATGTAAATAACTATAGGTATCGAATATCAAGGAAGGAGCTAGCAAAGCTTTCAAACGCCACGAAGAAATACAGGGAACAACAGAAGTCTCCCCGGCTTTGCTGAAAGTTGCATCCATATCAGAAAGCATACCTACCCGTTCATTCTCTTCAAACGACATCCACAGCCGGTAAGCTCCGTCTTTCTTTGTATCCACAGCCAGAAACCATCCGTTAGGTGCAGAAAATAAGGCTTCCCGGTATTCATCGGCAGTTGCTTTTAACCTTTCGTCAGGAGTCTGGGTAAAAATATTGTCCTCTGTTTTATCACAACCAATAAACAGGACTATAATGAAGAAAAAAAGATATCTGTTCATAGGGATAAAATTTACTGTTTATAATCATCACTTGTCACATAGTCGATTGCTTCCTGAACCAGAGTAACCAATCCCTTTTCTCCATCCTGATCGTAGAAATTGATTCCCCAGATATCTTTCAGATAGCTTACCACAATTGTTTCCTTCTGCCGGAGAGCTTCGGAAGGATCATATGCGAAATCTAAAGCTGAAGTCGCATTCAGATACAATTCTTTAGCCCGGGCCACTTTTTTCTCATACCATTCCGGCCCAAATACTGCAATCCGCGCGATCATTTCTACGAAATCCTCATCAGGCCCGGCACAGGCATAACTGCTGACATATCCCAGTTTCAAGGCTTCCTCTTCACTCATATTGTTCCAGGAAGTCGTATATCCACCCGGGGTAATGTTTTTAAACTCTTCGGGGTACAAAATCGTTTGGTGCAAAGTATGCCCAAATTCATGATGGACGGTTTTCATGATCTGCTGAATCAAATCGCGGTCTTTCAGATCGAACCAATTCAGACGGTACAGCACAATCTTTCTTCCTCCTTCAGCTTCACCCAAAGTGATAGTCCCGGTATTCGGATTATATTTCGGACTACCCACGAGTACATATTTTTTAGGTGAATAGGAACGGATGAAATTGGCTCCAGCCAATTGTTCATAAGGTTTAATCCAGATCTCCTGCACCACTTTCATAACAGAAACCACCAATTCTTCTTTAATCGGTACCAATGTACGGTTCAGGTCAAGCTCCGACTGATCCCAGCGATATTTCACTTCCATATTGTAAGGACGCGTATAATTATCGATAATCCACTCGTCGATTTCATTCAGAACATACTCATCGCCTCCCAAACCATTCAAATACTGGTCGGGCACAAATTTGTCTTCAGAACACCCCCACAGCATCAGAGCTGCGGCTATGCCGGCAAAATATTTTAGTTTTCTCATAACATCTTTCTCATTTACCATTGTCTACTCAGAAAATTACTTCGGGGATTTAACTGTACATCTGCCAGTTCAGCAGTTTCAGGCAACTGCAACAACCAACGGTCATCGCCCGGATAAAGGGTATTACTGTCGCCCTCTTTCGTAGTATGGGTGATAGGAATCCGATAGCGCATCATATCCCACCAACGGAGTCCTTCCCACATAAATTCATTACGACGGAAATCGAGTATACAAAGAATCAATGCTTTTTTCACATCGCTCCAGGAAGCAGAACCATAAGCATTATATTTTTTCATAAAATGATCTTCGTTTGACAAAGTCGCATTATAAAATTTAACTACAGTCTGTTCTGTAATCACATGCTTTTCTTCATTATAATTCTTGATCCTCTGCCGGCAGAAAATATTCAGATCTGCAAGTGCCTTCTCATAATCCTCCAGCATTACATAAGCTTCCGCCCGGTTCAGTAACACCTCTTCGTTCCGGAAAGTCGGGAAGATCGTATAAATTATCCCGGAGGAAGCGTTAATATCTGTCTTGATAAACAATTCATAATATTTGGGTACATAATAGTTATCCCCACTATACCAGTTGCGATAAGCCCATTGACCTCCTGTCACATTCAGAGCCGAACTGGTCAGCGTCTGTTCCAAATCCGATTTCACACAACCATATCTCCAGGTATTGGCATAGCGGGACATCCGGGATGACATTTCCGTCAACAACAGGTTAGAGGTATTATCCGACTTGGTATAGGCTATTTTCACATCATTGGAACCAGGCGCCACAGCATAGGTAGTTAACCAAGGCTGAAAATTGTTTTTTGCATAAATATTTGCATTATCTCTATCCGAAACATTTTTCGCCCCTTCCTGGCCGACAAATACGGATGGCATAGGGAACACTTTACTGGCATAAGTAATTACTTTTCCCCAATTTCCTTTATAAAGATAAAAACGCGAAGCATAAGCATTGGCAGCAGCCCGGGTAAAATGATACCGGGGAACGGTATAAATCGCATCTGATCCCAATTTATCAATGGATTCAATCAGATCTTTTTCAATTTTTTCGTAAGTTTTAGCTACAGTTTCACGGTCATATTTCGCCAAAGCCACTGTTTCCGGTTCCGTTACATAAGGAACACCGGGACTACTATTGTCACTATCTTTATCATAGAACTTAGCAAACAAAGATACCAGCATAAAATGCGAAAACGAACGGATCATTTTTGCTTCAGCGATATAGGGTTCCTGCTCTTTCGGAGCCCCCATTTCTTCTGCAGCTTTCAGGGCATGATTCACTTCAGCGATACTGTAGTAAAACTTTCTCCAGAACCAGGTTGGAGTATCCTGAGTCTCATCCTCTACATCCCGCCAGAAAAAAGGATCTGTATTCGAATTATTTTCTTGTTTACCAGAACCTTTATCAGTCACAAAATCTACACGGGAATTCAGCATGGCAGCATAGGAAGCTTTAGGATAAGCATCGGCTACCAGTTTTGCCAACTTTTCGGTAGTATTGATCTCTGTCCGGTCATCGGGAACCACATCCAGGAAATTGTTACAACCAGTTAATAGTACCAATCCCCCAACCGCTATATTTCTAAAGTATTTCTTCATAATCATATCATTTAAAAACCAATATTCAAGGCAATCGTAAACTGACGGGAAAGTGGCTGAGCCACACCTCCGGTATTATAAAACTCAGGATCCTGTCCGTTCAGCTTTTTATCTGCATAAATCAACCAAAGATTAGAACCGGCAACAGTTAGGGACACATCACTCAGAACTTTAGTTCTCTGCAAATAATGTTTAGGAACTTTATAGGTCAGCGAAATAGTTTTCAGACGTATAAAGTCACCTTTAGCCACCCGTTCCGTTGAGTAGTTATAAGAATTATAAGGGTATTTACTTTTAAAACCGTCAGCTGTTAACACATCGACAATAGAAGGCACGTTGGTATATTTTTCATCCCCGGGTTGCATCCAACGGTCAAAAAAGACACTCGACATTGCGTCCAGTTCGCTATAGCTGGTCTTAAATGCCGGAGCCAGACGGATTTTATTGCCGGCTTGGAAAGTGAGGAACACATTCAATGAAAGATCTTTCCAACGGAATGTATTCGACCATCCTCCGGTATACTCCGGATCAATCGGTCCCTCATACTTCAGATAATCCAGATTTGTACTCTGGAAATAAACTGAATTAGCAATCACTCCGCTCTCATTGATAAACAGAGGAACGCCTGTATCGTGCTCCAATCCCTTATACTGAATAGAAAACAAGCTCCCCACGGGATATCCTTCGCGGTTCCCACCACTGGCATTGATCATATTATAAATAGAAGGCATGTTCTTGGAGTTTGTAATTTTGGTTGTCGTATACCCCAAGGTCAGGTTTGATTTCCAGTTCCAGTCTTTTGTACGGATAGGGGTAACACCGATAGCCAAATCATAACCCCGGGATTCCATATCGGCATAATTGGCATATTTATAAAGCGTACCTCCGATAGCTGAATTCTTCAAAGAGGCAATCAAATCGAAACTATTTCTTCTCCAATAGTCAAAGATTACATCCAGACGCCGGTTAAACAAACCGATATCAATACCCAAGTTGAGCACATGTCCCTTTTCCCACGTTAATTCAGAGTTTTCAAGTGCTTCCAGAGTAATTACCGATTCGATCTCATTACCATAAGGACGTTTGGTATTTTCATTGACAAACTTAGCAGAAGCAGAAGCGGAAGAATTCATAGAAGCAGTCAAGCCATAAGATCCACGCAACGACAATTGATCGATCCATTCGGTAGATTCCATGAAATGTTCATTACTGATATTCCATTTGGCACTAACATTCCAAGTCGGTAACCAACGGGCACTACGATTGCTTCCCAAAGCATTTGTTCCGTCATACCGGACTGTTCCGGAAAAAATATAACGGGAATCAAAACCATAATCGGCATTAAAATAGAATGCAGCAAAACGGTCACGGGTAGTTCCCATTCCATAATAATCAAAATTACTTTCGATCATCATTTTCATAATCCTGTAATCCACAGTGACTTTCCCTCCTTCATTGTATTGATAACCGTAACCGGTATTTGAAAACTTCTGGCGGTCAGCATATTTCACCTGCACACCCGCAATCATATTCAGATCGTGCAAGCCGAATTTTTTATTGTATTTAAAAGAGTTGCGGACATCATAACTGGTTAACTGATCTTCGGACCGGTTATAAAAACCACCATAGGGTAATACAGATATGGCTTCTGCTTCCGGATGTTCAGGATCTTTGTATAAAAATTTATTTTTAGCACGGATGGTTGAAGTATAATCAGCCCGGTAGGCTTCTGCCATATTCGAATTTTCAGTAATCATATGTTCCCGGTCGGATTTTACATAACGCACAGCTCCCATAAACTCATAGCGGAGTCCTTTAATGATTTCCCAACCTAATTCCAATTGTGCCTTTACATCCACCATTTTCAAATGGATGGAGTTGTTCTGCAATTCATTGATAATATTGAAAGGGGCATAATTCCGGGTAAAAAATTCCGGATTTCCAGCCTCATCAAAACAGGTGAGTACACGGCTGGTATTTAAAGCATAGCTAAATGGATTAATATCGAAATTCCGGTCATAGGAACCTTCCACCGTATTACTCCGGCGGGACAAAGATCCCGGAGCTTTCTGATCCCGTAGTGACCCTATCAATTGTACGCCTAAATCCAAATTTTCAGCCAATTTATAATTATTGCGAAGATTTGCGGTATAACGTCTCACCTTATCAGCCACAGTCCAGCCCTCATCATTCAGGAAACTCAGAGAAGCATATGAACGGCTACGCTGGCTACCTCCTGAAATGCTGATGGAATGCTCCTGTTGCAGCGAATTCCGGAATAAAATTTTAAACCAGTCAGTATTGGCATTGGCATAGTGTCTCAAAAATGCATTCCTGGCTTCCCGGGTATTTTCCAACTGAAACTTTCCGGTTTCCGGATCAAAGGAATTAATCATTTTATACATTTTTCCATACACTCCGGAATTCGACGCATTCACCAAGTCCGAATTCAAAAACCCTTTTCTTTCAAGCTCAGCATATACAGACATCTGATCACCGGAATTCATAATGTCATAATCAGCATAAGTAGGACGAAGTTGCACGGTAAAATTTCCGGAATAGCGGAAAACAGGGCGCCCTTCAGCCCCCCCGCCGGGTAGTTACCACCACCACCCCATTCATAGCCCGGGCTCCATAAAGCGCTGTCGCAGCAGCATCTTTCAGGATATCAATACTTTCAATATCATTGGCATTTAAACCTGCCACTGCCGATCCCAATAAGGTCGTAGGATCGCCACTGGTCAAATCATCATTACTAACACTTACAATGTCTTCATGTACAATCCCGTCAATCACCCACAAAGGCTTATTCTCACCCGACAAAGAGGTAGCACCACGCACACGCACTTTCGGGGCAGCACCAAAAGTTCCGGACACATTCTGTATACTCACACCAGCGACAGCCCCTTCCAGCATACGGCTGACATCCATTACCCCCTTCAGTTTGATGTCATCCTGCTGCAATTTAGTTGAAGAACCGGTAAAGGTAGTCTTACTGATACTCCGGTAACCGGTTACAATAACATCATCCAACACCTTTTCTTCGTCTTCCAGCACCACATTCAGCGGAGCATCCGAACTTACAGTCACCTCTTTATTCAACATTCCCACAAATGAGAAAACCAATACAGGCGACTTCACCACAGGGCTCTCAATTATAAATTTACCATTGATATCAGTAGCGACTCCAACAGATGTTCCTTTCACCAATACATTCACTCCCGGTAAAGGCTCTCCCTTTTTATCCTTGACAGTTCCCGTAATTTTCCTCTTCTGAGCCTGAGGAGTTGTGGGAGTACCCAATTTACTTTCCGTAACAATGATCAGATTGCCAGAAAGTTCATACTGATAACGATCGCCTACAATTCTCTTCAAGGCACGTTCAAGTTCTTCTTCTTTGAAAGACAGGGAAACTCTCTTTTCAGTATCTATGCTTTTAACATTGAAAAAGAAAAAATAATTGGTCTGCTTTTCCAGCTCCTTAAAGACATCTCCCAGTCGCTCATTCTGACAATCGAGCGAAACCCGGATATCCTGTGAAAAACCTCTGGCATTTACTTTGATTAGAAATACCAAACACAAAATCAGCGTTAATTTCATAACACGCAATGTTTTTTGGGGCAATTGCCGCTGATGTACAACAAAAAATTGTTTTTTTTTCATAAGTTTGTATTTGAAATCCAACATCTCCCGTTATTTCCGTCCAAAGAGTAACGGGACGTTATCTTCCGGTGATTGTGTCCAGCAATCGCCGGTTTTTATTTTGATTAAAAAAGGGTCCTTTATTTAAGTTGAATTGAGTGAAATCAAATGAATTCAAATAAAATCGGGTAGAAACCACAAATTCCCGATCACTCATTTCTGTTTTTTATCATCTTACACTATTTTTATCTTTTAATTACTAAATATTTACTGCAAATTTTACAGATTCCATTTTCTGTTTTCTCAAGCCTGAATTTTACTCTCATTTAATTCAATTTACATCAGTTCGCTTTCACTTTTTCCGGAAATTTTATGCCCGAAATAAGGACTTTTTTTTGTTCTTACTCAATGACCACCGTATTCCCTTTCATCTCAAACCGTACATTTGCAATTTTTTCTATGATACGGAAAACTTCCTGGGGTGACAAGTGCTTGTCAATCATTCCTTTGAAAGCATGAGATTTAGCACTTTCATTCTGGAAAAAGACATCAAGCCCATACCAACGTTGCATCTGCACCATGATATTCTCCAAAGTCATCTCATTGAAAATAAACATTCCATTCTTCCAACTGATGTATTCCCGGGTATCAACCTCACAAACCTCAATATTCTTCATCCCACAACGGGCCTGTTGTCCGGGGATCAGAGACACCCGGTCTTGTCCGTTTTCAACATTCACTTTACCAGATACCAAAGTGGCTTCTACTCCGTCTTTTTCAGGATAAGCATTGATATTAAAAATTGTCCCTACAGCTTCGACAATAGTACCATTCACTTCCACCCGGAAAGGATGCTGTTTATCACTCTCCACTTCAAAATAACCTTCCCCTTCCAGAAATACCCGTCGTTCATCTCCGACAAAAGCTGCAGGAAATGTCAGTTTACTTGCAGAATTAAGATATACAACTGTACCATCGGACAAGGTTAGCCGGTAATCAGCCCCTACCGGTATCTCTATCGTATGATAATGTAATTTTTCGTCTTCTTTTCCGGAAACAACATACACAATCCCTTTCAAAGAATCCTGATGCACAGCAACCTGTCCGGTCTTCAAAACCTCCCCGACAGAATCTTTCGGAATCTTCAGCACCTTTCCATTACCCAAAGTCAGACTGATTCGGGAAGAAGTCTCCTTCTGGTTTTCCACTAGAAATTGCCCGGACGGTTGTTGCGTTTTTTCCCGGAAAAAATAAACTGCTGTACAAATGACAGCCATAGGCAATGCCACCGCAGCCACTCCCCGCCAGAGTTTTACCCGTGGTGAGTTTTTACAAATCGTTTTCCGGCGAATCCGTTCCCACATCCGGTCATAATCCGGTTCTTCAATAGCTGCAATACGATCCATCCGCTCCAACAACCAGATTTCGTCTGAATCCAGCTCTTTTCTTCCGGTTCTTTCCCAAAGAAATTTCCATATTTTCGTAAAAATCTCCTTCATCCTTCCAAAACTATAGTATTAAAAACAGTCGATCGAAATCAATTTGTCTTTAATAACCCTAAGACATTTAAAAGGGTGAAAAGATTATTAAAATTTTTTCAAATAAATAAAAATTAGAAACAAAAGCAATTCATTTTCAGATATACCCCACATCCCCTTCAATTTACGGTAAGCAATTTTGACCTGTGACTTGACTGTATTAACTGACACATTCAGTTTCGATGCGGTTTCTGCATAACCAGTCCCCTCAATAACAGCCATGACAAAAATTTTCCGGCAGTTTTCCGGTAAAGAGAGAAGTAATTCCCGGACATTTTCTACCTTCTCGGCCAAATCTTCGGATTTGTAATCTGCCCAAAATTTATACTCCCGGATCAAAGCTTCTGCATGCTTCTCCCTGACCCGGCAATGCCGGAAATACTTATAAATATAATTCCGGACAGATTGATTCAGGTAATATTGAAGGTCATAATCCGGATTAATCTGTTCCCGATGAGCCCATAAATTTATAAAACTCTCCTGTACAGCATCCTCGGCAATTTGCCGGTCCTCGACTAACCCCATCGCCACATAAAACATACTTCGGGAGTAATATTGGAATACCCGTTCAAAAGCCGCAGTATCGCCCGATTTCAAAAGATATGTATCACTCTGTATACTCACTTACGTCGAAAATGATAGTTGTACAAATAATGATAATTGCACAAATATAAAAAAAACAAACGTAAAATTACAAAATATACAAAATAAGGGTACGAATCAGATATCAAAAAGTAAAACTAATTACTATATTTTCGTACTAAAGCAATCACCTGTTCTTGTTCTTCAGGTGTCAACTGGCCAGCTTTATAAAACTCAATTACCTGATTCTTATTAATAAAGATCACTGTAAAATTATTATTCGCTCCTGGTAATTTCCAAGCCGTAGCTAAAATCCCATCCGGATCAAAATAAATTTTTCCATCCGTTCCTTTTACCTCTTTCAAAGCCATTCTCTTAATCAAAGCATTCGGAAGCATCGGAGCGGCAGCTAAATTG
>ERZ779843.2881-NODE-2881-length-15541-cov-5.350123_pt1 | contig 15541 bp, 15 predicted proteins | sample MGYA00511560_ERZ779843 | MGnify/ENA primary metagenome ERZ779843 (study PRJEB29588, sample SAMEA2158062) | human gut metagenome | biome: human gut; feature: human-associated habitat; material: faeces | place: Denmark | collected 2008/2010 ... | reverse complement strand
ATCTTTCCCTTTTCAATTTCCTTTTCCAAGTTATTTATAATTACATCAACATTTTGTAATGGTACATCTTCTTCAATTTTATTTACTCTTTTCAGCCATACTGCATCCAGCTCAAATCGACTTCTATTCATAAACTCAAAATAATTATCTCTCACACGCCATAGCTTTACATTTTTTCGCCAAAAATCGTTTACACCCTTTTTGCCTTTATCAGAAGCCAAATCCAAGGAAAGTCTATCTCCAACATCTACATAAATTGGAATTCCGTCCATCATTTCTCTAATACTCAGATTATATGTTCCTGACGGATAATCTTCCACATAATCTCCAAGATTATAATCATCTATCCCTTTAACCTTATGCAGCCGAGAACGCAGTTCCACACGATCCACCATAACAGCCGGTTCTTCGGGGTAAAAATAACCGATAATCTTCTCAAGATTCGTTACAGCGTCTTCCAGCGATGCAGGATTGTCCTCTGCGTAGGTATACACCTGCTCAATCTCATATGGATAAAAAAATTCACTCGTGTACTTTGTATTCAGATTATGCTCATCTATTGGCGAAGAATAGTTCGCATCAAAGACTACCTGTTCAAAATCATCGAGGTCTAATACCCTTGCTTTTCCTATTATGCCTTCTTCTGAAAGTAAATTTGATTCTGCATATACTGAACAACGTCCGTCTTCTCCGATTTTCTCCAGCATAGTTCCATCTCTGGTTAAACGCTGCTCGTATACCGCATAGTAGGGTTCAACCAAAAAAACAGGAAATTCTTCCACTTCCGGCACAATGATCGGCACATCCACCTCAATCGTCCGCCCACGCGCTTCATAAGTCTTTGTCCACCGCCCCATAGCTTCTGCCTGCTGGCGCAGTTCGGAAACGGAAACCATGTCGCTGTTTGCCAATGTCAGCGTCGGCACAATCATCAAAACACAGAACAAAAATGTTATTTTTCTCATTGCTTTTTCCTTCCAATACTCTTGGTTTCATTGAATGGTTGGACAATACATATCGTTCCAACTGAAATTCTGCTTATCTAACAGCTTTCCTGTCTGCGCATTAAAACCTATCCTTGTAAATTTCGTTCCTTCTCGCAAACCCGCATCCGCAATATAAACACTTCCGTCTTCCTTAGCAGATTGTGTGTAATCGCACTCGCATATCCATATTGGATATAAGGTGTAGGATTCCGGCGATTCCTCATTCAAAAAGCAAACATAGCCCAAACGTAGCGCATATATATTTCTGATTTTGCCCTCGTCGATTTGCTTCTCAATTTCCCTAATGATCGTTTGTACAGATGCTAACGCTATATCATCTGCTAAAGTATCTTTTTCTTTAATGCCGATCAAACTCAGTAAAAATGAATCTCGACTCATCACTTCTGCTGAACACAGTGGTAGCATGACGATTCTAAAATAATACTGACAGAATTTATTCCACATCTTATCCATCGAACCATACAGATTAGGTGCAATTTCATAAATCGGTATTCCATTCACCTTTGGACGCAAATGCAAGTAATACATTCCACTCGGATAATAATCAACAGTTTCGCCAAGGCTCATATCGGCAGGATTACTTGTCTTGCTTTTTCTTGCTCTGTCTCTGATTTCAATAAACTCAACATCATATCCATCTATTCCGCTTCCGTAATAATAATTGGCTATTCTCTGAACATAATCAACCGCTTCAAAAAGCGCCATATCACCATCTTCAGCATACGCTTCATTCATCGAAACCTGCCATGGATAAACATCCTGTTCTTTATATTTAAGATGATCCTTTTGACCTATGCTCAAAATCTCTTGTGGGGCATTTAATTTCACACTAATTCCGACGCATTCCTCTTCATCTTTATACTGATTATAATCAACATTTTTGCCTTTTTCTATTTCAGGATTCAGATATCCATACAGAGCATTTTCTTCAAAGCTCCATCCCATTGTATGTGGATTTTCATACCTTTTTAAATGATCGCACGAAAAAAGCTCGGTTTCAGAATAAGGATTATAGGCTTGCACTGTCACAATTGGCAATTCATCAACTTCCGGCACAATGATCGGCACATCCACCTCAATCGTCCGCCCATGCGCTTCATAAGTCTTTGTCCATCGCCCCATCCTCTCAACCTGCTGGCGCAGTTCGGAAACGGAAACCATGTCGCTGTTTGCCAATACCAGCGTCGGGACAAGCATCAGCGTACAAAGCGCGGCAAATATCTTTTTCATTGTGCATCCTCCCATGTAATCACCCGCGGGCAAACCTCCTGTGCTATTCTTGTCAGCTTATCCGTTATTACTTCGCCTGTCTGCGCATTTACATACAAATCCGTAAAGTCAAAGCCATTCCTGTAATCGTCGCTCATCCCATTAACCTGGTATCCTACACCGCCGGGTTTTATGTAATCACACTCAACCCTCCACATCGGATATGCGACAAATCCTTCTGTTTCCTCGTCCGACAGATAACAAACATAACCCAATCGAAGTGAATAGATGTTGTGAATATATCCTTTCTGCCTATATTCCTTCCGAATATATTTTTCAATGTTTTGAATGATCTTCTCCAGTGAAAGCAGCGGAACATCATCGAACATCGCCTGAGCCGGTTGCACAAGCGTTGCAAAAATCTCATAAGAATCCGACCGGCTCATAATCTCCGCCCAGTTCCAGTTAATCAAAGCAATTCTATCTAATTCAGATATCAACGAATCGCTTCTAACGATAACTTTATATATCGAACCCGCATCGTTCATCAACGGGATTCCACAAATATTCTGCCAGAAATGGAAATAGTAGCTGCCCATCGGGTTTTGATCGTAGACGTTTCCTTTCTTGTCTCTACCTCTGTCAAGCACCCGCACATAATCTATTTCAATATCCGAGCCTTCTTCACCATAATAATATGTGAGTATATCGCGCAGACATTTTTCCGCTTCGCCCACGGAAACGCTGCTATCTTCGGCGTAACACATTTCGGAATCCATTTCCCGATAGTCATAGCTTTTTCCCGTTCTTTCGAGTTCTTTTCCATTGGCATTCAACATTACGCTCGCGCTGTTAAACCGAACCTGAATGTAATCCTGGCTTGTTCTGTTTTCCGCGTCGTCCTTTGGATATTTGAACCTGTAAAACCGTGTGGTTCGCTCTTGCTCGCTGTTCGGATTGAGATAGCTGTACACCCCAACATCTCCGCAGCGTAAAAAGATAGGGTTATCATCACCGCCAAGTTCTTGCGTTTCAACGATTTTTTGGTGCGGAAGCCAAGATTCTTCATCATAGGGTCGCCATGGTTCGATCATCACGATAGGCATTTTTTCCACTTCCGGCACAATAATCGGCACATCCACCTCAATCGTCCGCCCATACGCTTCATAAGTCTTTGTCCACCTCCCCATAGCTTCAACCTGCTGGCGCAGTTCGGTAATAGAAACCATATCAGCACTTGCCAATGCCAGCGTCGGGACAAGAAGCAGCGCACAAAGTACAAACCACATTTTTTTCATTATGCATTCTCCCATCATAACTGCGGCAAAAAGTAATCCGTCCGATTATCCAGCACATTCTTCTGTTTTTCTCCTGTTCTGCCATCGAAAACAAGTTCTTTAAAGCTGAATCCCCGTCGGAAATCATCATCCCACGGATTCACTGCGATTTCTTCTTTAGAGTTCTCGACGTAATCGCAATCGCAAACCCAAACAGGCTACAAAGCAAACCGTCCCTCCTGCTCATCCAAATAACAGGCGTATCCCAACTTTAATGCGTATACATTTCGGATCGTGCCGTTCTCGATTTCTTTTTCAATTTGCTTCTGAACCTCGTTCCACGCAGCAAGCGTTACGTCCTCCTCGATCACATGATCCGTCGCCATCCAGCAAGCAGACAATTCAAAGGATTCCTCATTTGCAAAATCAAAATAGGCAGATTCCATATTCCAAATCGGCCAGAATCTTCCCCAGATCATACCGTCAAATTTCTTTCCATCCATCCGATAACCCATATCCATATAAATCGGTATGCCGCTTAAACACGGACGAATCCCCAACCGGTATGAGTCTATAGAAGCCTCCGCTGTCGTTCCTCCCTGATTGAAAGCCTCCGCCGCTCTACTTTTCAGTTCCACATACTCCATTTCAAAAGCAACGTCACATTCCGGGAACAGATAATTCAGCATCTTATCCAAGTATGCTCTCGCGAACTCCAACGAGTACGTGTTTATCCCTGCATATGTTTTTTCAAAATCCAAGTCAATCGGATATCGGGTGGACGTTTTGCATTCAACATTCTGCGTCCAATTAAATCTTGGCTCATTGCAGCCAACCGAAAACCACATCCGTCTTTTATCTTGCTCATCCTCCGTGATGATAACTTCAACTCGCTTTCCGACGTTTCCTTCGTTCAACACACCCATCATGTCTTCATCTTCATAAATTGCAAATGCGTCCAAGCATCCTTTTTTCATCAAACGTCCTGTCTCCGTCCAATTCTGATACGGGAGAACGGGGACTGCCGATAAAATAGGAACCTTCTCCACTTCCGGCACGATGATCGGCACATCCACCTCAATCGTCCGCCCATACGCTTCATAAGTCTTTGTCCACCGCCCCATAGCTTCAACCTGCTGGCGCAGTTCGGAAATGGATACCATGTCGCCGCTTGCCAATGCCAGCGTCGGAAAAAGCAGGAGCGTCCAGAATAAAACCATCATCTTTTTCATTACATCCATCCTCCTTATCTTCTAATCTTTACGGTGCATACAACATGCTGGTTTTCGGATTTAAGAAATCCATCATTTCAGCCGTTTCCGGATTGATGCAAATTCTCTCAAAAGAGAAGCAATCTCGAATATCATCAGAATATGGATTGACCTTTATTTCCTTGTTCTTATTTTCAACATAGTCACAATCCAATACCCACATCGGATATAGCGTATATGTTTCGGGGCTTCTGTCATTCAGGTAAATGATATACCCCAGTTTTAAGGCGTATACATTTCTAACATGTCCTGCCTTAATTTCCTTTTCAACCGTATTGATTATCTGTTCAATTGGGAGCAGTCTAACCGTTTCTTCATGCTCTTTTTCTATCTTCATCCACTTAATTGTCAACCAGAATGAATTTCTATCCATTATCTGGCATATTCCGCCGGTTGTTCCCCAGAATCCAAATAAATCTCCGTATACTCCATTTTCCTGTTTGTTATTCAATGTGGCAATAATCGTCATCATTATCGGAATATGATGGAGTTTCTGATAATAATTAAAGAAATACGTTCCCTTTGGATAATAATCTGCACATTCTCCGAGTTCTTCATCTGTATAGCTTCTAGTTTTTCTTCCACGTCCAGCTATCTTGATATAATCAATATCAATTCCGTCATATCCATCTCGGATAAAAAACCGCACGATTTCTTCAAGGTACTTTTCTGCCTCCATCAATGATAGATCACTGTTCTCTGCATATATCATATCTGCATTGACTTTATCCGGATAATACCCACTTTCCTTGATTTTTATATAATCTCTTGTATTGTGCTCCAGCAGTTCTTCCGGACTGTTAAACATGATCCTCAACTCAGTCCCATTACCATAAACTTCAATGATTGCATTTTCAGATTTATCATCGCTTTCTTCTTTTACCAACTCTTTCAAATTTTCATTATATGCATATACATTGGTTTTATCTTCGTTATTTGGATTTTTAATATAATCCGTATACGCCGAGCAATCATATACAGCCAATTCCTTTTCATTCGGGATATATATTGGAATATCCACCTCAATCGTCCGCCCATACGCTTCATAAGTCTTTGTCCACCGTCCCATAGCTTCAACCTGCTGGCGCAGTTCGGAAATGGAAACCATGTCGCCGCTTGCCAACGCCAGCGTCGGCATCAAAAGTAACGCCCCCATCATCCCCGCAAATCTTTTCATCATCGTTCCTCCTCACTTTTTTCAAATTGTATCCGCACACTTTATCCTTTACTTCTAAGACGTAAAAAACTGTAATTTTTGACACTTCTATTTCAGTTCTTTGAATTATTCTTTTGTTTTCTCTTGCAAGCCCTCATTGGCTGCCACCCATCTTTATAATCGAAAGAAATCGCTTTGTATCCATGAATTTCAAGCCGCTTTTCTGTTTCTCTCTTTTCCAAAAATTCCATGTACAAAAAGAAGCTCGCCTGCTATGTGGGATACGCACAGCAAGCAAGCCAACCATTCTTATTTACCATTGAATACCGATAATATCAAATTCACGACACTTTAGAGGTATTTGTTGCAATCATGGCAAGCAATGCCTCTGGTTATCCAGAGGCACTTTGCTTGTTGGGGAAAATCTTCCCCAAACCCCATTTTCGCATGACAAGTCATGCGGCTGCGCTCACCCTTCGGGGCGCTTTTCAGGACGGAGGAACGCCATCAACGTTCTTTTTTCTTTTCCTTCTGTCGTTCCTTTTCTTTTTCCTCGACGCCAAGTATCCGTTCCACATTGGCACGCACCGTCAGCAACTGCCGCATTTCATGCTGCGCCTGATGATACGCTGCATACGCCTGCTTTTTCTTCTCTTTCAGCTCGTCGTACTCAGCTTGAATCTCTTTTACCTTCGGTATCTTTTGTGTACCAAGCGTCGAGAAAGCCTCTTTTGCCGCCTGATGCAGCTTAATCTCCTGTTCATGCTCTGCAATAAACTTCTTTGAGTATCCCGCCATGCGGTACGCGGCATAAACCTCCCGCGTCTTAATGTAATTGATGATGTGTCCTTTTAACGTATGGAGTTCTACCATGCGCTTTTCCGTTTCACGAAGTGTGACTTGCAGCTCGTGAAACCGTGCAGTCGCCGCATCCGTTTTCGCCGTCAAATCCTCGATGTTCATCAGGTTGTTCTCAGACAGGTAATTGAGCGTCTGAGCCATTTGTTTAAGGTTAAAGACCTTCGCCCAGCGCTCATACCCTGCGCCTTTTCCCGCTTGCAGCTTTGCCTGAATATCAACCAACAGATTGACCTGCCGCATCGGTTGAACCGTTTTCTTTTCTCTTGAATGATGCTCCTTCTCGCCCGCGATTATTGCTCGAAGTGCCGCTTCCGAATAGTCCTCTCCCAGCGAATCCAGTCGTTTGAACCGCTCCTGTCCTTTCCCTTTCAGACTGATTCTCTTTCCCCGTTTAATCTCCCATCCGTCTGTTTGGAGCATGGTCAGCAATTCTTCAAAGTCTTTCGGGTGACGTTCCAATGCAGCATCAATCGCTTCCCACAGCACATCCCGCTGAGAGGTTTTCGCTTCATTACCCAGCCATTTATTATAGCTCTTGCCACGTCCTTTAGGCTGCTCGATAATCGACAAACCGTTCTGGATACACAGCGTATCGCTGAGTCGCTGGATGGCTTTTGAACTGCCCCAGAAATTGCGAAACTTCCGATCACAATCAAGATTCACCGCCGAAATAATAATATGTGAATGGAAAGAATTTTGTCAAGGAATATTTTATCCATTAAGAAATCCTGTGCTTTTCCGTTCTATAATTCATCTGCTTCATTAAGGCTTCAAACAAAAATAGGCTGGCACTGTTGCAAGCATTTTCTGTCTGCAACAGTGCCAATTTGTCTTTGTTTTAGCTTTCCATCCTTAAATTTATACACCTGATGTAAAAAAGATTTCCATTATACACGACGTGAATAATGATTCCGACCACCTAAATTATACTGGTTAAAAAGGTATAGAAGGTGATCGAAATGCGTCGTAGGACAACCCTTGGAGATAGAAACCTCGTAGGTGAAAATATTATTCGCATACGAGCTGAAAAGAAAATGAGTCAAGGTGAACTTCTCTCTCAAATTCAGCTGATGGGTATAGATATGAACCAAGCAAAACTATCGAGGATCGAAGGAAAACGCATTGCCATAACAGATCGCGATTTGATTGCAATCGCCAAGTGTTTAGGCGTTACGCTGGATGAACTGTGCAAGCAGGACAACGATACGAACGAGTGCTAGATGAAGCAGGAAGGGTGCGAATGAAGAATCAGAAAGAGGAGTTCTTTGAGCTTATTTATGCTCAATATGCAAAAAAGTTGGAGCGCATCTGTCTGCGTTATGTGAATTATCAGCCCGAATATCGAGAAATTGCTGCGGACAGCGTTCAAAAGACCTTCCTCAAGGCACTCGAAGAATATGACAGGCTGAAAGATGTCTCTTACATTGAGCCGTGGTTATATCAAACGTGTATGCACCGCTTCACAACTGCACTCAAAACATACAGACGGCGAATGAAGCATCATGTGGTGATAGATGAGAAAATGGAGAATGTTCTTTCGTCTGAGCGGACAATTACAACGATTGATGCTTTATTGGATAAAGAAAGCAATCTTGAGTTATTGAATCGTGTTTTTGATGCTTTTACTGACAGAGAGCGGAGCATTGCACAGGATTATTTTGTTTCTGAAATGACTGCCGAAGAAGTTGCGAATCGAAATCAAACATCAATCGGAGCGATTAAAGCCATCGTATTCAGAATGAGAACCAAAGCAAAAAAGATTGCAAAAGAAAATCCAAACTTTTTGCTCATTGCTCCGTATCTTTTGATACTGCTGGGCGCTTCTAAAAAGTGAAAGGGGGAAATAGACGTGGATGCCACCTCAATGGCTCTTTTCCATACTAAAGTTGAGGAAATTCGCCGTAGAATCTCCGAAGGAGAACTCACGGCCCAACAAATCCATGACATCCTGATTTCGGAAATCGAGAACGAGTTAAACCGACCGACGAAGGAAGTGAATATGGCTTATGTAAAGATTTGTGAAGAACTCTTATCCTCCCTCGGCGCTGACGATGAACCATTGGTCGATCAGTATTATATCAGTAATCGTCGTTCAATCCAAAAAGTGTTGGAAAAATCACATTTTCCTCGAAGAAGGCTTCCTGAATCTAAGATAGCTGCTGTATTTTGCTTAACGGCTGCAATGCTTTTTGCCGTTGTTTTGATTCCAAGCGGAAGAATTGAGATAATCCCTTCTGCTGACGATGAACAATCCATTGTGCAAGGCCATTCCATACAATCCGGCACAAATGGAGTTGCGAATGCCGGAGCAGCATTAGACCATTTTGGAAGTTACAATACAACCGACTGGCAGGAAGTTATCCGTCTGATGGGTGGCGAACCGCAAACGCCTCAATGGATTCCTGATGGATGGAGTATAAAAAAATATAGCGTTGACTTGACGGATTCATTTTCGAGCTTATCTATAGACTATACATCAGAAGAAAATGAAAAATGGATTCTGTATACTGTGTGTGATTTTTCCTCAATCGACGATATTTACGATATCATCGAAAACGATGAAAAGGGATTAAAAACTGTTTCTGCCGACGGAAAAGAACTCTTTGTATCCGACAATATGGACAGTCAAAGTGCTATATGGTTCAACGACAAAACTGAGTATATTCTAAGCGGAAATATCGGAAGAGAATGTATTATTCAAATAGCAGAATCAGTAAATTATGAAAGGAAATAACAATGAAAAAAGCATGCTTGGCGATCATTTTAATGTTTATGCTGTGTGTTCAAGTACTTCCTGTAAGTGCTTCTGGACAAATCTCGCCTTTTCTGGATGGAACTGTATCTACTGGATCAGCTTATCTCAATTCCAGCGGAAAAGGAATTTTTAGGCTTACAGTAAAGCAAGAAGCTGCTGAAATCAAAGTAACATCTTGTTATCTATACAAAAAAGATGATGGGGAAGAAACATTCAAAAAAGTAGCAACCCTTGATCCGCCCGATACAGTTGCAAAAAACAGAAAAGTGTACTCTGCAACTGTTGATTATTCTTCAAGCTGTACATCGGGAGAAACATATTATATTAAAGCAACATTCGACATTGATGGATACACTAAAACCTATACTTCACCGGCTGTAACCATCAAGTAAAACAGCAGGGCTGCATCCGAAAGAATCGAATCAGCCCTCATCTCTATTCACGTTGAGCAGGAAGACAATACAAAAAAGATGTCCCTGCAAAACGAGCTTGGCCGCTGCCATCCCCAAAGGGATGGATGTTCTGCAAGGACTCTTTTATTGTAACATGATCTCTCCTGTCTGTAAAGTATCAACTTTGAGCAGAGGAGGTTCACAATGGAAGAATTTGTGCGAAAAGTGCTTAGCAGGTACACGAGCTTTGTGTCGGAAAAGCAACTTTATGAACGGTGGCTTGATATGCGTGAAAACAGCGATGTGCGCGATGCGTTGGTCATGACAGATATGAAAATCACGATGATTCAGAGCTGGTTCAATCTGCTGAACGCCGATGAGCGTTTTGTCATTGAAAAACACCTTCTGGACGAACTGGAATGGCCGCGTGTTGCGTTTTCCTTTACTAAGAAGTGGGATGGCGAGTTTACCCGCACGGAAAGGTCACTTGTGACTTATCAGGCAAGCGGACTCAAGAAGATCATTTCGTTCGTTGAAGCTCATCGAGATATGGTCATGGCACTCTTTGGCGATATTTACGAGGAAACGAACAAATAAACAAGCGAATAATTCGAGCAGCCGTCCTTGCAAAAGGGCGGCTGCTTTTGCAAGAAAAAGCATTTCAGTGTTTATTCATCATTTCTTCCTGAACACTTCAATTTTCAAAACTATTATTTTCGCTTACAATATAAGTGCGCCAAGGGAAAAGACCTACGGCAATAAAACGAAGGAAGGTGATTCCGCCGGAGAAGTTCAAGGCGTAAATGAAAAGCCCCGCAGATGAGCTTGGCCGCTGCCATCCTCAAAGGGATGGATGTTCTGCAAGGTGCTTTCATTGTACGCAACAAGCACTGAAATGTGCTTCTAATCAAAAAAAGCTCAAACACATGAACCGCTTGCTTAGATGAAAGGAAGCAAGCAAAATCGAAAGGAGTTAAATGATTATGAAGAAATTTGTTGCGCTGTTTCTCGCGATTCTTACGCTGACCGCTTTGTTTATTCCGTCTGCCATGGCTCTTTCAGGTGGTTATAACGCAGCTAGTAAGTATTTGAGCACTAGCACTTTGAAGCCTGGATATGGCACTGAGCGAGCTGTCTCTAATCTTCAGTACATGCTGCGGGATCTGGGTTTTGATCCGGGGACCATTGACGGCATCTACGGTAACAATACGGCGAATGCTGTTAGAAATTTCCAGACTCATTATAAGTCTGAGTATAATCTGGATGTCGATGGCCAGTGCGGAAAATACACAAAGGTCGCAATCTGGAGTGAACTGACCCAACTGCCGGCTGAGTGCTATTAACAGAGAAGAATAGTCGGATATATCGACTTCATGTTCTTCATAACTAAAAAGAGGGGAAGCTGGAACACAGCTTCCCTTCTTTTTATATGTAATAGTTAATTATTTAATACCATTTAAGATCGTATTCCAAATCGTGACCCAATGCTTGGAAATCGAACTCGTCAGTTTGTATAACTCGACTTGTATATGCGTCAATTTCCACTTTATAGCATTTAGATAGGAGCGGATTGTCATATTTACCGTCAAGAAGCTCTGCATCAAGAACCATCGGATTAAAGAAGAACTTCCATTTCGGTGCATGTGTCACATCGTAATAAACATAAACCGTTCGATACTTTTCAAAAACATCAGAAGGAATCCCATAGATATCCATTAACGCTTTTTTTGAAACTTCATAAGCGTCCTTTTGTGAAATAGCATTTGTATCCGGAATACCATAAATATATGTAGAGTGCGCTATCACTGCCAAATCAGGGCTTCCACAATTCATTAAATCTGTTAAATCACAACTATTAAGAATTTCCTGTACTTTGGGTGTAATGTCCTGTGAGTATTCCGCTCTTAATTCCAACGGCCATTCAAAGAAACTATACACCCCCATGTCTTTCGCTTTGGCATTATATCGATAAATATCTTGATACAAAGCATTATCGGGTTGCTTCGGCAGATTGTTATAGCTTTCCAAAATATCTTCTACCGATTCAAGTAGTTCTCCCGTCTGCGGATGGATAAACAATTCTATCGTATAGAATGGATTTTCCGGTGAATTTACTTTAGCATCATACATTACATACCAGTATGCTTGCTTATTATCATCTTCGTTAAATTCAGGAATTTGAAAATTGACAATCAGGTTATAGTTATCAAGTACATCCTCATCAATGTTTGTTGCGTTAAGAATTGCTTTTTTCGCAATTTCAACAGCTTTCTCTTTGCTGATTTTGCTGTCAGGCATGGCATAAACAGTTTTTCCGTTATTATCGACACCTACATCGGTCATTACCATTGAATACCATGCTTTATCTTCATCACTCCATGTATCAAATTTTCCCCAAACAGATTGCATCAGTGTCATAAAACCTATTTCTTTTGCCTCGATGCCTGTAAAATCAAATATGAGTTTATCAGCTTCTTGGGATGCTTGTTCATCTAGCAATTCATTATCGCAAAGTTTTTCTATATCGTCCGTTTCTTCAATATATTCCTGATCAACAAGTTCTCTAATAATAGCGATTTTTTTCTCAACTGGCCAATCACCGAAATATCCATTTTCCTGTTCGCTTTCCGCAACTTTTTTCCCTATTTCTCTAAATGTTACAACTGCTAGTGCTGTTGCTGTAAATAACGCCAAAAGGAGTGCACAGACAGCAAACATTGAAATTTTCTTTGCTTCTTTTTTTCTTTTCTGTATGCCATGAATTACATGCTGTGCAAGCCAAGGATCATCTTGAATTCCAGAAAGCGTAGTATCTAAAGCGTTCTGGACTTGTTCTGCCCTTTTCTTTTTCAGTTCACTCACTGTTCATTGCCTCCTTCCAACAAGAATCTAAGCTTTTCCTTTGCTCTTTTTAATCTTGTTGTTACGGTTGACTGTGGAATATTGAGAACATCTGCAATTTCCCGTGTAGTCATTTGTTGATAATAATATAAGATAATGACTTCTTTCAGTTTCGGCGGAAGTTTCATAATCTCAACGGTCAGTTCAACTGCCTTTTCAGACGTTTGAGCAATCGGTGTAGGTAAGTCCTCAGGCGTAACTCGCCGGTCTAAAAGCCGAAACCATGCCGAGCGTTTGACATCTCTACAAGTATTGATCGCAATTCTCATCAGCCACGTTTTCTCGCTGCATTCTCCTCTGAATACAGCGATATTTTTGTATGCTTTAAGAAAAGTATCTTGAACAGCGTCTTTCGCCAGTTCTTCATCGCGCAGTATGACGAAACACATGCGTCGCAGCGTAGTTTGATATTGCTCCACCAAACGATTCAATATTTCTTCTGACGTGGCTCCGATTTCGTTTGTGTTTCCCATTTGCTGCTCACCTCCTATCAAATATATAGACGTATGAAACGACCGTTTGAACGGTTTTTTTCAAACCTTTTTCAAATTATTCTCATGGCTTATTCTATCTGTAAAATACCATCTGTGTCAATAACACAAACACTTTAGCGTGCCATATAGATATGTCAACATATCAGAAATCCGTTTTTTTCATTGATTCTTCATTGATTTTTCTTGGTATTTTCAATTTCCAAATACACATATTTCCATTACAATATAAGTGCGCCGAGGAAAAAGAACCAAGGCAATAAAATGAAGGAAGGTGATTCCATTGGAGTAATTCAAGGCGTGAATGAGTCCTTACAGACGAGCTTGGCCGCTGCCATCCTTGGAAGGATGGATGTTCTGCAAGTCGATTTCATTGCACGCAACAAGCGCTAAAACGTGCTTCTTATCCACTTCTAAATTTTTCCTTTCTAAACACATAAAGGAGATAAGTGCAATGAAACATATCAAAGCAATCTTTTTTCTCGTTCTCGTCCTTTTGACGGCATCTATTTTCACCACGACGGCATTAGCGTATACCGAAACTGCTGTTTCGGGTACGCGCTATATTACCTCAAGTAACGGAAATCCTGTAAATGTTCGTACTGGTCCTGGTACTAGTTACAGTCTTGCAGCTGTCGGAAGATTTGAAACAGGAACCAAGGTAACTCTTCATGCCAAAGCTACTGGTACTGACAAAAAAGTCTGGTATAGGGTAACCAATTCTGCTGGTAAGGGCGGTTGGGTTCGCAGTGACTTTTTGACCACTAATTCTGGCGGTGGCAATGAATCGGCGGGTTGGGAATCTCGATACGGTTCTGGTACACTGTCTACTGGTGGTGGTAATTCTACTCGGCAGCAGATCATCAATCTTCAGAATGACCTTCTATATCTCGGTTTCAATCTCGGTTCCAAAGGTGCTGATGGTTACTATGGAGAAATGACACAGGATGCCATCAATAAGTTCCAGATTGAATATGGTTTGAAGGTAGATGGCATGGCAGGTCCTGTTACTAAAGCAAAACTCTATGCTCTCACGGTGTCTAACCACTAACTAAAATGAAGGTGGAAACAGTTTTACTGCTTCCACCTTTTCTGTTATCCCTCAAATGCAGATACAATAGATTCATCATCACAAATTTCAAAAGGTACCATTCGAGTCATGATAGTTATACCACCTGTTCCCACTTCAAATTTTCGTTTTTCCTGAACATCGCCCGTTAAGGCATCAATTTCCAAAAGCCAAATCGCGGTATATGTTCCATTTGCCTCATCTGTTGGTGTCATAGTATGCGTCTCAATTTTCCAGATAGGTGTTGTTTTAGCTAAACAATAAATCATGCTACTAACTGTTGTGTACTCCGCTCCAACATTCTTGAGTGCAATCTCTATAGCAGTCTGCTCAGATATCGCGTTATCTTGTGGTATTCCATAGCCAGCATGCTTAAACATCCAACCTTTGAATGATCCTGAATCGCGCCCTTTAATCTGTTCTCCAAGTGCTGCCCATACTGTATAAGACCACTGAGTTTCATGACCATATACTGCTTCAAATTGCTTAATTACATCCGCTGCACTGCTTTCAGGCGTTGGGGCAACCAATGCGCTAAATTGCACAATTTCTCCAGTTGTATTCAAAATAACTTGATATCCATTATTTTCAGTATAGTTTGGAGTAAAATTAAAATACCATTGAGGAAGAGACTCTTGTTCACTATTTTCTGATATTCTCAAATAATCCGTTGTCATCTTCCAGTGTTCATTATCACGAACATTATCGCCATACTCCTGATTGATTCTCTCCACTGCAATACTTAAGGCTTGTTCAAAAGATATCTCCCCATCTTTAGGAATGCAATCATTATTTTGCTCTCTAAAACCAATGGCAATCATCATTTCGCCAAACCAATGTTTTTGTTCAATTGTCCATTCAACAAACTGACCACCAAATGTTTTACGAGCAAAAGACATAATAACTTCTTCTTCATATTCGCTTCTATTTTGGTTAACTGTGTTCAGAAGCGTGTCAGGCATATCAATGCTGTTTTCTTGTGCAGCTTCCATGATATTCCTTAATTCAATATTAGAAAAACGCTCATTGACTTTATCAACATCATCATTAGATTGCGCCAATGGAACAAGTTCTTTTTCAATAAATTGCTGAATAAGTATGCTATCTGCTATTACTGCCGTTGAAAGTGATAGGCTTAATAATAGTGCTAAA
>ERZ779843.2877-NODE-2877-length-15562-cov-3.343845_pt1 | contig 15562 bp, 7 predicted proteins | sample MGYA00511560_ERZ779843 | MGnify/ENA primary metagenome ERZ779843 (study PRJEB29588, sample SAMEA2158062) | human gut metagenome | biome: human gut; feature: human-associated habitat; material: faeces | place: Denmark | collected 2008/2010 ... | reverse complement strand
TGGGTCTCATCATCATCGACGAGGAACACGAGACCAGCTACAAGCAGGGTTCTAGCCCGCGCTACCATGCGCGCGAGGTAGCGGCCGAGATGGCGCGTCGCTATCGCTGCCCGCTCGGGTTGGGCTCGGCCACGCCTTCTGCCGAGGCCCTCGACCGCTGCCGCCGCGGTACGTTCAATGGTGCCACGTGGACGCGCGTCGACATGCCCGAACGTCCGGGGCACGCGGTCCTGCCTACGGTGCGTATTGCCGACCTGCGTCGCGAGTTCTCGCACGGTAGCCGCTCAATGTTCTCTAAACCGCTCATGGAAGGCCTCGAGCGCGTGGTCGAGCGCCGCGAGAAGGCCGTGCTGCTGCACAACCGCCGCGGTTTTGCACCGTTTTTGATGTGCCGCGAGTGCGGTTGCGTCCCCACTTGCAACCACTGCTCCACGGCGCTTACGTACCACGAGCGCACCCATACACTGCAGTGCCACACCTGTGGTTCGTCTTGGCGCGTGCAACCGTATCCTGCGCCCACGAGTCGCTGTCCCAAGTGCGGCAGCCGCTACCTGGCAAAAATGGGCCTGGGCACGCAACAGATCGAGGATGCGCTGCATCAGATGCTGCCCGAGGACGTCGCCATTATTCGCATGGACGCCGATTCCACGCGCGGCAAGGACGCGCACAAAAAGCTGCTCGAGCAGTTCGATGCGGCCGATTGCGCGGTGCTGCTGGGTACCCAGATGATTGCCAAGGGTCTCGATTTTCCCGAGGTCACGCTCGTGGGCGTGGTCAATGCCGACTTTGCCCTCAAGCTTCCCGATTTTCGCGCGGGGGAGCGTGCCTATGACCTGCTCGAGCAGGTAGCGGGCCGTGCCGGTCGCGGCGATCGCCCCGGCGAGGTCATCATCCAGACCTATCTGCCCGAGGACCCGGTCATCCGAGCCGTCGCCGAGCACGATCGCTCGATCTTTACCGATTACGACCTGGACCAGCGCCGCGACGCACTGTATCCGCCGTTCGTGCGCCTGGTCAACATTTTGGTGTGGTCGGCAAGCCGCGACGATGCGCAGGATTATATCGGGCGCATCGCAAAGCTCCTCAAGCGCCGCTGGCACGCCGCAGCTCCCGACTTTTTGCGGGCGGGAAGCGCCGTGCCGCAGGTGCTGGGCCCGGCTTCGTGTGTAATCGAGAGAGCCAAGGACTGTTACCGCTTCCATCTGCTTGTGAAGTCGCCGGTAGGGTACCATGTCTCTGATGATATCGACGCCTGCCTCAAAGAGGTGGGCTCCGTGCGCGGCGTGAGCGTGAGCGTTGACGTCGATGCCTATGATTTGATGTAACAAACCGAAAGGATGGCAATGGAAGCCAACGGAATCGTACTGTCGCCCGACCCTCGTTTGCGTCAGGAGTGCGCCGTCATCGAGGAGATCACCCCGGCGATCGAGGCACTTGCCGAGAAGATGAAGAAGATGATGTTCGACAACGGCGGCTGCGGCCTGGCTGCTCCGCAGATCGGCGAGCTCATCCAACTCGTCACCATCGATTGCGATTACAGCGACAAGAACGACTACGACCCCTACGTGCTCATCAACCCTGTCATTGTTGAACAGAGCGACCATCTGGTGCCGTTTAGCGAGGGCTGCCTGTCCATCCCCGGCATTAGCTGCGAGATAGAGCGTCCTGACCATGTCGTTGTCGAGGCGTATGACCTGGACGCTAACCTGATTCGCTACGAGGCCTCGGGCGACCTGTTCTGCGTGTGCCTGCAGCATGAGATCGATCACCTGCACGGCAACACCATGTTCGAGCGCCTTAAGCCCATGCAGAGGCTCAAGGCCGTCAAGGAGTACCAGGACGCCCTGGCCCGCGGCGCTCGACCGGGCGAGACGGAGTAGGTTCCACCGTCCCCGGTGCTGAGCGCCCACATATCATCCCGTGCTCAAACATTCTCGCTTTGCTGCGAAACTGCGCGCGGGACGATATGTGGGCGCTCAGCACCGGGGACTGCGTTGTTCTGGCTCGGTTCGCCCCGGTGCCGTCGGGCCAGGTAGGGGCGTCTTCGCTGATAGTCTTTGTTGAGAGGGAGCTGCTTTTATTGCGGCTCTTTCTTTGGTTTTGGGTATATTTGTTCTTGTTGAAATGTTATTGCGGATGGGCTGGGTACTTGGCTTTCCGCTGTAATTTGTAGCCGTCTCGGCTTTGGTTGAGGGGAGACGTTCTTTATGCGTATTGTGTTTATGGGTACGCCTGATTTTGCTGTGCCTTCGTTGACTTCGCTCGTCGAATCCGGGAATGAGATTGCGCTTGTTGTCACTCGCCCCGATGCTGTTCGCGGGCGTGGTAAAAAGTTGGAGCCGTCTCCTGTTAAGGCCAAGGCGCTTGAGCTTGGTCTGCCTGTTGTTGAGGCTAATCGTATGACGCCTGAGGTTGTTGAGGCGCTTCAGGCTGCAGATGCCGATATTTTCTGTGTGGCTGCCTATGGCTGCATTTTGCCCGATGAGGTGCTGCAAATGGCGCCGCTTGATATTGTGAATGTTCATGCTTCGCTGCTGCCTCGTTGGCGTGGCGCTGCTCCCATTCAGCGTGCCATTCTTGCTGGTGATGAGGTTGCCGGCGTTTCCATTATGCGCATCGGGCATGGCGTGGATACGGGCGCTTATTGTGCGCAGGCCTCTACGTCGGTTGCCGGTAAGCATGCCGAGGCGCTCACGATGGAGCTTGGTGAGCTTGGCGGTAGGTTGCTTGCCGATACGCTTCCCTCGCTTGCCGATGGCTCGGCTGTTTGGACCGAGCAGGATGAGTCCCTCGTCACGCATGCTGCCAAGATTTCCAAGCAGGAGATGCGTTTGGATCCGCAGATGGCGGCGCTCGATTGCGTGCGCCATGTGCTTGCCTCGTCCGACACCGCGCCTGCCCGTTGCGTGATTGCCGGTAAGTCGGTTCGCGTGCTCGATGCTGCGCCGGCCGATATGTCGCTTGGCGAGGGCGCTGTTGCCGTCAAGAGCAAGCGTGTTTATTTGGGCCTTCCCGATGGCGCGGTTGAACTGCTCGAGGTTAAGCCTGATGGCAAGCGTGCCATGGCTGCTTCTGCCTGGGCTGCCGGCCTGCAGGGTGTCGACCTTACGTGGGGTGTACTGTCATGAGCAAGTTGTCTCCCGCGCGCAAGCTTGCGCTCGATGTGTTGATGGAGGCCGATCGCCGCGGTATGTACGCACGCGACGTGTTGTCTTCCCGCGCTTCCGCCAAGGCGATTGACCAGCGCGATTCCGCTTTTGCCGCTCGTTTGGCGCTCGGTGTTGCCGCCACGCAGGGCATTTTGGATGAGTTGCTCGATCAGTTTTTGGATAAGCCCAAAAAGGTCGCGCCGCGCGTTCGCATGGCGCTTCGCATCTCGGCCTTCGAGATGCTCTACCTGCATACGCCGGGCCGCGTTGCCGTAAGTCAGGGTGTTGAGCTGGTGCGCAGCGGTGCTAAGTCTGCCGCGGGCCTGGCTAACGCGGTGCTGCACAAGGTTGCGGACAACTTTGAGGACTTTGCCACGGCATCCGACGTGGATGAGTCCGAGCGCCGTTTGGTTCGCCTTTCGCGTTTGATGGGTCTCCCTCGCTGGCTGTGCGCTCGTATCATGGCCTCGTTCGATACGCCCGAGGGTGCGCTCAACTTTGCCGGCAATCTGGCTCCTGCGCCGCTTGCTCTGCACGAGAATGCGTTTGCGACCAAGGCCGACCCGTATGTCTCGCAGCTCGTTGCGCCTGTCTTTCCGGGCTGCCATGCTCCGGTCGATGCTCAGGTTACGGTTGCGTCCGGCGTGTTTGAGCGTGCTGCCGCGGTTGCCTCGGACCTTAACGCCCAGCTTATCGCTACTGCCGCGACACGTCCCGGTCGTTGCCTGGAGATTGGCGCCGGTCGCGGCACCAAGACCTATGTGATGATGTGCCAGGCCAAGCGTGCCGGGTATGAGCATCAGCATACCGCGCTCGATCTGCACGATCGCAAGTGTGATCAGAATCTCGCGCGCCTGCATAAGGCAGGTATCTCAGGTGTTCGTACGGTGTCGGGCGATGCCTGCGAGCTCAATGAGGTGCTCACGTCCTTTGACGCGATGCTTGGCGAGCCCGCCCTGTTCGACACCGTGTTTATTGATGCGCCGTGCTCTGGCACCGGCACCATGCGCCGTCACCCCGAGATACCGTGGCGTCTGACCGAGAACGACGTTACGACTGAGCTGCCCAAGCTACAGCTGACGATGCTCAAGGAGGCAGCTGCGCGCGTGGCTGCCGGCGGTGAGCTTATCTATGCCACCTGCTCGGTTTTTGATGAGGAGAACACGGAGGTCGTGGATGCCTTCCTGGCTTCTCCCGAGGGCGCCGGCTTTACCGTGGCGCCGCTCTCCGAAGCCCAGATTCTGCAGCTTCCCGAGTTCGACCAGGCCAAGAAGCTCGTAACCGTACGCCAGAACGATCGAGGCCTCTTCCAAAGCGTGCCGGTAAACGCCGACTCCTACGACGGCCACTTCTGCGCCCGCCTGATCCACAAGTAACTACTAAGTTGCGGTGAAATAGGGATTGAATAGCGGCATCTACCCGCCAAATAGTCCTTATTTCACCGCAACTCAGGATGTCCTGCGAGCGGAGATCGCAATAGCGGTAAAGAGTGGGAAAATAGCCCCGTTTCATGCTTGCTGTTATCAAAAGTAGGGCGGATTACGGGGCTAGATTGGTGATGCCTGACCACAGCAAAAATGGCCTAAATAAAATCGCAGGTAGATGGCTTGTTGAAATTTGCAAATTACCGGAATGGATAGAGGTTGTCAATTCAGCCCCGTAATCCGACAGAGTTTTGAAATGTTGCAAACTTAGCATCAGCTCGATATCCGATCTAAAGAAAAGTTGCGGTGAAATAGTTCCTGTTTGGCCGTTGGATGGGCTGATTCAGGAACTAGGCGCGGTCCAAGAAATCGTCCGCACCCCCGGCTGATTCAGGAACTATTTCACCGCAACTCATAACGAAACCTGGGTGTCGGGACCGCTTGTCTCTAGTGGTTGTGCGGGCAGTTGGCGCAGCAGCCGCTGGTGGCGTTGGTGCTGGAACCACCGCTGCGCTGGTCGGTGTTGTAGAAGCCGCTTCCCTCAAACTTGATGCCGCTGGCCGAGAACGTCTTGGCCGCCGGAGCGCCGCAGCTCGGGCACACGACCTCGGGGGTCTCGGACATGGGATGCTCAACCTCAAACACGTTGCCGCAGCTCGAGCACTTGTAATCGTAGCGCGCCATAATACTTCCTTTTCAGCACAAAGCGGGCAGATCTCTCTGCCCGCATAAATTCAAACAGCTGTAACTGTACCCTATATCGGGGGTTTTATCACGCTTCGCCCCAGAATCTATGGGTGTTGCGCAGGAGCTGTGCAGTTTTGCCCTCGGCGGCTGCAACGTCAGCCTCATCGGCCTGCCACGTCCAGTTGCCCGTGGCGACACCCGGCACGTTCATGCGCGCATCATCGCCCAGCCCCAGGATATCCTGCAGCGGCATCATCACCAGGGGAGCTTCGCTCGCGAGCGCGTCGCCCATCAGCTTGGCCGCCACCTCAACGCCGCTCGGCTCGTCGCCGCCCGCAAAGGAGCGCGTGCACCAACCGGCGAGCGTCGACGTGTCGTGCGTCGAGGTGTACAGAATCTTGCCCGGCGTGGGATACACGCCGTTGCGGACGTCGTAATCGCTAAACTCCAACACGTCCATACCGGGGAAGCCGCAGGTCGAAGCCATGGCGCGAACTCCGGGCGTCAGGTAGCCTAGGTCCTCGGCGATAAAGTTGAGCGGACCCAGCTCGTCATAGGCGGTCTGGAACAGATCCTTGCCCGGACCCGCCAGCCAGCGGCCGTCAGCGCAGGCTTTGCCTGCGGGAATGCTAAAGTAGCTGTGGAATCCCAGGAAGTGGTCCAGTCGCACGCGGTCGTAGAGCGAGAACGCGCGACGCAGACGGTCCATCCACCAGCGGTAGCCGTTCTCCTTCATGTGATCCCAACGGAAGGTGGGGTTGCCCCATACCTGGCCCTCGGGCGCAAAATTGTCGGGCGGCGCGCCGGAAATCTCAATCGCCTTGCCGGTATCGGACAGCCAGAAGTTCTCGGGCTCGCTCCACGCATCGGCCGAATCGTCCGAGACATACATCGGGATATCGCCGATGACCTCGATACCTTTCTTGTGCGCATAGTTCATGAGCTCGCACCAGGCCAGGTCAAAGCGGTACTGCATGTACGCCTGCAGCTCTGCCTCGTCGTGGAAACACTTGTCGTCAATCAGATGCTCGTTGTAGCGGGCGACATCCGCCGGCCAATCGTGGCGCGACTCGCCCTCAAAGTGCTTCTTGACGGCCATGTAGACGCAGTACTTCTCGAGCCAATCGGCGTTGCGATGCTTAAACGCCGTGTAGAGCGGATCGGCATCCTCGCCGCCGCGAATCTTCCAAGTCTCAAAGTCGGCCGCCAGCTCCTCTTGGCTTTCGGGCAGCAGGTCGATATTGCCCGCAAAGGCCGAAGGCCCAGCGTAAGGGGAGCGGAAGAAGTCCGTCGGGTTGACAGGCAGGACCTGCCAGTAGCGCATGCCCATAGCGGCCAGATGGTCGATAAAGCGACGCGTGGGCGCACCAATCGTACCGGGCTTGCCGTCGTCGGTGGGCACCGACGTGATGTGGCACACGACGCCCGCGCCATGATCGAGCGGCTCCTGCAGGCGCTGCTCGGCATGGTGATAGATGATCGACGAGCCCAACGGATACAGATCGAGCGTGACCGTACCGTTGTGGATCTCGCACTCGTGTCCGCTGATCACATCGCTCGCGCATTCGTCGAGCGCCGGAATCGTCACGCGGTGCGAATTGCGCAGGCTGCGGTTGATGATAACCGTCGCGCACTCGCCATTTTTGCCTGTGCGGTTGTATGCCAGCACCTCGTCGTTGAGCGCGAAGGCCTTGATCTCGCCGTCGATCATAAATGGCAGTGCGCGGCGTACGGCGGAGGCGTTCTTGACAATAGCCAGCGTGTCGAAGTCGTGCAGTTGGTCCTTGGTCGGCAGGGTGCGGCGGTTGCCCGGATCGGTAAGGCCCTCCAGGCCGTACTCGTCGCCGTAGTAGATCGAAGGCACGCCGGGGAAGGTCATCTGCATGAGTGTGGCGAGCCAAAAGCGGCTCTTGGCCAGCCCCATCGCGTTCTCGTCCAGGCGCCATTTGCTGCGCTCGCACTCGGGTAGCTGCGACTCGTCGGGGCCGCCGCCGAGTACTGAGATGATACGCGGACGGTCATGGCTCGAAAGCAGATTGAGCGCGCAGGACAATGCCTCGCTCGGGTAGTTTTCGCGCAGGGTCTCGATATCCTCGGCTGCCTGGTAGGCGTTCTTGTAGCCCATCAAAAAGCCGATGACCATGTCGCGGAAGGGGTAATCCATAGCAGAGTCCAGCTCGGAGCCCTGCAGGTAGCGGCGCAGATGGCCGTAGCTAATCTTGTTGGAGGCGTCTTCCCAGACTTCGCCGAGCAACAGTGCGTCAGGCTTTTCGGCAAGTACGGCCTTCTTGATCTCGGCCAGGAAGTCGTCGGAAAGCTCGTCGGCGACGTCCAGGCGCCAACCATGGGCACCGGCGCGCAGCCATTTGCGGATCACGCCGTCCTTGCCCAGGAGCCTCTCGCGTACCAGCTCGGACTTCTCGTTGATGGCCGGCATGTTGCCCACGCCCCACCAGCAGTCGTACGAGCCGTCCTCGTGGAAGGTAAACGCATCGCGCCACGGCGAATCCTCGCTCTGCCAGGCACCCACGCCGGGATAGTTGCCGTAGCGGTTAAAGTAGATCGAGTCATCGCCCGTGTGGTTGAAGACGCCGTCCAGGATGATGGAGATGCCCAACTTCTCGGCTGCCTGGCAAAGCTCGGTAAAGTCCTGCTCGGTGCCCAGGATCGGGTCGATCTTGGTGTAGTCGGCCGTGTCGTAGCGGTGGTTGCTCGCGGCTTCAAAGATGGGGTTGAGATAGATGGTCGTAAAGCCCAGCTCGGCGATGCGGGGCAGGTCTTCCTGGATGCCCTTGAGCGAGCCGCCGTAGAAGTCCCAGGTCTTGATGGAGCCGTCTTCGGCGCGGTCGTACACGGGCGGCTCGTTCCAATCCTCTACCATCCGGCGCTGAATGCCCTTGCGCGGTTTTTCGAGTTGAGCCATTGTGCGCTCGCGCCAATGCTCGTCACGGGCGTAGCGGTCGGGGAAGATCTGGTACACCATGCCGCGCTCGTACCAAGTGGGGCGGTTCTCGCGGTGCTTATAGACAGTAATCTGGAAGGATGGCACCTCGGCGTAGTCGTAGGTTACGCCCTCGCCGCCGGTGCGGCCTTGCGGCGCGCCCAGGCGAACCTCGGGCTGGCCCTCGATATTGCAGATAAAGCTGTACCACACAAGACACGGTTCATCGCATTTGAGCTCACCGGTAAAAATGCCATCGCCCTCGTGTTCCATCGGGATCAGGGTCTCGCCGACCTCATCGACCCAGGTACGCAGGGTGAGTGTTGCCTGGTTGGGATCGGCATCCTCCAAAATCACCGAGAGTGCAACGGAAGTTCCAGTGGTCACAGCGCCAAACGGAGTGCGAAACTGCGGTAGGCGGCTGTTGTGAATCAATCTCATAGTACGGTCCAGTTCTATACAGTCATGGCCAGCAGGCCATGGGCTTAACGCACAATATTTAAGTATATCGTTGTACTTTAGTTGTATAAACTACAGCCGCTCACTATCGGCGAACGGTTGTCCTAGAAAATCGTTTTACCTCATCTATAAAACAAGGGGTGTCGCACTGAACGACACCCCTTGTTTATTGAGGATTAGATTGTGGATCGTCCGGACTAGCGGCGCTTGCGGGTGGCCGTTGCCTTGCGGACGGACGTCTTCTTGGACGGGGCCTTTACCTCAGCCTTGGGCTCCTCTTTGGCAGCAGCGGGTTTAGTCTCTGCCTTGGAAGTTGCGGCCTTTGCCGTGGTCTTCTTGGCTGTCGTCGTGCGCTTTCGCGTGGTGGTCTTGGCGGCGGGCTTGGCCTCGACGGTTGCCTCCGTCTTGGACTCGGCAGACGTCTCCTCGACCTTGGCGGCCGGCTTTGCGGCTGCCTTGGTCGTGGCGGTCTTCGTGGTCGTCGACTTCGTTGCTGTGGACTTCTTGGCTGCCGTTGCCTTCTTGGCGGTCGTACTCTTGGTTGCGGTCGTTTTCTTGACAGCGGTCTTGGCCGGAGCCTTGGCGGTCGGCTGGGCTCCGGCGGACTCGGTCTTTACCTCGGGAGCGGTCTCGGCCTCGGCAGCCTTCTTGGCAGCTGAGGTGGTGCGCTTACGCGTGGTCGTTGTCTTGGCAGCAGTCGTCTTTGCTGCAGCGGTCTTGGTGGCAGCGGCCTTGGTCGTCGTAGCCTTCTTGGCCGTCGTCTTGCGCGTCGTGGTCTTCTTTGCGGCAGGCTTCGCACCCGGCTTAGCCTCAGCCTCGGGAGTTGCCTCAACCGGCTTTTCCTCAGCCTTGGGCTCCTCAGCAGCAGCGGGCGCCTCAGCAACCGGCTCAGCCTTGGGCTCGGCCGCAGTCTCCTCGGCCACAACCACGGGCTCGTCGGCAATCGCCACCGGCCTCTCGATCTCCGGATGCATAAAGAAGTACAGGTCCAGATACTTGTCGGCCGAGCGCGTCCAGCTAAAGTCCTGGCTCATAGCCTGCGTGACCAGCTGGTTCCAGGCATCGCGGTTGTCCCAGAACAGGCGTGCCGCGCGGAACACGGCGTCGCCCATCTCGTCGCCGTTAAAGTTACTAAACGAGAAGCCCGTGCCCTCGCCGGTAAACTCGTTATACGGGATCACCGTGTCCTTCAGACCACCGGTCTCGCGCACGATGGGCAGGGTGCCGTAGCGCATGGCGATGATCTGCGACAGGCCGCAGGGCTCAAACTTCGAAGGCATCAGGAACATATCGGCGGCGGCATACATACGCTGCGACAGCGCAGGATCGAACTCGATGCGCGCGGCCATGGTGCCGGGGTACTTGTCCTGGAAGTAGCGCAGGCCATCCTCGTAGTCGCGGTCGCCGGTGCCCAGCACGGCCACCTGCACGCCGCCGGCAAGAATGCGGTCGAGCGCGTACATGACCAGGTCCATGCCCTTCTGGCGCGTCAGGCGCGTGACCATCACCATGAGCGGACGGTCGTCGCGAACCTCGAGCCCCAGCTCTTCCTGCAGCTTGGCCTTGCACACGGCCTTGCCGGAACGGTCCTCAACCGTGTAGTTGGCGGCAATGCGCTTGTCGGTCGCCGGGTCAAAGCCCGCCACGTCAATACCGTTCAAAATGCCCTGCAGCGCATAGGAGCGCTCGCGCAGCACACCGTCCAGGCCCTCGCCAAACTCAGGCGTCTGGATCTCGTTGGCATAGGTGGGGCTCACCGTGGTGATGGCATCGGCATACCGCAGGGCGCCCAGCATATAGTTGATGCTGCAGGCGTCGCAACGCAGCTGAGAGGCGGCCGCCGGAATGTGCGCCACGCCCAGGATGTCCTCCATCACGGTGTCGCTAAATTGGCCCTGGAACGCCACGTTGTGGATCGAGAACACGGTCTTGACGCGGTCGTACAGCGGCAGGCCCTGGTAGAACTCGCGCAGGAACACGGGCGCCAGTGCCGTCTGCCAGTCGTTGCAGTGCAGGATGTCGCACTCAAAACCGGCCGGCAGGTGCTGCAGGCTCTCGGTGATGGCCTTGGAGAAGAACGCAAAGCGCTCGCCGTCATCAAAGAAGCCGTACGGATAGTCGCGCGCAAAGTAGCGCTCGTTGTCGATGAACATATAGGTGACGCCGTCGCGCTCGAGCTTCTCGAGCCCGCAGTACTCGTTGCGCCAGCCCAGGCTCACGTAAAAGTCGGAGAAGTGCTCCATCTGCGCCTTGTACTCGTCCTTGATGGTGGCGTACTTGGGCACCATCACGATGACTTCGGCGCCGGCGCGCACAAGCGCCGCAGGCAGCGAGCCCGCCACGTCGCCCAGGCCACCGGTCTTTACAAACGGTGCGCACTCGGCCGAGGCAAACACGATCTGCATCTTTTTGCTGGAATCTGCCATATTGTCTCCCTGTTGCAATTCGAGAATAGCCGCCTGGCACAAACCGGGCGGCTATTCTACATGTTACGAGCGATGTTGCGGTGCCTACGTTAATGCACGATGGTGGTATCGGGAGTTAACGGGGCCTTTCCCAGCACCAGGATGTTCTCGGGCGTGCCGCGGAGCTCGGTGTTGGTGGGAACCACGTTGTTTTTGTCCAGGATGGCATTCTCAACGCGGGCGCCGCTCTTGATAATGCAGCTCTGGTTGATGATCGAGTTGGTCACCGAAGCGCCTTCCTCGACCACAACGCCGCGCGACAGGATCGAGTTGCGCACGGTGCCCTTGATGATGCAGCCGGCCGAGATGATCGAGTTGCACGCGTGGCTGCCGGTCGCATAGCGCGAAGGCGGCACGTCGTGAGCCTTGGTCAGGATCGGGCGCTCGGGATCGAAGAGCTGATCGGCCACGGTCTGGTCGAGCAGGTCCATGCTGCGGCGGTACAGCGACTTCTCGCTAAACACGCCCACGACCTCGCCCTTGTACTCGTAGCTGCACACGTCGATGTTGCCAAAGTCGCCCTGGAGTGCCTCGAGCAGATCCAGATAGTCGGCGGCCTGGTAATGGTCGATGATCTCGAGCAGCGTCTCGCGGTTGACGATGCAGCAGTCCATGGAGGCGTTGTCGCCGTATACGACGCCGGCGCTCACGCCCGTCAGGCGGCCGTTCTCGTTAATCTCGAGCTTGGTCTCGTCATCAACATTGCGCGTGGCCTTGCAGTACACCACGGTCATTTGGGCACCGGAGTTCTCGTGCGCGTCGATGATGGTGTTGAGATCCATGTTAAAGATGATGTTGGTGCCCATCATCACGACATAGGGCTTGTCCGAGCGCTGGAACAGCGTCTTGTTGGAGATGATGTCGCGCAGCAGGAAGCGCATGCCGCCCTTGGTAGTGCCATACGCGTTGCCGGGCACCATGAACAGGCCGCCCTTCTTGCGGTCCAGGCCCCAGTCCTTGCCCGAGCCCACATGGTCGATCAGCGAGCGGTAGTTGCCCGGCATGACGACGCCGACGGTCTTAATGCCGGCATTCATCATGTTGGACAGCGGGAAGTCGATCAGGCGGTAGCGGCCCAAAAACGGAACGGACGCGATGGGGCGGTCTTTCAGCAGCACGCTGCCGTAGGTCGAAGAGTAGTTAGCGGTGATATAACCGATGGCCTTGCGATTGATCATCGGATCATTCCCCCTTCCCGATAACGACGTCATTTCCAACGACGGCCGTATCCTTGGTGGTATCGACAGAGCCGAGCTTCACGCCCTCTTCGACCGTGGAGTTCTCGCCCAAAATAGCGCGGCAGATGTGCGCGCCGCTCTTAACGTGCGCACCCGGCAGCAGCACGGAGTCCTCGACCACAGCGCGCTCCTCGATGATGACATCGGTCGAAAGGATCGAGTGGCGAGCGGTGCCGTAGATCTTGCAGCCGTTGGAGACCAGGCAGTCGTCCAGGCGGCCGTCCGGACCAATGTAGTGCGGCGGACGCGTGGTGATGTTGGACATGATGGGGAAGTGCTTGTCAAACAGATCGAACTCGGGGTTGTTGCCCAGCAGATCCATCGAGGTCTCGTGGAAGCTGGCGATGGTGCCGACGTCCTTCCAAAAACCGTGGAACTCGTAGCTGTACAGGCGCTTGTTCTCGCCGAGCAGCTTGGGGATGATGTCCTTGCCAAAGTCGTGACTCGAGCGCTGGTCCAGAGCGTCCGCCTCGAGCGCCTCGATCAGGACGTCAGCCGAGAAGATGTAGATGCCCATGGACGCGAGGTTCGAATCGGGCTTCTCGGGCTTCTCGGTAAACTTGGTGATGCGGCCGTCCTCGGGGTCGGTGGTCAGGATGCCAAAGCGGCTGGCCTCCTCCCACGGCACGGGCATAACGCTCACCGTGAGGTCGGCGTTGTTCTCAATGTGCGTCTTGAGCATCTTGCGGTAGTCCATGCGATACAGGTGATCGCCCGAAAGAATCAGGACGTACTTGGGGTCGTTGGCCTTGATGTAGTCGAGGTTCTGCGTAATGGCGTCGGCCGTGCCCGCATACCAGGCGCCACCGGTCTGCGTCTCGTACGGCGGCAGGATTGACACGCCGCCGTCACGGCTGTCCAGGTCCCACGCCTCGCCGGAGCCCACGTAGGCATGCAGCAGGTAGGGACGGTACTGCGTCAGAACGCCCACGGTGTCGATGCCCGAGTTGGAGCAGTTGGACAGCGAAAAGTCGATAATGCGGAACTTGCCGCCAAAGCTAACCGCCGGCTTAGCGATCTTTTGGGTGAGTGCCCCCAATCGGCTGCCCTGTCCTCCTGCGAGGAGCATCGCGATGCATTCTTTCTTACTCATCGATTTCTCCTTCTGTCATCGATGTACTTAAACCCATTAGCGACGGGCGCGGCGCTCGGTCGCGCCCGTCGAGTAATGCCGTGCTGGCATAAGGGAGCTCGCGCGCCTTTACGCGTGCCAGATCTCGTCGCGGTACTCGCGAATGGTGCGGTCGCTCGAGAACCAGCCGGAGGAGGCAGTGTTGAGCAGCGCCTTGCGGTTCCAAGTCTCCTGGTCGCCGTAGCTGCCGGTGAGCTTCTCCCACGCATCCACATAGCTGCGGAAGTCTGCCATGACCAGGTCGGGGTCGTTGTTGTTCATGAGCTCGTTGTAGATGCTCTCGAAGTTGCCCGAAAGGCCCGCAAAGGTGTTGTCCTTGAGCTCGTCCATCACGCGGCCCAGACGCTCGCGGTCGCCGTTGAGGGTATCCCATGCAAAGTAGCTGTTGGATGCCCAGAGCTGCTCGACCTCGGGGGCGGTCAGGCCAAAGATGGCCTCGTTCTCGCGGCCGGCCAGGTCGGCGATCTCGATGTTGGCGCCGTCGAGGGTGCCCAGCGTAATGGCGCCGTTCATCATGAGCTTCATGTTGGACGTGCCCGACGCCTCCTTGCCGGCCGTGGAGATCTGCTCCGAGATCTCGGCGGCGGGGTAGATGAGCTGGGCGTTGCTCACGCGGAAGTTGGGGATAAAGCAGACCTTCATGACCTCGTTGACGCGGGCATCGTTGTTGATGACGTCGGCCACGGAGTTAATGAGGCGGATGGTTTCCTTGGCAAAGGTGTAGCTCGAGGCAGCCTTGCCGCTAAAGATGAAGGTCGTCGGCGTCACGTGGAAGTTGGGATCGGCGATGCGACGGTTGTAGATGTCCATCACCTTCATGATGTTCATGAGCTGGCGCTTGTAGGCATGGAAGCGCTTGACCTGAACATCGAAGACGGTGTTGGGGTCGATGACCAGACCGGTCTCGGCCTTAACGTAGGCGGCCAGGCGCTCCTTGTTGGCACGCTTGGAGGCACCCACGGCCTTCAGGAACTCGGTGTCGTCCTTAAACTCCTTGAGCTTTTCCAGCTCAAAGGCGTCCTTGAGCCAGCCATCGCCAATAGCATCGGTGACGAGCTTGGCGTAGGTGGGGTTGGCCTCGGCAAAGAAGCGACGGTGCGAGATGCCGTTGGTCTTGTTATTGAACTTCTCGGGCGTCAGGGCATAGAAGTCCTTGAGCACGATGTTCTTGATGATGTCGGAGTGAATCTTTGCCACGCCGTTGACGCTGTGACTGCAGATTACGGACAGGTTGGCCATGCGAATCTCGCCGTCCCACAGAATGGCGGTCTGGCGCAGACGCTCCTGCCAGCCCTCCTGCGTGGTGTCGAACGACTCGTGCCAACGACGGCTGATCTCGTCGATGATCTGGTACACGCGGGGGAGGAGCTTGGAGAACGTGCCGATGGGCCATTTCTCCAGAGCCTCGGGCAGGATGGTGTGGTTGGTGTAGCTCACGACCTGCGTCACGATGTTCCAGGCGTCGTCCCACTCGAGGTTCTCCTCGTCCACGAGCACGCGCATGAGCTCGGGGCCGCACATGGCGGGGTGCGTGTCGTTGGTGTGGATGGCCACAAACTGCGGCAGCAGCTCCCAGTTCTCGCCGTGCTCCTTCTCAAAGGTGTCGAGCAGGCTGTAGATGCCGGCCGAGACAAACAGGTACTCCTGCTTTAGGCGCAGCAGACGGCCGTGCTCGCCGGCGTCGTTGGGGTAGAGGACGGCGCTGATGGCCTCGGCCTCGGCACGCTCGGCATCGGCCAGGGCGTAGTCGCCGCGGTTGAAGGCCTCAAGGTCAAAGTGCTCCTCGACCGGCTCGGCGGCCCAGACGCGCAGCTTGTTGACGGTCTCGCCGGCATAGCCCACGACGGGGATGTCGTAGGGGACAGCCAGGATGTCCTGCGTGTCCACCGTGCGGTAGAACGTGCGGCCGTTCTCCTCAAAGCCCTCAACATGACCACCAAACTTAATGGTCACGGCCTTGTCCTGACGACGGACCTCCCAGGGATAGCCGTGGGTGAGCCACTCGTCGGTGGCCTCGACCTGGCTGCCGTTGACGATCTCCTGCTTAAACAGGCCGTAGCGGTAGGG
>ERZ779843.2873-NODE-2873-length-15567-cov-2.672125_pt1 | contig 15567 bp, 11 predicted proteins | sample MGYA00511560_ERZ779843 | MGnify/ENA primary metagenome ERZ779843 (study PRJEB29588, sample SAMEA2158062) | human gut metagenome | biome: human gut; feature: human-associated habitat; material: faeces | place: Denmark | collected 2008/2010 ... | reverse complement strand
ATGGAAGAGTTGTATCGCTGCGGTGCAGATACCTTTGTCAGAATCGGGACCTGCGGCGGCATGCAGCCGGATGTGAAAAGCGGTGACATCGTTATTGCCACGGGAGCAGTCCGTATGGAGGGCACCAGCAAAGAATATGCGCCTATTGAATACCCGGCAGTGCCTGATTTTGGCGTGACAACAGCCCTTGTTTCGGCAGCGAAAGCCGCAGCAAAACCCCTTGCCGAGCGCGGACAGCGAATATTTTTCGGGCGCACCGCAACAGGTGAAGCGTTCATTGCCGACGAGGGACGCGCGGATATTAATTCCCGCCTTGCACCGCTTGCGGTTGATATGGAATCCGCTGCGATTGCTCATGTCTGCTATTTGAACGGCGTTCGCTTCATCGCGGTGCGCTGCATCACGGACACCGCAAAACACAGCGGAGTCGGCACATTTGAAGAAAACTGTTCCCGTGCTTCCGAAATTGCAAAGGATTTTGTTTGCGCAATGCTTAATGAGCTGTAATCAAAAGCTTTAGACCGCACGGGATTCGGAAAAGAGCCTGCTTTTTCGGCAGGCTCTTTAGTCTATGGTGTAGGAGGCATGAAGAAATATATTTTAAAATCAGTTTTTCTCTCTGACTGAGCCGGTGTTCGTTGTGTTCGGCTCGGAACTCGTCTCATCGCTCACCGTCGGCTCATCGCTCATCGTCGGCTCATCACTCACCGTCGGTGTGTTCGGAGCCGCTGTATTTTTTTGTCCGTTCGGATCTTTCGGAATCGCTGCATCCGCACCGCCCGCCTCGGCGCTGCAAATTATCATCGCCTGCGCCTCGTTTTTTTCGTTCAATCGAACTGTCACAATGCTGCCGACCGCAAGTTTGTCCGCCGAAACGAATCCCGTGCCGCTCGCAATATATGCACCCTCCGCAACGGTGAATTCAATCGCCGCTTCACCGTTTTCGGTGAAACTTATTTTGCTGCCGCCCGGGTTCATGCCCGAACCGGGATTCCCTTCCGGAGGATTGCCTTCGGGGGGATTGCCTTCGCTCTGTTTGCCTGTATCGTTCCTATCGTTTGTATTTGTATCTTTCGCGCCGCTGTCGGCCGGTTCGGCGCCGTCATTATCCGAAATTTTACCGTTGTTGTTCGGTGCGGCCGGAGCCGAACCGTCACGGCGGGATCCGTCATTCATTCCGCCGGGGAATTGATTTTCGGTGCTTTCGATCGTCCCCGGCTGCAAAGTGTACTTTCCGTCGGCAATAACGGTGATAATTCCCGAAACCGTCTTTTCCTCGGTTGATTTTGAGTCGCAGCCCGCAAAGCAAAGCATTGAAACCGCCGCAATCACCGCCGCCGTGAAAATGCCCAGCCCCCGCCGTCCGTGTTTTTTGTGTTCCTTTACCATTCGGTTCATCCTTTCCGTTTCCGTTATTCCTGCGGAAAAGCCCGTTTCGGTGCAAAAGCCGCTCTTCTCCGTCTCTGCTAATATTATATTGGTTATTTACAGCATTCGCAAGGCTTAATTTTGTCTATTTCCGCACGAATTGAATTTATCTTGCGGCATTGCCTCATTCTATATGGAAACAGCCCTGATTTTGCTGTATAATGTTTCAAATAAGGCACAATTCCGCCGCGCAGACGGATGCAGCCGCATTGTGCCGTCGGGATGCACCGCCTCCCGCAAAAGCTGAATGCAAAGGTGGAAGTGAAAATGAAGAAACTTTTGATATACATGAAAAAGTTCCGAAAGGAATGCATTCTGGCTCCGCTTTTCAAACTTTTGGAAGCAACATTTGAGCTTTTTGTGCCGCTCATCGTTGCTGCAATTATTGACAACGGCATTGACGGCAAAAGCAAAAGCTTCATTATTAATATGGGGCTTTTGCTTCTGGCACTTGCGGCGGTCGGCCTGCTCTGTTCCGTAACGGCACAATTTTTCGCGGTAAAGGCTGCAATCGGCTTCTGCACCGACCTTCGCGACGCTCTGCTGAAAAAAATCCAGAGTTTTTCCTACACCGTGCTTGATACTCTCGGCGTTTCCGGACTGATAACGCGCATGACAAGCGATATCAACCAGATTCAAACGGGCGTCAACCTTTCTCTGCGCCTGCTTCTGCGCTCCCCGTTTGTTGTTTTCGGTGCAATGATAATGGCGTTCACAATCGACACACGCTGCGCACTCATTTTTGCGGGCGTTATAGTGCTGCTTTGCGCCGTTGTTTTTTCGATCATGCTGGCATCCATCCCGAAATACCGAAAAGTTCAGGCGGAGTTGGACAGCGTGACCGGCACCGTGCGCGAAAACCTTGTGGGCGTTCGTGTTCTGCGTGCCTTTTGCCGCGAGGAAGAGCAGATTCGGACGTTTGACAGTCGAAGCGAAAAGCTCCTCGGTCTTCAAATCAACGCGGGCAAACTCTCCGCGCTGCTGAACCCGCTCACACTGATAATTATCAACGCCGCTGTTATAATTCTTTTGCAAAGCGGTGCAATTCGAGTTAATTCCGGCTCTCTGACTCAGGGGCAGGTTGTTGCGCTGTATAATCTTATGGCACAAATTCTTGTTGAACTGATAAAAATGGCCAATTTGTTCATAACCATCACAAAATCCCTCGCCTGTGCTGACAGAGTTGCGGCAGTCATGCAGCTTGACAGCGGTGCGAACGGCGGCAATAAGCTGCCTGCGAACGGTTCGCCCTGCGGAAGTGTGGAATTTAAAAACGTATCGTTCGAATACAAAAACGCCGGAGCGGAAGCTCTGTTCGACATAAGCTTTTTTGCAAAACCCGGGCAGACCGTGGGCATTATCGGCGGCACCGGCAGCGGAAAAAGCACGCTTGTGAACCTTGTTCCGAATTTTTACAGCGCAACAAAGGGGCAGGTGCTTATTGACGGCGTGAATGCGGATGAATACGACCGCGCCGCACTGCTCTCCGCAGTTTCCGTTGTTCCTCAAAAAGCAGTGCTTTTCGAGGGCACGATTCGCAGCAACCTTTTAATGGGCAACCCGAATGCCTCCGAAGCGGAGCTTTTCGCAGCATTGGAAACCGCTCAGGCGGCGGAAATCGTCCGCACAAAACCGCACGGCATTGATGAACCCGTTTTGCGCGGCGGCAGCAATTTTTCCGGCGGGCAAAAACAAAGGCTGTCCATTGCGCGCGCTCTTGTTCACGGCGGAAGAATTTTGATTCTTGACGACAGTGCTTCCGCTCTGGACTTTGCGACGGATGCAAAACTCCGCGCTGCAATTCGAAAGCTTTCCCCCGCGCCGACGACCTTCATAGTGTCCCAACGCGCGGCCTCGGTCATGTTTGCGGATTTCATAATCGTTCTGGATGAAGGGCGCGCCGTCGGACAGGGCACGCATGAAGAGCTTTTGCGCAATTGCGCTGTTTATCGCGAGATTTATGCCTCTCAGTTCCCGGACGAAGCGGCAAAGCTTAGCGTTCCGAACAACACACCCGAAGGAGATGCGGCAAAATGAGCAAAAACGGTTTAAACAAAAAAGGAAAATCTGCGCACTCAGAAGAATTACGTTTTACACTCGATTCAGCGGGACGCGGCACCGCTGCGGAGCTTTTGCGCCGGCTGAAACCTTATCGTTTTAAATTCGCGCTTTCACTCGGGCTATCGCTCGTGTATGTGTTTTTAACGCTTCTGATCCCCGTTCTCGCCGGAAAAATTATTGACTGCATCATCGGCGCGGGAAGGGTTGACTTTGCCGAGATCTCACCGTTTTTGCTGAAACTCGGCGCAGCTGCGGCGGGGGAGCCGCACTTTCTCAATGGCTTGTGAGCCTTTGCAACAACAGCATAACTTGCGGCTGCGTTCGCAATATCCGTACAGAAGCATTCCGCCGCATTCAAAAACTGCCCCTCGCCTATTTCGATTCGCACCCGGCGGGCGAAACTGTGAGCCGTATGCTCAGCGATGCCGATCAGCTTGCGGACGGGCTTTTGATGGGCTTTTCCCAATTGTTCACGGGGATTATGACCATTATCGGCACACTCGTGTTCATGCTCACCGTCAACCCGCTGATAACCCTCGTTGTTGTTGCCGTGACGCCGCTTTCGCTTGCGGTCGCAAGCTTTATTTCCAAGCGAACCTACTCCATGTTCCGCAAACAAAGCGAGACCCGCGGGGAGCAAACTGCACTGATCGATGAATTCATCGGCGAACAAAAGCTCATCCGTGCATTTTCGTACGAAGCCCGCGCAGAAGAACGCTTTAATGCAGTTAACGAGAAGCTGCAAAAGTTTTCCCTCCGCGCCGTATTCTTTTCCTCTCTCACAAATCCGTGTACGCGCTTTGTGAACGCCGTTATCTATGCAGGGGTTGCCGTTTCCGGCGCATTCTCCGTGCTTGCGGGCGGCCTGACCGTCGGCGGACTTTCCGCTTTTTTAAGCTATGCCAACCAATACACAAAGCCGTTCAACGAAATTTCCGGAGTCATTACGGAATTGCAGGGCGCGTTTGCCTGTGCGGCGCGGCTGTTTGAGCTTATCAACACCCCTGCGGAAGTCGATGCCGCCGCTGCGCCGAACCCTGCTCAACGCAATGAAAAGGCTGAAAGCACCGGCAATATCAGCTTCCGCAATGTTTGTTTTTCCTACACGCCCGACACGGAGCTGATCCGCGATTTTTCGCTTGAGGTAAAAAGCGGAATGCGCGTTGCAATCGTCGGCCCGACGGGCTGCGGCAAAACGACGCTTATTAACCTGCTCATGCGTTTCTATGACGTTAACTCAGGTGAAATTCTTATTGACGGAGTGGAAACCCGTTCCATGCCCCGCCATGAGCTGCGCAAAAAATTCGGCATGGTTCTTCAGGAAACATGGCTTCAGGCGGGAACCGTTCGGCAAAACATTGCAATGGGCAGGCCGCAGGCAGCGGAAAACGAAATCATCGCCGCCGCAAAGGCCTGTCACGCGCACGGGTTCATAATGCGTCTTCCGAAAGGTTACGACACCGTACTTGACGAAGCGGGCGGCAGCCTTTCCCAAGGGCAAAAGCAGCTCCTCTGCATTGCGCGCGTTATGCTTTTGAATCCCCCGATGCTGATTCTTGACGAGGCTACCTCTTCCATTGATACGCGCACGGAGCTTCTCGTTCAGGATGCTTTTGCAAAGCTTATGCACGGCCGAACAAGCTTTATCGTTGCGCACAGGCTTTCAACCGTTCGTGAGGCGGATATTATCCTTGTTATGCGCAGCGGGCGCATAGTTGAAAGCGGAACTCATGATGAATTGCTCCGTGCCGACGGTTTTTATAAAAAACTTTACGAGAGTCAGTTTGCCCGCTGAAAATGATTGTTCCGCTTTTTTGCTTTTGATATTTTCGCCGCAGGCAGAATCATGTTTGCGGTGATTTTTCTTTTTGGCGTTTTAATATCCGTTGAAATATCTCTGTTGTGCAGTTGATATATTTTATTAATGCCTTGTTTTTTGTTGTCAAATATCGGGTATATGTGTTATACTGGGAAGGAGCAAGGACAGCGCATTTGATTTTCTCCGCGTAATTTCGTGTTTACCGCCGAACAATCTTCCGGTTGTCCGCTCACGGCATTGTTTTTCCCCCGCTCGACGATTTCATGACAGGAGGTTAAATCTTATGAAATCAAAACGCAAATTTCTCATTTCAGCCCTTGCCGTTGTGCTTACGGCGGCATTGGCAGTCGGCGTGTTCTTCTTTTACAAGGCCTTTAAAAAGCGCATAGACCCGGAAGACCAAATGATTCACAACACGCAGGAGCGCATTGAATATGCGCAGTCACGTTACAAAGAATTCAGCAAAAACCCGAACAAGACCTATACCGTTCTTGTCTCGCTCGACAGTGTTACAACGGAGGAGTTTACACAGCTCTTTGCCGGCTGCGGCGGCTTCACTCAGGTATACGACTGTATAACCGAAGGTGTTGACGACCCGATGTACGGCGGTTATCTCGACTGTGAAGGCAAAACGGCGGCGCAGCTTGCCGCCGAGTGTTATGCGGACACTTACGACAGCATCTGTTCCGAGTTGGACAGTTATGATCAGCAGGCTGCGGAAATCCGGGAGTCTTATATGTATGATGAGACTGTCGAGCCTTTCGTTACGCAGCCCCCTGTTGACACATTCGGCAAGGATATAGACACATCCGATATTAAAGTCCCCGGAAGCTCCTACAGCAGCGATGACACAGACTTCCAGCTGGCAGAAGACTTGGCTGACTTGCAGGAATTCCATGATAACTTTGTCATGCTGAAGCAAGCAATGGAGCAAGGCAGGTATCGCATATACGGAGTTAAACTGACTCTGACAGGTGCACAGGCTCAGGCACTGCTTCAATCGAACAAAGTCCGTTTGGTCGAGAAGCTGACGATTTTTCCTGAAAGCAGCCTCTCTCCGTTGGATCCCTCCGAGGAGAATTGGGATTAAGAATATGACTTTTCATACTTTTGCGGCAGTCTGTTTGCGTCTAATGTGAAACCAAAGTGTCCGAATCACCGCAGGCAGAATCATGTTTGCGGGGATTTTTTGAAGCACTTCTTCAAGAAGCACTTCTTCAATCGGCCTTTGCCGGCAAAACAACGGTTCCTTTGCATTCATAAAGAATCGAAATAATCAAAGCGGCTCATCCCGTTTGCATTTTGCAATGTGTCGGGGAGAGCCGCTTTTTATGGTTTTTTTCGGATTTTGCTGCTAAGGCTTATTTTGCCTGTTTTGCCCTGCGAACCGCAAGAATTCTCTGCATTTCGTTATAAACGATCATATAGCCCTCGTCAACGCCCATGCCGGGTTTTGCAAGGATCTGAACGGGCTGGGTTGCCATTGCGCACTGGGTGCAAACCTGTGCGGAACGGTCGGTTTCGTTGCAGGTGCCGCCCTGGTATGCGCCGATGCCCTTTTCTTTGCAGTAAAGAACAGCCTCGATCGTGTTGTTGATGCCGCCGAGATCGGGAGTTTTTATCTGAACCATGTGACCCGCTTTGTTGTCGGCAAAGTACTTGATGTCCTCAAGAGTGTTGCACCATTCGTCCGCAACGATCTCAACGTTGATTCCGCGGTCGTCAAGTTCTTTGGTGATTGCTGCAAGCGCGCGCATCTGCTTTTCACGGTCTTCAACATCCATGGGGCCTTCAATGCGGAGGTGGAAGGGCTTTGCGGCTTCTTCAAGGCGCGCCATGTAATCGGCCATTGCCTTGTAGTTATCGTTGCCGAATGCAGCACCGATTGTGCCGTATACGTCAATGTGGAAAATCGGGTTGTAATTTTCATCCGTGCGGAGCTGAAGCACGCGGTCACGCAGCCATGCAACATACTGTTCGAGCAGTTCGCCGTGTTCGCCGAGCTTGGTCTTAACGTTGTTGATAAGCGCATGGGGCAGAATCTGTGCGCCCTTGATAATCATTTTATCCGCATTGGTGTAGCGATCGTCACCGGACTGGGTGAAAATATCAATGGGCTTGTCGGAAATGGTGCAGCCGTATTCGTCCGCAACAACTTCGCACATCATTCTGCCGGTGGACCTTGCAACAGCGTCAAGAATCGCCTGAGTCATGCCGTAGCGAATTGCGGTGTGCAGACGTTTGCCGTCAACATGGATAGATTCGACCATTTTGGAAAGTGCGCGGAAATTGTCCGCCTCTTTGCCGATGAGTTCGGGCTTGATATAGTTTTCGATAACGGGAATGAAGTCCTTTGCAAGGAAGAGGGGATCGCGTCCGCCGCAGCCGCTGTACTGAACGGCAGCGCAGTCGCCGTATGCAATCTGGCCGTCCTCAAGAACGAGCATCACGGAGATGGACTCACCGGGCTGACGAACGGAGGTAAAGCCGGGGGTTTTGGGTTCGCCGACGTATGCGGCGCCGTCGCTTTTTGCGCCCGCTTTAATGGCGCGCTGATCGTCAAAATAGAAGCCTGTTCTGCCTGCGGAGCAGATAACATCGATAATTTTCATAAAAGTATCCTTTCAGTTCTTCAAAATTTTATTTCAAAAATGAAATTTAAGTATTCGGGCGGCACGAAAGCATTCCGCGCCGCCGTGCATTTTCCGCCGAAGCCGATTTGCGTCCGTTTATCTGCGGAGAGCCTGCGGCCTTCCGACAAGACGACCCTTGCTGATCGCGTAAACATCGTCAATGACCATTTGGAAGGTTGCATTGCGCTTTTCGGCCTTTGCGCGTTCTTCGATCTTTGCGCGGTGGAACGCCTTGATATCATCGGTGAAGGGCAGCGCACCCATGTCGAGAATGCGGATCGCACCGTCGTTATCGCGTGCGGGAAGCATTTTGCCCGCATTGTAGCGGGAAGGCGCAAACGGAATATCAAGAACGCCCGCAAGCACAGCGCGAACGGAACCTATCGCGATGTCGCCTTCGCCCAGTTCGAAGCACTTATCGACAATGCAGCGCGTCTCTCTGCGGATAATATCTTTTTCTTCCTCAAGGTTGGCTGCGGTGCAAACCTGGTCGGAAAGCATGCTGATGACCTGCTTTGTGCAGCGCAGACCCTGTGCGTTTGCTTCCATTGTGGGAACGCCCGCCGCTTCATGCGGAGTTTTGACGATGACCTTTGTTGCCTTTGAGAGTGCAGCGGTTGCACTGCCCCAGGAAATAACGCCGAATGCCTTCGCTTCGTCCTGCGGGAAACCGCCCATCCACTGATGGAAAACCGTGGTTATGATAACATCATCATAGCCGTATTTATGCATGTATTCGTTTGTCAGCTCTTCAAGGGTGCGGATCGCCGCAACATCCTGAACAAGGTTGCCGCATTGGCCGTAGCCGACGGTGATATTGCGAACTCCCTGCTCTGCCGCAAGCAAAGCCTCAATAATCGCAACCGCATGGGATACGCAGGGCGGAACAAGAGTTCCCGTAAGCGGACCGTAGGGTTCACGGTTGATGGAAACACCCGCTTCTTCGTAGATGCCCGTAAGCCTGTCAACATACTGCCAATCGCGGATCGTCTCCTCCATCGGGACGCTCTTTGCATAGGGCAGGTTATAGGAAATGCCGCCGCCTTCATAGCTTGTGAAACCGCCCGCATAGGCAATTTCGGTCAAAAGGCGCGCATCGGGTGTGCCGTGGCGCACCTGAATGGGAGTGTTCAATGCTTCAATGAGCATACGGCAGCCCGCAACGCCGTGATTGACGGCGGGAAAGCCGTTAAGCAGGGAACGGCCGAGCCGCTGGGACTCCTTTATGCCGTTTTCGGCTTCTTCATAGCGGTTCTGACGGGTGTAGCTGTCAATGGTTGTCGGAAGCAGATCGGCTTCGCCGTTATCCTGAAGATAAGTCAACAGCTTGATATGTTCGGGAATCAGCGCAACGCCCGCGCGCGGCTGAATCAAAGTGATACCCTTTTCCTTTGCTTCAACAAGTTTTTTTGAAAAAACTTTGTGAGCGGGCATGGCCTTGTGGTATTCGATGGCTTCTTTAAGATCAACTTCCCTGCCGGTCGGCCACTGCTTGAGCACGTCGGCACGGATCGCGTTGAATTCGTCATCGGGAATGCGCTTGTTTTTGATATTGGGGTTGTTCATTGTTTAAATGCTCCTCTTTTATTGGGAAATCGCCTGAAGGCAGGTTCGGCACCGAACCTGTTTTCGTCAGGCTCTGCATAGTTCTTGTTTCATTATGCTCAACGCCTGTTCCGGATATTTTTCGGAAAGCAGACCCATTGCGGCTATAATGTATTTTCTGTCGACAAGCACATCCGCCCTGAGCGGCCTCAGCGATGTCGGATCCTTTTGGTCATAGAGCGCAAATGACGCGATCTTTGCCGTGTTTGTTGTGTGGATCAGTGAACCGCCCGTCACAACGAGCTTCTGCACTTTACGCAGATCCTTGCCGGTTTGAACATAGGTCGTGCCCATCATTGAATACGCTTCTTCGATGCGGCCCGCATGTCTTGTCACCGCCGTGCGCACCGCCATGCATGCAAGAGCTTCGTCCAACCGTTCGGTTTCATCGTCCGTCGGCAAAAGATCCGTGTTTGCGGCAAACATACTGATGATTTCCTCCGCACGCGCCTCGCTCACGCCTGCAAGCTCTGCAATCGTTTTTATTCCCGCCGCATCCACAATTCCGCGAATGCTGTATCTCATGCCGATATCGCCCTCAACCGTGCGCTTGATATACGGCTCGGGCAAACCCTTGAGCATGGTTCGCGGGTCGGTCGGCATTCCGTTTGCAACGGAATAAACATCCGTTGTTGCGCCGCCGACATCAACGGCAACAAGTTCCCCAAGCCCGCGGGAATTATCCGTTCCCTCCGCAAGCAGCTTCATTGCCGCCATAACTGCGGAAGGCGTCGGCATCATAATGCCGGAAATAAGTTCGCTCGCCTTGGTAAGTCCCTTTGCCTGCACGATTCTTTTAAGGAAAACTTCGCGAATCTCTTTCTGGGTCGGTTCAATGTTAAGCGTGCCGAATTTCGGCATAACATTTTCGCAAATATGCACTTCGCGCCCTTCGAGAATGCGCTCGCACTGCCGCACGGCATTTCGGTTGCCCGCAAGGATGATGGGAAAATCTCCGCCTATATCCGCAAGCACGTGCGCATTATGCAGAATGCAGTCGGTATTGCCGCCGTCCGTGCCGCCGACAAGCAGGAAAATATCCGGATTTATCGCCTTTATCTCGTCCGCATCATCCTCATTGAGCTTGAAGGCGTAGGTCTTCAGCACCTTTGCGCCCGCACCGAGGCTTGCACACTTTGCGGCTTCCGCCGTCAGTTCCGGAACAAGCCCGCTTGCAAGCATACGAAGACCGCCCGCCGCACTGCTGGCGGCGTAGCGTTCGCAAAAATCAAGTTTTCCGGTCACTTTTTCAAGCTTTGAAAGCGCGTCGGAAAGTCCGTTGTTAATGTCCGACTGAACGGTCGTGTAGGCGTTTGCCGTGCCCAGCAGCCTGCCTTCGTCAACATCCGCCGCGGTGACCTTTGTGTATGTGCTCCCGAAATCGATCAAAAGAACAGGTTTCATGTTTTTTCCCCGCTTTGCAATCGTAATCAGTAAACAATCAGAGCCGCAGGTTATTCCTCAACGTGCAGGTCCTGTTTCAATGCCTCGATATCAACTTCCGGCGGGGTTCCCGGCGGGAAGGAGCGATCGAAGCCCATCTCTTTAAAACGCTTTTCAACCTCGTCAAACGGCTGTTTGCCGATAACGATATTGCCGCCCACATAGAGCAGGATGTTTTCCAAGCCTGCCTCATCGCATTTTTCACGCATACCGCGGCAATCCAGCTCACCCTGACCATAGAGTGAGGAGATGACGATTGCATCGGCGTTCGTTTCAATTGCGGCGTTGATGAATTCTTCCTGAGAAACCATAACGCCGAGATTGACAACATTGAAACCCGCATCGGTGAATGCATGATACAGGATCTTGTTGCCGACCGCGTGAACATCGGCGCCGATAACGCCGATAACAAGAGTCTTTTTATCCATCACTTTGACCTCTCATTATTATGATAAAGTGTCCTTACATAACCCAAGCACACAAAGAAACATTGTGTGCCGCATTTTACAGTCGTATAATACATTTTTAAGCGCAAATAGTCAAGTGCATATGCACTGCAAACCCCAATATATTTGATTTAACATTAATAAAACGACTCAACGGACGAGTTAACATAAAGCGCGGCGGGAAATTTTATTCCTGCCGCGCCGTTCGCTTTAGTGCAAAACGTTATTCTTCTTAGGATTTATTATACCTCCGCCTTGCCCGCCGTGTTCTGCGGTTTTATGCACGGCGGCTGTTCACCGTTAAGTGCCGCTCTCAGAGCCAGCAGAGCATCGAAAACGTCAACCGCTCCGTCGCCGTTAAGATCCGCACGTGCAGCCTGTTCATCGGTGAGGCCCTCCGTTCCTATTGCATAGCGCATAAGCATAAGCGCGTCGTCAATTCCAATCGTGCCGTCGCCGTTAATATCTCCGATAACGGGGGCTTCGGGTTCGAAAACCGCGTGAATAACCGTGTCCTCCTCAACGGTGATTATCTCATCCGTGACAAGCTCCCCGTTGATGAACCAACCCACAAACACCATGCCCTCATGGGTCGGAACGGGTATTTCGCTGACTTCCAAGCTGAAGCCGACACTGACAGGGGTATCAAGCAGCGTTTCTCCCGTGTAATCGTCAATCACCGTCAAATTGCACGTGCGCGGAGCGTAAACCGCCGCAAAAACCATGGGCCGGGTAATCGTTACGGTTTCTTCGGTTATTATGCGTCCGTTGTAATCCCAGCCTGCGAACGCCATTCCCTCGTGAACGGGCGGCGCGGGAAAATCGCTGACTCTCAGCACCGTGCCGTACTCAACATCCTCCATGGTCACAAAAAAGCTGTCAGCCATGGTATCATAGAATCTCACGGTAAAAGTCTCTTTCCTCAATACCGCCGTAATGACCATATCCTCGTTTACGATAACGGTCCCCGACTCCATCAGCTCGCCGTTTACAAGCCAGCCCACAAACACCATTCCCTCACGATAGGGCGGCATGGGCAGGTCCGCAAGGTCAACTTCCGTTCCGGTTCGAACTTCGTAAGTCTCATATGTTTCGCCGGTATCGCTGTCAACAAGCGTGATCGTATGCGTTTCGAACCCGCTGTAAACCGCTGTAACCGTCATGTCCCCCAACACTCTGAGATAGGAGCCTTCAAACAGGATCCCTTCAACATACCAGCCGACAAAGTCCGCATTCTCATGAACGGGCGGAACGGGGAATTCGTCCGTGTAAAGGCCGTTGTCATAGAGCACGGTTACGGATTGCAGCGTTTCACCGGTGTAACCGTCAACGAACGTGACCGTATAAGGGTGCTGCTCATAGGTGGCGTAGATTATAACGTTTGACACGACCGTAACTTCGTCAAGGAACTCGCCGTAGCCGTACCATCCCTTAAAATCATAGCCTTCATGTTCAATGTGTTCGGGGAAATCTTCCGCCTTGATCACTGTTCCGTAAGGCACAGTATCGGTACGAAGAATGACGTCGGTGTGATCATCCCAGAACTTGACCGTGTACATTTTCGCTTCATAAGCCGCATAGCAGCTTGTATTTTCCGTAACATTGATGCTTCCCGAAACGGCGCTTCCGTCCGCATACTGCCATTCGACAAAATTGTATCCGACTGCATCGGGAGCTTTCGGAAATTCGGACAGTGGAATTTCCGTGCCGTATTCTGCGGTGCGTGTTCCGATGAGTTCGCCGGTGAGTCCCGAATAAAAGCTTACCGTGTAGACTTCGTTGCTGTATTCCGCGCGGAAAGTCGTATCACCCGTAAGATAGTAACTGCTGCCGAAAAATTCGGAACCGTTAACCGACCAATATTCAAACGTTTTGCCTTCATGCTCCGGCGGCTCGGGAAAAGCCTCTACTGTAACGGTATCTCCGATGGGCATATTCAGAGTTTTCAGCACCTGTTCCGTCGCGCCGTCCACCCATTGCACGGTGCAGGTCGGAACGGTGTACGAAGCAATTATATTTGTGTTGGCTGTTATTGTCAGGCTTCCGGTAACGGTCTCTCCGTTCGGACCCCTCCAATGAGAAAAGTTTTTCCCCGGAATCGTCGGCGGCGTCGGGAAGTCGCTGAGATTCAACACCGTGTTCTTTGTTACCGTAAAGGATTCAAACGCCGCAGTCTGTCCCTCAACAATGAAGTTCACCGTGTAAAGCGGAGGGAAGTACCAGTTCCTGTTGCCCGCAAGCACGGGATGGGTGTATATACCCTCATCCTCATAATAATAAGGATCGTATTCACCGCGGCGGCTCTTCGCATAGTCAAGTGCCTGCCCGATATTGTAGCATTCGGACACGCCCAATCCGCGCATGGAGTTCAAAATATCTTGGAAGATGTAAACATCATATGCAACGGTCACGGTTTCATCATAACCCAAAGCAACGGAAGCACCGTGTGAAGTGAAATAGTTCAGCAGATTGCCGTCCTTGCCGCCGCTGCATGTTGCAAGGTGAACATAGCTGCCCGGCATGGTTGCGGTTGCATAGTGATTCAGATAGAGATAATTCACGGCAATGCCGCCGCCGGCAAGTTCCACAACCCAACCGTTGCTGTAATCGCTTGCCGTGACACCGTTTTCATTGTGAATTGCAATATAGCTCAGCCCGTCATATTCCAAACCGTGCGAGTCAAACATGATCACACCGTATTTATACATCTCTGTCAAATCGGTAACATCACATTCGTTGCCTCCGTACACGGTCAAAGTTCCGCCCGTGTAGCTGCTGATCACGGGAGCGAAGGTTTCCGAATAGTAAGTGCCGACACCCTCATCAATTCCCAAATAGGGCGCATAAACGGCAACATTCCTGTTTGAGGCCGTAACCGCACCGTCATTCAAAATACCGCGAACCTCTTCCGCAGGGGAAAGCTCGATTTTAACAGGTTCGGAACCTTCTCTGATGCCGTGAACGATATTGTAATCATACACCACGGTCATTCCGGATTTCAGAGTGTAGCCGAAAGTTGTTCCGTTCTGCCGGTTGATGCTCTTGATTCGTGAATCCCCGTCAAGATATTCGAACAGGGTGTCAACCGTGTCAACAGCGGACAGGTCGGAGTCAAGTTCGCTTTCGAGTTCAAAGAGCTCGCCGTCAATTTCACGACGAACCTTCTGCATACTGCGAAGTTCAGCTGCTGCCGCATAACTGTCCGCCGCAGCACCGATGGGCAAAAGCCCGATGCAAAGCATCGCTGCAATGAGAATACAGAGTATTCTTCTGAAATTCGTTCCTTTCATAACGCCTCCTGAATGATTTTTTTATATCACGCAATTCGAGTGAACAGCGCTGATATCGTTCACAAGCTCAAGCATCGGATTTCGGAGAACGCGCTGCACCGTTTCCGTCATTCATACCGCGACCGCAGTCGAGTCCGAATCGTCTGTTTGCAAAAACTATTCCTTGGAGTATGATTTAAATAATAATTTAAATTGCGCTCCAATTATTTACATTTTAACACAGTATTCAGAGGCTGTCAACAACATTCTAAAAGTATCCGATTGTTTCTTTTTCTGAAAAAAGGCGGCAAATTAACATTTTTCGGTACGGTTCACAATTTTCTCAAATAAATATAACTTGCGGAAAACTTTGCAGCAAAAAGCACGGCAGGGAAAACCCCGCCGTGCTGCGTTTCACTTTCAGTTTGGAAGCATAAGCTTCAAGTCATAATCGAGTTCTTATTTATTATTGCTGAGCATATCAGCCGCCGCATCCGCAACGTTTTCGTTTGTCAGCCTGTCAATAATTCCGTTTTTGGATTCAAAGCCGCACAACCGGAGCGCGCCGCCCTTCATCATCAGGCCGATGCTTGCGTTACTGCTGCTTTTCTCATCCGAAAACCCCTCGACAAGCCCGGTTGCCTTTTGGACCTGTTCAAGCGTCATGTTTTCAAACACAACAAGGCAGTACGGCAGATGAGCTGTATCGCCTTTTTTATTTAAAATGCATCCCAACCGCATGAAAACTTCGCTTGAAAGTATTCAGAATTCAATTAAAAAACAGGAATAAAAAAAGAAACAGTCATTTGACTGTTTCTTTGGGATCCGGCAGCTGCCTATCCTCCCATGCCGTCGCCAGCACA